>FWWL01001495.1_pt1 | contig 55087 bp, 36 predicted proteins | sample 2228331 | NCBI WGS metagenome assembly FWWL01 (sample SAMEA103939775, study PRJEB20133) | metagenome | reverse complement strand
TTGGCGGGCATGCCGCATAAGGGGTGGTCCGGGTCATGAGCGCTCCGGTGCGATCGTTGCCGGTGGTGGTGACGCAGGTATGGGACTGCGGCGGCGGCTGCACCGAGTGCTGCCGGCAGTACGTGGTGGAGATCACCGACGAGGAGAAGGCCCGCATCGAGTCGCAGGGGTGGGACAAGGACCCGGAGCTGGCCGGTCAGCCGCTGTTTGAGCGGCGGCGGGGCGGCGGCTGGCAGTTGCGGCACCGTCCGGACGGGGGCTGCGTGTTCCTCGACGCCGACAACCGCTGCCGCATCCACGCCCGCTTCGGCGCGGAAGCGAAACCGTTCGCCTGCCGCCTCTATCCGTTCGTACTGGTGCCGCACGGGAAGGTGTGGCAATTGGGGATGCGGTATTCGTGTCCGCCGGCGGTACGGAGCATCGGACGGCGTCTGATCAACTATACGCGGGAAATTTACCAGTTGGTGGAACAACTGGAGCAGCGGCATCCGGGTACGCCACAGGTGCCGCCGCCGCTGCCGCCGGGGGTGCCCCTGGAGTGGGAGGACGTCGACCAGATCCTGGCCACGTACGTGCAGGTGCTGATGGAGGAATCCACGCCGCTGGAGCGGCGGTGGCGTAAGCTGCTGCTGCTGAACGCGGGGCTGCGGAGCTGCCGCTACGATGGCGGCGGCGACCCACAGAAACAGGTCACCGGCCGGCGGCTACGGGAGCTGCTCCGCCTGCTGCTGCCGTATATCGAAGACAAGACGACGCCCAACCCGTGGACGGTGGAGCCGCCGAACCGGGCGTTGGGGCACTGCCTGTTCCGGTCGCTGCTGGCGGTGTATGTCCGCAAGGACACCGGCCCGCAGCGGGGTCTGGTGCAGCGGTGGTGGTGGGGCCGACTGCGTGCGGCCTGGCGATTTGTGCGGGGAGAGGGGAAGGTGCCGCGGCTGCACCAGGCGATCCCGCCGGGGGCGACCTTCGACGAGCCGGAAGAGCCGCAATCCCCGCTGCCGCCGGAAGCGCAGGAGATCCTGACCCGCTGGAGCATCGTCAAAATCTACTCCGGCCAGTTCTGCGGGGCCAGCAACTTTGGCCTGGATTTGTGGGAAGGGGTGGACTCGTTGACGGTCGCCTATGTGGCCATCCTGTGGCTGACCCGCCTGCTGCGGGCCCACAAGACCGAGCCGGTGGAGGCGGTCGTCCAGGCGGTGCGGATCGTCGACGACAATTTTGGCTACAATCCCCTGCTGTCGGCGCGGCGGCAGCGGCGGATCCTCAAATGGATGCAGATCGGCTGGCAGTTGCCGCGGCTGGTGGCCTGGTACGGGCGGGAGTTGCCGCAGTGACGCCGAGGGCGCCGCCCAGAAGAGGCCGCCGCCGCACGGGTGTGGGTTACCGCAGTGCCGCCGGGGCCGCCGCAGAGGTGGGAGCAACCGCGGCGGTCCAAGCGCGGGTGCCCCCGCACCGAGCGGATATTACCGCGTCTCACGAACAGGTATTACCGCGTCTCACGAAGTGGTCACGCTGCCGCCCGCGGCGTTCATCGCGATCCCGATGACCTCGGATCGGACGGATCCTGCAGTTCGGGGAACAACTCCGGCGACAGGCGGGCGGCGATGAGCCGTTGCCGCAGGCGGGTCTTGGCTTGGTAGCGCCAGTTGGCCGCATCCTGCTCGCTGACCTGGAGGAACTGGGCCACCTCTTGGTTGCGCCAGCCCTTGACGTACATCAGCTCGATCCCCTTGAGCCGCAGGTAGTCCCCCTTGGCCAGCAGCTCGCCGATGAAGTCTCGCAGGGCACGGCCCAACGCCTCGGCTTCCTGTTCCCGTTGTTCGAGGCTACGGGCGATGCTGGAGGCGGCCCGCTGCCGCAGGTCGGGGAGGGTGGCGGTGGGGTCTTCCTCCTCCTGGGCGGTGACGGGAAGGGGGACGGGTAGGCGTCCCTGCCGCCGGCAGTGGTCAGCGACCTTGTGGGTGGCGATGGTGAACAGCCAGGTTTCCAGGTCGCGGTGTTCGTCGAAGTTGGGCAGGCTATTGAACAAGCCGAGGAAGGTTTCCTGGACGACATCCTCCACGGCGGCGGCGTCGCGGAGTTTGCGGCGGATGAACGAGCGTAGCCGGCCGCGGTAGAGACGGTCCAGCTCGTTCCAGGCGGTACTGTCGCCGCGGCGGATCCGCTGGATCAGCAGGCGGTCGATTTCACGGCTCATGCGGGGTTCCCGTCCGCCAGGGGCGCAGAGGGGTCAGTCCGCCACAGCGGCCAGCATGCGGCGACCGAGCCGATCCCTACGGGCGCCCCCATCGCCGGGGCCGATCCTGTCGCTCGGGCCGAGCCGGTCGCCGGGGCCGGACGTTATGTTGCATCTGAGAGCGTCGCGCAGCCAAAGTCATTATACCATCAGGCATAATACCAGATGAAGATGGCCACGCCGATGATCAGTCCGGCGATGGCGGCCAGCCACAGGCTCAGGTAACCTTTGGCCCAATCGTCGAGGCGGAGCAGGCCGTAGGCGCAGCCGCACAGGACGGTCAGGATCAGCACCAGGAGGATCGCTTCGCTGAGGCGGTGCTGGGACCGCAGTTGCCGGATCTGGGGGGCGGTCACTTCGATGTCCAGGTACACATCCACCAGAGTGGGGGAGGCGGCGTCGGCGAGGAGGAGGGCGTCACGGGCTAGTTGCAGGCGTTGGTCGTGTTCGGGCTGGCCGGGGGTCAGGCGGATGAGCTGGCGGTTGTCCCAGCGGACGAACTCCTGGCGGACTTCGCCGGGGGTGGGGGTATAGTCGAGAGGGGGGTAAAGCTCGGCGAAGCGGCGGGCCAGGAGGTCAGCGGCGACGAGGAGGGCGTCGGCTTCGGCTTCCTGTTCGCTGCTGCGGGGAACGAGGTTGATGACCTGTTCGCGGATGACGGTGCGTGCGCCGGGGCGGGGGGCCGGGCGGGTCTTGGGCTGGGGAGTAGCCTCGGGGGGCCGGACACCCACCAGCAGGGGCGGCTCGGCGGGGGGTGGGAGCTCCGGCGGCGGGGTCTCGCCCAGTCCGAGCCATTGTCGGCCGCGGCTCATCCAGCGATCCCAGAGGGGGCGGCGGGATGAGGCCGTTTCGGGCAGGCTGCGGGATTGGGCGTTGGCCGCACCGGCCAGGGCGGCTTCGGCCAGTTGGACAGCTTGGCGGCGGGCCGCCTCCGCCTTGCTGGTGTGAGCGCCCCCCTTGGACGGCTTGTGGCAGCCGGCCCATACCACCAGCGCTACCGCCGTGGCGAGGGGCAGGATCCGCCGCAGTTGCGGGAACCGTTCCGACATCGTCGGCATCCTCACAGGTTAGCGGGTGGGACCACGTTCCTCCCCGGCTGTCGACGGAATGGCTAGTTGGGGGCTTCGGCCTCGTTTCATATGCGCAGCGGCAGGTGTTCGCCGCGAATGCCAGGAGCCAGCCGCAGGGCGGGGGTGCCGCTGCGGCTAGCGGGCCGCCAGGCTGCCGTCAGTTGGACGGCGATCGCCGCAATCACCGGCGGTGCCAGTCCCAGGATCACCGGCGTGGTCTCCCACACCCACAAAAACAGGAACAATCCGGCGAAAAACGCTGTCTCCACTACCGGGCCGATCCGGAATCGCTCGCGGCGATGCGGCTCGGTCATCCGCCACCAGCGGACCGCCGCCAGGACCAGGCCGTAATAGAGCATCGCCCGGATGACGACGGTCAGCAGCTCCGGGCTGATGCGCTGGCCGGACGGCAGGACCAGATCGCGGCTATCGGGGAAGTGCTGGCCGCGCGGCAAGGCCCAGCCGTCCAGCCACACTGCCAGCAGTCCCAGCAGGCAGCCGAAGGAGAAATGGAGGCTCCGGCGGCCCCAATGGGTGGCGGTGCGGGGCGGCGGCCAGATCCCCAACAGCAGCACGCACCAGCTTGCCGCGGTGGCCAGGACAAACAGCTTGGCCAGAACGGCCCAGGGGGTGATCTCCCGCAGCAGCAGCCACGGGAGGGTGCAGGCCAGGCAGATGAGCGGTGCCAGTGCCGCTGCGCGGAACCAGTCGGCGACGCGTTCCCGCAGGCTGGCCCGCGGCGGTGCCGGCAGCGGCGGTGAGGGCGGCAGCGGGACGATCACCGGCGGCTCCGGCGACCCGCCCCCCTGCCCGTTAGCCAGGTTCGGCCGGGTGGGACCGATCACGGTCGGCGCGGCCGCTCGATCCTGCCCGTTGCGCGTCGATGCACGCTGCCCCGCCGTACTGCCGCTGGCGAAGGCGGCCTCCACGGCCCGTCCCAATTCCCCCATGCTGGCGTAGCGCTGTTGCGGGTCTTTGTGCAAGGCCCGCTCCAGCACTGGCCGCAGCGGCGGCGGTATTACCGATAGGTCCGGCGTGTCGGTCTGGTGCCGCAGCAGGATGTCCACCGGATTGTCGCCGGTGAACGGGGGATGGCCGACCAGCATCTCGTAAAGGATGATGCCGCAGGCATAGATGTCCACGGAGCGGCCGTAGTGGCCATGCTTGAGCTCCGGGGCCATATAGTGCGGCGTGCCCACGCCGCTGGTGACCGCCTGGTAGTCGCTGCCGCTGATGCGGCGGGCCAGGCCGTAGTCGCCGATTTTCAAATGTCCGTTTTCAATAAAAATATTGGCGGGCTTCAGATCGCGATGGATGACCCCCATATCGTGCAGGAAACCGACGCCGCGACAGATGGCGGCGAACCATTCGCGGATCAACTCGTGGGGCAGGCCGTTGGGGTGGCGTTCGAGGATTTGGGCCAGCGATTCGCCGAAAACGTATTCCATGACCACCCAGGACTCGCCGCGCGGGGTGCGTCGTAAGTCATAGATATGCAAGAGGTTAGGATGTTTGAGGTTGAGACATTCGGCGATGCCGCGGCGTTCGGCGTCGATCTGGCCACGCAGCAGCTTAAGGGCGACTTCCTTGCCGCTGTCGCTGACGGCGTAGTAAACTTCGCCGAAACCGCCTTGGCCGACGCCCCGCTTGATGGTGTAGCCTTCCAAGGGCCGGTCGCCGGTGCGATAGGTGAACTGCATCGCCCAACCTCGTTCCTCCGGCCGCCGCACGCGGGCCGGGGGTGGATGGCCGTAGCCGCCAACTGTTGGAACTATTGGGACATAGGTATCTTATCGGTCAACACCCCACCGGGTGGACCCTTATAAGGGGTATTCGCCAGCGGCCAGAAAATATTTTGCGGAAGATAAGTTGTTGTAGCGTAAGGATTTAGCGGCTGTTTTGCCAGCGTTGCCAGGCGGCACGGGCGAGCTGGCCGAGCTGTGCGGCCAGTTTCCCCCAGCGGTTCTCGTTGGCCTCGGCGAAGGCCCGGAGCAACGCCGTGCCGCGGGCCGCCGTCAACTGCCGGGCAATTGCGGGGAGCAGCTCCTCGGCGACCCCCCAGGGGGCGTCCAGCCGCAGCGCTACGGGTACGACCGCCGCCGCCCGCGGACCGAACTGCTCCGCTACATACGCCAGGCAGTCGCGGATTGCGGCTTCCTTGGCCGACGATCCCTCGCGCCAGCGGTAGGGGGGCTGCCATTCCCCCCGCGGCGGGAGCAGGTCCACATGGGTGACCGCCACAATCAGCGGCGGCAGCCGCAGCTCGGGGCGGGCCGCGAACAGTTCCTGCAGCCGGTCCCACCAGGCGATCTCTTTGTGTCGTCCGGGCACCACCGCCGAGGTGGTCAGCACCACCACATCGGCCTGCTGGGCGGCGGCGAGGGCGGCAGCCAGGTCTTGCTCGTCCGTCGTTTCGCCGTACCCGGGCACTTCCTGCAACTCCACCACCACGCCGTCAGCGAGAGCTACATGATGGGACGCATCGCCGGTCGATGCGGGAGTGGAGGGAGGAAGGGGGGCCGGGGTAGCCTCCGGAGGGACGGGTGGGCAGCCTTCGGCCGAGGGGGCAGCGGTTGCGGCGTGGCCGAGCAGTGCGGCGATGAGTGCCGATTTGCCCGCCCCGCGTGGTCCGGTCACGGCGATCCGCAGCGGTGGCGGCGTCGGCGGCGGACCGACCGCGGCGGACGTACCCGCGGCAGATGAACCCATCGCGGACGACTCTACGGCGGACGACTCTGCGGCGGAGGTACCCGCGGCAGCCCGTCCGGCGGACGCTGCCTGGCCAGGGGTTGCGGCAGGCCGGACCGTCGCCGCGGGCGGTTCCGTCGACGGGTGGTCCTGGGGTAGCCCGGCTCCCACCTGATGCGTGGCCATCAGTTGCCGGTAACGGGCGACGCCGACCCGTAGCCGCCCGCTGTGCAGCTCGATCAGATAATAGCCGTAACGATGGATAAAGGCGGTGTGGAACCAGACGATGACGTTGTCGCGGGCCCGTTCGAGCAGCGGCCCAAACACGCCGCGGGCGACGCCGTAGCGGATCGCCGTACGCACCGGGTCGAACAGGGCCGAGATTAGCCAATAGAGGTTTTGTCCTTCGCGGTACCACTCGTAGAGCTGTTTGGCCCGCCGCAGATCGCCGATCCGCAGGAGGTGGCTGCCGGGGACGTACTTCTGCACCAGCTCGTTGAGGTCGGCGGCAGCCAGCTCAACGCAGGAGAGGACTTCCGGCAAAGTCAGGTGGTCAAAGGGCTGTTCGGCGTCCGGATGATAGACGGTAGCGACCTCGCGGGCCAGTTGCACCGCCAGTTGACTGTAATGCTCGACCTGACCGAGCGTCTCGAGGGTGACCTGGGAGTATCGTTCCGCGGCGGCGGCGACCCTGGCCCAGGCTTGCTGGTCCCGCTCCGTCCAGTAAAAGGGGGAGGGCGGCTCCGTGCGGGGCAGCATGCCGCGACGGGTCCACCGCCAGGCCAGGAAATACCCCAGCCCGAACGTGGCCAGCAGCGGCCACCATAGCCACAACAGCTCGGCGGCCCACAGGTAATACGCCCCCAGACCGAGCAGCACGGCCACAGGAGCGGTAAAAAGCACCAGGAGGACCACCAGCCGCCAACGCCGCATAGGGATATTGTAAGGCGAATGGCGAATGGCGAACGGCAAATCGAGTAGGCAAATCGGGAATGGGAGATGGCGAATGGCGAATAGCGAATGGCGAATGGCGAATAGCGAAAGCGAGAGGGGGTGAATTGGGCAATAGTAAAGTCAAATGGGGAATGGCGGATGGCGAAGGGGGAATAGCGGATGAGGGGTGGCGAATGGTAAAAGGGATGTGGTGGGGAAAGTTGCTGGTGGCTGGTGGCGAGTCGTAGAAGGGGGTACGAATGGGGATTTTTGCGGAGCGGCTGGCCGAGGTGGTGCGGCGGCAGGGGCCGTTGTGCGTCGGGATCGACCCGCGGTGGGAGCTGCTGCCGCGGGCGTGGCGAGGACCGTTGCGGCCGGAAGGGGACCCGCTGCAGCAGGCGGCGGCGGTAGTCGGGCGGTTCGCCGGGCGGGTCTGTGAGCTGGTGCGGCCCTATTGCGGGGTCATCAAGCTGCAGGCGGCGTTTTTCGAGCTGTTCGGCCCAGCGGGGCTGGCGGCGATGCAGCAGACGTTGGCCCTGGCCCGGCAGATGGGATATGTGACGATCCTGGACGCCAAGCGCGGGGACATCGCCTCGACGGCGGAAGCCTACGCCGCGGCCGCGTTTGCCGGCTGCACCCTCGACGGCGTCACGTGTCCGGTTTGGGATGCGGACGCCCTGACGGTGCAGCCATATCTGGGGGCCGACGCCGTAGAGCCGTTTGTCCGCCTGGCCCGGCAGCACGGGCGGGGACTGTTCGTGCTGGTACGGACCAGCAACGCCGGGGCGGGACTGTTCCAGGATCAGCCATGCGGCGGCAAGCCGCTGTATCATCATGTGGCACAAGCAGTTGCGGAGTGGAACGCTCCGACGGTCGGCCCCTGCGGGCTAGGCGACGTCGGGGCAGTGGCCGGGGCGACCCATCCCCGCGAGCTGGCGGAGATCCGGCGGCTCTGGCCACAGTTGTGGCTGCTGGTGCCCGGCTACGGGGTACAGGGGGCCGCCGCCGCGGACGTGCAGGCCGCCTTCCGTCCGGACGGCCTGGGGGCCATCGTCAACAGCTCGCGCGGCGTGGTCTTCCCCTTCCACCCGGACGACCCCCAATGGGAAGCGGCAGTGATCGCGGCGGCCCGTCGGGGGGCGGAGGAGCTACGCCCGGCCCGCCGGGGGAGCGGATGAGACAGATAACAGCGTCCTCACAAACAGGAGCGTCCCAACTCGCTAGCGGATGAGCCAAATGGCGTGTTCTCACAAGCAGGAGCATCCCAAATCGCATCCGGAACAGGCGGTGCAACCGTGGCGGCCGGCCGACTCGCAGTGGGCACCGCCATCCACGCCGGACGAATCATCACTTTCTGAATCGGAATAGTGATGTTTTCGGTCACGCCTTGTCCTTCTTTTTGCTCTTTTCCTTTTCCACGGGTAGATTCGGCGTGAGGCGGTTGCTGCCGAGGATGATGACGTACTTGACGCACAGGTCGTCGTCAGTGGCCTTTGCGGCGGGGATGTTCCGGTCCCGCATGACCACGACTTCGACGATCGTGCCGGGGACCAGGTCGAAGACGCTGGCGGCGTAGCCCGGTGCCCCGGCGGGAGCCCGCAATTGTTCGATCTCCTTGGACGTATAGGAGACACGCTTGCCGTTCTCGTCGTACTTGGGCGGGAGGGTCTTGCTGCGAATCAAGGATTCCGGTACCAGGCGGAAGTCGTAATCGACCTTGTGTTCCTTGACGGTCACCCGCGGCGGGTTGCGCGGCCGGTTCATGTTCGGGGCCAACGGGTTGCGGAAGTTCCTGTTGCCGATCGGCGGCCGACGGACCGCACCGCCCCGCACCTGCGGTTCGTACCAGGTCACTTGCACGGTGATGTGCTTGTCGTCGGCTTTGACGATTTCGCCGACCACGTCGCCGACCGTGACGTAGCCGGAATAGTTGGGCAACTTCTGCGCGGGGTTTTGGCCCGTGGCCTGGCCCGCCGCCGGATCGGCGAGCAGGGGTAATAGCAACAGGCTCCATCCTAACAGAATCTGGCCAGTGGTTCGCGGCAACGAAGGGATCATGGTTGGCTCCCCAAATGGGATAAGTGCTTATGTTACATCAACTTATAGCCATCTGGCCTGATGCGGGCCTTATGGTGCCACCGCTGGCTACCGGCTGCCCCGGATGATCGCCTGGCGACGGCCGTTGTTGGGTACGGCGATTGCTGCAGTAGCCGTGGCCGGCGGGCCGGTTCCCCCGTCGGGGGTGCCTCTACTTAGTATTAGTACTCCTGCAGCGGTCGGAAGTTCCGGCTTCAGGGGGGTAGTATTCCTGCAGCGGTCGGAAGTTCCGGCCCAAAGGGGGATCGTTGGGCCAATCCGGGGCCGGGCCGGGATGAATGGGGCGGGGGGAGCGGCGGCAGACGGCCCGCCAGGAGGGCAAAAGCTGGGGCGATCGCTTGGAGACGTCCGTCCGGCGGGTTATAATCAAAAGTGAATTAGGCGGCAGGGGACCGGCCGCCAGTCGTCGCCGCAAGAGTCTGGCAGCGGGCCGATCGGCAAGGCAGGTCTACCGGTCTCCGGCCGTCCGATGCAGGTGACGGAGGTAACCCCGGTGCCCCCATCTGATCCGCCCCGTCGTACTGCCGCGGCATCGTCCCCTTGGCCGGCCGGATCGCAACTGGCCGCCTGGTTGCAGCAGGACCCGGCCGATTTTCAGATCGAGATGTACGAGCGATTGCTGGCCCGCCTGCCGGAGTGGGTGGAGGTGCTGGAAGCCCTGGCTGAGCTGTATCGCCGGCGGCAGCGGCATCGCGACGGCCTGGCCATCGACCTCAAGCTGACCCTGCTGCGGCCCCGCGATCCCCGCGCCCATTACAACCTGGCCTGTCGCTACGCCCTGTTGCGACAGCCCGAACAGGCCCTGCGGGTACTCCGTAAGGCCATCGAGCTGGGCTACCGCGACTTCCGCTTCATGGAACAGGACGAGGACTTGCGGCCGCTGCGACAGGACCCGCGGTTCCGCAAGCTGCTCGAGGAGTTCCGCAAGCGGCCCCGCACCTGAAGCGGCGTGAGTGACGTCTGGCCGCATCACTGCATGTGCGGCAACAGCTTAAGTCATGACCCGTCGCGGCGGCAGTGGGGCAGCCACAGGGTTAGCTGCGGCGACGCCCGCGACCGGGCTGGCCCATCCCCCGCGGAGAGCATCTGATGGACAGCGTCCCCTTGTTTGCCTCGCCGGACGTCGATGCCGCCCGCCAGGCCTTTGCCCGCAAGCCGCGGGAGATGGTCCCGAAGGTGATGAGCGTCGCCGAGGCGGTGCGCCGCTTCGTCCACGACGGGGACTATTTCGCCACCGGCGGCTTTGGCACCAACCGCATCCCCACGGCGGTCTGCCACGAAATCTTGCGGCAGGGTAAGCAGAACCTGGCCTTCGCTGGCCACACCACGACCCACGATTTCCAAATCCTATGCGCGGGGAACCTGCTAGGGCGGGGGACGACGTTGGCCAAGGTGGACGTGGCGTACATCGTCGGACTGGAGGCGCGGGGACTGTCGCCGCACGCCCGGCGGGTGATGGAGTCCGGCACGGTCGAGGTCGTCGAGTGGTCGAACTACACCCTGGCCCTGCGTTACGCCGCTGCGGCGATGGGGGTGCCGTTTCTGCCCGTCCGCAGCCTGCTGGGGACTGATACCCTTCGGCATGCGGCGGCCAAGGAGATCCGCTGCCCGTTCACCGGCATTCCCCTGGTGGCGGTGCCCGCCCTGTTCCCCGATGTCGCCGCTATCCATGTCCACGAGGCCGACTGTTACGGCAACTGCCGCTTCCGCGGCCCCAGCGTCGCCGACGTGGAGCTGGCCCGTGCCGCCAAACGCCTGATCGTCACCTGCGAACGCCTCCTGCCACACGACGAGTTCCGCCGTGACCCCCACCTGACCCACATCCCCTTTTTCTGTGTCGACGCCGTCTGCGAGGTCCCCTACGGCAGCTATCCCGGCAACATGCCTGGGGAATACTTCTCCGACGAAGAGCATCTCCGCCTGTGGCTGGAAGTGGAGAAGGACCCCCAGGCGTTCCGGCAGTTCCTGGACGACCACATTTACGGCGTGCGGGACTTTGCCGAGTACCTGGAGCGGTGCGGCGGGCTACGGCGACTCCAGCAGTTGCGGCAGCGGGAATGGCGGCTGGAGGGACCGGCCACGGGTCCAGGGTAGCCGCTGGTCCGGAATGGCCGCCGGGTAGCGTCCGCACAGGGACAGTAGCATTCCCCTTTCGATGGGCACGAAGGTGAAGACGGTGGGTGTAGCGTTCGCACAGGGACAACGGACAGTCCGGCGGGGATCGGAACGTGCCGCGGAATGTTTCGGAAACGGACAAGGAGGGAGCGATGCGGGCCGTGCTGCAACGGGTGCGGCGGGCACAGGTCAGCGTCGGCGGCGAAGTGGTCGGCCAGATCGGCCACGGCTGGCTGGTGCTGCTGGCGGTGGCCCCGCCAGACACCGCCGCGGACGTCGAGTGGCTGGCCGACAAGGTCGTGCAGTTGCGGGCCTTTCCGGATGCGGCGGGGAAGATGAACCTGTCGGTGCAGGACGTCGGCGGCGGCGTGCTAGTGGTCAGCCAGTTCACCCTTTACGGCGACTGCCGCAAGGGGCGGCGGCCCAGCTTCACCGGAGCAGCCCCGCCGGAACAGGCCCGCTCCCTCTACGAGGCCTTCCTCACGGCCCTTCGTGCCCGTGGCGTACCCGTGGCCAGTGGCCGCTTCGCCGCCGACATGGACATCGAGTTGGTCAACTACGGGCCGGTGACCTTCATCCTCGACACGCCCGGCTCGCCTGTGGAACCACCTGCGTAACCGCCTGCGGAATCATTTGCGGTTCCACCTGTGCCATCGCCCGCAGAGTTCCTCCTGGAACCGCCTTGTGATGGCCCCGTTGCATCGTCCGGGCATTGCAGCTTCTTTTCGACCTTCTTCCGCGTCATACCTCCGCCCGCGTGATCGCCCCGTCGCATCGGGCGGGATTGCCCGCGGGGCCGCTGCGTCGATCCGGATGACCGCCGCAGGGGCAATAGGGATGCGGCCAGCGGCTCTGCTCCGTCCGGGTTTCGGAATCGTCACTTGGCTCATCGGAATAGTGATCATTTGGCTGGGCGCTGTCAGGGCCATCGGAAACATCACTATTGTCATCGGAATGGTGAACATTCCTCCTGTGGTCGCACCTGGCGGCTAGGCAGCATCCTTCTGGCGGCTAGGCAGCATCCTTCTGGCGGCTAGGCAGCATCCTTTCCGGCCGACCCGTTGGAATTGACCGCCGCGGCGGTTGTGGTATGGTACGGCCCTTGCCGGTTGGTTTCCGGATGGTCGGGAAACAAGGGAAGATCGGCGCGGCGGGAACGGCACAGCGTATGCGCACGTGGGCGATCCGAGGGGTTCTCCTAGCCGCGGCGGCCGGAGTGGTCCTGCTGGCCTGGCTGGCGCAGCAGTGGGTGGATCCGGAGCGGGTACGGGCCGAGCTGCTGGCGCAGTTGCAGGCGGAATTCCCCGGGATGCAGGTGGAAGTCGGCGGGGCGCAGATGCGTCTGCTGGGGGGGATCGCCGTACAGGAGCTGCGGTTGTCGCGGCCGGGGGAGGAGCCGTGGCTGCGGGTGCCGCATGCCGTGCTCTACCACGACAAGCAGCAACTGCAGCGGGGTCGGCTGGTCATCCGCAAGATCGTCCTGGAAAGTCCGGAGCTGGCGCTGGTTCGCCGCTCGTCGGGGGAGTGGAACGTGGCGGGGGTGCTCCGTCCGGCTTCGCCGGAGCGTCCGCTGCCGCTGCTGGTCATCCAGGACGGGGTGATCCATTTTGAGGACGGTCGCGGCGAGTGGCCGTCGCTGACCTGTACGGGGGTGCAGGCGACGGTGTTGAACGATCCGTTGCCGGTCATCGGGGTGCAGGTGCGGCTGCAGGCGGCGCCGTGGGGGGCGGCGACGGTCCGTGGCCGCTACCAGCGGACCGATGGGAGCCTGGCGGTGGGGGTGGAGCTGTCGGCCTGTCCCTTGCCGGCGGCGTGGGGGGCGGCCGGACCGTTGCGGCTTGGCCCCTTCCTCGAGCACCTCCGCGGCCTGGAAGGGAGTGCCGCCGTCAGTGCCGACCTGAGCTGGTCGCCCTCCCAGAAATGGCAGTGGACCGCCCGGGCCGATCTGCACCATGGCCGGTGGGTCCACCCGCAGTTGCCGGCGCCGCTGGAGAAGCTGTCCGGCCGCATCCGTTGGGCCGAGGGACGGCTGCTCGTGGACCACCTGACCGCCGAGATCGACGGGGCCCGGCTGCGGCTGAGCCTGGAGAGCCGGCCGTGGCCGCTGGTCCCGTCCGATTCGGGAGCCGCCGCCTCGTCCCGTCCGGCTCCGGCAGAGAGTACGGACGCCGCCGGGGACCGCTGGCTGGAACCGTTGCAGAAACTGGAGCTGGCGGTGCACGGCGTGACCCTCAACGACGCCCTGTTCGGCCGCCTGCCGGTCGATTTGCAGTCGCTGCGCCGCCGCTTCCGGCCCGCCGGGCGGCTGGACGTGCTCTGCAAGTTCCAGCGGCAGGGCCAGCAGTGGCAGCAAGAGATCGAGCTGCGGCCGCAACAGATGGAGATCACCTACGACAAGTTCCGCTACCCCCTGCGGGAGCTGCGCGGCAATATCCGCCTGGTGCGTGCGCCACACCAGCCGCCGCAGACGGTCATCGACCTGATCGGCAACGCCAGTGGGCAGGTGGTCTCGCTCAAGGGAACCGTTAGCGGCGACGGCCCCGACCCGGCCATCCAGTTGCGGATCAGCGGCAACAACATCCCGCTGGACGAGCAGTTGATCCAGGCCTTTCCGCCGAAGTACGCCGCACTGCTCCGCCGCTTCCGCCCGCGGGGCGTGGCCGATTTCATCGCTGAGATTACCCAGCCGCTGCAAGTCAACCGCCTCCGCAGCGAGTTCCGCATCGACATCCGCGACGGGGCGATGTGCTACGAGCAGTTCCCCTATCCGTTGGAGCAGGTCAAGGGGCGGCTGATCGTGCGGGTGGTGGACGTGGACCCGTCGCGGCCACTGCGTCCGGGGGAGCCGCTGCAGCCGCCGCCGGACGAGGACGAGGTGATATTCGACAATTTCACGGCGGTACACGCCGGCGCGGCGATCCGCCTGCACGGGCACAAACGGCCCCTGCCCGGCCGCCCGGACCGCCTGCTGAGCCTGCAGATCAGCGGCACGCACTGCCCCTGCGACGCGGACCTGGACGCCGCCCTGGGTGCGGTCCGGCTCGGGGCGGTCCGTCGGATCTTCCAGCCGCAAGGACACTTCCACTTCACGGCGGACGTGCACGTGCTCGACCGGGCCCCGCCGCAGCCCCCGGACGCCCCCGAGCCGCCGTTTGACCCGACCACCGACCTGAAACTGACCATGCGGCTGTGGGGTGGCCCGTCCATCTGTCCGAGCTTCTTTCCGTACCCGCTGCAGGACCTGAGCGGCTGGCTGGAGTACAAAAACGGCCGCCTGGAGCTGGCCTACTGGCAGGGCCGGCACGGCGAGACATCGGTGAAGCTGGAAGCGGCGGAGGTGCGGTTCTTCCCGGACGGCAGCCTATGGGCCAACGTCGGGCAGATCGTGGTCCAGCCGCTACGGGTGGATGCGGCGTTGCTGGCGGCATTGCCGCGACGGCTGGCCGAGGGACTGCGGCCGTTGCAGTTGCGTGGGGAAAACACGCTGCTGATCCGGCAATTGGTGGTCCGGACGCCGCCAGATCGGTCGGCTCCGCCTGTGACGCCGGGGAGTACGCCCGCCGCGGTGGGGTTAATCCCTACCGGCGTCGCCGGGTCGCCGGGTGGTGCGGGGAGCGGGCCTATTGGTGCGGGGGGGATGCCGGGTGGTGCCGAAAGTGGCCCTGCTGGGTCTGCGGTTACCGTCGGCGGTGCGGGGAGCGGGCCTATTGGTGCGGGGGCAATGGCTCCGGGTGGGGGAGGGAGGTCCGCCGGTGCGGGGGCAATGGCCGGCGCGGAGCTGGCCGTTGCCGAGGCGGGCGCTGATCCGATCATCTTTTGGAATGCGGAGTTACGTCTACATGAGGCCGCGGCGGAGCTGGGGGTGAGTTGGAACGAAGTGGAGGGAGTGGTGGCCTGCCGGGGCCGCTACGAGGGGACGCACATGGGGGCGGTGCTGGGGGGAGTGTGGCTGGACCGGGCGGTGGTGGCGGACCAGCCGGTGCAGCGGGTCTCCGGCCGCTTCCGGATGCCGCCGCAACAGCCGGACCCCCGCCGGGCGGACGGCTGGACACCCCTGACGGTGGAGTTCCGCGACTTGCACGGGGAATGGTTCCACGGGCAGGTGGCCGGTGAGGCCCGGGTGATCCTGGACGAACCGCTGCAGTTCCAACTGTGGCTGACCGCCGCAGACGTGCAGCTGGAGGCTTTGGCCGCCCATTACAAGCTGAGCCAGGACGCCGACCTCAAAGGCCTGGCCCAAGGGCAGTTGTACCTCTACCAGCGGCCGGACCCGGCCAACGGCCAGCCCCTGCTGGAAGGGGCGGGCAAGATCGACGTCCCCAGCGGTCGTATGTACAACCTCCCCATCCTGCTGGACCTGCTGAAAGTCCTCAAGCTGCAGGCCCCGAACAAGACCGCCTTCGAGGAAGCCCACGCCGTCTTCCGCGTCCGCGGCGACCGCATCCTCGTCGATCAGATCGACCTGATCGGCAAGGCGATCTGCATGGGCGGCTCCGGCGAGATGGACGTCCGCGGCGAGCACGTGCAGTTCGAGTTCTACACCATCGGTTCGCAGGTGCTGGCCCGCCTGGTGCATACGCCGGTGGGCGACCTGAGCGCTTTTTTGAGCAGAAACCTGTTCCGCATCCGGATGAGCCGGGAGCGGGGGGAGCTGGTCTATCGGCCGGAGCCGGTGCCGCTGGTGACCGACCCGATCCGGCGGATCGCTGATCGCCTGCGGGCCCAGGCCGCCCGCTGGTTTGCCAGCGGTAGTGCCGCCGAGGGTCGCTGACGGCCCGCTCGCCGCAGGGGGAGACCCCGACGGAGACCCACCCATGGGCCTGATCATCAACCGCCTGATCTTCGCCGAGCTACTGCGGATCTTTGTCATGGCCCTGGTCAGCGTCACCGGCCTGTTGGTCATCGTGCCGCTCTATCAGGAGGCCGCCAAGCTGGGGCTGTCGTTCTGGCAGGTCGCCGAGGCGATACCGCTGATGATCCCCAACATGCTGCCGTACACCATTCCGGCGACGACCCTGTTTGCTTGCTGCGTGGTCTACGGGCGGATGGCCTACGACAACGAGGTGGTCGCCCTGCGGGCGGCGGGGGTGCACCTGGGGGTTATCCTGCGGCCGGCCATCCTGCTGGGGGTGCTGACGACCCTGGCGACCGCCGGGCTGTACCACACCGTCATCCCGCGGTCGCAAAAACTGTTGTACGAACGTTTACTCGACGATCCGGAAGAGCTGCTTTACAACCTCCTCCGCCGCGACCACTGCCTGCGGCACCCGCAGATGCCCTATGTCATCTACGTGCGGGACGTGCAAGGCAAGCGGCTGATCGACGTGGTGGTCAAGCGGCGCAACCGCCTGGTGGACCCGCGGACGCAGCAGGAGCTGTATTTCGGCTACGACATTGTCGCCCGGGCCCGCGAAGCCCGCCTCCGCTACGACAAGGACAACGATAAACTCTACCTCGACCCGGACCGCTTCGTCATCTACGACAAAAACACCGTCGGGGCGACCGACCCGACCGGGCCGATTCAGATGGACCTGCCGGACGGCTGGAGCGGCAAGGACCGGGTGCGGATCTCGGCCCTGACCTGGGACGAGCTGCCGCAACGGGTCGCGGCCCTGCAGGCCGAATACGACGAGAAGGAGCGGCGGCGCCAGGAGATGTGGCGTAACGTCGAGCAGATCGCCGACCCGGTCCAGCGGGAGGCGATGCGGCTCCGTGCCCGCGAGGAGGACCGCCACTACGAGTACCAAAAGCAGTTCCTCCGCCGCCAAATCCTCAATACGGCGATCGAATGGTACCAGCGGCCGGCACTGGCCGTTGGCTGCCTGATATTTGCCGTGTTGGGCTGCCCGGTGGGGATCTGGGCCAGCCGGTCGGACTACCTGAGCATCTTTGTCATGTGCTTCCTGCCGGCGATCGTGGTGTACTACCCGTTGCAGTTCGCCGGGGCTGGCCTGGGCCGCGACGGCAAGCTGCCGCTGGGGCTGGCCTGCTGGCTGGCCAACATCGTGGTCGGTACGGCGGCGGTGCTGTTGAACTGGCGGCTATTGCGGCGATGACCCCACCAGCTATTGCGGCGATGACCCTGCCGGATGGAATTTACCCGATCTTGTTGCCCGTCAACCAGTTACGGCCAGTTACGGCCCATGCTGCCGCGTTTACGCATATTGTTTACACGCATTAACGCCGCGTCTGGGATAAATACGGCCGCGTCGGATGTGGTAACACGGCCGCGTCGGAGGCTGGGCGAGGTCCTGGCGATCTTCGTCATAAGCGATTGCCAGATAACGATTTCGGTTGATTTACGTTGACGCTGGCGGTACCGGCGGCGGCATGTCCGACCATCTTTGAAGTGAGGAAGTGAGGATAATGGCTCATCTGAGCGATTTGGATTGTAATTCCTTGTCCATCAACTATTTATGTTGACACTGGCGGATTAGGCGGGGCCGGCGAGGGCGGGGTCGGCCCGGCGGCATCGGGCGGGGCCGGATGACTGGTGTCCGTCTCGGCGGGCTTGTCGGCGTCGGCGGTGCGGGCACGGGTCAGACGCCGCAGCCGCCGCAGCTTCAGCCGGGGCACCGGCACGTCGTGCTCGTCCTCGATGTCCCCGACGATCTCCTCGATCACGTCCTCCAGGGTCAGCAGGCCGAGCACTTGCCCTTGCTTGTCCCGCACAATCGCCATGGGCCGGTGCGCCCGGCGAAATAACCGCAGGGCGTGGGCCACCGGCTCGTCTGGGTCCAGAAAGATCGGCGGGTAGAGGGCGTCTTCGAGGATGACCGCCCCGGAAGTGCTGAACAGGTAGAACAGGTCTTTAGTATTGACGATGCCGACGATGTTGTCGAGCTGTCCATCGTAGACGGGCAGGCGGGTATGGGCGCCGTGCCGCACGGTTTCCAGGACCTTTTCCGGCGGCATGTTCAGGTCGAGTACGGCCATCTTCTCCCGCGGCACCATACAGTCGCGGACCTTTTTGTGGGACAGGGCAAACACGTTCAGGACGAAGTCGGCCTGGTCCGGCTCGAGCAGTCCGGCCTCTTCGGTGTCTTCGATGAGCAGGCGCAGCTCGTCGATGGTGTGGATGTCGCCGCTGGCGGCGACGCGGCGGAAGCCGAGCCGCCGCAACAGCCAGGCGCTGGAGCCGTTCATCAGGCGGATGAGCGGGGCGGTGAGGTGGGCCAGAGCCAGTACCGGCCCGGCGGTCCACAGGGCGATCGGCTCGGCGGCTTCCAGTGCGGCGATTTTGGGCATCTGTTCGCCGAAAACGACGTGCAGATATGTGATGCCCGTGAGGGTCAGCAGGACGGACAACAGGCGGGTGTACTGCGGCGGCAGGGCAGCCAGGAGCGGCTCGATCAGGCGGTGGATGGCCGGCTCGCTGACAAAGCCCAGGGCCAGGCTGGCCACGGTAATGCCCAACTGGCAGGCGGCGACGCTGGTGTTGATGTCGTCGATGGCGGCTAAAAGAGTCGCCGCCCGTGGCCGGCCCTGCTGCACCAACTCTTCAACCCGCGTCCGCCGCATGGCCACCAGGGCGAACTCGGCGGCGACGAAAAAGCCGTTGACCGCCACCAGCACCGGGATGGCGAGGAGTTGGACCAGCAGCCACGCCGGCTCATCCGCCCTACACCACAGGACCACCGTCGCGTTTCCGTCTCCAGGGGTTAACGTTAGTATATACGCCAGTAGAACTTGCGGTTGCGGTGGCGATCCCGTCTCGAGTGGCTGAAGTGTGTACGTCGGTGGGGGTTACGGTTGCGGCGGCGATCCCGTCTCGAGTGGCTGAAGTGTGTACGTCGGTGGGGGTTGCGGTTGCGGCGGCGATCTCTTGTCGACCGGCGGCCAGCTTCTATATTATGCGGTAGTAAAAACAGGTAAGAGGTAACACCCCCGTGTGTGGCGGTGCGGAGACTGGCGGCAGCGGGGGCGTCCCGGCCGGCGGGGCAGCGTCGGCCCGAGACGGAGTGTGAGCGGATGGCGATCAGCAAAGAGCAGAAAACGCAGTTGATCCAGGAGTATCGCCGGGCGGACAACGACAGCGGCTCGCCGGAGGTGCAGATTGCCCTGCTGACGGCCCGAATCAATGTCCTGACGGAACATTTGCGGCAACATCGCAAGGATTTTTCTAGCCGCCGCGGCCTGCTCAAGATGGTCAGCCGGCGGACGCGGCTGCTGAAGTACCTGCGGGAAACCGACCGCGACCGTTATTTGGCGATCATCAACAAGTTGGGACTGCGCAAGTAGTTACGCAGCAACTGCTCTTTGCCGACGCCGCGACCGCCGCAGCCGCAGGCGGCCTGCCCCAGCCGGACCGCCCGCCGGGATCAGCGGCCCCTTCCGCCGCACGCCGCCACCACCGAATCTCCCAGGAAAGGACCACCTCCGTGAACATTCAACCCGCACGTGTGGAGCATCCGTTTGGACGAGGGACGCTAATATTGGAAACCGGCAAGCTGGCCCGGCAAGCACACGGGGCCGTGCTAGTCCGCTACGGCGACAGTGCCGTGATCGTCGCCGTCGTCGCCGGGGGCGTCATCCCGGGACGCGACTTCTTCCCGCTGCAGGTCGAATACCGCGAACGCACCTACGCCGCCGGCAAATTCCCCGGCGGCTTCATCAAGCGAGAGACCCGCCCTACTGTCAAGGAAATCCTCACCTCCCGCCTGATCGACCGGCCCACCCGCCCCCTGTTCCCCCCCAACTACTTCAACGAAGTGCAGATCCACGCCACCGTCCTGTCGGTGGACAAGGAAAACGACCCGGATGTGCTGGCCATGATTGGTGCCAGCGCGGCGTTGCACGTCTCGGATATCCCCTTCCTCAAGCCCTACGGGGCCATCCGCATGGGGCGGCTCAACGGCCAGTTGGTGCCCATGCCCAGCGTCGCCGAGCTGGAGGACAGCGAACTGGACCTGGTCGTCGCCGGAACCCGCGAGGCGGTGTGCATGATCGAGGGGTTCGCCCGTGAGCTGCCGGAGGCGGAAATGGCCGACGCCATCATGGCCGCCTTCCGGCACTGCCAGGAGGCGATCACGGCGATCGAGCAGCTCCGTGTTGCCGCCGGCAAGGGGCCGAAGGAGCTGCCCCCGCCGCCCCCGCCCAACCCGCTGGTCGACGAATTGTACGACAAATACGGCCCCGCCTTCCGCGAACGCTACCTCACCCTCGGCAAGCAGGCCCGGCTGGCCGCCATCGACGAGCTGCGCCAACAGATCCAAAACGAATACCTCCTCCAGCTCGATGAAACCGGTAAGCCCAAGTATAACCTGGTGCAAATTTACGAGGCGTTTTCCGGCCTGCGGGAGCGGGTATTCAAGGAGATCACCCTCAGTGGCCGCCGCATCGACGGCCGCGGGCACAAGGAGATGCGTCCAGTCAGTTGCGAGGTCGCCGTCCTGCCCCGCACGCACGGCTCGGCCGTCTTCCAGCGCGGCGAAACCCAAGCCCTGGTCGTCGCCACCCTCGGCACCATCGCCGACGAGCAGAAAGTGGACGACCTGTTTGACGAATACTCGAAAAAATTCATGCTCGATTACAACTTCCCCCCCTACTCGGTCGGGGAATGCAAGCCGATTCGCGGCCCCGGGCGGCGGGAAATCGGCCACGGCATGCTCGCCGAACGCTCCCTCAAGGCCGTTGTTCCCCCCCCAACCCGCTTCCCCTACACCATCCGCCTGGTCTCCGAAATCCTTGAGTCCAACGGTTCGTCCAGCATGGCCACCGTCTGCGGCGGTACCCTGGCCCTGATGGACGCCGGCGTCCCCATCAAACGACCCGTCGCCGGTATTTCCATCGGCTTGGTCATGGATGGCGACCGCTACGCCCTGCTGACCGACATCCAGGGGGACGAAGACCACTACGGCGACATGGATTTCAAGGTCGCCGGCACGCAAAAAGGGGTCACCGGTATCCAGTTGGACATCAAAATCGACGGGATCACCGAGCCGATCATCCGCCAGACGCTGGAGCAGGCCCGCGAGGCCCGCATGCAGATCCTCAAGATCATGCTCCAGAGCCTCTCGGCGCCGCGCAAGGAAATCAGCGCGTATGCCCCGCGGATGGTCACCACCAAGATCTCCCCGGACAAGATCGGCCTGCTGATCGGTCCCGGCGGCAAGAACATCCGGGCCTTGCAGGAGGAGACCGGCTCGAAGATCGACGTGCAGGACGACGGGACGGTGTCGATCGCCGGTCTGGACAGTGCGGGGGTAGAGGAGGCCCGCCGCCGCATCGAGGCGATGTGCGCCGAGGTCAAGGTCGGAGCGATTTACGAAGGTAAAGTCATATCCATCAAGGACTTCGGAGCGTTCATCGAGATCGCCCCCGGCCGGGACGGCCTCTGCCACATCTCCGAGCTGGACGTCGGCTATGTCGGCAAGGTCGAAGACGTGCTGCAGGTCGGGGACCGGGTGCTGGTCAAGGTGATCGCTATCGACGAGCAGGGGCGGATCAAGCTGTCGCGCAAGGCGGTGCTGCCGCCCGCAGGGGAGAGCGGGGGCAACGGCGGGGCCGGCGGACGTGCCCGCAGTGCGCCCCCCTCCTCCCGCCGCTAGACGGGTCGCCCAGATGCTCTCATTCGAGCGTCGATCAGAATGAAGCCGCTCCGAACGCCGCCAAGCCCGACCTGTCCCCGCCCAAAAGAGCCCGATCGGTGCTCCGGCGCTGGCCGCCGCCGGTGTGGGGATCCGCGATGAACAGCTCCGCTGCGTCTGCTTCCACGTCATCCTCCGCTGCAGCCGCGTCGACGACTACCCCGCCGGCTGCGGCCCCACCCGGCAGCGACCCCTACCTGGAGCTGGCCCAGGCCGCTGGCGGCTTCATCCACGAGATCAAAAACCGGGTCGGGACGCTGTCGCTGAATCTGCAACTGCTGGCCGAGGACTTTGACCCGCCGCAGACCCCGCGCGAACGCCGCGCCCTGGAACGCGTCCAGCGGCTGCACGCCGAATGCCAGAAGCTGGTCGCCCTGGCCGCCGACTTCCTCCGCTTCGCCCGCGTCCGCGACCTGCAACTGCGACCCACGCCCATCGAGGAGGTGCTCACCCGCCTGGTTGATTTCCTCACCCCCACCGCCCGGCAGAAGAACATCGAGATCAAATGGTTCGTCGCCCCGGACCTGCCGCCGGTGTTGCTGGACCGTGACGCCTTCGAACAGTGCCTGCTCAACCTGATGCTCAACGCCGAACAGGCCATGCCGCACGGCGGTACCCTGACCCTCGTCGGGCGTCGCGATGGCGACTGGCTGTGCTTGGAGGTGATCGACACCGGCGGCGGCATCCCCCCCGAAGTAATGCCCCGCATCTTCCAGCCGTTTTTCTCGACCCGCCCGGACGGCCACGGCCTGGGACTAGCCATTACCCGCCGCATCGTCCAGGCCCACGGCGGATCCATCGCCGTCGATAGCACCCCCGGCTGCGGCACCTGCTTCACCATCCGCCTGCCGATCCCAGAGAGTCTCGATCCTGCGGCGAGTCCGCCCGCAGAGCCTCCCGCCACGACTGCTTCGGAGAGTACTGCCACGGCGTCAGGTTCGCCGTAATCCGCACTAAAAGCATCGGAATACTGATCATTGGCTAGCCAGTCTTCTGAGACTGCAATAAAGGCTTAGAATCTACACTAAAGGGATCGAATTACTGATCATTTGTCGGACCATGTGAAATCTGAAGTAAAAGCATCGGAATACTGATCATTGGCAAGCTGGTCTGAATCTGCACTAAAAGCATCGGAATACTGATTATTCGTCGGTGATGGATGGCTCCTGCAGGAACGTAGCGGGGATGTCCACCCCCACCGCCGCGTTCCACGCCGCCTGCAACCGGCAATACACTGGACCGGGCCAGTCCCAAGTCTTTTCCTGATCATGAGTTGTGACCATTCCGGCGGGCAGGAGCAGGCGGCGGACGCCCGCCAGGCCATACGCCGTGCCCGCCAGCAGCAGCTCGTCCGCCTCGGGTCGCAGCAGGTCGCAGGCTTGTTCCCGCACCTCCAGGCCGCAGCCGGCGGCCAGCTCCCGCAGCACCAGCAGGCTAATGCTTTCCAGGACCATCCCGGCCGGCGGCAGGAGTAGCGTGCCGTGCCGCACCGCTGCGATCGCTCCGATGGGGGTGTCGCCGACGCCGTATTGGTTGACCACCACGGGCACCGCCTCGGGCCGGCGTCGCCGCTGCTGGGCGATGTGCCACAACAGCCGGCTGCGGTGCTTGATGTATGGCGGCAGCAGGTCCTCCGCCGCGGCGTGCTGCCGGCCCACCACCTCCAGACAGACCCCCTGCTGGAAAAACGGCCGGTACCGCCGCACCGGCAGCGGGTAGGTCATCATCCCCACGGTCGGCGGCCCGTCGGTGGCGGCCGTGCCGTAGAGGGCCAGCGGTCCCGGCGTGGCGAAGCTGACCAGTTGCACCTCGCTGCATCCGGCCGGGCCGGCCCGGTTGCGGGCCAGCAATCCTTCGGCCGCGGCGGTCAACTCCGCATCGGTATAGGGCAAGGGGACGCCGCAATACGCACAGTGCCGCCGCCAGCGGGCCAGGTGGTCCGCCCAACGGTAGAGCCGGCCGGCAAAGGTGCGGGCGTTGTCCACCACCACCGCCCCGAAGACGAACCCGGCGTCCGTCCAGGCCAGTCCGGCCTGCGCCAGCGGCACAAACGCCCCGTTGCACCAGGCCCAGGTGTCGCCCGCGTCCGTCGTGTGGCCTGCTGCAGCCGGTTTGGTGGCGGTCTCATCCCCGCTGCGATTGTCCTTGCGATGTCCCATAAAAGAGATGTTCAATGCTGCAACTGGTTACGCTGCAGATGCTTATGTCGCAAAAGCCCTTTTTCGCATTGTAGCGGGTCGGCGGAACCCACTACCGGCGAGTCGGCAATGCCGGTGGTTATGCCGCTGCCTGGTGTGCAGAACGGACACCCTCCGCCGATGTCGTAGGTGTTTGGGCGGCGTCCGCCACGAACGATTCGAGGACGGCCAGCGTGCGTGCGACCGCTCCCTGTTGCGATCGGACTAGCTGGAGGGCGGCCTGGCCCATGCGGCGACGGCGGGTCGGATCGACGATCCACCGCTCGACGACCGCTTCGAGTTGGGCCGGATCGGCAATCTGAATAGCGCCGCCAGCGGCGATGAGTTGTTCGGCGACGGTGCGGAAGTTCCACACGTGCGGGCCAAAGACGGTCGGCACGCCGTGTGCGGCCGGCTCGATCATGCTCTGGCCGCCGCGGTGGCCGTCCAGACTGCCGCCGACAAACCCGCAGTCGGCCAGCCCCCACACGGCGGCCAGCTCGCCGAGCGTGTCCCAAAGCACAATGTCGGGCACCTCGGCTAGCGGCTCCCGCAGTTGCGAGCGGCGACACCAGCTTCGACCGGCCGCCGCCACCAGTCGCGCCGCCGCGTCGAAGCGGTCCGGATGCCGTGGTACCAGGATCAAACGTAGCTGCGAATATTTGGTCCGTAAACGTTCAAATGTCTGTAAGACGATCTCCTCCTCTGGCGGGTGGGTGCTGCCGGCGACCCACACCAGCGGTTCGCCTGTCCCGCTTTCGTTAGCCATCTCCGGTACCGTCTCCAGTACCGTCTCCAGTACCGTCTCCAGTACCGTCTCTCGGCGGCGGCGGGCGGTGTCCAGTCCCACCAGGCGGGCGAGTCGCTCAACGGCGGCGGCGTCGTGACGGGCCAAGCCGTCGAATTTCATGGAACCAGTGACCGTCAGGCGATCGGGATCGACTCCCAGCTCCCGCAGGCGGGCGGCATACTCGGGGGACTGCACGGCGCAGTGTCGCACGGCGGGCCAGAGGAAGCGTCCCAGCAGCGGGCGGAGCCGCCGCATGCGGGTATACGTCCGCGGACTGATGCGGGCATTGACCACGACCACCGCCGCGCCTGCCGCGGACGCCGCCTGCAGGAAATGCGGCCACAGCTCACTTTCGGCCAGCACCACCAGTCGCGGCCGGAAATGCTCGATCGCCCGCCGCACCGCCCAGGTGAAGTCGAACGGCCAGGGGACGACGACCACTTCCGGGAACAGGCGGCGGGCCGCTTCCAGGCCGCTATCGGTAGTTGAGGAGACGATGATCCGCCACTGCGGGTAGCGCTGCCGGAAGGCCCGGACCAGCGGCAGCAGCAGGTGGACTTCGCCGAGGCTGACGCCGTGGAACCACACGGCAGGCATCTGCGGCGGCGTCCGCGGATCGCGATACTGCCCCAGCAGCCGCTCGGGCAGACCCTGGCGATAACGTCCCGTCTGCCACCGCCGCCAGAGCAGCCACGGACTGGCTAACAGTAACGCGAGCAGGTAGAGGACGTCGAGGAGCATGGGGCATCCCTTCCCCGCGGCGGTTCCGTTGCGGCGAGTTCGGTTGCGTCTAGTTGGGGTCGCCGCCCAGCGGAGTGTGTCAGAACCGCACACTTGTGGTCGCTGGGCGGTTACACTTTGTGGCTGTCGGTTTTCATATGGCAGTTTTTGTACTTTTTGCCGCTGCCGCACGGGCAGGGGTCGTTGCGGCCGACCTTTTTGCCGAGGTTACGGATCGGCTCGATCTTTTTGGGGCTGTCGCCGCTGGTCTGCATGCTGGCCTGCTGTTCCTGGGCCTGGCGGGCCTGCAGGGCGGAGATTGCCGTCTCGTGGATGGCCCTCGCCCCGGCCCACAGGGCCATCTGCGCCGCTTCGTCCCCCATCTCTTCGGTGCGGAAGACCAGCTCGGTGATGCGGTCACGCACGCCCTCCCACATCGCCTCGAATTCCTTCATCCCCTCCCGCTTGTAGACGATCTTGGGGTCTTCCTGGGCGTAGCCGCGCAGGCCGACGCCGCTTTTGAGGCTGTCCATCACCAGCAGGTGGGACTTCCAGGCACTGTCCAGTTGCTCGAGGATGAGGCTGCGTTCGACCGAGCGCATCTCCGGGCGGTATTTTTTGTCGTAGGCGTTGAGCAGCAGGTCGCGGATCTGGTCGCGGCTGCGGCCGACGAGGCGGTCCGGGTCGATGTCCAGGCGGAGGGTCTGGTGGGCCCAGTCGGCCAGCTCGCGGGCGTCCTCAGGCTCCGCCGCGGCGGCGCCGGCCAGGACCTCGTCGAGCCGGGCGTCGATTTCCTCGATGTCCGCCGCCGGGAGCACCTGGGCCGACAGCTCCAAGAGCTTCTCCTTGATCCGATTACGCGGCTCGGTGCGGACAAACTCTTCGGTGAAGCCGGCCTGTTCGAGGGTCTGGTAGGCGGCGGCGAAAAAGCCATTAGGGTCGGCCAGGGCTTCGGCCCGCTGTTGGACGACCAGGGCGGTGCCGAGGCGTTGCACCGCCCAGCGGTAAAGCCCTTCGCGGTCGGCGGGGGGGCCGCCCCCGGCCGGCGGCTTTTCCGGCAGATAGTGCCGCAGGGCGGTCAGCACCGGGAATTCGATGTCTTTGTGGCGGTAGGCGGCCCGCACCTGGCGGTAGAGGTGCTCGGTCAGTTGGTCCGGCTCGTCGGTCAGGGGGGCCAGCTCGTCGGGGAGGACACGGACGCCGTATTTGTGCCGCAGCCACTCGGCCAGCGATTCCAGGCCGTAGGTGCCGCTCAGGTAACGTTGCCCGTCGGTCAGGTCCACGGCCTGCACCGTCTCTTCGGCTTGGCGGATGAGGGTTTCCGCAAGCTGCTCGTGCGGGATCTTTTTCAGCTCCTTTTCGGAGTATTTCAGGCCGAAGCGGGACTGCAAGGCCCGGGCCAGCTCCCCCCATTTCCAGTCGGCGGGGTCTTCGTCGGGGTTGAGATTTTCCTCGAGCAGCTCCTGGATGACGGTGGGGATGGCGTTGACGGCCTTGTTGCGGGCGTATTCGACGGCTTCGGCAAAGCTGTTGCGGAACTCGGCGGCTTCGAATTCGACGGCCAGGCGGTTGGCGGCGAACTCGGCGAAGCTGCCCGGGCCGTAGTCCGGGTCCAAAAACCGCTCGACGGCCCGGGCGATCTGTTGCCGCAGCATGGCGAGGATCTCGGCCCGCGGGTTTCGGCCGTCGAGGATCTGCTGCCGCTTGCCGTAGACGCTTTTGCGCTGGTAGTCCATAACCTCGTCGTATTCGAGGAGGTTTTTCCGCTGCTCGAAGTGCCATTCCTCGACCTTTTTCTGGGCCTTTTCGATGCGGCGGCTGACCATGCGGGACTCGATGGCCTCCCCCTCCTTCATCCCCAGGCGGGTCAGGAGGCTGGCGACCCATTCGCCGGCAAACAGGCGCATCAGGTCGTCCTGGAGGGAGACGTAGAAGCGACTGGAGCCGGGGTCCCCCTGCCGTCCGGCGCGGCCGCGGAGCTGGTTGTCGATGCGGCGGGAGTCGTGCCGCTCGGTGCCGATGATGTGCAGTCCGCCCAGTTCGGCGACCTTCCGCCCCTCCTCTTTCATCTTCTCTTTGGCTTCGATCTCCTCGACGGTTTTGATCCACACGTCGTTGGGAACTTCCAGGCGGGTGGGGTAGAGGGGGCGGCCGTCGGCGTCCTTGAGCTGCTTGAGCTTGGCCCAGGCGAGGTATTCGGCGTTGCCGCCCAGGATAATGTCGGTGCCGCGGCCGGCCATGTTGGTGGCGATGGTCACCGCGCCGAGGCGGCCGGCCTGGGCGACGATCTCCGCCTCGCGGGCCACGTTTTCCGGCTTGGCGTTGAGCAGCTCGTGTTTGATGCCGCGCAGTTTCAGCATCCGCGATAATTTTTCGCTTTTGTCCACATCGCGGGTGCCGATCAGGATCGGCCGGCCGGTGTGGTGGATCTCGACGATCTCCTCGACCACCGCGTCCCATTTTTCCTTTTCCGTGCGGAAGACGACGTCGGGGTAGTTGATCCGCCGCAGGGGTTTATTGGTGGGGACGACGAACACCTCCATGCCGTAGATTTTCCAGAACTCGGTCTCTTCGGTTTTGGCTGTACCGGTCATGCCGGCCCGCTTGCGGTAGAGCTTGAAGAAGTTCTGGAGGGTGATGGTGGCAAGGGTCTGGGTTTCCTGCTTGATGCGGACGCCGTCTTTTTGGTGTTTGGCCTCGATGGCCTGGTGGAGGCCGTCGGACCATTGGCGGCCGTACATGGCCCGTCCGGTGTGTTCGTCGATGATGATGATGCCTAGCTCGTTGTTGTCGCGGGGATCGCGGTCGATGATGTAGTGGCGGTCGAGGTGGTAGAGGTGGTGGGCCTTGAGGGCGTTGTCGATGAGGTGGGGCCACTCCATGTTGCCGGCGGTGTAGAAGCTTTCGACGCCGGCTAGTTCTTCGGCTTTGCGGACGCCGGCATCGGTGAGGTGGCAGGTGCGTTCCTTTTCCTTGATTTCGAAGTAGACGCCGCGCGGCGGGGGGTTTTGCGGGTCCACCTTTTTGGGGTCTGGGGGGGAGAGGGTGGGGAGGTTGTCCCCTTCGGTCCCGGTGATGACGACCACGCCGCTGGCGGCCAGCTCGCGGCGGGCCTTGCGTTCCAGCTCGGTTAAGGCGCGGGCGATGCGGTCGGCATCGGCGAAGCGGCGGGTGTCGGAGAAGGCCGGGCCGCTGATGATCAGCGGGGTGCGGGCCTCGTCGATGAGGATGTTGTCCACCTCGTCGATGATCGCGTAGTTGAGGGGGACGCGTTGCACCTGGCGGTAGTAGGGGTGGAACTCCTCGTCGTCGTGGCGGGCCAGCTTCATGTTGTCGCGGAGGTAGTCGAAGCCGAACTCGCTGGCGGTGCCGTAGGTAATGTCGGCCTGGTAGGCGCGGCGGCGGGTGTCCGGGTCCATGTCGCTTTGGATGTAGGCCGCGGTTACCCCCAGGGCGTTGTAAATGGGCAGCATCCACTCGCAGTCGCGGCGGGCCAGATAGTCGTTGACCGTGACGATGTGGACCCCTTGGCCTTCGAGGGCGTTGAGGTAGGCCGGCAGGGTGGCGACCAGGGTTTTCCCTTCGCCGGTGACCATCTCGGCGATGGCCCCTTGCTTTTCGCCGTAACCGTGCAGGATCATCCCGCCGATCAGTTGCACGTCGTAGTGCCGCATGTTTTTGGTGCGGCGGGCGGCCTCGCGGCAGGCGGCAAAGGCCTCCGGCAGCAAATCGTCCAGGGTTTCGCCATCGGCCAGGCGTTTTTTGAATTGGACGGTCAGCTCCTTCAGCTCGGCGTCGCTGAGGGCTTGCATCCGCGGCTCCAGCTCGTTGACCCGGGCCAGGGGGCTGCCGGGGATGACGACGTGCGTTTCGCTGTTTTTGGGGCGGTAGTAGCCCAGGGAGCGGATCTTGCGGTCGTTGGCCGAGCCGCCGAGCATGCGGGCCAGCAACTGCACGCAGCCTTCCATGAAATTGTTGAAGCGGTCGCTGATCCGTTCCCAGAGGGTCGGTTCCAAGGCCGAGGTAGTGCTCATAAGTACAAGCCTCGCAAGTATTTGCGCACAGCGGCGATAGTGGCCCAGCCCGTCGAGGCGGCCTCCACACTACTGGCCGGCCGCGCCGGCGGTCAATACGGATTGCCCCGCCGCCGCCCGGTCCGTTCCGGTCGATCCATTCTATTCTGTTATGCATATAAATTGGATGGCCGACGGGTGGGTTCTCGTTGCCGCCGGCCGACTGCGGAGGAGGCGGGACGGCCCGATCAACCGAACATGTTGTACCGCAACAGGTTACGTGTCCGAACCTGCGGCCAGCAACGGTTCGTCTCCCCCGCCGATCTGGCGGCTCGCCATCCAGGCGGCAGCAGCTTAACCGTGACGCATTCGTTTCGTAACTTATTCGTACTGCAGCACTTCGGGGATGTTCAGGCGTAAGGCTTTCAGGGCGGGGAGGAGGGCGGCGATGCCCGCCGTGACCAACGCCGCCGCGGCAATGCTGCCGACCTGCTTCCACGGTATGAGCATCTCAAAGACAAACCCCGATTCTTCCAGCATGATCACATCCAGGATATACCATTCCAGCAGCAGCCCGACCGCTATTCCCAATGCCGTACCGAACAGGCCCATCAGGAGGGCTTCGGCGACCAGGCTGGCCAGGATTTGGGTCCGCGTCGCCCCGACGGCCCGCAGTAGACCTAGTTCCCGTTGCCGCTGAAGTACGGATATGAGCAAGGCGGTGACCACCCCCAACGCGGCAACGATCCCCACCACCACCTGCTGCACATAGGCGAACAGGTAAATCCGGTTGATCAGCTCGGTGAGGAAGTCGCGGAGCGAGCGGCGGTCGGTGACGAACAGGCCGTGGGCGGCGGCGTAGTGCCGCAGGCGCTGCTCCCCCTGGCGGAAGCGTTCCGGCTGCGGTGAGAGGAACACGTGGCACATGTCGATCAGCGGGTCGTTGTAGAGGGCGGCGTAGCGGCGGCGGTCGATGAACACCGTGCCGCGGCTCCAGGAGTAATCGCGGACGGTGCCGAGGACGCGGAAGGTGAGCGGCCCGCGCGGTCCGGGGAGGGTGAGGAGGTCGCCGGGGCGGACACGGTGCCGCCGGGCAAAGTTCTCGCTGACCAGGGCGTTGTCGGTGTCCGGCAGCTCGAGGAATTTTTCGAGGTCGGGCATACCGACGGGGACCCGCGCCCGCGTCGCCCGGGCGTAGGCTTCGGCATCGACGGCGAGCAGGTAGACCATCGTATCGTTGAATTCGAGGCGGGAATAACGGATGGCCATGACGCCGTCGACGCCAGGCAGGCGAGCCACCTCCGCCGCAACGGTGCCGGGCATTGGGGAATTGGAGGTGTTCGCCGAGGCCATGTTGCCGCTGAACAGGAAAAAGTCGGCTTGAACGACTTGTTCGATCCAGGCAACGATCGGTTCTTCGTTGGACCGTCCGACGCCGGCGGTCTGGATCATCAGGGCCACTCCGGCAGCCATGGCGCCGATGACCACGCCGGTGCGGGCCGGGGTGCGGGCCAGGTTGTCGAAGGCCAGGCGGACGGTGAACGGAAATAGTTGCCGGACAACAGGTTGCAGCAAGGGGACGAGCAGGCGGACCCACAGCGGCGTGCTCAGCAGTAGCCCGACCAGCACCGCCGCCATGCCGCCGATCGAGCCGGCACGGTGCGGCAGCTCCTGCCGGACCGCAATCGCCGCCCCGCCGCCCCCAACCAGCAACAGGCAACTGGCATAGTGCAGCCATTTCCAGATGCGGCCGCGCCGGAGCCGACCGCGCCGGGCTGCCTGCGCCGGGTCGTCGTTGGCCGCCTGCAACGCCGGGATCAACGCTGCCGCTACTGCCACGGTGACCCCCGCGGCGACCGCCCAGGCCGCCGTATCCCAGCTCAGTCGCCGCGAATGGCTCACCTCCGGACTTAAAAACATCGACTCCAGCTCCTCGCGGAACTGGGTAAAGGCGGTCTCGGCAAGAGCCAGACCCAGCGGGATGCCCGCCGCCGCCCCGGCCAGACCCAGCGTCGCCGCCATCAGAGCAAACAGACCAATGATCTGGCCGCGGCTTGCTCCCAACGCCCGCAGGATGGCAATATCGACCTGCCGCTCGGCGACGGTCACAACCATCGCGTTGTAAACCAGAAACAGGCCGACGATCATCGCCCCCAATGCGCAGACGTAAAAAGCGATCGGCAGTCCGGCGACGACCTCCTGGGTGCTCTGCCGCGCAGCGTCCGGGGTCCGGACGGCGGCCCGCACCCCGACGATCGCGTTGAGGGCCAGCTCGACCGCTTCGCGGTCGGCGTCCGGCTCGAGGAAAATGTCGATGCGGTTGACCTTTTCCGGCCACTGGGACTCCAGCAGGGTCGCGGCCGCTGCCCCGGCCACGCCGCCCAATGGTGGCAGGGGACGGATGACCCGGGCCGCCTGCCCGACGCTCATGCCGACAAAATACTGCCCTAGCCCCGCCAGCGGCGAATCGGCATCGAAGTCCACCACCCCCACCAGCAGGCATTCCACGTCCCGGGCGGCATGCCGGATGCGGAACGGCCGCGGCGGTGATCCGCTCTGCTGCCACGCCTCGTACAACGGCCGCGACACCACCGCCAGCCGCCCCGGCAGCCGCTCCCACAGTTCCGTCACCTGCGTCCAGTTCCCCTCCTGCACCGCCTGCAAAATTGGCAGCAACTGCCATTTGGGCAGCTCCGGCAGCAGTGTCAGGCGTACCTTGAGAGGATTGTCACGGGAGAGCATCTGCGTGGAGACTTCGGCCCCCAGCAGCACCGCCGGACGGTCCTGCAAGTCCGGCACGGTGATCCGCTCGAAGACCAATGGTTCGACTGCCCGGACGCCAGGGATGCGGGCGGCGCGGATTTCGCCGACCAGCTCCCGCATCACGCCGGCCTCGCCGTTGGTGATGTACAACTGGGCGGCGGGCAGCGGGGCGGTCGTCTCCATCGCCGCCGCCGCTATGCACTGGTTGAGGATGCGGGCCGAAATCAGCGTCGCCACTCCCAGGGCGATGCTGATGACCACCAGCACCCCGCGGTCCCAGCGTTGCTGCAGATACCGCCCGCTCAGCAGGCGTAATAGCGACATGTCCTGTCCGTCCTCCGCCGCAAGGTCGTCCGTCTGTCAGAGGGACTGTGTCCGTGCTCCATCGGGCCGCGTGTGTCGGGTCCAACTAGTGGGGCTCGCCGCTCGCCGCCGCATGGGCCAGGTCTGTCGACGCCGGTTGATGCCTGTCGCCGCTAGTGGCTGACGACTGTAGACCGCCGCCGGTTGATGCCTGTCGCCGCCAGTGGCTGACGACTGTAGACCGCCGCCGGTTGATGCAGGTCGCCGGTCTACCGCTCGCCACCGCTCGCCACCGCTCGCCGCCGCCGGGGTAGCCCTGGTCAGAAGCGGCTGTCCTCCTGTCGCCGCCTAGGTCCGTTTGGGGATCGGTTCGTCAGACTCGATCAGCCCGTCACGGATGCGGACCAGGCGGGTGCCGTAGGAGGCGGCGGTGGGGTCGTGGGTAACCATCACTACGGCGCGGCGGCCGGGTTGTGGCAAGCGGGCTAGCAAGTTCAGGATTTCCCGGCTGTTGTGCGAGTCGAGGTTGCCGGTCGGTTCGTCGCACAGCACGGCGTCCGGGTCAGCGGCCAGGGCACGGGCCACTGCTACCCGTTGCATCTCGCCGCCGGACAGCTCGTCCGGAAAATGGTCGAGGCGGTGGCCCAGGCCGACCATTTCCAGGCACTCCGCCGCGCGGGCCAGGGCGGTCTTGCGCCAGCGGTTGTTCAGCAACAGCGGCAAGGCGACGTTTTCCGCCGCCGTCAGCGTCGGCAGCAGGTTGAACGCCTGGAAGACAAACCCGATCCGTTCCCGGCGGAGCAACGACCGCTGCCGGTCGCTGAGCGACTGCACGTCCTGCCCCTGGAACAGGACCCGCCCCGAGGTGGGGGTGTCCAGGGCACCCATCAGGTGCATGAGGGTGGACTTGCCGGAGCCGGACGGTCCCATGATGGCGACGAATTCGCCGGCGTCGATGCGGAGGCTCACACCTCGCACCGCGGGGACGGTCCGCCGGCCTTGCACATAGGTCTTGGTCACTTCGATCAGTTCGAGCATGGGGCCGCTCCGGGGCATATGGCCGCGTTGGGGATCATCCATCATACAGCCGCGATGGGGTCATGCGTGGGTCGTATCTCTACCCATCGGCTTCGGCGGTTTTGCCTATTTCTTGTGCACCATGCCTGCTGTATTGCCTAGATTTTGTGCAGCCGCTGCGGTCAATGTACCGGTTAGGGTCAGTGCATCAGCTTGGGTCAATGCACCAGCATGCATTAATGCACCAGCTTGCGGTAGCGGAACCGTCGCGGGCGGTCCGCCGCCGGGCCAAGCCGGGCCCGCTTCTGCTCTTCATACACCGCAAAGTTCCCCTCGCACCAGACGACCTGGCCCTCCCCCTCAAAGGCCAGGATATGGGTGGCGATCCGGTCGAGGAACCAGCGGTCGTGGGAGATGACCACGGCGCAACCGGCGAAATTCAGCAGGGCTTCCTCCAGGGCGCGGAGGGTGTCGACGTCCAGGTCGTTGGTCGGCTCGTCCAGCAGCAGGAGGTTGCCGCCGCTACGGAGGAGTTTGGCCAGGTGGATGCGGTTGCGTTCGCCGCCGGAGCAGTCGCCGACCTTTTTCTGCTGGTCCGGGCCGCGGAAGTTGAACTTGGCGCAATAGGCGCGGCTGGGGATGCGGTGTTTGCCGACCACGAGGTATTCGGCGCCGCCGGTGATCTCCTCGAAGATGGTATTGTTGTCGTTGAGGTGGTCGCGGTGCTGGTCGACGTAGGCGATCTTGACGGTCGGGCCGATGGTGAGGGTGCCGCCGTCAGGTTGTTCCTGGCCGGTGATCAGGCGGAACAGGGTGGTTTTGCCGGCACCGTTGGGGCCGATGACGCCGACGATGCCGCCTTTGGGGAGGTTGAAGGTAACGTTGTCGAACAGGACGACGTCGCCGTAGACCTTTTTGAGGTTTTCGGCACGGACGACGAGGTCTCCCAGGGGCGGCCCCGGCGGGATCTGGATGGTCAGCTCGCGTTCTTCCAGGTCGAGCTGTTGCTCCTGGAGCTTTTCGATGGCGGCCAGGCGGGCCTTGTTGCGGGCGATGCGGGCCCGCGGGGCCATCCGGGCCCATTCCAGCTCGCGGGCCAGGGCCTTTTGCCGGGCCGTTTCCTGCTTCTCTAATAGCTCCAGCCGCTTCTTTTTCTGCTCCAGCCAGCCGGAGTAGTTGCCGTGGTAGGGGTAGCCGCGGCCGTTGTCCAGCTCGAGGATCCACTGGGCGACGTTGTCGAGAAAATAGCGGTCGTGGGTGACGGCGACGACCGCCCCGCGGTAGTCCCGCAGGTACTGTTCGAGCCACTCGACGCTTTCGGCGTCCAGGTGGTTAGTCGGTTCGTCAAGCAGCAGCAGGTCGTACTGGTGGAGCAGGGCTTTGCACAGGGCGACGCGGCGGCGTTCCCCGCCGGAGAGGCGGTCGACCACCGCATCTGGCGGCGGCAGGCGCATTGCCTCCATGGCCACTTCGATCCGCCGGTCGAGGTTGTAGGCATCGCAGGCGTCGATTTGAGCCTGCACCTTTTCCATGGCGGCGGCCAGGGCGTCGAAGTCGGCGTCCGGCTCGCCCATTGCCGCGCCGATTTCCTCCTGTTGCCGCAACAGGGCTCGGATGGGGGCGACCGCCTCTTCGATGTTGTTCATCACGGTCGTCCCAGGGGGCAGCCGTGGCTCCTGCGGCACATAGCCGATGGTCGCCCCTTTGTCCGGGTAGGCTTCGCCCATGAAGTCGGTGTCCACGCCGGCCATGATCCGCAGCAGGGTCGACTTGCCGGCGCCGTTGGGGCCGATCACGCCGATTTTGGCCCCGTAGTAGAAGTACAGGTTGATGTCCTTGAGGACTTCCTTTTTGCCGTAGACTTTGGTCAGGTGGGAAATGCTGAACAGGTAACGTTCGCTCATGGACTATCCGGCCCTCCGTGGGATGGTGCTACAGCAATTGTAGGGACCGCCGGGCGTGCGGCGGTGACACAGGGGAGGCCAGCGGTGGTCGCGGCGGCGGGCCCCCATGTGTCGGGAGTGGAATTAAAGTGTTGTGGGACAAGGATTTGTGGTATTGGGAGGGGCGGGCGGTCCGGTCAGCGGCGCCAGACCCGCAGCGGCCGCAGACCTGGCTCGCTGCCGCGGTATTCCCAGACGATCTCGCCGCTGGGGTCCAGCTCGATGGCCCGGCCGTGGGGGGGATCGTGCATCAGGGTGATGAGGGTGTTGCCGTTGGGCAGGCGTTGGGCGGAGGTGGGGTTGTTACAGGAATGGTGCCATAACAGCTTGCCCGTCTTGAGGTTATATTCGGCGACGCGGTTGTATTCGCAGACCAGGACGCGTTCGGCGTCGATGGCCGCGACGCTCTGCATGTAATTGAGGCGGGCAAAGCTGTGGGTGGTGCGGGTTTCCTGGAGTTTGGCGTCGAGGCGGACGCCCTGGGCCCCTTGGGCGACGTTACGGATGATGAGGACGTCGCCGCCGGGCAGGGCGCAGCCGGCAAAGATGTCGAAGTTCGGCCGCGGATGTTGGGCCAGAACCTTCCAGTTTTTGTCAAACAGATAGACGTTGTTGCGGCAAATCACCAGCAACCGCTCCTCCGGCAGCGGCTGGACGGCGATCGGCTGGTGATTGACCATTTGGCTACGCACCAAGCCCCCCTGCGGCGTGTACTCGGCGAGGCGGTTGTTGTTGGTTTCGGCCACCAGGATGTTCCCGTTGGGCAGGACTTTCATGTCGAGGGGGTGGTTGAGGCCGGCGAGGCTCCAGCGTTCCTTGAGGTCGGGTCCGAGCTGGAGGATGCGGCTTTGGGGGAAGCCGCGGATGTCGTGTTCGATGATCTCCGTGACGCCGCGGATGCGGGGGGTGTAGGTGAAGGTGGCCAGGTTGAGGGAGGAGCTTTTGTCGTTCCACCAGCGGCGCCAGGCGTCGCGGGCTTGGGGGAGGGAGTCGGGGTTGCGGCCGAAGCGTCCGCCGGGGGGGTGTTCGCCGCCGGACAGTTGCAAGAGGAGGTCTTCCAGTTGCCAGACGTAGCCGCGGGGGAGCTGCGGGATGAGGTCGAGCAGCTCTGGGAGGTACTCCGGCTCGCGGGTGGTCAAAAAGAGGGACCACAGGCCGTGGAACTTGTTGTCAAGGACGGTTTCCTGGCGGACGGCGTCGCGGACGCGGGGATAGGCGTCCGGGATGCGGATGCGTTGTTGCGGCGGTCCGCCTTCGATCAGGGCGATGGCGGCCAGGCGTCGCCGCAGCGGCAGGCGGTCGGACAGGGCGGCCAGCAGGGCTGGCTCGGGCTTGCCGTCGGCCCGCACGGCCAGTTGGATGAGGGCGTGCTGGATGGCCTGCAGGGTGGCCTCATCGTCGCTTAAGGGGGCGTGCTGCAGGAGCACTTCGGCGGCCCCCGCCGGACGGAGCACGGCCAGACGACGGGCCACCGCGGCGATGATCTGCCCCTGCGGCACCTTTTCCAGCTCCTGCAGGGCCTGCCGGGCCCGGTAGGCGATCTCCGGATCGGGGTCTTTGACCGCCGCTTTCAGCGGGCCGATCGCCGCCGCACCGATCGCCACGATCTGCTGGACCGCCTCCCGCCGCGCATCAAAGGCGTCGCTGCCCAGGCGGCGGATCAGCTCCTGGACCCGGGCCAGGTCCCCCTCGCTGATCGTCCGCTTCTTCAGGTATTCCAGCAGCGCCGGTCCATCCGCCTTGTCGAGGCCAGCCTTGGCCAGGAGCTGCTCGTCGCTGAGGGGGGGAGGGGCCTCCGTTAGTACGGCTGCACCGCCGCGACGGGTGACAATCGCCTGCCCGTTTGGCAGCACGATGCCCTCAACGACCTCGACCTCTCCACCGGGGAGCTGGGCCATGCGAACGATGATCCGCGGTTGCGGCTCGTCGGCGGTGGCGAAACCGGTCGCGGCGACGATGGCTAGCCCGGCGACCAGACCCGTCACCGCAACCACGGCCACCTGCATCCCACTTATCGACGCCGTGCGGTGATCCGGCATGGCGGTTACTCCTGTTCCATCGGCTGCGACGGGCCGGCGGTCTAGTTGGCCCCTCCAGCCACGAACCTTTCACAATTCGGTTCACGCAGAAAATATTTTAGCAGCCGTTTGTGTGTGCGGGCAGCTTTTTTCGCGGACAATTGCCAGTCGCGGCAGGCCCTTTTCTGACGCCACGGCCGGGATGGTCGACCGCTGGATAGAACCGATGGGTCCGTCTTGACCCGCACCGCCGGATATGGCATAAACGCCTTCTTGGGGAAGCCGCCAGACGGCAAGCAGGTTGGCAGAATCGGCCGGCCGGATGGTCAGTGCGGCAGAATCATCACTAAGTTGATGGTCAAACTGATCATTCCGCTGGCGGCGACAGGGGGAGCGTAATGGTCCGACGGCCTGCCGGAGCGGGAGCGATGCGCCGCGCGGCCCTACTGGATGGCTCGAAACCCTGCGAACCGGGCATCGGGCGGCAGTAAATGGCATAGGGGAACCGGCAATGGGGGTAACCCGGGCGGCCATGGTCGTGATCGTTGTCGGCGGGATAGCGGGTTGTGCCACCACGCCGCCGCTGGACAACCCGTTGCCGCTGGCGATGCCGGTCGAATGCGTCGAAAACCCGGTGCTCGTCTCCCCCGGCCAGCCGACGCCGGAAGCGTACCGCGAAGTCTTCGAAAAGGTGGTGGACATCCTCAGCGACTATTTCGAGCTGCTGCCGCCGAATCCGTATGACGGCCGGATCGTCACCCAGCCGCGGATCGCCCCCGGCTACGAGCAGTTCTGGAAGCGGGGCAACCCCGACCCCCGCGGCCGGCTGCTGGCCACGTTCCAGACCGTCCGGCAGCGGGCGGTGGCGGAGATCCGCGCCGGGGAACGCGGCGGCTACTGGGTATTGGTCATTGTCGAACGGCAGTTAGAGGACCTGCCGCGGCCGACGCAGGCCCGTATCGGCAACCCGATCTTCCAGGAAAGTGCCACCGTCGAGCGGCAGTTGGAAGTGGTGACGCCGGAGCTCAGCGAGGACCGGAGCTGGTTCACCATCGGGCGGGACTACGCGTTAGAACAACAGATATTGCGGCGGATCCGAGACGGCCGCTGAGCCGACCAGCGTCGCCGACACGAACGACACGTACGGTATCAAAACGACATACTAATAGGATGAGAATAGGGACCAGGCAGCCAACTGGGAATGTAATGTCGCCGCCGGGAACATGGGGACGGAACCGATGACCGAGCGGGCCTTACACGTGCGGCTCGGCGTGTTCGTGGGCGGCACCCTGGCGGTGCTCGGCGGCCTGATCCTCTTTTTCGGACATACGCCTGATTTCTTCTCGCAAAAAGCCGCCTATACGATCGTCTATCCGGAAGCCCCGGACATCATTCCGGGCACGCCGATCCGCCGCTCCGGCGTCCGCATCGGCGAGACCCGTTCCGTCGACCTCGACCCGGACAGCGGGATGGTGCGAGTCCACATCCGGGTGGACCGCCGCTACCTGCCGCGACGAAGCGACGAGGCGGTGATCACCCGCGGCATCCTCAGCGGCGACACCTCGATCGAATTTGTGCCGCGGCTAGATGAGAACGGCCGCCCGGTGCCGCGTGGCGAGGTCTGGCCCCCCGGTTCCACGATCGCCGGTACGCCGCCGATCACCGCCCGCAGCCTGCTGACCCCCGCTTCCGGCGTGCTGGCCAACGCCCAGCAGTCCCTGGACCGCATCGTGGCGGCCTTTGAGAAGCTGGAGAAACTGGAGCGGCTCGGCCCGAAAGTGGAAACGGCCCTGGACGAGTTCACGCAACTGGCCCGCGAGGGGCGGACGCTGATCCCGGAGCTGCGGCAGACGGCGCGGCGGATCCAAAACCTCATCGGCGCCGAGCCGGCGGAACCGGCGGACGGACCGTTGCGGGGCGAGGCCGGGCCGCCGGGCCTATTCGCCGCCGCCCAGCAACAACCGGAAGAGGCCACCCTCAAGGCCCTGGTCAAAGAAGTGCAGGAGTTCGTCCGGGTGCTGCGCCCGGCGGTCGAGGACCTCCGCGGCCTGATCCGCAAGCTCGAGCCGGACCTGCTCGAAACCGTCAAGTCCGCCCGCCAGACCTTCACCGAAATCCAGGACGTCCTCAACCCGGAAAACCGCAAGCAACTGGCGGAGGTGCTGCGGAACATCAACACGGTATCCAACTACATCGTCAAGATTTCCGGCTCGCTCTCCAGCCTGCTGGAGACGGCGGAGAAGACGCTCCGCACCATCGACCAGCAGATCACCGCCGCCAGTACGGTGGTGGGGGACATCCGGGCGGTGACGCGGCCGTTGGCGGCCCGGGCCGAGGCGATCGTCGCCTCGGTCAGCGAGTCCGCCGACCAGCTCAGCAAGACCCTGGCCGAAGTCCGTGGCCTGTTGCGGCTACTGGGCCAGGACAACGGCACGCTTCAGAAGCTGGCCGTCGATCCGTCGATTTACCAAAACCTGGACGCGGCGGCGGCCTCCCTGGCCCGGGTGATGATGCGGGCCGAGAAGATCACCCGCGATTTGGAAGTGTTTGCGGACAAGGTGGCGCGGCGGCCGGAGCTGATCGGGCTGGGGGGCGTGGTGCGGCCCAGCTCCGGGCTGAAGGAGTGGCCGCCAGGGATGGGGACGCCGCCAGCGGGACTGCCCACCTACCGTCCGGACTGGCCGCCGGCCCAGTCGGCCCGCCCATCGCCGTGGCCGGAGCCGCTGCTGCAGCCGCCGGCCCCGCCGCCGATCCAAGGTCGGCCGCCGCGATGACGGCAATAGGCTCGCCTCTACACTTGGCAATCATTACCGGACGACTGATCATTGCATCCTTTCTATGGCAGCAATGGGCATTGCTGAATGAAATGGCTGCTCGGCGTCCAATCATCACTATCATCATCGGATAAGTGATGATTGCATCGTCGCACAGTTGCAAAATAGCAATAGCTCTGCTGGCTCACAAATTGCTATTTTGAGCCAATAGGATTCTGGCGACTATTTCTTCGGCGGTGGCGGCGGGACGGGCGTCGCTGGCGGCTGGAAGACCTCCTCCGCGATCGTCGCCGGAAACTCCCAGCGGATCTGCCACTCCATCTTCACTTCCCGGACCCGTGGGCTATCGATCGTTTCGGCATAGCTCATGCGGGTGGGCAGCTTCAGACCGCTGAAGCTCTGAAAATCGTCAAAGTCCCACTCCCGCTGCATGGGGCGTGCGGCGACCAGGCTGAGCCGATACTCGACGTGTCGCAACAGCAGCGTTTGGGCGTCAAAGGCCAACTGGTAGACGGGCCGGTTGGGGAACTTGCACCGCAGGAGGTAACGGGCCGGCTGCCCGTCCGACTCGCGGAGGTCGTAGGCCACCACCCCGGGCTCGAGCAGCGGAAAGATCAGGGGGAGCCAGTGCTGGGCCAGGCCGTCGGTGCGGGCCTCTTCGAGGTAGACCGGCTCGGTAAGCGGCACCGGCTGGCGGTTGGCGATCGACCAGAGGGACTCGCCGTTGAGGATGAATGACAGGGAGAAGGGATGCGGCGGGTCAGACTCGTAGTCGAGGCGGAGGCGGTCCGGCCAGACGGCGCGGAAGTCGCGACGGGTTTTGGCCCGGATGGTGGCGGGGGCGTCCGGTCCTTCCGGGCGGAGCATGGTTCCTTCGCCGTGGGCGCGGCTGACGCGGGCCAGTTGCAGGCGTTGCGGCTGGTTGTCGGTGACCGCGGCGACGACCCGCTCCAGGAACTTCTTGACTTCCGAGGGCGTGGCCGCCGGGACGGGCGGTTCCCCGCTGGAGCGGGGGGACGGCCCCACCTCCACCTTCTCCGGAAGCACTTTCCGTTCCGCTTCGCAGCCCACGCCGCCGGCCACAACCAACGCCGCCAGCAGACCCAACACCGCCGCACGGCGAACCGCCGCATCGATCCGGGATGTCATCGTCGTGTTCCTCCGCAGCGACGTTGTAGCCGCAAGCGGGGGGAGCAGACAAGGCGGATATGCCTTGGGGGTGTGTCAAAACCGCACATCTCATCTGTACGGACGGTGGAGCGGATAGCATCGGTCCGGTCGCCACGTGAGGGAGGTTCCGATTGCATCGGCCTGGCGGATTGTGTTAATTGGCGGCTCGGCAGGGAGATACGGCGGCGGCCGAGATAGCTGGTTCCCGGCCATAAGCGATGGGTCTGGCTGCGAACAGGGCTGCCGCCGCTGGCAATCCGCCGGGAGGAGGCACACGTGCACGGAAGCAAGCGGTGGCGGCGACTCCGCGAAGGGATCGCGGCTGTCTGGTACAAGTGGCAACTGATGCGGGCCTATCGGGCGTTGGGGCCGGCGATGGGCCGAGGTTTGCGGCTGTTGCTCCAGGGTCGCTGGAAGGAATTCGGCCGCAAGCTGTTCAGCGAGACGGCGGCAGTGCGGCGACGGGGGGCTATCCCCTCGACGCCAGGGCCGGTGCTGTTTCTGGGCGGGCAGTTGCTCCGTTACGGCGGCTACGACCAGATCGTCTTGCAGTTGCTCTGCGGCCTGATCGATGCTGGCGTGCGGGTCGCCGGGGACTATTACCTGTGCTGCAATCGGTTGCTGGTGCCGCGACAGTACCGTCCGATGGAGATGCGGTGCCGGCGACACGACCCGCGGCTGATCATCTGTCCGCCGCACGTGATCCGCAATTACCGCTTTGACCGCCGCTGCGCGGTGCTGAGCATGTGGGAGACCGAGGAGCTGCCGCCGGAAGCGGTGCCGCAGTTCAACCGCTGCCGGCTGCTGATCGTGCCGAGCCGCTGGGGGGCGGAATGCTTCCGGGCCAGCGGCGTGCGGGTGCCGATCGAGGTAGTGCCGCTGGGATGCGATCCGGCGGTGTTCCATCCCCGCCTCGCCGCAACGGCCGATGCGGCGGCGGCCCACCCCGGCGGAGCCGTCGTCTTCGGCACGGCGGGGGCGTTGGACGAAGGCGGCCTCCGCAAGAACATCCAGCGGGTCATCGACCTGTTCCGCCAGGCCTTCCCGCACCAGGCGGACGTCCGCCTGCGGGTCAAGATCACGCCGGCCTCGCCGCCGGTGGACGATCGCAGCGACCCGCGCATCGAGGTGATCCGCCACCCCCTCTCGCCCCTGGAGCTGGCGGCGTGGTACCGCTCCCTGACCGCCTACGTGAACGCTTCCGCCGCGGAGGGCTTCGGCTTGCACCTGCTGGAGGCGATGGCCTGCGGCGTTCCCCTGATTTCCACCACCTACAGCGGCGTGGGAGACTATTTTGACGCCCGCGTGGGCTATGTGGTCGGCTATCGCCGCGTGCCGGTGCGCAACCGGATCTACCGGGGGACCTGGTCCGACCCGAACGACGAGGAGATCATCGCGGCGATGCGGCGGGTGTACGCCCAGCCGGTGGAGGCGCGGCGGCTGGGTGCGGCGGCGGCCCAGCGGGCGGCGACCTACACCTGGCAGGCGACGGTGACGCGGCTGATGGCCGTGTTGCAGCAGTATCAACTGCTGGGGGAGGTGCCCGCACCGTCGCAGCCACTGGTAATGCCGAATAACGTCTGGGCGTTCCGCGTGGTGGCGGCGGCCAGCGACTCCAACGGTTCGCCACGGGCAGCGGCTAGCGATGCGGCCACGTGCCGCACGTAGGCCGGCTCATTGCGGCGGCCCCGCACCGGTTGCGGCGGCAAATACGGACTGTCCGTCTCGATCAGCAGGCGGTCGGCCGGGACGGTGCGGGCCGTCTCCCGCAGGGCGACTGCTTTCGGGTAACTGACCATCCCGGCAAAAGAGATATACAGGCCCATCCGCAGACACTCCGCGGCGGCGGCCGCCGAGCCGGTGAACGCGTGCATCACGCCACGCAGAGGGCCGCCCCGCTCAAACGCCGCCCGCAAATGTCGCAGCACGTCCGCCTCGGCGTCGCGGCAGTGGATCACTAGCGGCTTGCCGAGCCGCCGCGACAGCTCGATGTGACGGCAAAAATATTCCTCTTGCAGCGGAAACGGCACGTCCGGCCAGTAGCGGTCCAGCCCCGTCTCGCCGATGGCCACGACCTGCGGCTGCGTCGCCAGTGCGGCGACCGCCTCCCAGTCCCGCTCGGTCACGCCGTTGAGATAGTTCGGCTGCAGGCCGGCTGCGGCGTAGACTCCGGGGTAGCGCGAGGCCAGCTCGACCGCCGCCTGCGAGCTGCCCGCATCGATCCCGACGCAGACGATCCCCGTCACTCCCGCCGCAGCCGCCCGTTCCAGCACCTGCGGCAGGTCTTCCGAAAATCGCTCGTCAAACAGATGCGTATGGGTGTCGAATAGTGTCACGGATGTTCCATCCGGCTACCGCGCTACCGCATCACAACCGCTTGCACAGCCTGTTCCGCCAGTGTTTCCCAGGGGTACCAGTAGACGCCGAACACGACCAGTGCGGCGGCAATCCCGACCAGCAACCCGCCGGCCGCCACAGCTGACGGGGAAGGTATGGCGGCAGCCGTCACTCGATCCGCGGCCGGCTCGTCCAGCACCATCCGCCGCAGGACGCGGAGATAGTAGTATCCACTAACGACTGTATTGATCAAAGCGATGGCTAACAGTGCCAGCCAGACCGCCTCGGTCGCGGCGGCGGCCGTCCCCGCACGACCCGCCGCGTACACCGCCAGGAACAGTTGGAATTTCGCGGCAAACCCGGCCAGCGGCGGCAGTCCCAATAGCGAGCAGAGGCAGACGGCCAAGGCCACGACTGTGACGGGGTAGTAGCGGACCACGCCGTGCAGCTCGTCCAGGGCGAGCGTGCCGCAACGGTCGCGTAATACGGCGACGGCGGCGAACGCTCCCATGTTCATCAGAATGTAAGCTGCCAGGTAGTAGAGCACGGCCGCGGCCGCCGCGGGCGTCGCCACGGCGATCCCCAGCAGGATGTATCCGGCGTGGGCGATGGTCGAGTAGGCCAGCAGGCGTTGCAGGTGGTTTTGGGCGAATGCGGCAAGGTTGCCCAGGGTCATGGTCGCCGCGGCGAGCAGGCCCAACGGCAGGCCGATCGCCTGCCGCACGGGGCCGCTTTCCCCAGGGTAGAGGTGAAGCTGCATCACCAGCCGCAAGAGCAGCCCCGCCGCAGCCGCCTTGGACACGGTGGACAAAAACGCCCCCACCTCCGTCGCCGCACCCTCAAACACGTCCGGGCACCAGAAATGGAACGGCACCACCGCCAGCTTGAATCCTAGCCCGACGAACAGCAACGTCAGACCGGCCAGCACCGGCAAGTCCAGTCCGCGGCGGGCGATCCCCTCCATCAGGTTCGGCAGATAACCGGTCCCGAACAGGCCGGCCAGTAGCGAAATGCCGTAGAGCATGACGCCGCTGGCGGCGGCCCCATAAACCACGTATTTCAACGCTGCCTCGCTGCTGGAGCGCTGCTGCCGCAAATACCCGGCCAGTACGTAGCTGGGCACACTGGCCATCTCCACCGCCATGAACAGCATCAGCACATGCTGGGCCGACACCATCAGCATCATCCCCAGCGTGCCCCCCAGCAGCAGCACGTACAGCTCGGCAGAGTCCGCCCGCTCCGGCACGGCAGTGGTCAGCGTCAGCAGCACCACCAGCAGCGTGCCGGCCAGGATCCACAGCCGCAGCACCCCCGCGAACGCGTCCGCCACCAACATGCCGTGGAAAAACGAGCCAGCGTACGCCGACGCGGCGACCTGCCAGCCCAGGGCAAACCCGGCGGCCACCAGTACGGCCGTCGCCCACGCCCCGGCATGCTGCCGCTCGCCGCGGGGGAGCATCCGCAGCAGCAAAATCCCCACAATCCCTAGGCAAATCAGCAGCTCCGGCAGAAACTGCAGCAGGCTGCCGCTCAGGGCAGTCTGGTAGGTTTCCAGTTGTACGACGGTGGGGAACATCCGTTTACGCCCGTGCGACTAGAGGATTGTCACCAACAACGTTGCGGCGACAGATGCGGTCCCTGCATTAGCGGCTGTGATTCGGACGGACATCCAATGGTTCGGCGGCCATCGAGTTGTCCTTTGAGCAGTTGGTCGAGTTATCCCTTGAGCATCTCGTCGTGTTTCATGCCGGACGGGGGCAGGTCGGCGCGGCGGGCGTTGGCTAAAGCGGCTTTAGCCCCGGCCAGTTGGTCGGCGTCGTTGTCCTCCCATTCGATCGACACCGCCCCGTCGTAGCCGACGCGGTTCAGCTCGATGAAGATCTCCTCCAGCGAATTGGCGTCGCGGGCGCTGCCGGCGGTGACAAAGTTCCAGCCGTTGGCCCAGTGCCCCATCGGGCGGTGGCCGCCGAGCAGGCCGGCCCGGCAGTGCTCCCGTGCTACCCATACCCCCTTGACGTGCGCACAGTGGATGAAGTCCGCAAATTCGCGGATGAACTGGATGACCGAGACGTTCTGCCACTCCATGTGCGAGCCGTCCAGATTGAAACCGACCACACCTTCGTAGCCCGCCTTGCACATGTAGTTGATGTAGTCGCTGGCGCTTTCCAGGTCCCCCATCGCCCGCTCGGAGGGGTGGCATTCCAGATCGAAGGTGACCCCGTACTGCTTGCACAGGTCCCACACCGGCCCGAAGCGTTCCACCAGCAGCTCCAGGGACACCTGGCGGACGTCAGGGATTTTGTAGCCCTCCATTTCCGTGGGCAGCGGCGGGAAGAGGAACCAGTGGCTCCAGCAGTGGGCCGGGCTGCCGACAAACCCCGGTAGGGCGACCTTGCGGTTTTGCAGCCTGGACAGGTGTCCGGCCAGGCGGACGCAGGCCATTAGGTCGCGCTGCGACTCTTGGTGGATGAGGCGGCCCACTTCCGGCGGGACGTAATACGGATCGGTGCGCGGCGGATTGTTGCCGGCCTGCCGCCAGGCCCGGTAGGCCGCCCGGGCCTCCCCTTTGCTCGAGCAAAAATTGAGGGTTTTGACGCTCGGCTCGTCCCCCAGGGCTTGCCCCTGCAGGTGCACGGCGACGGTGAAGATCTCCAGCCCGTACTGCCGGGCCTTGGCGACCCGCTCGGCGGCGTAGGCGGCGGCCCCCTCGTCCGTGTCGCACCGCCGCAAATCCAGCTCCCACGACGCCTCCTCCCAACCGTCAAACCCCGTCTCGGCGATGAACTTCAGCCACTGGTCCTCCGGGATGTTCCCGAACTGGCCCCGGACCAGGCCGATCTGATGGTAGCTCCCTTTGCCGTTTTTGTGTTGCGGCGTCTGTCGAAAGCCCATGGTCGGTCTCCGCGTGAGGGGGTGCAAGGTCCGTATCTGTCCAACGGGGGGAGAGACCCCCTCTCCCCGCTCGGCTATCGCAGACATTACGGCCATATGCCCCCGTGGGCAAGCGGCGTGGCGGGATTCTTGGGCGAGCGGCGGGGAGCCGGCTAACGCCGTCGGCCCGATAGTTGTTGGAACAAGTATCCGAATGTTGGATGCGTCTAGAGCCGTCGGCCCGATAGTTGTTGGAACAAGTATCCGAATGTTGTTCGAACAACTATCGCAACGATGCTGGAACGAGGGGGAATGCCGCACAGGGGCTTGCGGCGGGAACGGATCAGCGGCCGACATTGTCGCCGCGGCGGCCATGCGGTAGGCTCAAGGAGATCCGAGCGAGGAGGGGGGGCTGATGCTTGCAAGCTGTCGCCGGTGTGTGGCGGTGCTGTATTGGGCGGAGGACCAGCTCAGTTGGCTGTTCACCTATCCGCTGTTTCCGGCCCAGATTCTGTTCATGCTGCTGGCCGCATGGGGGGCGATCGGTTCGGAGCTGGGGGTGGAGCGGCTGTTTTGGAGCGAGCGGTGGAGTGTGCAGTTCGGTTGTGGGCTGGCGGTGGGAATGCTCTTTGGGGTGGTGCTGTACGTGTGGTATCTGCTGGATCGGCCGCAGCGGGCGGTGGCTTGGGCGGCGCGTCGCGGCGGGTGGACGCTGTTTCCCAGCGGCGACGCGGCCATCCGCAGCGTCGGCGCCTACCTGTTGTGGGCGTTGCCCCTGCTGTTGCTGGTGCTGGTGGGGGGCAAGCTGGCCGCCGTGCTGGTACAGTGGAAGCAGAGTGAGGACTTTCGCATTCAGGAATATCTGGCGTCGCGGCATTATCTGCTTTACGGCGTTGCGGGCTATCTGGCGACGCTGCTGCTGGCCGAGGTGCTATTTGTCATCGATGAGCAATTGGGGCTGCGGCAGGCGATTGCCCGCTCGGCGGTATTCCGGAGCTTTGGCGGGGTGGGGAGGGGCCGCATCCCGCCGGAAGACGTCACCCTGCACGCCACGTCGGTGTACTTGGTGGTAGTCGGCCTGGTCTTTCTGGCGGTCGCCGTGTGGCAACTGGCCCGCCTCAACGCCACCGACCCCGGCGAGGTCGTCACCAGCCCGGTGCTGCTGGTCTGCCTGGTATTTATCATCCTGAGCCTGCTGCACGGGTTCTGGTCGTTCCATGTCCATTTGGGAAGCCTGACTTTGGTGAGCCTGCTACTGGCGTTGGCGGCTTGGAATTCGGCGACGGTATTTCCGGCGGCAGCCTACAAGCTGCAGATACCGGGCCTGGAGCGGTATTATGCGGCGTCGCAGCGACTGAAACTGGAGCAGATAACGAGCGACGGGTGGTCGTCGGGCGGGCAGGAGCGGCTGGCGCGGCCATTGCTGAAAGAGGAGGAGGTGGTGGCGGCGTTGGCCCGGCGATGGGAACAGCAGCACGGCCGGCGGCCAAAGCTGCTGGTGGTGGCGGTCAGCGGCGGCGGGGTTCGGGCGGCGGCGTGGACCGGCCGTGTGCTGGAGGGGCTGGAGGAGGCCTGGCCGGAGGAGCCGGACGAGTTTCGCCAGCAGGTGCGGCTGTTGGCGGGGGCTAGCGGCGGCATGCTGGCGGCGGCGTTGTATGTCGCCGATTGGGAGCGGGACTGGCCGGACCGGGGCCGGCCGGAGCCGACCGAGGAGGACCGCCGCCTGGGACTGGGGCTGTATGCGGGGGTGCTGGCCGAAGAGGCATTGCTACCGACGTTTCAGACAGCGGTGATGCGGGACTTTAGCCGCAACCTGCTGGTGCCGCCGTGGCGGGCGGTCGATTATGACCGCGGCCGGTCGCTGGAGGACAAATGGATGCTCAACGCCCGGCGGCGGGGCTTCGGGCCGCCCGGGCAGACCCTGACCGAGCTGCAGGAGCTGCGTGCGGCCGGCCGCCGCCTGTCCCCATTTAACCGCACCTTCGCCGACCTGTATGCGGCGGAAGCCGCCGGCCGCCGCCCCTCCCTGATCTTCTCGCCGATGTTGGTCGAGGACTCCCGCCGGCTGCTGATCAGCAACCTGGACCTGGCCCCGCTGGCCCAGCTCGAGCGGCGCGGCCCCGGCGGCGAACCCGTACCTGCCCGCCTGGCCTATTCCCGTTCCGGCCTGGAGCTGTTCAAGCTGTTTCCCGAAGCGATGGAGACCCTGGAGGTGGGGACGGCGGCCCGCCTCAGCGCTACCTTCCCGGTGATCACCCCGGCGGTCAGCTTGCCGACCGTGCCGCCGCGACACGTGGTCGACGCTGGCTATTTCGACAACTACGGCGTGGACATCGTCGCCGTATGGCTGGCCCTGCACCGTGACGTGTACCTGCGATACTGCGACGGCGTGGCGGTGATCGAAATCCGGGCCTTCCCGATGCAACAGTCCGGCCTCGATCCCGGCCAGCATGCGGCGGGGACGCCCGAGGCCGCTGGCCTGATCGCCGACGCCCTGACTACCATCAGCACGCCGCTGCAGGCCGTGCTCCGGGCCCGCGGCAACGTCAGTTATCACCGCAACAACGAGCTGTTGGCCATCGTGGACCAGTTCTACGACGAGAAAAAGCCCGGCTTCCTGCGGCGGTTCCTCTTCGAGCTGAACACCGAGGCCGCCCTGAGCTGGTACATCGCCCCGGACGAGAAGCTGCGGATCCGGGAGGCGTGGGATGACCCCGCCATCCAAAGCCAGGTCCAGGCGCTGGCCCAGTGGCTGGCCGAGCGCCGCTGACGACCCAAACGGACCGCGGCGAGGGAGAATCTCGTACGGCAAGCGAGGCGTTATATCTCGGGGATAGGCGCACGGCGGGAGGTATGGCGCACCGTCCACCCACGACCATCCGGTGTGGGGGATGTAAGTCGAGGATACGGCGCACGGCGGAAGGTATGGCGCACGGCGGTAGGATGGCGTATGCCGCATGGCCCGCGCGGCGTTATCGGGGGAAATGACGCGACGCGTGGGTTGCGCGCACGGCGGCGGTGTCATTTGGGCGGCAATGATTCCTTCACGGCGATCAGTCGCTCCCCGAATATGTTGCGGAGTTGCCGGACACGCCGGGGCTGCATCAGGTGGCCGCTGATCACCAGTGCGGCAAACGCGGGCGGGACGTGCTTGCGCAGCATGGTCCAGAACTGTCGCGGCGTGCGGTAATGCCCGAGCACGTGGGAGTTGCGGATGTCCAGCTCGGTCAGTTGGGGCACTTCGGGATGTTTCCACAGGTTCAGCAGCATCCCCAGCAAGTTCTCGATAATGATGAGCGGGCACCGCTGCAGGCTCCAGTAGGCCAGGGGGCGACTGACCAGCCCATCCTCCAGCCAGAACATCGAGAGCGGGTTAAGCATGCCGATGTCTACGCCGTTGAGGTGCAGGGCTTTGAGGGCGGGGAGGCGGTTGTAGTGTTTAAGAATCTCCTGGCCCGTCTCGGATGGGTTGTCGCTCAGATCGAGGGACTGGACGGTCTGCAGGGCCGGCAGGCGGAACAGGAGGCGGACCTGGTCGGGCAGCAGGGCCATGTTGACGAAGGAGAAGGCTAGGAGCGTTGGTGCATCGGCCAGGGCTTCGAATAGCAGGCGGTTGTCAAGGAATAGGCCGCCGGCACGGAAGTGCAGCTCCTGCAAGCCGCGGCCCAGGGGTGCGGCGAAGAGGTCCTCCAGGGCGACCGGCAGGCCGGCCCCGCCGCTGCGGAGGAAGTGGATGGCCCGGATGTTGCCGGCGTTGGGGCTGTCCCGCAAGGCCAGTAGCGGCTCGATCGGGTTGCCCGCAAGGATCAGGCGGCGGACGCCCTGCAGCAGGGGGGAGGCCGCTAGCCGCCGCAACTGCTCGAGGGTGCAGCCGGCCCCCAGAGTGATCTCCTCGATCGGAACCTTGCCCAGCAGGCGGGCTTCCACTTCCTCAAACATGACCAGATTCGGCAGGCGGATCGCCGCGGGCAGTCCTCGTCGGAATGGCTGCTTGGCCCATTCGGCGGGTGTGCCGCTCAGGTCCGGCAGCTCGTCAGGGAGGAAGGGGTGGCCGCTCAGCCATTCCGGACGTCGCCAGCGAACTTTGACTGCCTCCGGGTCCCACCGCGGCCGTGCGGCCAAACTCACCTGCCAGCGAACGAACTCCGCCTGTTCCCACCGCCCTTGGTCTTCCAGCCAGTCTGCATAAACAAGCCGCAGGACCTCGTCGTCCGGCTGGTTGGCGATCGCGGCCCACAACTGTTCACGATGTATCATGCGTTGCTCCAGCCGTTGCGGGCCTCCCTTCACAAGTGCATAAAATGTCACCATGATGGATGATATCACCGGACCGCCTGTCCCTGCAATCAGCGTAGCGTGTGGACCCTGCGTAGTGGCGATGGGTGGGCCGCCGCTGCCGCTCCGACATGGCCCGGAGGAATAATCAGTTTGGCCATCGGAATAGTCGGGATTATCATTCGTTGCATGCCTGGCTGCATGATGAATGATCATTTGATCATGGGAATAGTCGGGATTTTCGCCGTTGGCAGATGGGCGATGATTGCGGCAGTGTTTGGAATGATCGGTATGGCCATTGGAATAGTCGGGATTGGGGGCGGAGCAGGCACATTGCCGCCCCCCGACGCGTCTGCGGTCAGAACTGCTGCAGGAAGCGGAGGTCGTTTTGCCAGAACAGGCGGATGTCGTCGATGGCGTGGAGGAGCATGAGCATGCGTTGCGGCCCCATGCCGAAGGCGAAGCCGCTAACGCGGTCGGGGTCGTAGCCGCCGGCCCGCAGGACGTGGGGGTGGACCATGCCGGCCCCCATGATTTCCAGCCAGCCAGTCCCCTTGGTCAGGCGGTCGCGGTTGGGGTCGTCGGCCGGCCAGTCGATGTCCACCTCGATGCTCGGCTCGGTGAAGGGGAAATAGCTGCCGCGGATGCGGATGCGGCGGTGCGGCCCGAACATCCGCCGGGCGAACGCGGCGATGGTCCCTTTCAGGTCGGCAAAAGTCACATCCGGGCCGATCATCAGTCCTTCGACCTGGTAGAACTGGATTTCGCTGCGGGGACTGATGGCCTCGTTGCGGTAGCACATGCCGGGGAGGATGGCCCGGATGGGCCGTCCGGCGGCGGCCCGCATGACGTGGATCTGGCCCGGGCTAGTGTGGGTCCGCAACAGCACGCCGGGGGTGGTGGTGAAGAAGGTGTCCCACATGTCGCGGGCCGGGTGGTGCGGCGGCATGTTGAGATCGTCGAAATTCAGGGCTTCGGTTTCGACCTCGCGGCTGCGGAAGACCTGGAAGCCCAGCTCGGCGAAGATGGCGCAGATGCGGCGGAGGACCTGCGTGGCGGGATGGAGGCGGCCGCGCACCGGGCGACGGCCCGGCAGGGTGACGTCCAGCGGGGCGGTGGTCAGCTCGGCCTGGAGTTGCCGTTGCCGCCAGGCGGCCCAGGCGGCCTCATAGGCGGCCTCCAGGGCGGCCTTGACCCGGTTGACCGCCGCACCGTAGGCCGGTTTCTCCTCTTTGGGGAGCGTGGCGAGGCGGGCCAGGGCGGCTTTAAGCTCCCCTTTGTCGCCGAAATAGCGGGCGTGCCAACGGCGCAACGCCGCTTCGTCCGTGCAGGTATTCAACTCCTGCAACGCCGCCGCTTCGAGACCTTGGACGGCTTCTACCGACATAGGGATTAATGGGGATTATTGGGGATAACGGTTCCGGCGGACAGCGCAAAATCACGGCTCCCTGCCAACGGCCTGGCCAGCGATACGTGGCCTAACCCGCAGGCGGGGAGTTCCGGCCGACTCAGGCGGAAGCTGCCGCCGGGGCCGCCGGAAGGTGCTGGCGGGCCAGGGCGACCAGTTGGTCGAACACCTCCGGATCGCGGACGGCCAGCTCGGCCAGGGACTTCCGGTCGAGGGCGACCTGGGCAAGCTGCAGGCCGTGCAGGAACTGGCTGTAGCGCAAGCCCCGTTGCCGGCAGGCGGCGTTGATCCGGATGATCCACAAGGCCCGGAACTCCCGCTTGCGGACCTTGCGATCGCGATAGGCGTACACCCGAGCGCGGATCAGGGTGACCACCGCCTGGCGGTAGAGGTTGTGACGGGCTTGGCGGTAACCTTGGGTCAGATGCCGCAAGCGTTTGCGGCGTCGGGACTTCGGCGCTTTGCTGCGTGCACGTACCATGTCCGCGGTTCCTGCTGGAAGTTATACGTGATTTTACGCAATATTACTGTTGTAAATCGGTTGCCCTTGTCCGGTTGGGTCAGGCGGTTGTCGCCGTGGGCGGGGGCGGAGCAGCAGGCCGGACGCGGCGTCCGCCGACCCGTCCCAGCCCAGCGGGCGGCCCCGTTCGCCGCTCACAGCTCCCCCATCGCCGCCTTGTACTTTTTAAGGATGCTGCGGCTTTCGGCGATGATGCCGGGCCGGCGGAGCCGTCGCATCCGTGACGCGGGGATGTGGGCGTTGAGGTGCCGCCGGTTGCACTGGGCGTGCTTGATCTTGCCGTGGGCGGTCACCTGCATCCGTTTTTTGACGCTTTTGTTGGTCTTGTTTTTGTTGGCCATGGTCGTTGCTCCCCGGCGGGCATGCGGTGGGGCTGCCGCCGGCCTGTTTGCTGCGTGCAAGCTGTTACCGGTATGGAGTCCGTCGCCGTCCTACGGGTTATGGTCGTGTTGCGGGCGGTCGCCGGCCTGCATGGGTCCATAACGGTAAGCTATCGCCGCATAACAGGTCGCCGGACCGCATGGGCGGCCCCGAACGTACGCCGTTGCGACGGAACTATTACGATAGCCATACGGCGGGCAAACGGACAGCCCCCTGCGGCCATTTTCTGTCACCAGGGGAGGCGGAGGGCCCGCTAGGGGGTGGGGGCCGTCGCCGGACGGATCAGGAGCCGGCGGGGTCCTTGCCGCCGATCCAGGGGCCGGCGAGCTTCTGGTATTCCGGCGGCACGAGGATGTTCCCCTTGTCGCCGCCGCGCCAGCCGATGATGTTGTTGGGCCGGCCGCGCTTTTTGCTCCGCTCCTCCCAGCGGGCGGCCCAGGAGGCATCCGCCTCGCGGACCTGGCGTTTTTGCTTGTCCCAGAACAGGACCTTGCCGAAGCGGTAGCTCTGCACGCCCATGTTGACGGTGGTAAAGGCGGCGGCGCCCAGCTCCGGGGTGCTGAGGGTCTGCCGTCGCTTGACCGGGTCGTTCATGCGGCAGTGCTCCAGGAAGTCCTCCCACAGGGCGTAGGTGGCGTTGCCGCTGCGGGGGTTCTTGAAGACGTAGATCGGCTCGCCGAGGTTTTGCATGGGTTTGGCGGGTCCGCCCTGGATGTTTTGGGCGTAGACTTCAAAGCCCTGGAGGTAGTCGCCGCCGCCGACGAACTTGATGGTGGCCAGCCGTCCGCGGATCATTTCGCCGAGCTGGGTGTCGTTGCACATGGTGGCGGAGATAATGACCTGGCATCCCTCTTCGTAGTCGGCGACGACGGTGGCGGTGTCCGGAACGTCGCGGCCGTCGTATTCGAGGTAGATGCCGCCGGCGCCGACGACGCGGGCCGGATAGCGTACGCCCATGGCGGCGATCAGGTGGGTGGTCTGGTGGACGAACAGGTCGGTGAACATGCCGCCGCCAAACGGCCAGTAGCAGCGCCACTGGGCCCAGACGGCCCGGTCGAAGGGCATCTCTTCGGGGGTGGGGCCGAGCCGTTCGCCGGCACATTCAAAATCGCATCCCAGGAACATCCGCCAATCGATGGTCTGCGGCGTCATGTTCTTTTTGAGCGGGTAGTAGCGCCATTGCCCGACGATGGAGTTGCGGTAGTAACTGGTCTGGCCCTGGAAGACGTGGCCGATGTTGCCGTCGCGGATGTATTCGTAGGCGGCCTGCCAGGTGGGGTCGGCCATCGACTGGACGCCGATGGTGACGGTGCGACCGGTTTTTTGGGCCGTATCGACCACCAGGTGGGCTTCGGCGATAGTGCGGGTCATCGGTTTTTCGAGGTAGACGTCTTTGCCGCGTTCCATGGCGTCGATGGCCATGCGGGCGTGCCAATGGTCAGGGGTGGCGATGCAGACGACGTCGACCTGGCGGTTATCGAGGATGGTGCGGTAGTCTTTGGAGATGCGGTCTTTTCCGGCGTCGGCGGGGATGCCGCAGCGTTTGGCCGAGGGGTACAGGCCGCGCCCCTTTTTGTTGCCCAGCTCGGGGTCGCCGTCCCAGACGTCGCAGACGGCAAACGGCTCGACCCCTTTGCCCTCCTTTTGCATTTGCAGGATGACGTCGATGTGCTGCTGGCAGCGGCCGCCGACGCCGAGGAAGGCAACATGGATGCGGTCGTTGGCTTTGGCGATGCGGGCATAGCTGGCCGCCGGCAGGGTCGCCGCCGCGCCGGCTGCGGCGGTGGTCGCCAGGAACCGTCGCCGATGCATCGTGGTCTTCATGGCATTCCCCTCGGTAAACGGAATAGGTAACACTTGTTACTGATCCGGTAACACG
>FWWL01001492.1_pt1 | contig 55330 bp, 47 predicted proteins | sample 2228331 | NCBI WGS metagenome assembly FWWL01 (sample SAMEA103939775, study PRJEB20133) | metagenome | reverse complement strand
ACCCATCTGCCCATCAAGATGGATTTGGGGTAGTGGGGACGCGGAGCGTCCCCACCACCCCATCCCTCCGTTTAGCGAAGTAGCACGGGCGTCTCGTGTGGCACGGGCGTCTCGCCCGTGAGATTCTTCGCTTCGCTCAGTGTTTGGGGTAATAAAATCGTTTACAGGGGGATTGTAAAAATTGGCATAGTGGGAGGGGGGAAGGTCTTGACTTTCGAGACTCCGATCGTTTACAATTAAAATGCTTCCGCCTGAAGACGCTGGAAGGGGGAAGGTCTCACTGGGTCTCCACTCCCCGTGCGCCCCTATCCCCCTCCAGCAATCAGCAAGAGGTGAAAACATGGAAAACTTGAATAAGAAATTGAAACCACTGAAAGAGTTAATCTTCACACTTCGGGAGAACCGCCAGTGGCCCGATTTAGAGGTCAATGCGCCAGCACTGCTGTATGAGGTCTTATCAAGTCTTGGCATGAAGGAAAAGCACATCTTTGACTTGTTGGGTGCAAGAGGATACATACGAGCCACAAGGTACCAAATGTTTGATTCTGAGGAAGCCTTAGAACATTTTGATAAAGCCATGCAGGAGTTGTTCGATGAGCCAGAACCATAAAGCCGAAGTAGCCGAGCGAAATCGGTTGGAAATCATTCGCCTATGGCTCACAGGGTGCTACAATATTAGCGACATAGCCCGTAAGGTTGGCGTCAGTCGCCCAACGGTCTACAAGGCAATCCAAGCGTATCGGGACGCCCGCGATACGAACATCCTAACCGATGGCAGGCGCGCAAACGGGCGTCCACCAGTGTATGAACCTGACCCCCTGATACAAGCGGTGGCGAGTATTCGCTCTCGCCATCCAGAATGGGGCCCGATGCTTATCCATCACGAGTTGTTTAAGCACAAGGAACGCTACGGCATAGACCCTGTGCCATCGCCAGAGACGATTAAATTGGTCATAAGGGAGTTGGGCTTAGCGCGCAAGCCAATAGGACCTGCAGATAAGCGTGTCTATCCAGATGTAGAACGCCCGAATGCGCCAGGCTATTTGACGATAGACACCTATGGTCCGTGGTGCTTGAAAGCCACGAACTTGTGGCTCGTCACCATTCAGGATAGGTGGAGCCGAATAGCAACTGCCGTACCAGCTTGGCACGCACGGTATGACCGCACGGGTATCCAGTTCGGGCCACAGACGATGATGAAAGCCATTGCCTGTGCTCGTAAGTATATCCTCAACGGGGGTGTGATAGACCGACTGTACACCGATAATGGGATAGGGCTAATGCCAGTGAATGGGCATATTCCGCCTGCCTTGCGGTATGCGCTGGCGAATGCCCGTACCGTTGTGTACATTCCACCGGGACAGCCTTGGCGCAATGGACGGTTAGAGCGGTTCCACTACTCGCTACAGCGTGAGTTCTTCTTCAGGGAACGCCCCAGCAAGGTAGACGCTTGTCTACAAGGATTGCGGGAATACCTCAACTGGTACAACCACGAGCGACCGCACAGAGCGTGTGGCTTCATCACTCCTTCCGACCGCTTTCCAGTGCCTCTTCTGCCAGAGGACTGGTACGAGATAGAGATAGAACCCGTCGAAAGTGTGGGCGGTCTGATAGAATGTATACGATTAGTGGAGAACTCAGGTAGAATCAGGTTATGGACAGAAGAGATTTTTGTAAGCGATATGCTGGGAGGACAGTATGTGCGGGTTCAGTTGTGGCTTTCCGATGGCAGTGGCGTTATGCCTGGTCGTGTGATATGGCAACGCAAGCGTGGCGAAGATATAGTAGTAGCCGAGCTGGAACATTCGTTAGGTTCAGGCAAGGACTGGATCCATGCTTGCTATCCAGTAGACATGATACCCGACATCCCAAGCAATCAGGTGCTGGACGAGGTGCAGGAGGCAAAGGCTCGTGCGCGACGAAGTAGCAAGGCTTTTGAGCTTTATCATGGAGACGCTGGATGAGTATGTAGACTTCTGGCGTAGTACTCCGATTGCCTCTGACTACTCTGAATTGCTCTCGCTTTTTGAATCGATGGTAGAAGAGGATAAGCGTATCTTGCTGGAGTTCTTCAATCGTTTACAAAGTCAGGAGGGGGATGGCGAGTAATGCAGGGGCGAGACGCCCCTGCTACTTTGTAAATCTTTGTGTAAATGATTTATTTGCCACCCACACTCAGAACGGCTTGGGCATCCTGCCCATCCAGCGTAGCACGGGCGTCTCGCCCATGAAGCGCATCAAAGGGTGTGCGTGAGGTGAGCACTTTTGGGCATCGTGGCGATGGCTTGTTCGCCCCTCTTTGGGAACCCTTAACTTGATGCGCATGGGGGCACACCTTGTGTGTGCCCTGCAGGGGGTATCAGCAGGATTCTCGGAGGGGGGCACGAATCGACCTCTTGCGATGCATGCGCTCAAAGTGCTGATAGCGGACAAGTTCGAGCAGAGCGGTATCGATGGGCTGAACGCGCTCGGCTGTACCCTCATCTATGACCCCTCGCTCAAAGAGGCGAGCCTCGTGGATGCCCTGCGCCAGCATGACCCCAATGTGCTGATTGTGCGCTCCACCCAGGTCACGGCTCCCATGCTCGAATCTGCGTCGAACCTGAGCCTCGTTATCCGCGCGGGCGCAGGAGTCAACACCATCGATGTGGCGACCGCCTCCAAGCGCGGAATCTATGTGGCGAACTGTCCCGGTAAAAATGCGATTGCCGTAGCCGAACTGGCGTTCGGGCTGATTCTGGCACTTGACCGGCGCATCCCCGACAATGTGCAACAGTTGCGCGAGGGGCGCTGGAACAAAAAAGAGTTCAGCGAGGCACGCGGAATCTATGGCTCCACGCTGGGGCTAATCGGACTGGGGCACATCGGGCGCGAGATGATACCCCGCGCGAAGGCGTTCGGCATGCGCGTCATCGGCTGGAGCCGCTCGCTGACCCCTGAACGCGCCCAAGAATTAGGCATCGGCTACCGCGCCACACCCCTTGATGTGGCAAGCGAAGCCGATATAGTAAGCATCCATGTCGCGCTCACCCCCGACACGCACCACCTGTGCAATCGTGCCTTCTTCGAGGCGATGAAGCCCGGCGCGTACTTCATCAACACTGCCCGCGCAGAAGTGGTGGACGAGGAAGCACTCGCGTGGGCGGTTCGAGAGAAGGGCATTCGTGCGGGGCTGGATGTGTTCGAAGGCGAACCGTCCAGCGCAGAGGGCACTTTTGAGAACCCGCTCGTGAAACTGCCAAATGTGTACGGCACGCACCATATCGGCGCGTCCACCCGTCAGGCACAGGAAGCCATCGCGGCGGAAGTGGTGCATATCGTGCGCACCTACATCGAGACGGGGCATGTGCCCAATGTGGTCAACCTCGCCACGCGCACGCCCGCGAAATATCTGCTGGTGGTGCGCCACCTGGATCGAGTGGGCGTGCTGGCGCATGTGTTCGACTGCCTGCGTGAGGTGGGTATCAATGTGCAGGAGACAGAGAATGTAATTTTCGAGGGCGCAGAAGCGGCTGTCGCCCGCATCCAGCTGGATAGCGCGCCGCCCGACGCCACGCTCCAAGCGATTCGGGCGCATTCCGCCATTTTCTCTGCTGTGCTGGTGCCGCTATGAGAGCGATGGTGCTGGAACAGGTGGGGCAGCCGTTGCAGATGCGCGAACTGCCCGTTCCTCAGCCCGCGCCGAATCAAGTGCTAATCCGTGTGCGGGCGTGCGGTGTCTGTCGAACCGACCTGCATGTGTTCGACGGCGAGCTACCCAACCCGAAACTGCCCCTCATTTTAGGACACGAGATTGTGGGCGAGGTGGCGCAGGTCGGCGCTGGCGTGCAAGATCTGCAAATCGGTCAGCGCGTGGGCATCCCCTGGCTTGGGTTCACCTGCGGGGAATGTGGATATTGCCGTTCGGGGCGTGAAAACCTGTGCCATCGCGCCCTGTTCACGGGCTACACGCTGGATGGCGGCTATGCCGAATACACGCTCGCCGATGCCCGCTATGTATTTCCCCTCCCTGCCCATTATGACGATGTGGAGATTGCGCCCCTGCTGTGCGCGGGGCTGATCGGCTATCGCTCCTATCGGCTCGCGCGAGAGGCGATGGCGAGCAATCGGCTGGGCATCTACGGTTTCGGTGCAGCGGCGCATATCCTGGTGCAGATTGCCGTACGCGAGGGCAAGCGGGTTTTCGCCTTCACCCGACCGGGCGATTATGAAACGCAAGACTTCGCGCGCCAGCTGGGTGCATGGTGGGCGGGTGGTTCCGACCAGATGCCGCCAGAGCCATTGGACGCGGTGATTATCTTTGCGCCTGTGGGCGACTTAGTGCCCCGCGCCCTGCGTGCCGTCGCGAAGGGCGGCGCCGTGGTCTGTGGCGGGATTCATATGAGCGACATCCCCTCCTTCCCCTATCGCTTGCTGTGGGAGGAGCGCGTCCTGCGCTCGGTAGCGAACCTCACACGACGCGACGGTGAAGAGTTCCTACAGAAGGTAAGTCAGTTCCGCATTCAGACCCATACGCAAGTGTTCCCCTTAGAGGAAGCGAATGAGGCACTATCCGCCTTACGCGCGGGCAAGATCCAAGGCGCTGCGGTGCTCGTTCCATGAACCGCACGCCCGCTATGGGTATAATAGCCGCCAGCATTCGTCGCGCTGAGCCGAGACGAAGGCTCCATTCCCCTCTCCCTGTGGGAGAGGAGTGGGGATGAGGGTAGCTCGGGCATCTTGCCCATCGGCTAAATGGGCGAGACGCCCAAGCCACGAAAAAGTAGCACGGGTATCCTGCCCATGAACTGGATCCTAAGTGTGGAAGGCGCGAGCACGGCGCTGTCCGCAGGGTGCATCGTGACCATCGGCGTTTTCGATGGGGTGCATCGCGGTCATCAAGCACTCCTAATGCAGACACAAGCGCGAGCGCGTGCGGAAGGCGTGCCCGCCGTCGCCCTAACCTTTGAACCTCATCCCGCGGAAGTGCTCCACCCGCATCAGACGACGCCTTTGCTGTGCCCTCTCACCCATCGCATCGAACGGCTCCTGCACTATGGCGCAGACCTTGTGGTGGTACAGCCATTCAACGAGCCGTTCTCCCGCCTCAGTGCCGAAGCGTTCGTGCAGGAGATATTGGTGGAGCGTCTGCATGCGCGGGCGGTGGTGGTGGGCATCGATTTCCGATTCGGTCATCGTCAGCAGGGTGATGTGGCGTTGCTCCAGCGCACAGGACAGTTTGAGGTGGTGATTGTGCCGCCTGTGCTGGACGATGCAGGCGAGCGAATCTCCTCCACGCGCATACGCCAACTCATTCAAAGGGGGGCGCTGGAGGAGGCAACTCGGCTGCTGGGTGAACCCTTCTATTGGGCAGGGGTGGTGGTGCGGGGCGAATCGCGCGGTCAGACGCTGGGCTACCCGACAGCGAATCTGGTGCCTCTGGGGCGGCTCATCCGCCCGCCAGAGGGAGTGTATGCCTGCCTTGCGCATGTGGAGGGCAGTTGCTATGGCGCGGCGGTCAGCGTGGGCACACCGCCGATGTTCCCCCATTCGCCCCCTATGGTGGAAGCCTACCTGCTCGACTTTCCGCCGCGCCCGCTCTACGGCAGGGTCATCGCCTTGCAGTTCCTTCAGCGGTTGCGTGCCCAGCGCAAGTTCGAAAGCCTCGACGCGCTGGTGCAACAGATGGCGCACGATGTAGAGGAGACCCGCGAGATAATCGCCCGCTTTTCGCAGTTCCTCCCGTAAACGGGGGAACCTAAAGGAAGGGGCATCATTCACAGCACGCGCACGAAAGCCCCGCCAGGCATTCGCCGTGCCAGCCCCATCATCTCCAGCATGGTCAGTTCGACCTGCACCTGCTGGACGGGCATTTGCACCGCCCGCGCGAGCGCGTCCAGATGTTGGGGCTGGAGGGTGAGCGCGTTCAGCAACCGCTCCTGCGTCTCGTTCAGCACGGGCAGGCTCATGGTGCGCTCGCACGGCTGGGCTTGCACGCCGAGTGCGTCCAGCACATCCTGCGCCGAATCGATGAGCATTGCGCCCTCTTTGATGAGCATGTGGCAACCCTTCGCCTTCGGATTGTCGATATTGCCCGGCACGGCGAACACCTCGCGCCCATACTCGCCCGCCAGTCGCGCGGTGATGAGCGCGCCGCTCTCCTCAGGTGCTTCGACGACCACCGTGCCCAAGCCCCAGCCCGCAATCAGCTGATTGCGCACAGGGAACCGCCACGCATCGGGTTCCGCCGTGTAGGGATATTGCGAGATGACCGCGCCATGCTTTGCAATCGCCTCGAACAGCCGACGATTTTCAACGGGATAGAGCCGTCCCAGCCCGCTGCCGATGATGGCAATCGTGCGTCCACCTCTCTCCAGCACAGCGCGATGTCCTGCCGAATCGATGCCTATTGCGCCACCGCTGACGATGGTCAGCCCCGCCTCGCTCAGGTCGCGTGCAAGCCGTTCCGCCACCATTCTGCCATAAGAAGTGGGACTGCGCGTGCCCACGATGCTGACGGCGAATCGGTCGCGCTCCAGCAGCTCGCCCCACACAAAGAGCGCGACGGGCATATCGGGCAGTTCGCGCAGGGGCGCAGGGTAGCGCGGGTCACTTTCGGTAATCAACTGCACCCTGCCGTCGGCAAGGGGTGGCGGCACTTCTACTGGCTCCCGCACGGCGCGCTCCAACGCCAACACATCCACCTCACGCATGCCGGGCACCGCCCCCCATTCGGACGGCGATGCGTTCAGCACGCCCTCCACCGAGCCGAACCGACGCAACAGCGCACGCAACTTGCCCGGCGCGAACTCCAGATTAATCAGCCTCAGCCACGCCTCTAACTCCGCTCGGCTCATGGTCGCTCCACAAAGTCCCATTCACGGCGACGGAAATAGAGCAGACCGACCATCGCTACGCCAACCGCCATCAGCAGGTTCGCCCCCAGTAGCCAGTAGGGCAAGGGCATATCGGGAAACTGCATCGGCTGGGCGCTGATGCCCGGATTCTGTTGAACCACCGTGATCGGGGGCAGGATGAGCTTGCGAAACGCCATCGCGTAGGTCGCCATCGGGTTCAACAGATGATATGCCCAGAAAATCGGCTCGCGATAGGCATCGGGCAACAGGGTCGTGTAGCGCACCTGCTCCGAAAAATAGATAATGGGCGACAAGAAAAAGAGCAGTTGCAGTCCCACGCTCACTAAGTACTTGACATCCTCATAGAAAGCGTTCCAGCAGGCGACTATCAGCGACAAGCCCATCACCATGAGCAACTCCGCGAGCATCACCACTGGCACCAGCACCAGCCCCCGCTGGACCGGCGTGCCCACATAGAGATAGAGGTAGAGCAACAGCACGCCCATCGCCAACACAAAATGGATGAAGTTCGCCAGCGTGGTCGCCAACGGCAGAAGCGCACGCGGAAAGTATATCTTCTTGATGACCTGCATGTAGACCAGGATCGTCTGGCTCGAATCGAGCAGGGCGAACTGGAAGAAGGTCCAGGGCAGATAGGCGGTCAGCACATAGGCAGAGTAGTTCGCAATGCGCATGCCCATCACATATTTGAACACGACCGTCATCACCAGCACCGTCACGAGTGGGTTGACCAGCGACCAGAAAAAGCCGAGAACGGAGTTTTTGTAGCGCACCCGCAGTTCCCGAATGACCAGCGTCCAAAGCAGTTCGCGATAGTGCCACAGCTCAGATAACAGCGCCCGCACAGAGAAGCTATTTCAGCGCGTTCAGATATAATCCTGCATGGGTAGACTTTGGCTTCATTCTCGTCCGACGGGTTGGATGAGTGGTTGCACCTTGAGGAAGGCTTTCACCACGCGGGGATCGAACAGTGTGCCTGCGCCCTTTTCGATGAGGGCAACGGCATCCTCTTCGCTAAGCGGGGGGCGATAGGGCATCGGCGTGCGCATCCCATCGAACGCCTCCGCGAGCGCGAGCACCCGTGCAGGCAGAGGGATCCGCTCACCTTGCCATCCGTGCGGATAGCCACTGCCGTCCCAACGCTCGTGGTGGCACTCCACCAGTATCAGCGCGTCACGAAACCGCTGAATGCGTCGCAGGAGTCGCACGCTAAGCAAGGGATGCTCACGAATTGCCTGCCACTGGTCGGGTGTCGGGTTCGAGCAGGTGAGCAATTCGGAGGGCAGTCCCAGCATGCCCACATCGTGCAGTGCGGATGCGATGCGCAGGAGGCGCAGGGTCGGCTTGCTTAGCCCCAGCTCGCAGCCGATGGCGACCGCATAGGACGCGACCCGCTCGCTGTGCCCCGCCAGAAAGGGGTGCGCTGTCTCCAGCGCACTGACCAGCGCGCGAATCACATCGTTCTCCATCTGCACCAGCAGGTCGCGCGTCACCGAGTGCCTCCGTGCATGCAAAGTGTACCTTATCCTAATCCTTGACCCCGCGCGGGAGCGGCAGGTACTCCGATTCGTGGCACAGCTCGCGCTCCTGCTTGCCGTTCAGCAGGCGAATCCGCCAGAGGCGCACGCGCACGCCCGCGCGCCCAGGCTGGGGATGGAAGCCTGCCACCTTCGGCGGCGGCTGCCAATCGGTTCGCTCCCGCTGGAGCAGGCATGTGGGCACATACTGCCGAACGAGCGCGGGACTCGCCTTTGCCCGAATGCGACAGAGGAGCCGGTCACCCCTTGCCTCGCACTCGATGCGCACGGGAAAGGGATAGGGATTGCGTAGGCGCAAGTCCGCGATGCCCTGCGCGACCGCCGCGTCCAGCCCGACGGGCACATAGCTTGGTGCAATCGTGTGCGGATGCCTTTCGAGAATCTCCAGCCCCGCGAGCAGTGCCGAGTTATAGAGCGTGGTGGAGGTCTGGCACACACCGCCACCCCATGCAGGAACCAGCACGCCACCATAGCTCACGGGCGCGCGCACGAACCCTTTCGAACGCACCCACTGCCCCACTTGCCGATTGAAGGAGAAGGTCGCTTTCGGGGCAATCTGAACACCGTTAATCTTGCGGGCGGCGAGCAAGGCGTTTCGCCGCTGACCATGCGTGCGTCCCTTGAGCGAGGTGGCATATTCCGCCAAAGTCGTCCACTCAGGCGCACGCCCACACCCGCTCAGCATCAGCAGGCAGAGAACCAACCCAAGGCAAACGGCTCGCACCACGCCCTCCCTGCATGAAGATACCTCGAAAAATTAGGCGGGTAGAGCGGGGCTACGGTTGCGATGCCCCAATGACCGCAACAAAGAACGCAAAGTATAGTCCCATACACAAAAGCCCCACAATAAGCAACACCGTTGAGATGATGCCGAGGATTCTGCCAGCAACGATTAATCCGCGATCTGCGGGATTACCCATGCCCGCGTCCAACTCTCGCAAAGATAGTGGGTTCCCCCACAAGTGGGGGGAACCGAGAGAGGCGCAAGCGCAATTAGGATCAAACCTCACACATCATAGTAGAGCGCGAACTCATAGGGATGCGGACGCAGAAGGATTTGATCCACCTCGCGCTTGCGCTTGTACTCCAGATAGGTCTCCAGCAGGTCAGGCGTGAACACACCGCCTTTGAGCAGGAACTCGTGGTCGCTCTCCAGTGCGTCGAGTGCTTCCGAGAGGCTGGCGGGTGTGGTCTTGATGCCGATGCGCTCCTCCGGCGGCAGTTCGTAGAGGTCTTTGTCGATGGGGTCAGGTGGCAGAATGCGGTTCTGAACGCCATCCAGTCCTGCCATGAGCATCGCTGAAAACGCCAGATAGGGATTGCATGAGGGGTCTGGCGCCCGGAACTCGATGCGACGCGCTTTCGGGCTGGGCGAGTAGGTCGGGATGCGGATGCAGGCACTGCGATTGCGCTGGCTATAGACCAGATTGATGGGCGCCTCATAGCCGGGCACCAGCCGCCGATACGAGTTCGTGCTGGGCGCAGCGAACGCCAGCACGGCAGGCGCATGGTGCAGGATACCGCCGATATAGTAGAGTGCAGTCTCGGAGAGCATCGCATAGCCACGCTCGTCATAGAAGAGGTTCTCGCCCGCTTTCCACAGGCTCTGGTGCGTGTGCATGCCGGAGCCGTTATCCCCAAACACGGGCTTGGGCATAAAGGTCACGGTGTAGCCGTTGCGTGCCGCCACATTCTTGACCACATATTTGTACAGCATCACCTTGTCGGCGGTGCGAGTGAGCGTGTCGTAGCGGATGTCGATTTCCGCCTGACCCGCGGCGCCGACCTCGTGGTGCTGAACCTCGACCTCCACGCCACACTCTTTGAGCGTGAGCATCATCTCGGTGCGCAGGTCCTGCAGAGTGTCGGCAGGCGGCACGGGGAAGTAGCCCCCTTTGAGACGCATCTTGTGCCCCAGATTGGGCTTCTCCTCGCGCCCTGTGTTCCACTCCGCCTCATCCGAATCGAGGAAGTAGTAGCCGTAGTTGGAACCTTGGGCATAGCGCACATCGTTGAAGATGTAGAACTCCACTTCGGGACCGAAGTAAGCGGTGTCGGCAATCCCTGACGCACGCAGGTATGCCTCCGCTTTATGCGCCACATAGCGGGGGTCGCGCGTGTAGCGCTCACGGGTGATGGGGTCCACCACATTGCAGATGAAGCTCACGGTGGGCACTTCGGTGAACGGGTCCATAAACACCGTTTCGGGGTCGGGAACCAACAGCATATCGGACAGGTTGATGGTCTGGAAGCCGCGGATAGAAGAGCCATCGAATCCGATACCCTCCTCAAACAGCTCCTCGCTTAGCGCCTCGATGGGCATCGAGAAGTGATGCCACATGCCGAACAGGTCGGTGAACTTGACATCAACGACACGCGCGTCATGCTCTCGCGCGAACTGAATCGCTTCCCTTGGACTCATACAGACCTCCTATCTGTTGTTAGAATGGGCACGCGATAGGCGTGCGAACAGGCACTCTGCACCGTGCAGAGCGACCATCGAGGCGGCGTCGTTGCCGACGAAGGGGCGACCGGGCAGGGCAAGGAGGTCTGGAATGCGCCGTTGCAATCCAGTGAGGAGCCACCGCTCCAGTCCAACTTTTATGATACCATGCGCCCGCCAGAAAATGCAAGCGCTTTGAGCCATCTGCCCTGCTCGACTCGCCCGACTTGTCTAACTTGTCCGACTCGTCGAACCTGCATGCTATACTATTGCTTCGGTGTGACGAGGTGACAACGATGTATGTGATAATCGCAGGTGGAGGCGACATTGGCTACCATTTGACGAAGGCACTCCATCAGCACGGGTATGAGGTACTTTTGATAGAGAAGAATCGCAAGCGAGCAGCGGAACTCAGCGACGAGCTATCCGATCGGGTGATGTATGGCGATGCCTGTGAGGTGCGGGTGCTGAGCGAGGCGGGGGCGCGACGCGCCGATGTGGTGGTCGCAGCCACAGGCGACGACGAGGATAACCTTATCATCTGCCAGCTCGCCAAGAACTTCTTCAGGGTGCCGCGCGTGCTGTCGGTCGTGCGCGACCCACGCCACGAAGCCATCTTCTTCCGACTGGGCATCCACGAAACGGTGTGTAGCACGCGCTTCATTTTCAACCTGCTGGAGCAGGAGGTGGAGTATGGCGAGGTTCTGCCCATCGGCGCAATAATGCGCGGACAGATCGAAGTGATTGAAGCCGAGGTCACGCCCGAATCGCCCGTCGCAGGCAAAGCGATTGGCGAAATTGAGTTGCCGCCCAAAACCCTGCTTGCTGCAATTATTCGGCACGGACAGCTGACGCTGGGGCTGGCAAACCTGATTCTCCAGCCGGGCGATACCGTGATTGCACTCACTCCAATTGAACATGAGCGTGAGCTGGCGCGGGTGTTTCAGGGCGTTGCCTCATAACACGCCGCGCGCCTTCGCCTGCAGGTAGAAGTTGACCAGCGCCGCAATCAGCGTCTCTGGCTCGGCGTCGATGGTGGCGACGCCCATCCGTTCCAGCGTGCGCACCGCCGCCAAACGGTCGTTCAGCACCTGGGTGGCGACCGCACGCCGATAGAGCTGTTCCGAACTCTGGGGCAACCGCTGGCTCCACGCATGCAGGCGCGGGTCCGACACCGTCACGCACACGCACAGGTGTTGCCGTGCCAGCCCCGCCAGCGCGTGCAGGAGCACGCGCGAGGCGTCGGGGTCAATCAGGTCGGTGAAAAGCACCATCAGCGAGCGTTTGCGCCACCGCTGTGCCAGATAGGTGATGGCATAGAGATAGTCTGCCTCCACCATGCGCGGCTGGACGGCATGCAGGGCATGCACCAGTCGGGCGACCTGCCCGCGCCCGCGCTGGGGCGGCACGAACTGGTCCACCTCGTCCGCAAACACGAGTGTGCCCACCTTGTCGTCCATCTGCGTCGCCACATACGCCAGCATCAATCCCGCGTTCAGCACGGCGTCGAACTTGCGCATGCCCTCCACCTCCGCCAGCATGTTGCGCCCCGCATCGAACAGCAGAATCACATTCTGACTGCGCTCGACTTGGTAATCGCGCACGATGGGCTTGCCCCGTCGTGCCGTCGCCTTCCAATCGATTCGGCGGAACTCGTCGTCGATGGTGTATTCGCGTAGCGATTCGAACTCGGTGCCCAGCCCGCGCAGGCGTGTCTGGCGGAAGCCCATCTGGCGCAGGAGTCCTCGATGGCGCAGAAGTTCATACTCGCGCAGCTGGAGCAGGTTCGGATAGATGGGCACACGCTCGCGGGCAGGTAGACGATAGAAGCCGTACACCAGCCCCAGTAGACCCTCCACACGCAGAAAAATGTCTTCGAACCGCGCCTCGCCCCGATAGAGCGGGGTAAGATGATAATGCACTTGAGCGGGTTCCTCGGGAGACAGCACAAGGTCGAACTCGCGGCGGTCGAAGGTGCAGTCGGGGGGCGGTTCGTCGCGCAGGCGCACCTTGAGCGCACGCGCCCCGTCCGCACGCACCACAATCTCGATGCGGTTCGCCGTGCCCAGCGAGAGCACCGCCTCGTGCAGACGGGCAACCCGAAAACGCCCCACGCGAGGCAACAGCAATCCATCCGCCGCAATCAGCACCGCAATCAGCAGGTCATACGGCACCACCCACACCAACAGAGCGGGGCGGGCAACCCCCAGCAGGGAGATTAACCCGCCCACACCCAATAATATCCACGCGCGAACCGTGAGCGTCATGCAAATTTACAGGCGAATATAGCGATAGCACTGTCCGTACTGGTCCTGATCCACAATCCCTTCCATGTAGGGGCGGCAAACGGCATACGGATTGGCACTGGGCGCATAATCGCAAGGACGCAGATAAGGACCTGCACCTACACACCACAGGTTCGGGTTCATCCGTTGGGTGAACGGTGGATTCCCGTTGGTACCCGGATAGAGATAGTAGCAATCGGTCCCCTCATATTTGCGTCCCTTGACCGCTTTCGCATGTCCATCGACATAGTTCGCCTGAATCATCTCATTATGACGCGCCCGGACAGGGATGGGGAAGGTGATCGAGCCATCACTTGGCTTGCGTCGCATGAGGTTGCAGCTGCCCGAAAGCCCGATATCCGCCTCCAAATTGATAGTGGTCTCTGCCACGAACGGGATTTCCGCGATAGAGACTGTTCCCTTACCGATGGAGCCTGAGCCAAGCGGTGTTCTGCCCGGCGGACAGATATCATAGTTAAACATATAACTGATTGTTTCGGGCAGATTGCAGGTTGGCATGTTCATTACCGTTCGAAACCCCGCATTGAGATAGAGCGCGGTACGCTCGGAAGGACACTGGGTGACATCGATATTTTTGAGGTAGGGGTCGATAGCGTCGAAAAGGGTGAAAGCACAGGGCTGACCGGGTGGAACATTACGCCCGCCATAAGCGGGCGCATAGACCGCCATCGGGAACTTCTCGTCATAGTCCTGGATATAGGCAAGGGTCGCCGTTGCCATCTGCTTCAGATTATTCATGCACTGGGTCTGACGCGCTTTCTCCCGCGCTTGCGCGAACACAGGGAACAGAATCGCCGCTAAAATGGCGATAATCGCAATCACCACCAACAGCTCTATCAGCGTAAAGCCCTTGTTCCTCATCGCTTATGACCTCCACAGTGAGAATGGACACTTCTATTATACACCGCCTTGCGCCTGATTCCTGCCCAGTGGCGCCCAAATTTTAACTGGACGGTCAGTCATAGGAGAATTCGTCGGCGGCGCGATAGGCTCCTGTGAGCTGCTTCACGATTTGCGCCAACAGATCGTTCAAGAGGGAGCTGGCGCCGAATCGGAAGCGTGCTGGGGTCAGCCATTCGGGTCCGAGCGTTTCGTGCAACAGCACCAGATAGCGAATGGCGTCTTTGGCGGTGCGGATGCCCCCCGCAGGCTTCATGCCGACGGCGCGTCCTGTGGCGTCGTAGAAATCACGGATAGCCTCCAGCATCACGAGGGTGGCAGGTAGCGTCGCGGCGGGCTGAATTTTGCCCGTGCTGGTCTTGATGAAGTCCGCGCCCGCCATCAGCGCGAGATGAGCTGCTTTGCGGATGTTGTCATAGCTGCCCAGTTCGCCCGTCTCCAGAATGACCTTCAGGTGCACCTGCTCGCCACAGACATCTTTCACACGGGCAATCTCGTCGAACACGCGCCGATATTCGCCCTGCAGGAACAGCCCGCGATTGAGCACCATGTCCACCTCGTCCGCGCCCTCACGGACTGCCCATTTGACCTCGGCAAGGCGCAGGTGGAAGGGGTACTGCCCGGAGGGGAAGGCAGTGCCGACGGCTGCGACCTTGACCCCTGTGCCCTGCAGTGCTTCTTTGGCGACGGCAATAAATTGCGGGTAGACGCACACCGCAGCGACATGGGGCACACGCGCTACTTCACGGGGTGGCATCCCCTCGCGCGGAGTGTAGGGGTTCACCGCGCGGGCGCACAGACGACGCACCTTCTCGACGGTGTCCTGCCCTTCGAGTGTGGTCAGGTCGCACATGGCGACGGCAAGGCGCAAGGCGAACAGCTTGCTCTCCTTCTTGATACTGCGTCGGCTCAGCCATTCACAGCGCGCCTCCAGTTCGTAGGCGTTCACAGGAGGCACCGATCGCCACGGCTTGCCCCGCGCTGGAATCAGGCGACGCACCGCGGTCCAATCGCGAGGGTCCACACCCAAAAGCTCGCGAAAGGCGAGCGTTGGGGGCGCCATCGCCTCTACTGGACGCTCCAATACCGCTGGCATGCTTTATTAGATTCCTCCCTCGTCAGCGATGTTCCTACACGAACCGCCAGGAGATTCAGCAAAGCAACGCTAATCACCGGGTTCGATGCCCTGTTCACGGAGCAGGGCGCGGAGCCGCTGGAGTTCGGCTTCGGCTTGCTCTGCCCGTAAGCGTTCCTGTTCCGCCCGCAGGTGTTCCTGCTCTGCTCGCAGGCGTTCCTGCTCTAACTTCTGCTGGGCTGCCTCCGCAGGGGTAAGTATCAGGTTACCTTGTTGATCGTACATTCTCAGCCAAGCCAGATGGCGACGCTGGTACTCACCCTCCCACACGCCCAGCCACGCCTCCAGTATCCCGCTCCACAGCCATCCCCGATGGTTCGCTTGCTTCGGCTGATAATGCCCCCGCACCAGTTCGAACCCCGCCAGCTCTCCACTCAACGGGTCATACCAGAAATACTCATCCGTGCCAAACACCTGCTCATATAATGCCTTTTTCTCCGTTCGATCCTTTTCCGCGGTGGTGGGTGAAAGGAATTCGATAATCAGGTCGGGATAGCGTCCGCCCTCCTCCCACACAATCCAGCAATCACGCGGTTTGCTCCCATCCACTCCCTTCACCACAAAGAAGTCGGGACCGCGATAGAGCGGGCGTCCTTCGATAACGCTTTGCGCCTGTTCCAAGCTGTAGTAGATGAACATATTCCCGCCGACGAAGAAGTCGTGGCGGTCGTGCCAATGGTGGAGCAACGACTCGATCAGCAGATCCATCTGCATACGATGCCATGCGTTTTCCATCGGGATGCCATCCTCGGTTGGCAGTTCCAGTTTTGGCAAGGTCGGTATTGGCGCCTCAATCATGGTGTTGGAATTATACCTTACTCTCCTCAGATTTCTTCCTTCCCACGCAAGGGAGACCTCTCAGTCCTCACCCCTCCCCCTGACAAGGGTACCAGGCGTCTCGCCCGTGCCCCTCTCTGTTTACCCCCCTCCTTTAGGTTCCCACGTAAACGGGGGGAACCAATCCTGGTTTCCTGCTTCCGTGAGGCGGAACCGCAAAGTGGGTAGGGGAACGAGGGTGCAAGAAGGGCGGTTCCCCCGCTGGCGGGGGAACCTGCAGGAGGGGGGTAGTGAACCTGAGCGGTGTACCCCTGTCAGCCTGCCCCCCTCTCCCACAGTGTGGGAGAGGGGTTATCGATTCAGCAGGGTGCCGACATAGCGCAGGGCTTCGTTGGCGCAGATGGGGCAGTAGCCGCCCTGCGTGACCATGCGCTCCACCACCTCGTTAATCTTGCGCAACTGTTCGGGGTCGGGCGTGCGGGCGGAGGTGGTGATTTTGACCACATCTTTGAGGTCAGCGAACAGTTTGCGCTCGATGGCTTCGCGCAGGCGCTCATCGCTGCCGATTTCGAAGCGCAGTCCGCGCCGTGCCAGTGAGGCGACCGAGCGCATGATGCCCTCACGGAACTCGCGCTTGGCGTTCTCCGAGACGCCAATCTGCTCCTCGATACTGCGCATCAGCTTCTCGTCGGGGTCCATCTCTTCGCCCGTGATGGGGTCGCGCACTTTGGTCTTGTTGCAGTAGGCGTCCACATTGTCCAGATAGTTTTCCAGCAGGGTGTGCGCCGCCTCCTCGTAGCTGTAGACGAAGAAGCGTTGGACCTCCTTCTTGATCTGCTCGTCGTACTCCTTGCGCACATCATCAAGGAAGGTAAGCAGTTTCTTGCGCTCCTCCTCGCTGCTAGTGTATTCGGTCAAGCCGTCGCGGATGGAGCGCAGGATATCAATCGGCGTGATGCACTGTCTGCCCTTGACCATCGCGGCGGAGAGGCGATTGATGATGAATCGGGGTGAGACACCGCTCATGCCTTCGTCGGGGTACTCCTCGCGCAGCTCTTTTACATGGCGCTGGTCCCAGTCGCCTACTTGGCGTTCGCCATCGTAGAGCTTCATCTTGGTCATCAGCGACAGCCCGCTCTTCTTGGGGGGCTTCAGGCGGCTCAGCACAGCGAACATCGCGGCGACGCGCAGGGCATGGGGCGCAATGTGCACCTTCGACAAATCCTGGGTCTCATCGCTGAACTGCGACTGCTGAATCAGCTTCTCGTAGATGCGCACCTCCTGCGACACCTGCAGGTTGTAGGGCACTTTGACCACGAACATGCGATCGATCATCGCCTCGTTCTCCTTATTGGAGAAGTAGGCGTTGTATTCATACTCGTTGGTGTGTGCGACGACGACCACATCGGTGTAAATCATGGCGAACCGTCCGATTTTAATCATCTGCTCGCCCGCGACGGTGTTGAGTTCATACAGGAAGCGTTTGTCTGCTTTGAGCATTTCGATGAACTCCATGATGCCGCGGTTCGCCTTGTTCAGTTCGCCATCGAAGTTATAGACGCGTGGGTCCGACTCGACGCCAATCTGGGTCAACAGGCTGAGGTTCACACTGCCCGTGAGTTCGGACACATCCTGCGACTTGGGGTCGGACGGCTTGAAAGTGCCGATGCCGATGCGTTCGCGCTCGGAGAATCGGAGGCGCACGACGGGCACATCTTGGATGTTTTCGCCCCATTCGTGCTTGAGTTTCCACTGGCACACGGGGCAGAGGTCGCCCTCGATATGGATGCCGAACTGGCGCTTGAAATCGGCACGCAGTTCCTCAGGCACGAGGTGGAGCGGTTCCTCGTGCATGGGGCACTCCTTGATGGCGTAGACGGCGCCCTCTTCGGTGCGCGAGTAGCGTTCCAGCCCGCGCTTGAGCATCATCACGAGGGTAGACTTCCCGCCCCCGACGGGTCCGACCAGCAGGAGGATGCGCTTACGCACATCCAGTCGGCGCGCGGCTGGCGCGAAATACTCCTCGACCAGCTGCTGGAGGGTGCGATCCAAGCCGAACAGCTCGGAGGTGAAGAACTTGTACTCTTTCGGCTGACCTTCGCCCCGCTCCTCGACGCCTGCGCTGATAATCATCTCGTAGATACGCGCATGCGCCAGATTAGCCACCTTCGGGTTCTTCTGGACAATCTCCAGATAGTCCCGAAAAGTGCCTTCCCATGCGATCTGTTTTTCCAGTCGCCGCTGTTCTTCGATCTGGCGCAGGAAATCCGCCGCGCTCATTGTTCATAACCCCCTTGTGACTCTGGCAGGCAGGGCGTGCGCCGGAGCGGTCTCCCGTTGCTCCGCCATGCATTGGCAATCCCCCTCTTGAAGAGGGCGGCGGCATCGAGCCCTGTCAACAGCGCTCCCCCTCTATTATCGGTTCGACGCGATAAGGTTTGAACAGGGTTCCAGCGCCGTTCTATGGGAAGTTTTCCACAGGCACGCCCGCAATTTGAGCCGTTTTTTCGCGAGGCACCTGCGCACTACCGATGGAGACCACATCGTCGCAACACCCGATTGTAAATGTGCTGGAAGGCGTCCACTCTATTTCACGCCTCCCCACCTGCCACCTATATTATACTACGGTTTGAAAGCGAATCGGGTTTCGGATGGGCGCGAATGGGGCATTTTCCCAGCCGATTCGCCCTCGAAAAGGGCAGGAATCGTCCGCCAACGGACGAACCTCGAAACCGCCACAGGAGGAACGGGCATGGAAGCCGAGTTCGTTCATCTGCACCTGCACACAGAGTACAGTCTGCTGGATGGGGCGATCCGAATCCCCGAGCTGATCCGAACGGTCGCCCAGTATGAGATGCCCGCCGTCGCCATCTCGGACCACGGCGTGCTGTACGGCGTGATCGATTTTTATAATGCGTGCCAGAGCGCAGGCATCAAACCGATTATCGGCTGTGAGTTGTACCTGGCGCCACGCCGGATGCGCGACCGCACCCGCCAAGACCAGACCAGCTACCACCTTCTGTTGCTCGCCCGCGACGAAACGGGCTACCGCAATCTCCTGCGCCTTAGCACGATTGCCCACCTCGAAGGCTTCTACTATAAGCCACGCGTGGACAAAGAGGTCTTGCGCCAGCATGCCGAGGGACTAATCGCCACCTCCTCCTGTTTGGCGGGCGAGATTCCCGATGCCCTGCTCAAGGGCGACTATGCGCGTGCCCACCAATTGGTCACCGAATATATCGAAATTTTCGGGCGTGAAAACTTCTATATCGAACTGCAAAATCACGGCTTGCCCGAACAGCAAACCATCAACGAGGGTCTCCTGCGCTTGGCGCAAGAGTTCAAGTTGCCCCTGCTGGCGACCAACGACGCGCACTATCTGAACCGGGAGGATGCTGGTATCCACGATGTTCTGCTCTGTGTACAGACGAACACGCATATCGACGACCCCAAACGGCTCAAGTTCGGCACGCAGGAGTTCTATCTGAAATCGCCGCAGGAGATGCACGCGCTGTTTGCGGGGCATCCCGACGCGCTGGCGAACACTTTAGAGGTTGCCAGCCGCTGTACTCTGACGCTGGAGTTCGGACGGGTTCAGCTGCCCGCACCTGACCTGCCCGAGGGCAGGACGCCGATGGCGCACCTGCGCGACCTGTGCTACGAGGCACTGCCCAAGCTGGTGCCCAATGCGTCCGACACCTATCTTCAGCGGCTGGAGTATGAGCTCTCAGTTATCGATAAGACGGGCTTCGCGCCCTACTTCCTCATCGTGCGCGACTTTGCGCAGTTCGCGCGTCAGCAGGGCATCTATTTTGGCGTGCGCGGCTCCGCCGCGGGTAGTCTCGTGTCCTACTGCCTCGGCATCACCGACATCGACCCCATCGTGTATGACCTCACCTTCGAGCGCTTCCTGAACATCGAGCGTGTCCAGATGCCCGATATCGATATGGATTTTGAGGATGCGCGACGCGATTTGGTGATTCGCTATGTGCGCCAGAAGTATGGTGAGGAGCGCGTGGCACAGATTATCACCTTCGGCACGCTGGCAGCCAAAGCAGCGTTGCGCGATGTGGGGCGCGCGCTGAATCTTAGCAGTGCGCTGGTCGACCGCATCGCCAAGCTCATTCCCAGCGTGCCCGGCATGACCATCGACCGCGCCCTAAACGAGATTCGCGAGTTCCGTCAGGAGTATGAGCGCTCACCGGAGGTGCGCCGGTTGGTGGACACCGCCCGACGGCTGGAGGGCATCACGCGCAACGCGAGCGTGCATGCGGCGGGCGTGGTCATCTCCAGTGAGCCGCTGGTCGAGCGCGTACCCCTTGCCCGCAGCGCGGAGGGCGAACTCGTCACCCAGTTCCATATGGGCAATCTGGAGCAGATTGGACTGCTCAAGATGGACTTTCTGGGCTTGATGAACCTCTCCGTGCTGGCAAAAGCGGTGGAGAACATCGAGCGGTCGCGTGGCATTCGTCTGAACCTGCGCGAGCTCCCACTGGACGACGCGAAAACCTACGCGATGCTGGGGCGCGGCGAGACCACTGGCGTGTTCCAGCTGGAGAGCGCGGGCATGCGCCGCTATATCCAACAACTGAAACCGCAAAATGTGCGCGAACTCGCCGCGATGGTCGCGCTCTACCGCCCCGGACCGATGGAGCATATCCCGACCTACATCGCCCGCAAACATGGACGCGAGCCTGTGAGCTATCCCCACCCCCTGCTGGAGCCAATCCTGAAAGAGACCTACGGAGTGATTGTGTACCAAGACCAGGTGCTGAAGTGCGTGCAGGCGCTGGCGGGCTTCTCGCTGGGCAAGGCGGACATCCTGCGCCGCGCGATGGGCAAAAAGAAGCCCGAAGAGATGAAGCGCATGCGTGCCGAGTTCGTCAAGGGCGCCGCCGAGAAGGGCATCAGCGAGGCGGAAGCCAACCGCCTGTTCGATCTTATCGAGCCATTCGCAGGCTACGCCTTCAACAAGGCACACGCTGTCTGCTACGCCCATATCGCCTACCAAACCGCTTACCTGAAGGCAAATTATCCCGTGGAGTATATGGCAGCGCTGATGGCGGTCTATAAAGACAAAGCGGACAAAGTGGCGAACTGTATTGAGGAGTGTGGGGCGCTGGGCATTCCTGTGTTGCCGCCCGACATCAACCGTAGTGAGGTGGGCTTCACGGTGGAACCCACAGGAGGCTCCACGCATGCCATCCGCTTCGGGCTGGGCGCTATCAAGAATGTGGGCGAGTCCGCGGTGGAGGCGATTCTGCGGGCGCGTGCCGAAGGCGGACTGTTCGAGGATGTGTTCGACTTCGCGGTGCGCCTGCAGGGGGTGGGCGGGGTCAATCGTGGCGTGTTGGAGGCGCTCATTCAGGCGGGCGCCTTCGAATCGCTCCATCCGAACCGCGCTCAGCTGCTTGCAGGGCTGGACACCATTCTGCAATATGCGCAGTCGGTGGCACGGGCGCGCGCCGCCGGGCAGAACTCGCTCTTTGAGGGCGGGCAGGAACTGCGCATTTCGAAGCCGAGCCTGCCCCTCGTGGACGACCTCAGCACCCCGCAGAAACTCGCGCTGGAACGCGAACTGCTCGGCGTCTATCTTTCGGACCATCCCGTGCGCCCCTATGCCCGCGCGCTGGCGAAAATAGCCACCCCCATCGCCCGCGCCCTCGAACGCGAGCCGGGCACCCCGCTCACGCTCGGCGGAATCTTGACCAGCGTGCAGATTCGCACCACGCGCCAGCGCGGTGCGCGCATGGCAACACTCGTATTGGAAGATTTGACGGGCGCTATCCCTGTCACTGTGTTCCCTCAAGTTTACTCCGCATGTCGCGACGCCATCGGAAAAGACCGCGTGGTGCTGATTCGGGGCAAACTGCAGACGCGCGACTACGGCAGTAAGAACGGCAACGGCGAGGGGAACGGACTGGAGTTCGTTGCCGATTCGGTGGAGCCGTTCAACCCGCCGGGAGCCTCCAACCTGTCGGACATGTCGGACGAGTCAGGCAGGTCAGACAGGTTGGACAGGGCGGACATTGCAGAGGCGCCGCGCCTATGCATTTGGATGCGCCGCTGTTTGCCGGAGCAGTTGAAGCAACTGCGCAAACTGCTGGAGCGCTATCCGGGCGAAGCCGTCGTGCGCTTTGGAGTGGGGATTAATGGCAACACGCGCTGGGTGGAAGTGCCCCAGCGTGTCCAGCTCAGCCCGCAGGTGCTGGACGCCCTGCGCCAAACCCTCCCCGATGCCCAGATTCAGAGAGCATAAGATCTGTGGCAGTTCAGGTTCGCTGTCGGGTATAGTGAAGGGGCGAGGCGATGGGACATATCCTGCTCATTTACAACGCGGGGAAAGCGGAGGCGGTGCGCCATACCCAAGAGACAGCACGCTACCTGCGGGCACAAGGGCATGAGGTCGTGCTGGCAGACCAGCAGACCGCTGTGAGCTGGGAGCAGTTGCCCGACCCGAATATCGCGCTGGTGGTGACGCTTGGGGGCGACGGCACTCTGCTCACGGGCGCGCACCTCGCTGCCCCTGCGGGCGTGCCCATTCTGGGCGTTCATCTCGGACGGTTCGGCTTCATCGCGCAGGTGGAGCCAGAGGGGCTTCAGCACGCGCTCGACCGCTGGCAGAAAGGCGACTTCACTCTGCAGGAGCGACTGATGGTGCAGGCGCGCGTGGCGGGCGAGGTGCGGCTTGCTTGGGCACTGAACGAGATCGCGCTCCTGCGCCATCCGACCGCGCCAATGCTCGATTTCGCGATTGCCATTAACGGGCTACCCCTGACCACCTATCCTGCCGACGGCTCGCTGGTGGCGACGCCGACGGGTTCCACCGCCTATGCGCTGTCGGCGGGCGCGCCTGTGATGCATCCCGAAATGGAGGCGATGATTCTCACCCCCATTTCGCCCCACACGCTGGGCGCACGCCCATTGGTTCTGCCACCCACGGCGCGAATCGATATCACCGTCGGCTGTGCCGCTACGGGCGACCCAGAGGTGCAGGTGCTGATGACCGCCGATGGGCGTCGCCATCAGTGGCTCACGGTCGGACAGACGATTACCGTCTCGGTTGCGCCGTTCCGCGCCAAACTGCTGGTGTTCAACGAAGGGGAGTTCTTTGAGAAGTTGCGCGACCGCCTGCTGTGGGGCGTGCGAGTGAACGAGTAGCCCGAATACGGGCGACCTCCTGCGCCAGCACCTCCACCACATAGTCCAGCTCCTCGCGCGTGGTGTGGCGTCCGAGCGTGAATCGGATGCCCTGCTGGGCGGAGTTCTCGTCCCAGCCGAGCGCGAGCAGAACATGCGAGGGTTCGAGCGAGCCTGCACTGCAGGCGGCGCCACTGCTCGCCGCGATGCCCGCCCGATCAAGCGCAATCAGCAAGCTATCGGACGGCACGCCCACGAAACGAAAGTGCGCGTTGCCCGGCAACCGCTCGCGGGGATGACCCGTGAGCTGGACATCGGGCACACGCTGAAGGACGCTCTCGATGAACGCATCGCGCAGGGCGGTCAAGCGCTGGGCATCCTCCTCGCGCTGACCCTCGGCAACCTGCACGGCTTTCGCGAAGCCGACAATCCCCGCCACATTCTCCGTGCCTGCGCGTCGTTCCCGCTCCTGCCCCCCGCCCACCATCAGCGGTTGCAACGGTGTGCCCGCACGAACATAAAGCGCGCCCACTCCCTTCGGTCCGTAGAGCTTGTGCGCCGAGACGCTGAGCAAGTCGCAACCGAGTTCGTCCACCTTCACGGGTAGCAGTCCGAAGGTCTGCACCGCGTCCACATGGAACAGCACCTCGCGCTCTCGGCAAATCGCGCCGATGGCGGAAATCGGCTGAAGCGTGCCAATCTCATTATTCGCGTGCATCACCGCCACCAGCCAAGTGTCGTGGCGGATTCGGCGGCGCACCTCGTCGGGGTCTACCTGACCGTATGAGTCCACCGGCAGAAGCTCCACCGTGTAGCCGAAGGGCTGGAGCCATTCGCCCGCGTTCAGCACCGCGTGGTGTTCGATAGCGGAGATGAGCAGGTGGCGACGGTGGGCAGGCGCCTTAAGCGACGCGCCAATAATCGCCAGATTGCACGCTTCGGTGCCCGACGAGGTGAAACAGATTTCGGCAGGGTCACAGCCGAGCGCGAACGCCAGCGTCTCACGCGCCTCATCAACCGCAAGGCACGCGCGTCGACCCCAGCGGTGCAGGCTCGACGGATTGCCGAACACCTCTTTGAGGAACGGCTCCATCGCCTGCCGAACCTGCGGGTCTATGGGAGTGGTCGCCGCATAATCCAGATAGACACGGCGCATCAAGAAGATTTTACCTCATAATTTCTCAAAGTTTTATCGACGCGACATGCGTAGTGCCTCCTCATAGCGACGGTTCACCACATCCCAGTCGATCGCCTGCACGAAGGCGTCCAGATAGCGCGCTCGCGCCGTCTGGAAGTCGAGATAGTAGGCATGCTCGTAGGTATCCAGCGCCAAGAGGGGCGTCGCGTTCCACACAGGGAAGGTGTTCTGCGCGTCGCCAATATAGTTGAACAGGGAGCCGTCGTCATGGTCATAGGCGAGCTAGACCCAGCCACGCGCCGACATGCCCGTCGCCTTCAGGTCCTCCAGCCAGCGCTCGAAGGAGCCAAAGTATCGGGCGAGCGACTGACGCAATTCACTGCTCGGCTCCGAGCCGCCCCCGCCGAGATTCTCGAAGTACAGCTCATGGTTCTTCACCCCGCCCAACGCGAAGGTGTAGTCCACCTTCAGCGAGCGGATGAGGCTGTAGGTCTGGTTGCCCTTCGCGAACTCCTCCGAGGTGAGCGCCGCCAACGCCTTGCGAATCTCGTTCGTCTTGTTCACATAGCCCTGATAGAGCTTGTAGTGCTCCTCGTGCGTTTTGCGCGAGATGCCGAACTTTTCGGTCTGGAACACCTTTTCAGGTAAGGGCTTCGCCACAACCTCCACAACCTGAATCTCCGCCATCGTCTCATCCCTCCTATTGGTAGATTGGTTCACTGCGTGCGCGCCGGGAGCGAGCAGTGCCCAGCCTGTCGCGACGGTGCACGCTTTGAGGAACTCCCGACGCGACAGTCCCTTGCCGTACATAGCATCCCGATTATACCTGAACCCTTCGCGCGTCTAAAAGAAGGTACACTGGAGCAGGCAAAATGAGACAATCGGTTCGAACAGGGACAGCCATCGGACTGCTGGTGATAATCGCGCTCTTCACAGGCTGCTGTAGTCGCAATAGCGGTCGTGTGATTCCGCCCGGCGGACGCGGCACGCTCACCTGGACAATTATGGTCTACCTGAACGCGGCGAACGACCTGGACGAGTTCAGCGACCTGAACTTCGACCAGATGGAATCGGTGATGACTAACTCTAATATTCGCATCGTGGTGCAGTGGAAGCGCATCGCCGCCTTCGCCCCACAGGGCAGTTGGACAGGCACTCGACGCTACTTGGTGCGCTACGATACGGAGGAGAAGGTGATCAAGTCGCAGTTGCTGGAGGATATGGGTCAGGGTGTGGATATGGGCAACGCGGCGACCCTGCGTGAGTTCATTCGCTGGGCGCGTGCCCGCTACCCTGCCGACCGCTACGCGCTTATTATCTGGAACCATGGCTCTGGGTGGCGCACGCGCACCACGCGCGCTGTCTCCTTCGATGACGAGTTCGGCTCCAGCATCAAGACTTGGGAACTGCCCACCGCCATCCGCCCCACCTCCGCCGATCCCGTGATGGATGTGCTGTTGTTCGACGCCTCGCTGATGCAGATGCTGGAGGTCGCTTATGAGTGCCGAAATGTGGTGCGTTATATCGTTGGCTCGGAAGAAAGCCCGCCCGGCGAGGGCTACCCCTATCACCGTATCCTGCTCGCGCTGATGGACAACTCCGATGTGCCCCCTGCCGAATGGGCGAAGGATGTGGTGCGCCAGTTCGTGACCTTCTATCAGCAGAACTTCCCCAGCTATCACAACATCACCCAGTCGGTGGTGGACACCTCGAAGCTGGAAGGCGTCGCCACCGCGCTGGACAATCTGGCAGGAACATTAATAGAGCGGCGGAACCTCTATGTGAACGCCCTGCGCAATGCACGGGAGAACGCGCAGAGCTATTCGACCTATCCCGAATTCAAAGACCTTTGGCATGTGGCACAGCTCATCAAAGAGTACACGGGCGATGGGCAGATTGGTGCACGGGTGGACGCTCTCCAATCTGCCCTGCGCGAGGCGATTCTGTATGAGGCGCATGGGAACAACTATCGGGTGCGCGACTCGCACGGGTTGTCGATTTATTATCCCAGCGCGGGCGACTATCTGGGACGCTACAGCAATCTGGCGCTGGCGCGTGCCACCCGCTGGGACGAATGGCTCCAGCAAGCGCCATAGGAGGCTCGGATGCCATACGAGTATGTGCTCCTAAGCCCTGAAAAGGTGGAGATCCGCTATGAGATTGGCGGGCTGGGCTCGCGGGCGCTCGCCGCGGTGCTGGACGACCTACTGGTATTGCTGATTAACACAATCGTATGGCTCATTCTGGTGGTGCTGGAGGATACCTTTCGGCTGGTCACTGCCATTATCACGCGCATTGGTGAGGGCTGGGCGCTGGCAGGCTTGCTGTTTTTTGCCTTCATCTCATGGTTCGCCTACTATATCCTGTTCGAAATCTGGTGGAACGGTCAGACGCCTGCGAAGCGGGCGTTTGGCTTGCGTGTGATTCGGCTGGACGGCACGCCCGCCACGCCCGGCGCGATTCTGACCCGCGAGCTGGTGCGCTTGGTGGACGCCTTCCCGATTTGCATCTTCGGCTACAATGTGGCGGGGCTGGTCGCCTTTTTCAATCCTTATGGTCAGCGGCTGGGCGATATGCTGGCAGGCACATTTGTGATTAAAGAGCGCCGCGTGGCGTTGCCCACCCTGCAGGCGCTGTCGTCCGTGAGCACAGAGGAGCATCCGCTGGAGATTTATGTGCCGACGGTGCTGGCGCTGAGCGCGAACGAGTACCGTGCCCTGCGGGCGTTTCTGGAGCGGCGCGAGCAGTTCCCCGCCGAGGTGCGCGAGCGACTGGCGAACGAGCTGTACCAACACCTGATTGGGCGATTGGGGCTGTATGTGCCGCCTGATGTGCCGCGCGAGGGCATCCTGGAGGCGATTGCAGCACGCTATGCCCGCGAGCGCGGACGACTGGAGTAAAAAAACCCCACGCCCACCCTTTGCAGAGGGCTGAAACGGCAAAAAACAACCCGAATTCCCCCTCAAATCCACCCCCAAACCCTTGACATTCCGAAAAAAAAAATGGGCTATAATAAAAGCAGGACACGCGCCTGCAACGGCGAATGTCCCAATCTGAAAGAGGAGGTCAAAGGCTGATGAGAGGCACAATCGTACAGATTGGAGGGCGCACTCTGCGCGGACGGATAAGTGTGTTGTCGTTGGTTTCGGTGCTAAGCGTTGGGCTTGGCACGCTCGCCTCGCTGAATGCGCAATCCCTGACTTGGCTGGGCACGCTCGGTGGCATTCGGAGCGATGCTTATAGTGTCTCTGGGGATGGCAGGGTGGTCGTGGGCTGGGCTTGGAACGCCAGCTATCAGTCTCGTGCCTTTCGTTGGGAGAATGGCGTGATGCAAGACTTGGGCACGCTCGGTGGGAATCAGAGCTATGCTTATGGTGTCTCTGCGGATGGCACGGTGGTCGTGGGCTATGCTGAAAACGCCAACGGTCAGTGGCGTGCCTTTCGTTGGGAGAATGGCGTGATGCAAGACTTGGACACGCTCGGTGGCTATTGGAGCTGGGCTACTGGTGTCTCTGCGGATGGCAGGGTGGTCGTGGGCGTGGCTAGGGACGCCAGCCTTCGGTATCGTGCCTTTCGTTGGGAGAATGGCGTGATGCAAGACTTGGGCACGCTCCCCGGTGGCGATTGGAGCTGGGCTACTGGTGTCTCTGCGGATGGCAGGGTGGTCGTGGGCTGGGCTAAGAACGCCAGCGGTGAGTCTCGTGCCTTTCGTTGGGAGAATGGCGTGATGCAAGACTTGGGCACGCTCGGTGGCAATTGGAGCGAGGCTTATGGTGTCTCTGCGGATGGCAGGGTGGTCGTGGGCTGGGCTAAGAACGCCAGCGGTTATGGTCATGCCTTTCGTTGGACGCAAGCGACTGGGATGCAAGACTTGGGCACGCTCGATGGTTGTTGTAGTGGGGCTTATGGTGTCTCTGCGGATGGCAGGGTGGTCGTGGGCTGGGCTAATAACGTCAGCGGTTTTTGGCGTGCCTTTCGTTGGGTTCAGGGTCAAGGGATGGAAGACCTCAACATTACCTACGCCTCCTTGCTGACCGATGGCTCTGGGCTTTGGATAGCACGTGCCATCTCGCCCGACGGACGCTATATTGTGGGCGATGGCCTCCACGCCAGCGCGGGGGGGCGACATGAGGCGTTCTTGTTGGATACGGGGTGTCAGAGCCATAGCGGTGATGTGGATAACAACGGGTGCGTAGACGACGCCGACCTGCTGGCGGTGCTATTCGCCTTTGGCAACTCGGGAGGCAATCTGGGGCGTGTGGATGTGAACTGCGATGGGACTGTGGACGACGCCGACCTGCTGACGGTGTTGTTCAACTTCGGGAGCGGGTGTTAGTCCTCACCCCCTGCCCCTCTCCCTTCGTAGCACGGGCGTCCTCGCCCGTGCCTCTTTTTAGCCCTCACCCCTTGCCCCTCTCCCACGCTGTGAGAGAGGGGGGTCTGGCTCCCTCCCTCTCCCGAAGCGTCGGGAGAGGGAGGGCAGGGGTGGGTGAGGGCAGACATCCCCCAATCATCGGGGGACATCCCTCCATCGTCGAGGGACATCCCTCCATCGTCGAGGGACATCCCTCAATCATCGAGGGACATCCCTCAATCATCGAGGGAGGTAAAACCAAGGTATGAGAAGCAGAGACTATATTCCTGTTCGGGATGCCGACTTTGACAGTTGGCAAGCGAACTTTCAGGCGTATGTGAATGCGAACCTTGCGGGGCTGGGCTTGACCGCCACCGACCCCGATGTGCTGGCGGGAGATTCCTTTATTGGGCGTTGGGTGAATAGTCGGGGCGAGGTGGGACCGCTGAGCGAGACGGTGTCGGCGACGATACCGGGCTGAATGGGCAGGATGCCCAAGCTACTTTGCACGGGCGGGACGCCCGTGCCACTTGATGGGCAGGGATGCCCAAGCTACTTTGCACGGGCGGGACGCCCGTGCCACTTGATGGGCAGGATGCCCAAGCCACTGTGTTGCATGGGCGGGACGCCCGTGCTACTTCGCCCTACTCCATCACCGTGTAGATGGCTTGGAGCACGCGCGGCAGGTCGGGCAGAACAGCATACTCCAGCTCCGGGCAGAACGGAATATGCACATCGTAGCGGGCGACCAGCTGTGGCGGGGAGAGCAGAAGATTGAATCGATGAGGCACGCTGGTCATCTCGCTGATAATCGCCTGCCCGAACCCACAGGTGCGGCTGTCCTCGTGAATGACCACCAGCCGACCCGTTTTCGCCAGCGACTGCTCGATGGTCTCCCAGTCGCAGGGCACAAGCGTGCGCAGGTCGATAATCTCCAGCGAGATGCCTTCGGGTTCCAACCGCTCTGCCGCCTGTTCCGCCAGCTCCAGCGTATTGCCCCAGGCGACGACCGTCACATCCTTGCCCTCGCGGCGAATGACCGCCTTGCCGAACGGGATGGCTTTGTATTCGCGCACGGGATGGCGCACGCGAAAGATGTGCTTCGGAATGAGAATCAGCGAGGGGTCGGGGTCTTGAATGGCGGACCAGAACAGCCCGGCGGCGTCCTCGGGCGTGCTGGGGATGGCGACGCGCAAGCCAGGGATATGCGCCCACCAGCCGTCGTTGCTCTGGCTGTGCCACGGACCGCCAGCGGGCAGATAGGCGCCATAGGGCGCATAGATGACCAGCGGGCAGCTCCAGTCGCCGTTCGTGCGCCAGCGCAAGGTCGCTATCTGGGTCACCAGCTGATGGAAGCCCGGCGTGATGAAGTCGATGAACTGAATCTCGAACACAGGGCGATAGCCAAACGCAGACAGCCCGACCGCCGTGCCCACAATCGTGGCTTCCGCTAAGGGCGAGTTAATCACCCGCCCCGGGAAGCGCGAGCTTAGCCCTTTGGTGAAGCCGAACACGCCCCCCTTCGGGTCTTCGATGTCCTCGCCAAACATAATCACTTCGGGGAAGGTTTCCAGCGCCGCATGGAAGGTGCGATTAATCGCAGAGACCATCGTGGTCGGCTCTGTCTCTGGTTCCATCGGCATCGGCTGATACGATTGGACTGGCTCGCCATACAGGTTGTCCATCACATGCGCAGGGTCGGGCAAGGGTACGCGCTCCGCCTGCTGATAAATCGCGTCGATCTCTTGCGCTATCCGATTGGTCAGCTCATTCAGCTCCGCCTCACTGATTACTCCCTCGGCAATCAGTCGCTCTGTATAGAGTTTGATGGGGTCGCGCCTCATCATCTCCTCAATCTCTTCGGCGGGTCGATAGACGCGGTGGTCATCGGCGCTGGTGTGGGAGCTGAGGCGGTCCAGCTCGCACCAGAGGATGACGGGACCCTCGCCGTTGCGGGCACGCCGAATGGCTTCACCGCCCTTCTCATAGACTTCAATCGGGTCGCGCCCGTTCACGAACATCACCCAGCGCTCGTCGAACACATGCAGGCGCATCGGCAGCATACGGCGGGTGGGCGTGCTGATGCCGTACTGGTTGTCCTCCACCAGAAACACGATCGGCAGCCGTTCCTGAATGGCGAAGCAGACCGCTTCATAGAACTCGCCCTGTCGGGTGGCAGCGTCGCCAATATCGCACAGCACGACCCGGTCATCGCCCGCCATCTTGATGCCCCAAGCAGCACCAGCGGCGGGCAGGCACTGGGAGCCGGTGGGCGTGGCAAAGCCGAACACATTCAGCGCTTTCGAGGAGTAGTGGGCGGGCATGTTGCGCCCTTCCGAACTGGAGCCAGCCCGCGCCAGAAAGTCGAGCGCGATTTCATAGGGGGTCATCCCGCGCGCCAGCATCATCGCGCGGTCGCGATAGGTGGGAAAGATAATATCATCGGGACGCAGGTGATACATAATCGCGGCGAGCGCCTCGTGCCCCATGCTGGGCACTTGAAACCAGCCTTTGCCCTGCCGCATTAAAATGCCCTCGCGTCGGTCGCCTTCCCGCGAGAGCAACATCACACGCAACAGCTCCAGTTTCGGTAGTGTGCTCGTCTCCATCGTTGCTGGCTTCATCGCCAACCTCCATCGGAGGGGATTATACCCGCTCTATCAGCCCTGCGGCGCCCATGCCGAGCGCCGCGCACATCGTAATCAGCCCGTAGCGTCCACCTGTGCGCTGAAGCTCATAGAGAATGGTCGCCACTTGGCGTGCGCCTGTACAGCCGAGCGGATGCCCCAGCGCAATCGCGCCACCCAGCACATTCACCCGCTCCATCGGCAACGGATAGACCGCATGCGCCGCCAGCACCTGCGCTGCGAACGCCTCGTTGAACTCGATGCGATCGATATCCTCGAGGGCGAGTTGATGACGCTGGAGCAGTTTCGGGATGGCATAGGCGGGCGCAATCCCGAAATCGGCGGGTTCCACTGCCACGACGGTGTAGCCCACGAATCGCGCCATCGGCTTGATGCCCAGCGCGGTCGCTTTGCGCTCGCTCATCAGCAAAACGGCAGCGGCGCCGTCGCTACGCTGGGAGGCGTTGCCCGCCGTGATGACCCCATTTGGATGGAACGCAGGCTTGAGCTTGGCTAATGCCTCCAAGCTGGTGTCGCGCCGCGGTCCTTCGTCCGCCTCCAGCGTGACGGGCACGGCAACAGGGCGTCCACTCTTGTCCACCTCCTGCAGAGCGGTCTGCACAGGGGTTATCTCCTCTTGGAACTTGCCCGAGTCTTGGGCTGAGATTGCCTTCTGATGGCTGTGCAAGGCGAACTCGTCCGCCTGCTCGCGTGTGATGCCGAACTTGTGGGCAAGCCCCTCCACCGAGAGCCCCATGCTAAGATAGGTATCGGGCGCATGGCTCATCAGGTACGGGTTCGGATGGGCGCGAATGTCGAGGAAGGGCACACGGCTCATGCTCTCCACGCCACCTGCCAGCACCACCTCCGCATCGCCCGTGCGAATGCGCGCCGCCGCAAGGGCAACCGCCTCCAGCCCTGAAGCACAGAAGCGATTCACCGTCACCCCGGGAATGGTGGTGGGCAAGCCAGCTCGCAGAGCCGCCACTCGCGCGACATTCATGCCCGATTCGCCCTCTGGAGTGGCACAGCCGAAGATGACATCTTCGATCTCGGCGGGATCCAGCGCGGGCACGCGCTCCAGCACGGCACGAATGGCAATCGCTGCCAGGTCATCGGGGCGCGTGTGGCGCAGGCTCCCGCGTGGCGCCTTGCCAATCGGTGTGCGCACCGCTGACACAATCAATGCGTCGCTCATCATCCGCCTCCTCCAGAAGGATACCCTACACGGGCAACGGCTTCAGCGGACGCGCATGGGCTACCAACTCGTGTATGTGTCTCTGCGTCCCATGCCGCGTCCCGTTTCAATCCCTCACAGGTAGGCTACTAACAACTGAACCCTGAGCTGGCACGGCGAGTCGAAGCGTGTTTCAATCCCTCACAGGTAGGCTACTAACCTTGATGGCATGCATCTCCCGCAGCCGCGACTGCCGGTTTCAATCCCTCACAGGTAGGCTACTAACAGGTTCCAGCGTGGGCAAAAGTTATTGCAGTAGAGGGTTTCAATCCCTCACAGGTAGGCTACTAACACGCAGGAAGCACCTCGCCAAGCTTGAAGAGTTGAAGGTTTCAATCCCTCACAGGTAGGCTACTAACCCTACTGCTGTATCGCGCTATAATGAGCAGTACGCTGTTTCAATCCCTCACAGGTAGGCTACTAACTATGTTTGAGTCTCGCGTCGCGACGCGGGAACCCTGGTTTCAATCCCTCACAGGTAGGCTACTAACGGCATTGAGTTGTCGTATTCGTGCTTGTATCAGTGCGTTTCAATCCCTCACAGGTAGGCTACTAACGGCTCAGACAGTTGAGGTTGACTTGAGCGACCTGCTGTTTCAATCCCTCACAGGTAGGCTACTAACGAAATTTTTCGCCATGTTTATCCTCGCGTCGCGACGGTTTCAATCCCTCACAGGTAGGCTACTAACTTTACACTTTCTGCAAAGCACAATTTGCACTCGCAGGTTTCAATCCCTCACAGGTAGGCTACTAACTCTCTGTGCTTTGTTTGGTGATATTCCTTCCTTTCGGTTTCAATCCCTCACAGGTAGGCTACTAACATGAAGCAAGAGCAGAAGGTAGTTGAGTTGGTTGGGTTTCAATCCCTCACAGGTAGGCTACTAACGCTCACCGATCCTCAGATTCCCGTCAGCCAACTTGCGTTTCAATCCCTCACAGGTAGGCTACTAACGAGGACAAGGATAAGCGCGTCGCGACGCACCCCCCAGTTTCAATCCCTCACAGGTAGGCTACTAACGTCTGGTCGCCATCTGTAGCGTTGGAGGTGATGACAGTTTCAATCCCTCACAGGTAGGCTACTAACGTTGATGAGCGGTTGCTGAGGCGCAATCAGCTCATTTGTTTCAATCCCTCACAGGTAGGCTACTAACAAAATTTTTCGCCATGTTTATCCTCGCGTCGCGACGGTTTCAATCCCTCACAGGTAGGCTACTAACTTGAGCTGGGTTCCATTCATGAGATTGGTGAACCTACGTTTCAATCCCTCACAGGTAGGCTACTAACCAAATGGGTTCCCCACAAGGGGAGCCTAATAAAACTGTTTCAATCCCTCACAGGTAGGCTACTAACGGCACTTGAACTCATCATCGACAATCCGCGTGCAGTAGTTTCAATCCCTCACAGGTAGGCTACTAACGCGCATGCGCAAGCAATCATAGAGAGCGATTTGTTGGTTTCAATCCCTCACAGGTAGGCTACTAACGGCACGAGACGATTTATGAGCATGCGATTACCGATTGTTTCAATCCCTCACAGGTAGGCTACTAACGTCTTCGTAATCGCTCTTATGAGAGTCTGATGCTCTGTTTCAATCCCTCACAGGTAGGCTACTAACGAGTGGTACGCGCAGTGCCCATACTGCGCGCAAATTGGTTTCAATCCCTCACAGGTAGGCTACTAACACGGTTCGAACCGTGTGCTTGCTTCAATCGGCAAATGTTTCAATCCCTCACAGGTAGGCTACTAACGCAGATTCGGGCAGGCGCGGGGCAGATGCAAGACATCGTTTCAATCCCTCACAGGTAGGCTACTAACACCAAATTGCTCCCTCTTGGGATGTTTATTTGCTCAGTTTCAATCCCTCACAGGTAGGCTACTAACGGAGCATGGTGGGTATGGATTTTACTGTGGGAATCGTGTTTCAATCCCTCACAGGTAGGCTACTAACGCTGCGCGCGCTGTGGACTCGGTATTTAGTGCATCGGTTTCAATCCCTCACAGGTAGGCTACTAACCTTGATAGATGTCCGCCTGACGGGCAACTACACAGCGTTTCAATCCCTCACAGGTAGGCTACTAACATGGATGAGATAGATGATGATTGTTCAGGTTATGTAGGTTTCAATCCCTCACAGGTAGGCTACTAACGTTGCTCCGCCCATAGCGATAGCAGATGCCCAAAACGTTTCAATCCCTCACAGGTAGGCTACTAACTTGTCCAACCAATAACCGCGAATGCGAACCCGACTGGTTTCAATCCCTCACAGGTAGGCTACTAACGCTGTCAAACAACATATTGCCTCGCACTACCACCAGGTTTCAATCCCTCACAGGTAGGCTACTAACCAACCCCCCTCACAGGGAGGTCGGCACCCAATTGAGTTCAAAAAAGCCCGATTGTCAAGGTGCACACCTCTTTGCCCAATGGCAACTTTACTATACCCCATCGATGACAACAAAGTCAAGAGGTGGCGTCGATCGCCATAGGATTTGAACTCAAGGGGTGCAAAGTTGGCGATCGACGACAGAAGGGTTGCGGTGATACGAGGGGTGGGGTTTTGGGTGGGGAGGTGGGTACAAGATGTGGGGGATGTTTGGGGTGGATGTCGTCGAACGACTGGTTAGTCATGGTTTGGGTTGAAAAATGGGCTGACTGAGCGAACGCACTTACGATGCGCTTCCGAAATTCGTCCCAGAGAATTTCTTACGCAGACGCTTTCGCTCACGATGCGCTACAGGAACTGCGACGGCTCATTTTTGATGACGCCCAGCGTGCAACGCTCCATGTAGGCTTGAGTGCGTAAGATGTAGAACAGGATGCTGTCCTCTTCGGGATCGATGATTTTCTGCAGGGCGCGTTGCAGGCGGGCGAATTGCGCTTCGGTCAGCTCGCCTTCAAACACCGAGTTCTGCACCCAAGTCAGGTACTTGCGTCCCGTCTTGAGCACCTTCTGCACACGCGCCACACTCACATCGTATACCATAATCACATACATCGCTTCACCTCATCTTGAACGGCTCGTAGGGCTTCTCACCCAGCAGGTGCTTCTCCAGTTTGTAGAGGTCTAAGCGGATGGCGGTGCGGTAGGACACATGGCGCTTGAGCGTGCGATGTTCAAAGGTGCTTTGCAGTCGCTCTTCCCACGCCTTCAGAAAAATTTTGCGCCCTTCCTCGTTCAGATAGATGCCTGCGGTCTCTTCGGCAAAATGCTGGGCGCGAATCTGGCGCTTTTGGATCAGGTTGAACAGGGTACGGTCGACCAGCACGGGTTTGAACACCTCCGCGATATCCAGATTGAGCGTGAAGCGTCGGAAGTTGGTGGTGTGCAGATAGCCGATTCGCGGGTCGAGGTGGGTCTGATAAATCTCGGAGAGGGCAACGGTGTAAAGCAGGCTGTTGCCGAAGGAGAGCAGGGCGTTCAGGCGGTTGCGTGGCGGGCGTCGTGTGCGCTTACCGAAGGCGAAATCGGGGTTCTCCAGCACGCGATCGAAGGTCTCATAATACGCCTCGCGCGCTTTGCCCTCCAACTGCATCAGCGCTTCAATTTGTGTGCAGTTTTGACAGCTCTCGCGCAGGCTCTGCAAAGTCTGCAAAACATCCTCAAGGGGGGTCTGGCGCTGATGATAGTAGCGGGCAACCGATTGGAGATTGGTGAGCGCCCCGCGGATGAAGCGCTGGGCAAGGTCTAAGCGACGCTCCCCATCCAGATAATGCTCCGCTTGTTTCAACAGCATGTAGCCTGAATTGAAATGCTCGCGCGGGTAGTAGGAGCCGGTGTAGTAGCCATAGTAGTTATAGAAGTGGACCAGAACATGATTTTGGCTCAGAAACTCCAGCACGCGCTTATTCAGGTTCACCTCGCCAAAGATATGGATTTCGCGCACACTTTCGATGGGCAGGTAGCGCTTCTCGCCATTTTCCATTTGCAAGAGGAGCGTGTTCTGGTCTCGCTGAAGGGTGCAGTGGCTACTGATGTACAGGCTCTTTTTCATTTCATTCCTCCTCGCACCAGCAGAGTTCCTGATAAGCGCAGGTTCGGCAGATGCTCATCGGTTTGGGCACTTGGGGTGGCAAGGGTTGCTCGCGCAACTGCCTGAGCGCGTCAAGGGCACGCTGGAGGGTTTGCAGTCCCGCTTCATCCATCTCCACGAGTTCGCGGCGGTTCTGTTCAGGGTAATACAGCACGCCTTTGAGGTTCAGCCCGCGCTCGCGCAGGAGATAGAGGTAGTACAGCAGTTGCAGGCGGTGCGCTTCCGCCTTGCGTGGACTGCGCTTGATTTCGTACACCAGTTCCCCCGCGAGTTTATCGATGCGGGCGAAGCCTTCGATGGGCACTTCGGTGAAGGCGGTCTCGCATCGGGATGGCTGGCTGAGCGTCTCCTGATGGATGAGCCGCCCCAGCTCGACATAGGGCGAATGCGGTTCCATCATCATCTGGCGTTGTAGGAACCAGCACTTGCGCGGGCAGATAGCGAACGCATTCAGCTCATACCCGCGCACTGCCTGCTCCTCCCAGCCCTCTTCAGGGAGGCTCAACTCCAGCCACTCCTCTCCCTCCGCTTCTGCCAATTCCGAATGGATATCGCTCGGATCCATTTCTGTCGCACCTAAATGTACTCCCAAGAGATTGCCAAATCTTCGCCTAAAGTGGCGGGGTGTGCCAAGCCGATGTTCGCATCATAGGGAAGCGTGGTAAGATACACGCCCAAGTCGCGCGCGGGTGTGAAATATTCGTGGAAGCGAATCAGCCACCAGTACGGCACAGAGACCAGCAGGTCGGGCAATTGCCAGAGCCTTTTTGCCTCGCGCAGATGGTAAGCCTCTGCTTGAAATGGCTCAGGGAGCACCTCCACATGGATTTCGCCACGGCGTGTGGTGAACCGCTGACGCATCTGCTCCTCTGTGAGATCAATCGTGTAGCAACCGCAGATAGATTCCACCTCCTGTAGCGTCTGCCACCCTTGCTGAAACTCGCTCTGGAATTCAGGGGTATCCCACAGCGTTTGGTACAGTTGGTCGACTGCCTCGGAGAGTTCCCTGTTGGTGGGCGTCTTGGGGAGTTGGTCAAGTAGCTTGATGGTGTTCTCCATGGTTTGCTTCCCATAGAGATGGTCTGAACGTGGGTCGTATGGGCGTATGATATGCACCTCGGCGGGTTTTTGCCGTTCGCCTCTGCGGTTTATGCGCCCCATGCGTTGCACCAGCGCGTCCAACGGAGCCAGCTCGGTGTAGAGCCGTTGATAGCTGATGTTGAGGCTGACCTCCACCACCTGGGTCGCGATAAGCAGGGTGCCAGGGGATGGGTGCTGGATGGCTTGCTCCTTGTGGTGGCGGTCGCGGTAAATAAAACGCGAATGGAGCAGGTGAATGGTGGGCGGATGTGCCATCGTCTGCGCCCACTCCATCGCTTGCCGATAGAGTCGCTGTGCCAAAGGCACGATATTGACCACGAAAAGCACCGTTTCGCCATTCCTGGCGTAGTGAAGTGCTTCTACCAGTGCCTTGTCCAGAGGGCGGTCGTCCAAAAGGAGCGAATGGCGCCGCTGCTCCCAGAGGGCGTGCTCTGCGACGATGAGGGGCGCATCGCCAATCCGCTCGCGCAGGGGCGAGGGCAAGGTCGCGCTGGCGATTGCCAACCGTGCGGGCGGGTCATTCTCCAAAGCTGCTTTCAATAACCCCAGCGTGTACGGTTCATAAGCGTGAATCTCGTCCATCAGAACGGTTGCGTAGCGGCAGAGCGCGCGCCGTATTTCCCAGTGGCGTCCGTGCAGGTGCGCCAGCAGATATTGGTCTAAGGTGGCGACGGTAACAGGGGTGGCGAACACACTGCTGAACAGTTTGTAATCCAGGGGTGGCTCTTCCTCTTCGCGGCTAAGCTCCAGGATGGCGCGTGCGTGTGCCAGCCCAACCCTCTCTTTACCATAGATGTCCTGTAAGCGTCGGTACATTGCGTTGACTGTCGCTTGCGTGGGTAGCAGGTAGAGGATTCGCTGGCTGTCGCCCGCCCACAGGAGCAACGCTTCCGTTTTGCCCGCACCTGTGGGAGCGTGTAAGTAGAGCCGTGAGGACGATTGTGCTTGCATCTGCTGCTGGTAGTTGTGGAGTTTAAAGGATTGTTGTTGAAGATACTGTTGTAGGTGTTGAGCGCCATCGCTCAGGAACAACCCTGCGTGGCTGTTCCGTTTTGCGGATGCCAGCCAATCGGCAAGGCAGAGCACCGCCTTTACCGTGGTGAAAGCTTGCACGGGCAATCGCTGGAATTGCGCCATCAAAGTGCGACTGCCATCCGGATAGGAGGCTTCACGATGAAGCCACTCGGAGGGGTTCACCGCGAGCAGCTTAGGCAGTTTCAGATGGAGCTCGTCCCACACCGAAGGGGGCAACATCGCTTTTAGCCACGCTTGCAGGGCATCCCCAAGCAGGTCGCGTGGTTGTTCATACCCTTCATAGAGTAAGGGATGAAGCGGCGAGTGATGGCTCAACACGGCGGCGGTCGCCAACTTGGGCGCATCCGGTCCGAAGAGTAGGCTTTCCAGCGCTAAGGTGAACGGAAAGCCCGCGAGAGCGTGCGGATAGGCTCGGGGGAGCGAAGAGGGGTTTTGCCCAGCCGCTTGGATGCGTCGCTGGAAGGAGCGGGTCGCTTTGCCCACATCATGCATGAGGCAAGCCCATTTGATCCGCTCCGTCAGCTCCTGCCCCAGTTGGAGCTGGGCACAGATAGCTCGTGCCAGTTCCATAACGCGCTGTGCATGCGCGGTAAGGGTCTCATCAGGCTTAGCGAACAGCTCCATATGCCTCCTCTATGTCTCGTTTCAATCCCTCACAGGTAGGCTACTAACGCAGCCAAACGAAGTGGCGCTCGCGATACTGATAGACGGGGCGATTAAGCCCCTGTAGTTCCACCTGCAGGCTATAGGGCAGGAAGGTGAAGGTTTGCTCGTCGAGGGGTTGGCGCGTGCCGTCGCGCTCAATCTGGAACCGTGTCGGAAGGCGCTCCACAACGGCAGGCTCCAGAGTGAAACCCTCGCGCAGGACGGGGCGAGCGTTCAGCATGCGTAGGTCGCCGGGCAGAATCGTGCCGTAGAACAGGTGCGGCGCAGAGACGGAGGGGCATTCCACAAGCGCACACGATTCGATACGAAGCAGTTCGTCCTCGCGCCCCAGCGAGAGCGGGTAGGCAGGCTGTAGGAAAGCGGAGTGGAGCGTCTCCAAGGTCTCACGAGCACCGCCATAGAGCAGGGTAAACCGCGCGTCGAATAGAAGCTCGCGCAGGTAGGGCGAGCGCTCCATAATGCCCGCCTTGATTTTGAGCAGGGTCCACATGTCGGTGGCGCGGGCAGGTTGGTTCTCAGCAAGCACCTGCACTTGTAGCCGGGTGAGTGTGCTGGTGCCGCTCCAGAGCTGGGCTGCATCGATGCCCAGCGCCGCTCCTGCCAGCCCCAACATGGTGGTCGGTGGTGGCAGGAGCAGAGTGCGCTGGTAAGTGTGATCCAGCGGACGCCGAAACGAGGCAACGGGCGCCTCCACCTGAACCGCGAGCGCAAGCATTATCGTGTGCCCTCTTCGATGTCCTTTTCTTCGATGTCCTTTTCTTCGATGTCCTTTAGAATCGCAGGGATAAGCTCAGCAAGGGGCATGACGGTGCCGATGGCGCTGAGCGCCTCTTTCAGCTCTCCCTCGTTGGCGAAAAAGCCCGGCTCATAGCCGAACAGCACCACCTCGCGCCAGCCCGCAGAGAGCCGTTCGATGGCATGGCGGATCGGCTCTGTTTGCAGGATGTAGCTGCCCTGCTGGTAGGTTGCCCGCACCGCCTCCAGAAAGAGGGGGGTTTTGACCTTCAAGCGGGCATAAGCCAAAAAGCGCGGGGACAGATCGGTCAACATGCGTGCCGTCCGCCCGCCGCCCCAAAGCAGGCTCAACGCCTGCACCAAGGCGCAGAGCCGCTTTCGACGCTCTTCAACAGGTAGACGAATTTCGGAGCGATTTTTGCCCAGCTCACCGCCTGGAACTATCCCGACGCGGTCTAACTCCACCAGCATCGTGCCCCGAAACAGGTTATGGTACAGCTCCGTTTCGAACAGGTTGCCGCCTTCCGCAGGTGTGCCAGTGAACCGTTCGAAGGAGCGCGTACCCAAATCGCGGTCGCCCCAATAGGGGAACAGCCCGACCAGTGCCGAGACGCGCGTGGGCGAAGTGCGGCGCCTGCCTCCCGAAGCGTCCATATAACCGAACAGATCCTCGTCGATATACTTATCTGGTTCCACAGGGGGCGTAACTTCTTGCCCGCTGACCTTCGCGAACGGTTCCGAGAGCATCCATCCGAGGTCCTCCAAGCGGTCGCGCAACATGCGTCGCACTGCCTGCCCAGAGATATAAGGTAGAACCCCCCCATCAGGCAGGGTCACCCGCTTGATGGTTTGGATGTTCCCCTCCGTATGCGAGGCGTTCACATTCGCCGCGGAGACCTTGACCAAATAGGTCATCGTAATCGCTTTGCTCATTGCTCTCCTCCTTGTGTTGTGGCTTGTGCAGGATACTTCTTGCGCAAGTAGGCGTTCATCGCGTGAATGGCGAGCAGGGTCTTAACGCGATTCCATGGAGCGCCCGCGATGCGCTCGCCCGGTTCCACGCGAAGCAGGTCGGGGTTGATGGTGAGTTCAAGCACGAACTGAATCTGGTTCAGTACTTCCAGGAACTGGTCGAGGTTCTTCGCGTTGCGCAGGGCGTACAGGAGCCCCATCTCGTCCTTCTGGGCCGCTTGACTGCCAAGTTCGAAGCCAAAGCCCCTGAGAATGTTGAGCAGTTTTTCATCCATCCTTATAACCTCCTGCAGATAGGTTTCAAGCACTTCCAGCGTGCCATAAACCAGCGGCTTTTCTTGCTCAACGCTTACCTCATAGAGGAATGCGGAAACAGGAGGAAGTGGGTCTGCTTGCTGGAGTATGGCACGGCAAATCTGCTCGCGCCAGAGCGTCTCGGTCGCTTTCTGGCGACGATGCTGAAATTGGCGGAAAACACCTTCCAAGGCACGCACGGGATTGTCCACCGCCAACCGCTCCAGCCATTTGGAATAGAGCCGGTACATCGGCTGGAATCGGTCAAACTGGTTCAGCGCGCGCATGGTGAAGCTTTGACCACCGTAAGTGCCGCTGATTTCATAGATTACAATCGGGTTGCCTGACACCATTTGCGCCCCTGTGAGTTCTGCAAGCAAGGAATCGGGCGCTCCCTCCGATTCGCGCTGGCGTAGAAATGCAAACAGGCGCAGAAGCAAAGCGAACAGATTTTCGAACGGATACTCGCCGAAAAAGGGCACTGAGAAGTTGCCGCCCGTATCGCTTTCCAATTGGAGATGCTGAATAAGGCTCTCATACAGCCCGCTAAGCCGCTCCAAATCGGTGTGGAACAGGAAGAAGTGGTAGGTGCTCCCTTGCCGTCGCCAAAGCCAGCTTTCAAACGCAGAGAAGCCCGCTAAGGCACAGCGCGCACACATATTCAGCCCTCGGCGCGCTCCAGAGTAGAAATTGCCGAACTTGTCGGGGGCGACCACGAAGGGAAACAGGTAGAGCTTCGCATCTACCACTTTGCCCTGCGCCCCACAAAAATCGCATCGCCCACTACTCTTGAGGGATATCTGTAGCTTAGGCTCAGGAGGGCGCGTGTAATAGTCTTTCCCCTCAATTTTTACTTTTGGTACTGAGTCGACGACCTTAATAAATAATCCGATAGGCTCCCTCCAGCTCCGCTTGTTATAGGTTTTGACCTGGTTTGTCGCCTCATCCCAATACTCTCCTCTGTTGCCCGTCTCCACATAGATGCGGTTCACGATCTGCTGGACGACCGTGTTCACATCGTCGGGCAAATCGTTGCCGCCCAGCATACGATGCAGAACGACCAACCCGTTATCGATCCAAAAGTTTCCCGTCGCTTTATCCAATAAGCTCATAAAAGCCTCCTATCGTGCCTATTTGCGCTTCGATTCCATACTGACGTTTCAATCCCTCCCAGGTAGGCTGTTAACGATTATACACTATCGAGTTTCCGAAAAGAGGGATTTTTGGGGCGCTTTTTGTCAACCTTTTGGTACACTTCCACACAGCCGAAGCCACCAGAGTTGCGTTCGCCTAATCCCGCATCCAGTGCCATCTGGAAGTATTCTGTGGGCGCATGGAAGCGATACAGCCCGCTCCACCCCTTGACCCATGTGCCTTTGAAGTTTATCGGGTGATAGTTCTTGTTCTGGTCTACCGCGTAGGGCAGGCAGTAGGCGTCGCCGGGCGGAATGTCGTACCCGTACCAGAAGCGCACCTTACTGCGCAGGTTGCTGATAATCCGCTCGCTGAAGTCGGGGTCGTGCGGCGCCAGATAGTAGGTGTAGCGTTCGTTCGGTTGGCGCAGGGTCTCGCGCAGGGTGATGGGCGATAGCGCCTTCAGAACCACTTCGGGCTGATATGCGGGCTGAGGCACCACCTCCACTTTGTACAGCGGCACACGCTGACCACTGATTTCGATCTCGCCCTCCGCCAGCAGATGGATCAGCAGCGATTCCAGAAAGGCACTGTTCGGTGAGGCGATATAGAGAATCGCGCCGCGCGTGAAGTGGAGCTGTCCGTCTCGCCGCTGGAAGTCGCCCATCAGGCGGGAGAAGGTGAAGTAGCGGAAGCGTTTCGTGCCCTCGCCGATGCCTTCGTCATGCAGGGTTTGTGCCAGGTGCACGTCCAGATGGCGATAGATGAGCGATTGCAAGAAGTAGTTATAGTGCACTGGCACGGTGAACGGCTCGTTTCGCTTGCCCAGGCAAAGTTTCAGTCGCACCGTTGCCCTCCCCCTTTATTATACTGGAGCGGGCAGCGGGAATCGAACCCGCACCGCCAGCTTGGAAGGCTGGAGCTCTACCATTGAGCTATGCCCGCTCGCCTTTAATATACCCTATCCATGCGCCGATTTTCAATTTCCATCCCTCACAGGTAGGCTACTAACCCTCACCCTATCGCTTCGCGACTCCCCCTCTCCCACTGGGAGAGGGGGACACAGGGGGTGAGGGCATTTCCATCCCTCACCGGTAGGCTACAAACGGGGATGGAGGTCCTTATTGCTCGGATTAGCAGGAATCTGCAATCCCTGAAATATGCTGGGAGGTGACGGTTTGTACATCGTACCCCTCACCTCGGAACAGTTGGGCAACCGACTCGCTCAAATTCTCATCCAGTTTGAAGCGCACGGCTCACCCCACTGAGACCAAACGCTCGCGTGCCAGTTCGGCACCGTAAGCGATACAGGCTCGAATATCGGCTTCCTCCAGCTGGGGATACTCGTGCAGAATGTCCTCAATGTCCATCCCGCTGGCGAGCAAGTCCAAGATGAGGGAGACCCAAATTCGATGTCCCCGAATGCACGGCTTGCCAAAGCAGACATTCGGATCGACGCTTATCCGCTGAAGCAGTTCCTCTCGTGTCATGGCACGATTCTACCCTGACGGCACTCTGCTCATATCGATTGTGAGACCGTCCGAGCAGGAATCTGCCCCTGCATGAGGTATGATTGACTCGCTGTTCGAAAAAGGGCGGTAGCGCACGAGGCTGGTTCAGTGCTCTGACACCTTTAGCCGAATGGGCAGGGTGCCCAAGCCACAAATGCACGGGCGAGACGCCCCTGCTACGCTAAATGGGCAGGATGCCCAAGCCACAAACGCACGGGCGAGACGCCCGTGCTACAGGGTGAGGTGCCGATGATGGACTGGAATTGGGACTTAATCACACGGCATACCTACATCGGGATTACCCCGATTTGGAAGGCAATCTTCTACGGCATTATACTCAGTTCGCTGGGCGTTGGTGTTGTCTGGTATTGGAGACGGCTGAAACTCTGGCGGCAGGGTCAGCCCGATGAGCCGAAACTGCCGATGAAGGTGCGCCTGCAGAATATGTTCGCCTATGCGCTGGGTCAGAAGAAGGTGCCCCGCCACCGCTACGGCGCGTGGCTCCACCTACCCCTCTATGCGGGCTTTGTGATGCTCTTTATCGGCACGACTCTGCTCGCAATTGCCGAGTGGACGGAAATCGGCTCCCATATCTTCTTGCAGGAGGGTATCTGGTTCCACAAAGGGCTGTACTATATTCTCTATGAGGTCACGCTCGACCTGTTCGGGTTAGGGGTTATTTTCGGGTGCTTGCTCGCCCTATACCGACGGCATGTGATGAAGCCCAAGTCGGTCAGCCTGGAGCGGATAGATGGCGTTGCCGTTTGGCTGTTGCTCCTTATCTGTCTCAACGGCTATGCGTTGGAGTCGGCGCGGATTGCATTAGAGCGCAACCCAGAGTTTATGAACCCACCGCGCCCCCCGTATGCGCAGGTCTGGTCGTTCGTGGGTTATACCTTCTCGCCCCTGTTTGAGAATATCGGTGTCGCCACCTATCGGCTCTGGTGGTGGTTCCATTCGCTGAGTATTGCGTCATGGTTTGCCATCTTGCCCTTCACACGCCTGCGCCACTGGTTCCTTGCACCGATAGTGGCGTACTACAAGCCGAACTATCTGCCGAATGTGCCAAGTATCGAGAGCCTTGAGCGTGTGGAGCAGACGGGCAGGATAGGCGTGAACTCCGTCAGCGAGTTTTCACGCTGGCACTTGATGAGCTTGGACGCCTGCATGGGCTGTGGGCGGTGCGAGCGCGTGTGCCCTGCGAATGCGACGGGCAAACCCCTGAACCCGAAACTTATCGTGGAGAAACTGCGCGATGCACTGGCGAACGGTAAGGGCGACGACCTGACGCAAGTGATTAGCGACGAGGAGCTGTTCGCCTGCACGACCTGTGGGGCGTGCAACAACGAATGTCCCGTGCTGATTGAGCATCCGACGCTGATTATGGAGATGCGGCGCCATCGCGTGGCGGAGGGCAACCTGTGTGGCACACCCGCAGGCACGCTCCAGCGCATCATGACCCAGTCGAACCCGTGGGGCTTGCCCCTCACGGAGCGTGCGCGCTGGGCAGACGGGCTGAATGTCCCCACTGCCCGCGAGAACCCGAACTTCGAGGTGCTGTTCTGGGTGGGGTGCGCTGGTGCGTACGACAGTCGGGGTCAGCAGGTGGCACGCGCAATCGTGAAACTGTTCCAGCGGGCAGGGGTGAACTTCGCTATCTTAGGACCTGAAGAGCGATGCACGGGTGATACCCCGCGCCGACTGGGCGAAGACCTGCTGTTCCAAGAGATGGCTCAGCAGAATGTGCAGACGCTCCAGCAGTACCAAGTGCGTCGAATCGTGACGATGTGTCCCCACTGCCTGCACACCCTCAAGCATGAGTACAAGGCGTTCGGGGGCAACTTCGAGGTGGTGCATCACAGCCAGTTTCTCGCCGAGCTGATTCAGCAGGGCAAACTGCCCCAACCCGCACCGATGAACGACGGCAGTATTACCTTCCACGACCCATGCTATCTGGCGCGCGTGAACAAGATACACGACGCCCCGCGCGAGGTGCTGGGGATGGTGGCGGATGTTGCCGAGCCGGAGCGCAATCGCGACCGCACCTTCTGTTGTGGGGCAGGGGGCGGGCGCATGTGGATGGACGAACTGCCTCACGAGCGCCCCGGTCTCATCCGCGCGGAGGAGTTGCTTAAGACGGGCGCACGCACCGTCGCGGTCGGCTGCCCCTTCTGCATGATTATGGTCAGCGATTGCGTGAAAGCCAAAGATGACCGCGTCCCTGTCAAAGACATCGCCGAGATTCTGCTGGAGCGGATAGAGGCGATGGAACCCTCCACCAGCCAAGTGCGAGCTTACAATGCGAAAGCGACACGCAAGCAATTTTGAACTGCCTGCCAATCCTCATCACTCAATCTGCCCAGTGTCGCTTTGATCCTGTCGATGCGAAGGGTGGCAGGGCGACAGCGCACGGCAGATGGTGCAGACAAGCCCGCTTCTCGCCAATCCCATAACAGGGAGTCCGTTTCGCAGGAAGCACGCTCCACCTGTGAAGTAATCATCAAGACAATAATCTCCTTCTCACAATCAGGGTAAGAATCTGAACTTACAACGACTGCAGGACGTTGCTTACTACCCGTTGCGTCGCTGAATGGAAATTCTACCAGTACCACATCGCCAGGGCGAGGTTTAGTCGAGGCTGTCATCTTTATCCCAGGTTTCTGAGGTTAGCATAAGCCAACCTACCATCTCGGCAACTTGAAACAGTTCATCTTCCTCCACGCACAATCCCGATCGCCCAGAAGCGCAACGGCTGGCTACAGGCGATTCATGATGCACCTGTAGTAGCCCTTGATCAATCCATCTGCATATTGTTTTCTGCGAGGTTCCGAGTCGCCTCGCTGCCTGCGCAATCGTGATTTTGCCCATCGCTTGGGATTATACCCCGATTTGCAGGTCTTTCCATCTCCTTCATACGGGGAAGCCAAATGCACGCAATAAGGCGCGCCCCTCCTCGCTGATGCGCTCAGGTGTCCACAGGGGGTCAAAGGTGAGATCGACTCGCACATCCTTGACTGCTGGTAAGGTCAGCACCCGGTCCATAATCTCCTGCGCAATCAGGTCGCCAACGGGACAGCCGGGCGCGGTCAGCGTCATCAGAATGTAGACCTCGCCCTCATCCGAGACCTGCAGGTCATAGATTAGCCCCAAATCGACGATATTGAGCGGTATCTCTGGGTCGTACACATCGTGCAAAATCTCCAGCACTTGCTCTTTTAGGTTCATTATACAACCTCCAAGCGGGCGGGCATCGCCATCAGGCGGCGGATACGCTCCTGCACAGGGGGGTGCGTGCTGAACAGCACCACCAGCCCTTCACCGCGCAGAGGGTTCACGATATACATGTGAGCCGTTGCAGGCTGGGCATGCTCGGCTGGAATGCGCTGGGCGGCTACCTCTAACTTGCGCAGGGCGTTCGCCAAGCCGATAGGCGTGCCCGCAATCATCGCGCCGATGCGGTCCGCCTCATATTCGCGGGCGCGCGAGATTGCCAATTGGATAATCATTGCCGTCAGGGGGGCAAGGATGACCATCGCAAGCGCCACCAATGGATTGCCACCTCGCTCATCCCGATGCCCGAAGAAGAGGGTCGCGTAATAGAACATGTGCGCCAGCGCCGAGATAGCGCCCGCAATCGTGGCAGCGACTGCCATAATCAGCGTATCTCGATTGCGAATATGCGCTAACTCATGGGCAATCACGCCCTCCACCTCCTGGCGATCCATCATCTGCAGTAGTCCTTGCGTGACGGCGACCACGCCATGTTGCGGATTGCGTCCCGTGGCAAAGGCGTTCGGCTGAGCTTCTGGCACCAGATAGAGACGCGGCATCGGTAAGCCCGCCCGCTGTGCCAGTCGGCGCACCATCGCGTACAGCTCAGGCGCTTCCGCCTCGCTGATGGGCTGAGCGCCCGACATCGCAATCACCAGTTTGTCACTGAACCAGTAGGAGCCGAAATTCATCAGCACAGCGAAGATTAGCGCAACAATCAGCCCCACCTGACCCCCAATCAGGTTGCCTAACCAGACCAGCAACAGCGTCAGTAGGGTGAGCAGAAACCCCGTCTTGACCACATTCCACATAGAGCCATCACCTCGCACAAGGAGTATACCCCATGAGGTATCCTTCAGGTTATGGTCAACGGCAATCGTCGCAAAGGGCACGCCGTCGTGCTGGGCGCGGGCACGATGGGCAGTGGGATTGCTGGGCTGTTAGCCGGTGTCGGCTGGCGTGTGAGCCTGCTCGATGTGGGCGACATCGCTTTCAAAGCGCTCGAAAAACTCCAGCAATCGGGCGCGTTCTACCAACCAGATGATGCCAGTTTGATTACCCCAGGCGATGTGGAGCGCCATCTGGATTGCGTGGAGAGCGCGGACTGGGTGGTGGAGGCGATTATTGAGCGTATCGAGCCGAAGCGCGAGTTGTGGGCGCGGGTGGCAAAACGGGTGAACCCCGAGGCGGTGCTAAGCACCAACACCTCTGGGTTGGGCATCGCCGAGATTGCTGACGCGCTTCCACCCACCCTGCGCGCACGATTCTTGGGCACGCACTTTTTCAATCCTCCGCGTGTGATGCGCCTGCTTGAACTCATTCCCACCGCTGACACCGACCCTGACCTCGTCGTACGCTTCACCGCCTTTGCCGAACGGCTGTTGGGCAAGCGGGTGGTGCTGGCGAAGGATCGCCCAGGCTTCATCACCACACGGATTGGCATCTACGCCCTGATGCGCGCTCTTGTCAGCGCGATTCAGCATGGCATCACGCCCGAAGAGGCGGATGTGCTGCTGGGTCCGCTGGTCGGTCGCCCGCGCAGTGGAGTGTTCCGCCTCGCGGATTTGGTGGGACTGGATGTGGCGCACAATATCGTGCGCAACCAGAAGGAGCGCCTGCCCGACGATGGGTATATCCAGTCGCTGGAGTTGCCGCCTGTCTGGCACGCACTTATTGAGAGTGGGCGACTGGGCGAAAAGAGCGGGGCAGGCTTCTATAAGCGCGAAGGGCGCGAGATTCTGACCCTCGATTTTGAGACGCTGGGCTATCGTCCGCGTCGTGAGCCCCAACTGCCAATTGACCCCACGCTCAGTTCCAAACCTCTGCCTGAGCGACTGCAGGCGTTGCTTCAACTGCCTGACCCTTATGGCGCGTTTTTCCGTGAAGCGTTCCTCTTGCCACTTGCCTACGGCGCGGAGGTGATGCCCGAAGTCGCCTATGACATCCCCTCGCTCGATATGGCGATGCGGCTGGGCTATAACTGGGAGCTGGGCGTGTTTGAAAGTTGGGACGCGCTGGGCGAGGCGGGGCGCACCGCCCTTGAGACGGTTCGGCAGAGTCTGCCCGTGCCGATAGAGGAGCCGCGCGTCCTGCATGCCCTGCACAATGCTGGGCTGACTCATTTCTACAGCACGCTCGGCTCCACGCGCGTCTATTTCGAGCCGCGCGACGATGAAGGCGACTATGTGCCCCTGACCACGCCCCACTTTTTCATCCAGTTGGACGACCTCGCGTGTGGGGGTAAGCTGATTGAGGAGACCTCCGAGGCGCGCCTTATCGATCTGGGCGATAATGTGGTCTGCCTCGAATTTCGCACCAAAGCGAATGTGCTGACCCCGTCGCTGATGCGTTTCATGCTGAATGCACTGGCGCGTGCCGAGCGCGAGTTCGCGGGCGTCGTGATTGGCAATCAGGGGCGGATGTTCTCGGCGGGCTTCAACCTCAATCTGTTTTTGGAGTATATCGCGGCGGAGGATTGGCAGGGACTGGACGAGGGACTGCGCCTTCTGCAAGGGCTGAGCCAGCGCATTCGCGCCTGTGGTGTGCCCGTGGTCTCAGCGGTTCACGGCTACGCGCTGGGCGGCGGGCTGGAGGTGGTGTTGCCCTGCGCCCATGTGCATGCGCATGTGGATGCCAGTCTGGGTCTGCCCGAAGCGCTGGTCGGCTTAATTCCTGCTGGGGGCGGCACGACGCTGATGACGCGCCGCGCCTTAGAAGGGCTACCGCCCGACGATGACCCCTTGCCCCACCTGCGTGCCGTGTTCCAGACGCTCGCGTTCGGCAAGCGTTCGAACAACGCCTTCGAAGCCTACGCGATGGGCTTCCTGCGCCCGCACGACACGCTCTGCTGGAACATCGATCGCTTGCTGTACGAGGCGAAACAGCATGTGCTGGCGCTCTCGCGGGCAGGTTATCGCCCTCCGCGCCCGACGCCCATTCTGGCGGTGGGCGAGAACGGCTTCGCGCGACTGATGATGGAGGTGCACTGGGCACACAAGGCGGAAGCCATCACCGACCATGACCGCCTGATTGCCGAGAAGATTGCCTATGTGATGACGGGCGGTGCGGTGCGTTCCGCCACGCCTTTACCCGAAGAGCATTTCCATGCGTTGGAGCGCGAGGCGTTCATCGAGCTGTGCCGTACCGAGAAGACGCGCGAGCGCATCCGCCATATGCTGGAAACGGGCAAACCGCTGAGGAATTAGCCCTCACCCCTTGCCCCTCTCCACGCTGTGGGGGAGGGGGTTACTTCCGCTTCCGGCACAGGCTTCCCCAAAACACGCACGAGCGCGACCAAGAGCGCCCCCCCTAAGAGAAGCGCGAACCAAACAGGTAGCCCCCACGCCGTGCCAATATCGCCAATCAACCATGCGACCGCGCCCACTACCAGCGCATAGGGCAACTGGGTGCGGACATGGTCGATATGATCAGAGCCGCTGAAGATGGAGGAGAGCACCGTTGTGTCCGAGATGGGCGAGCAATGATCGCCAAAAGTCGCGCCTGCCAGCACCGAGGAAAGCGAGGCTATCACAAAGAAGGTCTGCTGTTCGGAAGGCATCTGAGCGGTCAGGTTCAGCGCCAGCGGGATAGTGAGCGGCATCAGGATGCTCATCGTTGCCCACGAACTGCCTGTGGCAAAGCTAATCCCAGCGGCGACCAGCGTCGTGAGCGCAGGAAGCCACACGGGTGAAAAGCTTCCTTGCAACGCCTGCACCAAGTAGTTCGCCGTGTGCAGGTCTTCACAGACCTGCCCAATGCTCCACGCTAATCCCAAAATCACCACCGCCAGCAACATCATGCGCAACCCGCCCAGCCAAGCGTCGAAAGTAGCCCGCAGGCTCAAGGTGCGCGTAATCAGCACGGTAAGCATCGCCACCCCACAGCCAACCGTGGAACCCCACAACAAGCTCTTGAACGAGTCGGTGTGGGAAAGGATGGTACGCAGGGTTGCAGGTTCTCCCGCGCCGAGCGCATGATAGCCTGTATAGACCATGCTGACGAGCGTCGCCACCACGGTGGCGAGAATCGGTAAGAGGGCACTGATGATGTGCCCCTCGGTGTGGGGCTTGAGTTCTGCACTGTCGTAATCTGCGAGAGGCTCTGCATCATCTGCCAACACCTTGCCCAGCGTACGGGCGCGTACCTCCGCCCGGTACATCGAGGCGAAATCGCGACCGAACCAAATCAAGGCAGGAATAAACAGCAACAAAAAGATGGGGTAGAAGCGATAGGGCAGGCTCATCACGAACGCCCAGTAAGGTTCCAGCTTAACCCCACTCGCTTTGAAGCTGTCGGCAATCAGAGAGACCTCGAATCCGATCCAGGTGCCGATCAAGGCAAGGTTCGCCACCGGGGCAGAGGTCGAATCGACAAGGAAGGCGAGCTTTTCACGAGAGATGCCCAAGCGGTCGGTGATAGGGCGCATGGTGGAACCTACCAGCATGCTGTTGGCGTAATCGTCGAAGAAGACGAGCCAGCCCATCAGGTAGGTGATGAACTGGGCGCGTCGGGGGGTATGCGCCCACTTGCTGAAGAGGCGAATGAGCGCCTGCAGTCCACCTGCCCGCGTGATAATGCCCACCATCCCGCCAATGAGCAAAGTGAACCCTATAATCTGCAGATGGTCTCTATCGGCATACGCCTTCAGCAAGTAGGTATCCACCACGCGCAACAGCGCACTGAAGGGGTTTCCCCTATCCACCAGCCATGCACCGATCCAGATGCCTGCCACCAGTGCCAATACCACCTGCCGAAGCAGAAGTGCGAGCACCACCGCCACCAGAGGGGGCACAAGGCTCCACCAAGTAGGTTCCATTCTTAGGACACCTCAGCTATTGCCCACTCTGCGTTGCGTCTCCAAATAGGATGCGGTAGAAACAGTAGACGAACAGTCCACCGACAAATGCCCACGCCAACAGCATGAAGAGCCAGCCACTTGCGCTCATGCTTGCACCTCCTCGCGCTTCCGTTTAAAGGCGACTCGCACCATCCAGCACATGCCAATGAAGAGCGCCAGCAGGAACAGGCGGGTCACCCATACCGTCCAGCCGGTTCCTTGGCCCTCCACACCTTGTTGAAGGATAGTGCCCTTCAAGATAGGCACGACGACATTGAGCCACACCCAGAAGCCCAGCACAAAGGTCAGAATGAGCGGCGCGATATACTTCGCACTATAGTAGAAGAAGCGGGAGGGACGCAGTTGAGCTCCGTGCCGAATCTCCTCCCAGATTTTATCCGCACCAAAAATCCACATCATCAAGATAACCTCTAACAGGGCAAAGAGGGGTGGTCCGAAAGTGCCCGCCCAGAAATCCATCACATCCAGCGAGCCGCTCAAGAAGATGCACAGATGCGTGCTGGGAAGCCACAGCGCGCCCAGAATCGCCACCGCCTTGCCCCGCGGCACCCCGAACTCGTCCTCCAAGAAAGCAATCATCGGCTGGGCTAACGCCATCACCGAAGTAATCGCCGCGATAAACAGCAGGAAGAACCAGAGCGTGCCCAGTACCTGCCCCAACGGCATGAACTCAAAGACCGGGGGCATAGAGGCAAAGCCCAGATAGAAAGTGCCTTGCGAGGCGATAATCTGCGTGGCGGTAATCCCGAAAAAGGTCGCCGCTGCCGGAATCGCAATCGAACCACCCAGTACTACCTCGGCAAACTCGTTCGCAGAGGTGGTCGATAGCCCTGTAAGCGCGACATCATCATCCTTGCGTAGATAGGAGGCATAACACTGAATCGCCCCCATGCCAAGACTCAATGTGAAGAAAATCTGTCCCGCTGCTGCCAGCCATACTTGGGGGTCGAACAGAACGAACACCTGACGACCGTCGCGCTCAATAAACCATTTCGGCTCCCACAGGAACGCCAACCCGTTCAGCGGACCCAACGACTCGGAGACCGGGTGCCCCAAAGTGAAGACGCGAATCACCAGAATCACCGCCAGGATGAAGAGCAAGGGCATGCCCACTTTCGCCAGCACCTCAATCCCGCCCGAGACGCCCCGCACGAGCACAAAGAGGCTGAATGCAAACACGCCCAGAAACACCAAGTAGGTAAATAGGGAGGGCGAAAAGATGTCACCCCTTGGTTTTCCGTCAGGAGTGACGGCACCTGCATAGAGCTTGCGGGCGTCGTCGAATGGCTTTACAATCTTCTCTTTGATAATTGCTGCCTCCAGCTTCTCCAATCTCTGCTGGCGATCGAGGCTCGGAATCTGCGCTTCCGATAGATTCACCGCTTTTAGGAACTCCACCATGGCAGGGGTTGCTGTTCCTCTATCGAGAAACGCATCGATGTCTGCGCGGGTGATGGGCAGTCCTTGAATCACATGGTCGCGAATCTCGCCTCGTGCCAGTGCCGACAGGTCATCTTTGGTGACGCCCGTCTCGCTCACCTTGGGCAGTAGGTTGAGGGCGGTGTAGATGCTATAACCGATGGTCCAGCTCGTAAGGTAGGAGTAGTAGATGAGGATGACCGTGGGCAGGAACAGTCCCAGCACGCCCAGGTATTTGCTGATGCGATGACGCCACATCAGATGGAACATTCCGGGGGTCGTGCCATGTCCGCGCGTGCCTCCATAGCGTCCCTGTGCCCATTCAAGCCACATGAGGGGGATTGCCATGAAGATGAGAGCAATAAAGTAAGGGATCATGAAGGCGCCCCCACCGTTCGCGGCGGCTTGCCCCGGAAAGCGCAGAAAGTTCCCTATGCCGATGGCGTTGCCCGCCATCGCCAGCACTAACCCAATCCGAGTGCCCCAACGTTCACGCTGTCCGTTGCTGTTCTGTGCCATCGACGCTTACCCTCCTTGTGAACATGCCAATTTCGCCTTAGGTTGCCGTCCTCCTGCTTATTAGGTGCTCAAATCCGTTCGGTATAATCTGGTGGGATGGAGTGGTACGCGCTACTGGGAGCGATGCTGATAGCCTTCGGGATTGGCTCGTTGCCGTTCGGCTACTGGGTCGGACGCCTGCGCGGGGTGGATGTTCGGCAGTATGGCAGTGGCAATATCGGCGCGACGAATGTGTTCCGGGTGCTGGGCGCGAAGATGGCGGCTGTGGTGTTGGTGTTGGACGCTTTTAAAGGGTGGCTTCCGACCTTTGCGGTGATGCAGGCGACCCATCATGACGCTTATGCCCTGCTGGTGGGCGCCGCGGCGATAGTGGGGCACACCTTCTCGCCCTTTATGCGCTTTCGTGGAGGCAAGGGCATCGCGACGGGGCTGGGCGTGCTACTGGCAGCGACGCCTGCTGTGGCAGGGATTGCCTTCCTCGTGTGGCTGATTGCCTTCCTCCTGACCCGCTGGGTCTCGCTCAGCTCGATTCTGGGCGCGACGACCGTGCCGATGACCGCGTATCTGCTGAACCATTCGCCCTCTGCGGTTGCTATCCTTGCGGTCGCTGCGGCGATTGTGGTCTGGCGTCATCGGGCGAACATCGGACGCATCCTGCGCGGGCAGGAGCCGAAGCTGGCGTGGCGTCGCGTGGAGCCGTCGCTGGAACAGGCGTGCCTTGAACTGGCGCGGACAGCGGTGGAACGGTTCGTGCAGGAAGGCGCACGGATTGAACCTGACCTGAGACGACTACCGCGTGCCCTGCGCGAGCCGGGCAGTGTGTTCGTCGCGCTCTATCAGGGGGAGCAGTTGCGCGGGCTGATGGGCAGTCTGAAACCGCAGAAGCCGACCCGTGCCCACGAGATTATCTACCACGCTACGCGCGCGGCGCTGTTAGACCCGCACCGCCCGCCTGTGGAGCCGGAGGAACTGCCCACCCTCCGCTATGTGGTCTATCTGGTCGAGTCGTACGAGCCACTGCGCGACAGCTCGCAGGTCGATCCCCAGCGGGACGCCGTGCTGGTCGAATGGCAAGGGCGTGCGAGCGCGATTGTGCCGCCCATGCCCGATGTGCGCACCCCTCAGGAGCAGATTGAGCGGGCGTTTGCGCGAGGCGGTATCCCACGCGAGGCATCGGCTCAAATTTACCGAGTGCGCCTGAACCGCTTGGGATAAGGCGAATAGAAAGTGGCTTGGGCATCTTGCCCATTAAGTAGCCCGGGCGTCCCGCCCGTGTTTTGCTTGGGCGAGACGCCCAAGCCACTGGTAGCCCGGGCGTCCCGCCCGTGTTTTG
>FWWL01001491.1_pt1 | contig 55345 bp, 55 predicted proteins | sample 2228331 | NCBI WGS metagenome assembly FWWL01 (sample SAMEA103939775, study PRJEB20133) | metagenome | reverse complement strand
CCCTGCTGGGCGCCCTGGTGTATCTCGCCGCGGCCTGCTGGGCCGGCCCCGAGCAGGACCTGTACGCGGCCATCCGGACGAAAGATGTGCAGAAGGTCCGCGCGGCGCTCGCGCGCCTGCCCGGTCCTCTGCAGAAAGCGCCTGAAGGTGAACTCCTGCCGCCGGTCGCCTTTGCCACAGTCTTCGGCTCGACCGCGGTCGTCGAGGCCCTGCTGGACGCGGGCTATCCGGTGGACCAGCAGGGCCTGCTGGGTGAGACGGCCCTCTTCTTCGCAACGGATGTCCGTATCGCGGAGCTCCTGGGGAAGCGGGGGGCGAACGTGAACCGCCGGAACACACTGGGCGAGACGCCGCTCGACTGGGCCGTCCGGCGGAAGGACAGCGAGGTCGCCGATGCGCTCAGGAAGCGGGGTGCCCGCCACTCCCCGGAGTTCGGCATCAGGCTGTCGGACGCAAACGGCTGGACGGAATACCTGAAGCCGAGAGGCGGGGGAACGCCCGACTTCGGCACCGGCGTCTTCGTGGCGAAGCTGAAGAACTACCGCCCCACGGAGGTCCCGTATGTCGAGGTGCGCTGCGACTGGCACGACGCATCGAACAGACTGGTCGGGAGCGCAAGGACCTTCGAGTTCGACCTGAAGCCGGGCGAGATCCGGTTCGTGAGGCTGGAGGCCCGGGGCATCCCCTTCCCGAAGGTGTTCAAGCCGGCCGCCAGGGAGGTCGACTCTCCGTTCTGAGGCAACGGTATTTGGCCGGTCGGCAGCGTGTCGCGGGCAGACCGGCCGTGCCCTCAGGTCTGGGAAAGCCGCACGGGAGCGCCGGTGCGGCTGGACTCGTACACCGCCAGCACCACCTCCAGCGTCCGGCGGCCCTCCCATCCGTCCACGCGGGGAGGCCTGTCCTCGATGATGGCGTCCAGCAGGTCGCGGAACTGACTGAGATGCCCGGCGTGCGAGAAAGCCATCGGGTCCCGCGTTCCGCTGCCCGTCTTGGGACCCTCCAGCGGCGGCGGGCCATCTCCGTCCAGCGTGTTCCAGAACACGATCTCCGAATCCTGAAGCACCGCCGAACCGCGGTCCCCCAGCACCTCCACCGTGAGATACAGCCCGGGAGCGGCAGCCGTGGTGGACTGGATGGCGCCCACCGCCCCGCTCGCGAACTCGAGCGCCGCGGAGACCGTGTCCTCCACCTCGATGCTGTGGGACAGCGTCCTTGCGAAGCCGGTCACCGTGGCGACCGGCCCCCCGAACCAGCGCACCAGGTCCACCGTGTGGATGCCCTGGTTGATGAGCGCCCCTCCTCCGTCCAGGGCCCAGGTGCCGCGCCAGCTGCTGGTCGTGTAATACGAGGGGTCGCGGTAGTAGCGGACGATGCCGTTCACCAGCACGATGCGCCCGAAAACCCCGTCCTCGATGCCCTTGCGCAAGGCGAGGCACGGCGGGTCGAACCGTCTCTGCGAGACCACCGCCAGCTTGACGCCGGCCTCCTCCGCCGCCCGGATGGCGCGGTCAGCGCCCTCGAGGGTGATGGCCAGCGGCTTTTCGCACAGCACGTGGCGTCCGGCACGGGCGCAGGCCTCGGCCTGTTCCGGATGCAGCCCGGAGGGAGTGCCGATGGCCACCACGTCGATCTCCGGGTCCTCCAGCATCTCGTCGATGCTCCGGTAGGCCCGCGCCCCGCGCTCTTCGGCGAACGCCCTGGCCGCCTCATAGGGAAGCGCCGTCACTCCCACGAGCCGGGCGTCCGGCAGGTCGCGGATGACCGTCGCGTGCATCGTGCTGATGGCTCCGGCGCCGATCAGCCCGAAGCCGAAGATCCTGTCGTGTGCCATCGGTCCCATCATCCTCTCAGCTTCCCGGGTCTACCCGCGGGAGTCTTCAGCGAATGTGAACCTTCGTCCTTCCGGGAAGCGGGAGCGGAGGAGTCTTTACGGACGGGGAGCAGCTTCGTCCAGCAGCCGCTCGCCGTTCGTCCTGAGGACCGGCTCCAGGTCGCCAGGGGTGAGTCCTCTGCGGCGGGCGGCCTCGATGAGCCCCCGCAGCTCCTCGTAGAGGAAGTAGGTGTAGAGCGCCTCCTCCTCCGGACTCTTGCGGCGGGTGTTCCAGGAGTAGTCTTCGTCGGTGTAGTTGATGTAGTCGTCGCCGACGCATTCGCGCTTCAGGCGCATCCGGGTGACGGGCAGGTCGGAGCCGAACAGGAGCCGCCCGGGGCCGGCGACCTCCAGCGCCAGCGCGAAGACGTCGGCGTTGACGTTCGCGGAGATGTCGAAGAGCAGGTTCGGCGACTGCGGGTAGCGCGGCAGGCCCCTCTCGGCATTGGGCAGGCAGTACGCCCGCCCCACGTGCGCCAGCACGGTGCGCACATTCGGGAACTCTTCCACCAGCTCGCTCACCTCCCGGATGTTGTCCTCGTCAGCGAGCCGCCCTTTGCGGGGCAGGTGAAGCATCAGGATGCCGCCTCTGCGGTCCAGCACCCGCAGCAGGGTCTTGGGGAGCATGTCGAAGACCCCCGGCTCCCCGCCGCCGGGTCCTTCGGCCAGGTCCGGGTAGGGCTTGAGCCCCAGGAAACCCGCGTCCAGGGCGCGCTCCACCGCCTCCGGGGTCTCCTCCGGCCGGACGACGTAAAGCGCCGAGGCGCGCCCCTCGGCCTCCCGGACCCCCTGGAGGACATAGCGGTTGTCCGCCGCGATGTCCATCTCGCGGAACGGCGCCCCGAACACCAGCGCGCGCACCTCGATGCCGGGCAGCAGCAGGGAGTAGTTGGCCCGGAGAGCCTCCCAGGTCTGGTGGACGCCCACCTCCAGCGCCCAGTTCTGCCTGAGCCTCTCCTCCGGGATGGGCCCGCAGTTCTCTTTCAGGCTCACGTGGCAGTGGATGTCCACCATCCGCGAGGGCAGCCAGGGCCGTATCTCCTGCTGGAATATCCTGCTGTGAAGGTCCTTGCGGTCCGTCAAGGAGTCCCCTCTCTGCATCCGGCCCCGGGGCGTCTCCCGCGGGCCGCGTTCGCGCAAAAAGCGCCACAAATGCGCAGTCCGCCGCAGGATTATGGCCCGGCACTCTCCGATTCCGCCAACCCCTGTCTCCGGTCGCCTGAGAATCCCGGGTCGGTTGAAGCGATGCCGGCCTTCGCGCGTCTAATCTCATGAACGGGGTGGGAGTCTGCGGGAAAGGGAGAGAGGTGATGGTCAGCGTGCGGCTCCTGATGATACTGGCTCTGATTCCTGGTGTGGCGTTTCCGGCCGCCTCCGCGCCCGCGGAGGGGTCCGAAGGGACGAAGGTCTCCGTCTTCGCCGCGGGCAGGAGCATTCAGGAGGTGCTGGAAGGTCTGGCCCGCGAGGCGGGCGTGCAGATCCTGATGGAACCGTCCGTGAGGGGGACGCTCGACATCTCGCTGCAGGACGTGCCCTTTGCGACAGCGTTGAACGCCATCTGCCGGGCCACGGGTCTTCAGTTGGAGGAGATGGTCTCGGAGGGAGGGCGCAGGGTCTACCTCGTCCGCTCCCGTCCGGAGCAGACCGCGCGTGAGGCCGCGCGACCGGGAGACGGCAAGGCGGTCCCGGCGGAGTCGCGCGCGGCAGCCCGGGCGGCGCCCCGCAAGGATGAGAAGCCGCAGCGCGAGAGGACGGTGGATGCCGCGAAGGCGGTGGAGTTCCTGGGAAGGGCGAGCCGGGTGAACCTGTACGCTGGAGAGCTGCCCCCGTTCCAGCCGCCGCCCACGGTCCGCGTGGGTCCGCCCCTCACCCCGCCCGTCTACCATTACGGATATCTCGTCGTCCCCGCGCCGCCCTACGGATACGGAGGGGTCTGGGTGGTCCCGAGCAAGGTGTTCATCTACCGGCCCGTCCAGCCCGTCTGGCACAACCCGACGTTCTTCCCGGGCTACACGGGCGTCTCTGTGGGCATCGATGCCGGGGGGCTGAAGCTCCGCTACACCGACGTGCGCCCCCGCTGAGGCTAAAGCTCCGGGCCGTCCGGGTCGATTGCTCCTGTTGAGGCATCAGCCGCGGCCAGGGCGGGGCCGTCCGGCCTTTGCGCCACCGCGCCGCGGCTGCGACAGGAGAGTGACGGGAATGATCCGGAGTCTTTGGAGCGCATCGACAGGCATGGCGGCCCAGCAGCTTCAGCTGGACGTCATCTCCAACAACCTGGCCAACGTCAACACCAACGGCTTCAAGAAGGGGCGGGTCGACTTCCAGGACCTCATCTACCAGACCCTGCGGCCTTCCGGCACCCCTCAGGCCCAGGGTGTCCAGCTGCCGCTGGGAGAGCAGGTCGGATTGGGGACCCGGGCGGTGGCGGTGCAGAAGCTGTTCAACACGGGGGAGTTCAAGCACACCGGCAACCCTCTGGACCTGGCCATCGAGGGGCAGGGGTTCTTCCAGATCCTGACACCCTCCGGAGAGATCGCCTACACGCGGGATGGCTCGTTCAAGACGGACAGCCAGGGCCGCCTGGTGACCTCAGACGGATACCTGCTCCAGCCGGAGATAACGCTTCCGCCCGAGTCGGGCGACATCGTGGTGGGCGTGGACGGCACCGTGTCCGTCGTGCTTCCCGGACAGATCGAGGCGCAGCAGCTGGGGCAGATCCAGCTTGTGCGGTTCCCGAACCCGGCCGGACTGGCCAACCTGGGGCACAACCTGTTCCAGAGGACGGGCTCCTCGGGAGAGCCCATCACGGGCATCCCGGGACAGGACGGCCTGGGCCACATCGCATCGGGCATCCTGGAGATGTCGAACGTCCAGGTGGTGGAGGAGATGGTCAACATGATCGTCGCGCAGCGCGCCTACGAGATCAACTCCAAGGCCGTCCAGAGCGCCGACGAAATGCTGAACATCGCCAACAACCTGAGAAGGTAGGTCTGAGATGGTCCGCTGCGTGCTCATCACGCTGCTCCTGATGTGCGCCGCCTCCATCGCCTGCGCCGCGCCGGGCGCGGCCGTGTCCCTGAAGACCGAGGCGCAGGTGCGGGGAGCCGAGGTGCTGCTGGGAGATGTGGCCTCCATCCAGTCAACGGACGCGTCCCTGGCCTCGCGGCTGAAGGGCGTGCGTCTGGGGCAGGCTCCGTGGCCGGGCTACACGGCCACGTTCAGCAGCGGCCACGTCGCGCTGATGCTGAAGGCGGCCGGGCTGGCCTCAGCGCAGGTCAGCCTGACGGGCAGCCCCTCCGTGAGGGTCAGCCGCGCATTCCGGACCGTCTCCGGGGAGGACCTGGTGGAAGCGGCGCGCGCCGTTCTCGAGGGCGCATGGGACGGCCCGGAGCGCATCGAGTGCGAGGTGCTGCGTCTGCCCGCGCCCGTAAAGGTCCCGGATGGCGATGTCGCGCTGGCGGTGTCTCCGGGACTGCGGCCCCGCCCCGGTCTGATGACGGTGCCTGTGGACATCGTGGTGGACGGAAAGCGCGAGCGTCAGATCGCGGTCTCGGTCCGGGTGAAGGTCTACTCTCAGGTGGTGACCCTGCTCCGGGCGGTGGCGCGCGGGCAGGTGCTGGATGCGGCGGACCTGACTCTGGAGGAGCGCGACCTGGCGGGCGGCGCGTCCTCCGCCGTCACGGATGTGGCCGCGGCTGCGGGTCAGAGGACGGTCCGCCCGCTCCCGGCCGGGGCGGCGCTGCGGCAGTCGGACCTGCAGGTGGTCCCTCTGGTGCACCGCTCCGCCACGGTGACCATCCTGGCTTCCGGCGGACGCGTGACGGTGCGCTCCAGCGGTCAGGCGCTGGAGGACGGGGTCTTCGGACAGGTCATCAGGGTGCGTCCCGACCACTCCCGCGAGCCCATCTCGGCCCGGGTGTGCGGAGAGGGGCGCGTCGAGGTCCTGCTTTAAGGAAAGGATTCAGGGAATGAAAAGACGGGTCTTCAGCCTTTTCTTCGCGGTGGCGCTGCTTGTCTGCGCGGCTCCGCAGATGCTTCAGGCGCAGCGCACCGGCTCCCTGTGGCGCGACCAGCGGGGTTCGCTGTTCACGGACCTTCGGGCCATGAAGGCCGGCGACACGGTCACCGTGCTGGTGATGGAGTCGTCCATCGCCTCTCAGAAGGCGGCCACCGACCTGAAACGCGACTCGAATTTCAAGGTGGGTCCCGGGGGCGGGTTCCTGTTCAAGAACCTCGGAGGGATGAGCTACGGAGGGTCGTCCACCTCCAAGGGCGAAGGCAGCACATCGCGCACCAGCAACCTGATCACGCGCCTGACGGCCACCGTGACCGATGTCCTGCCGAACGGAAACCTGGTCATCCAGGGCGAGCGGGAGATCCGCACGAACGAGGAGACCCAGGTCATCCGGCTGTCCGGCGTCATCCGCCCCTCCGACGTCTCTCCTGACAACACCGTCTCCTCCACCCTGATCGCTGACGCGAACATCGAGCTCACCGGAAGGGGGCCCATCGCGCAGCGCCAGAGGGAGGGTATCCTCACACAGCTCATCCGGCTGCTGTTCTAGGAAGACCGGATCTCCCAGTCCGGTGTTTCCCGGCCAGCGAGGGCCCCGGGCAGATGTCCGCTCCCCGGGGCCCTCTTCCTGTCATTCCCTCCCCTGCGGCCGCCCTGTGCGGAGCTAAAGTCCCGCGCCGCGAGAGCCGTTTGTATCCATTGGCAGAGGAAAGGACACTGGAGACGAAGGAAGTGAGACACTCTCGAAAGCTGTTCCTGGCGGTCTTCCTGGCGGCGGTCCTGCAGGTCTCCGCCGGGGCGGCGCGCCTGAAGGACATCGCGAAGATCCAGGGGGTCCGCTCCAACCAGCTGGTCGGATACGGCATCGTGGTGGGCCTGGACGGCACGGGCGACTCCCAGCAGGCCATCTTCACCGTGCAGAGCGTGGCGAACATGCTGGAGCGGTTCGGGCTGCAGGTGGACCCGGCGAAGGTGAAGATGCGCAATGTGGCTTCGGTCATGGTCACGGCGGACCTTCCGGCCTTCGTGACCGAGGGGGTGAGGCTGGACGTGACCGTCTCCAGCCTGGGGGACGCCAAGAGCCTTCAGGGCGGCACCCTGCTACAGACGCCGCTCTATGGCGCCGACGGACAGGTCTATGCGGTGGCGCAGGGGCCGGTCTCGGTGGGCGGGTTCACCGCCGGCGGCTCGGGCACGAGCGTCACCAAGAACCACGTGACGGCGGCTCGCATCCCGGAAGGGGCAATCGTGGAGCGCGCCGTCCCGATGGAGTTCGCGGACGCGCAGGGTCTGTCCATCCTGCTGAACACCCCGGACTTCACCACCGCCCGCCGGGCAGCCGACGCCATCAACGAACGGCTGGGCACAGGCGCGGCGTCGGCCATCGACGCGGCCACGGTGCGGGTGAACACCGCTCTGAGGTCCCCGGACGAGGCGGTGTCGCTGATCGCGCAGATAGGCATGCTGGACGTGCGCCAGGACGACGTGGCGAAGGTCATCGTCAACGAGAAGACCGGGACGGTGGTCATCAGCGGCACCGTCACAGTGGGCAGCGTCGCCGTCTCGCACGGCAACCTGGCGGTGGAGATCGCCACCACCTTCAACGTCTCCCAGCCCCAGCCGTTCAGCCGCGGAGGGGAGACGGTGGTGGTGCCCGAGACCACGGTGCGGGCTACCGAAACGCAGTCGGTCTTCCAGATAATAGAGGAGGGATCCACTCTGGACGAGTTGATCCGCGCCCTCAATGCCATGAAGGTTACCCCGCGCGACATCATCGCCATCCTGCAGGCCATCAAGCAGGCCGGAGCGCTGGGGGCGGAGCTGGTGATCATCTGAAAGGGGGCGGAAGGAGCGATGGCGGCGATGCAGATCTCGAATGTGCACCCGGCGTCCGGGCCGGCCGGTCCCCTGACCAGGGAGCAGGCGGAGCTCCGGAAGGCGTGCCAGGACATGGAGGCCACGTTCCTGCGCTACCTGCTCCAGAAGATGCGGGAGTCCATCCCGGACGACGGTCTGGTGGAGCGCTCCAGCGCCCGCAAGACCTACGAGGAGATGCTGGACGGGGCGCTGGCGGAGAGCATCAGCAGGCAGGGCTCGTTCGGGCTGGCGGAGATGCTGTACCGCCAGCTGGAGCCCTCTCTTGCCGGCGGGGAGAGCGCCGGTGCGGACGGAGCGCCGGACGCCGGAAAGGGTGATTCAAAGCGATGAACATATCCAACGCTTCCATCAACAGGATCGCGGGGGCCGGGCTTCCGAAGGTCCAGCCCGTGGCCCCGCCGGAGGAGCCGGAGGTCCGCGGCACGGACCGTGTGGATGTCAGCCGCCGGGCGAGCGAGGTGGCCGCGGGCGTGCGGGCGGCAAAGGCCGCTCCCGAGGTCCGCGAGGAGCGCGTCGCCGAGGCGGCCCGCAAGCTGCGGGAAGGCACGCTGGAGCGCGACGCCGGCAGGCTGGCGGACCGGCTGCTGTCGTCGCTTGCGCGGGACGGGGAGTGAGGTCACGGGATGTCTCCTGAAGCATTCGCGGCTCTGGAAGGGTCGCTGACGAAGAAGCTGGAGGGCCTGGAGAGGCTCGTCGCGCTGGCCGAGGAGAACCGGCAGGCGCTCATCACGCACGATGTGGACGCCATCATCGAGATAAACCGGCGTCAGACGGACGAGCTTTCGCGCCTGGACCGCCTGCAGAGGGCGTCAGCGAGGATGCTGGAGCGGCTGGGCGCGGCCCTGGGAGTGGACGGCGCCGCAGTCAGCCTTTCGGCCGTGGCTCCCCTGCTTCCGGACCGCCAGCGGGAGAGGCTGGAGGAGCTGTCCGGCAGGCTGACGGAGGAGGCTTCCCGCCTGGCGGCGGCGTCCGAGATCAACGCCACGCTCTCCGCCAACGCGCTGGAGTTCATCCGCATCACGCTCGATGCGGTGAGCCAGGCTCAGCAGGAAGACGCAGGGCAGGCGGTCCGGCCGGCGCCGGGCAGTCTGGTGCTGGACGCGCAGGTCTGAAAGGGGAGGCGGGAAGATGGGCACGTTCACATCGCTGACGACCGCCGCATCGGGGATGCACGCCGCGCGGGCGGCGATGGAGATCATCGCCAACAACATCGCCAACGCGAACACCCCCGGCTTCAAGCGGCAGGCGCCCATCTTTGCGGAGGGCAACCCGCCTACCGGAAGCTCCATCAACTCGGCGACGGCCGGGTCCTTCACGGGGACGGGCGTGCAGCTGAAGGGCATCCGCCGGGTGCAGGATGCCTTCCTCGACCTGCGCATCAATGCGGCGACGCAGTCGAAGGCGCAGTGGGGCATCGCGCGCGACCTCCTGACCGCCATCGAGAGCCAGTTCAACGAGCTGGGCGACAACGGCCTTGCCACGCTGCTGGACAGGTTCTGGAACCAGTGGCGGGAACTGGCGGCCAATCCGGAGGGGGTGCCGCCCCGTTCGGCGGTGGTGCAGAGCGCGGACATCCTGGCAAGCCGCATCCGGGAGATCTACGCAAACATCCGGGCCCAGCAGACGCAGCTGAACTCCGGTGTGGCCACCCGGGTGGACCAGATCAACCGCATCGCCCGGGACATCGCGGAGGTCAACGAGAAGATCGTGGCGCTGGAGCATGGCGGCTACGGTCCGAACGACCTGCTCAACCGCCGCGACCAGCTGGTGGAGGAGCTGTCGACGCTGGTCAATGTCTCGGCGCACGGCAACTCGGGGAGCGATTTCATCCTGAATATCGGGGGGCACGCTCTGGTGCAGGGCACCTTCCGCCGCGAGGTGACCGTGGAGCAGGACGCTGCGGGAGCCTGGCATCCGGTGTGGGCGGACGGGATGGGGAGGCTGGCCGTCACTTCGGGCGAGCTTCGGGGCATCCTGGAGATCCGCGATTCGGCCATCCCGCGCTACCTGGGCCAGCTGGACGCCATCGCGACCACGCTCATCCAGCAGGTGAACGCGCTCCACCGACAGGGATACGGGATGAGCGGGACCACGGGAGTGGATTTCTTCGCTCCCGGGGCGGGCGCGGCCACCCTGCGCGTCAATCAGCAGCTTCTGAACGACCCTTCGCTGGTCGCGGCGTCGGCGACCGGCGAGCCCGGCAACACCGCCATCGCCCAGGCCATCGCCGACCTGGCGGAGGCGGCGCTCATCGGAGGGGAGACCATCAGTCAGAGCTACCGCTCGCTGGTGACGGGCATCGGGGGCGACCTGGCGCTGGCCGAACGGAGCGCCCTGACGCGCGAGTTCACCCTGCAGCAGCTCGTGAGGCAGCGCGAATCCGTGTCCGGGGTGTCGCTGGACGAGGAGCTGGCGGAGATGGTCCGCTATCAGCAGTCCTTCGCGGCCTCGGCCCGCATCTTCGAGGCCACCAACTATATCCTGCAGGTCCTGCTGGAGCAGGTGGGCGTGAGGTGACGGAGGAAGCCTGAATGCGCGTCACACTCGGTTCTCAGACGGAATACGCCAAGGCGAACATGGCGGCCAGCTATTCCCGCCTTGTCCGGCTTCAGGAGATGGTGGCAAGCGGCAAGCGCGTCAGCCGTCCGTCTCACGACCCCGTGGCGGCGAACCAGAGCCTGTACTACACCCAGCAGCTGGCCGACATCGAGCAGTATCTGCGCAACGCCGGCATCGCGAAGGACCTTCTGGCTCGCACATCGACGGCGCTGGACGAGGTGTACGGTCAGATCCAGTCGGCCATCGCCGACGCCCAGAGCTCCATCAACGCCACCATGTCCGTCCCGGCGCGGGAGGGGCTGGCCGCCAAGCTGGACGCGCTTCTGGAGAGGCTGCGCGACGTGGCGGACACCCGCCATCTCGGGCGCTATATCTTCTCCGGACACCGCACGGACTCCCCGCCCGTGGCGCGGGAGCATCTGTTCACGGGGACCGGGGCCTTTTCGCCGCAGGGTTCCGCCGGCACCCTGACCATCAACGGGGTGGCCATCGCCATCGAGCCGGGCGACACGCTCCCGGCGCTGATCGCCCGCATCAACGAGCGCAGCGGGCTGCACCGGGTGACCGCCCGCGACAACGGGTCGGGGGGCCTGGAGCTCCGGATGGCGCATCCGGACGCGGGGAACGTCATCCAGGTGTCGGTGTCGGGCGGGTATACGGCGGAAGACCTGTTCGGCAGCTCGCCCTCCGAGACCGTCGGGGCGGCGTTCACCTACGGAGGCGGAGACGGGGAGGTGCGGATCCAGGTGAGCCCTTCCACCATCGTCTCCGCGAGCACGACGGCGGCAAGGGTGTTTAATCTGGACTCCGCGGCGGCGCCGGGCGAGCCGGACCTGTTCCGGGTCATCGAGCAGTTGAAGCAGGCCATTCTGGACGCGGACATCCCGGCCACAGAGCTGGGCATCACCCGGCTGGAGTCGGCGGCGAAGCGCACGCTGGCGATGCGGGTGGAGTTCGGGGGGCGCATCCAGAATCTGGAGGGGATGGTGGGGCATCTGGAACAGACACGGGACAATCTCAAGGAATTGCGCTCCAGGACCGAAGATGCAGACGTGGCTCAGGCCGTGGTGGACCTGAAGACCCAGGAGCAGGTGTACCAGGCTGCGCTGTTCTCTGCCTCGTCGGTGTTCCGTATGACGCTACTGGACTATCTGAGGTAGGCGGCGCCAGCCGTCTCCTGGGAGGGCTGTCTGTGATGAACGTGGTCACGCGTTTCGGTGAGATCGAGATCGAGGAGAAGTCCTGCATCCGGCTGAAGGACGGTCTGGTGGGGCTTCCGCAGGCGAAAAGGTTCTGCCTGCTGTCCCACCGGGAGGATTCTCCGTTCCTTTGGCTACAATGTCTGGATGAGCCGGCGCTCTCGCTGGCTGTCATCAATCCGATGGATTTCTTCAACGACTACGAGTTCGATCTGCAGGACGCGGATGTGGAGGCCCTGGAGCTGACCAGCGCCGAAGATGCGGTCGTGCTGACCACGGTGTCTGTGGACGAGGAGCGCCGTGTGACGACGAACCTGCTGGGGCCGATTGTGGTCAACCGCAGGACTCTGGCAGCCAAACAGGTGGTGTTGTCCAGCGAAAACTACTCGCCGAGGCATCTGCTGTTCGAACTGAAGCGGAGGCCGGAGGACGCGGCGAAGGAGGCCGGGTCGCAGGCGGCGTAGCGAAGCCGGGTAGAAAAGGGTGAGGCAGGATGCTGGTGCTGGCCAGGAAGGTCGGACAACAGATCGTCATCGGGGATGAGATCGAGGTCACCGTGCTGGAGGTGCGCGGCGAGCAGGTGAGGCTGGGCATCAACGCGCCCCGCTCCATCGCCGTGCACCGCAAGGAGCTGCTCGAGCAGGTGGCCGAGGAGAACGTGCGCGCTGCGGGAGTGGACCGGGAGTCGCTGAACGCGGCGGCGGACTCCGTGGACCGCAAGGAGCCGGGGGAGGACTCCGCCAGACCCGGATAGCCGCTCCTCCCTCGGGACGCGCCTTCAATGCCCTTCACCCGCCGGGAAGTCCGGCAGTCTCCAGCGCTGCTCGCCGGACCGGCGCAGCATCCCTCATCCAGTCCGTGCGCCCTTCATCCCGCCATTCCCGGGCGCAGGCGCCGCCGGTTCACAAGCGGTGCAAAAGTGTGATAACCCTCCCAATCATTTTGTTACTTCCCGCGACATCCCGTGGAACAACCCTGATGAATGGCCGAACCCGGCCCTCGGTGGTTCGCTGAAAGGCACGGGTCAGACCTGATTCCCGTAAGGCGGCGTGGACGGTCAGAGTCTCACGCTCGAGGTCGCCCGAAACCGTTGCGGGAGCCGAAGTCGGTCTGGCGAAATGGCTCATTCGAATGCAAGCGCCCGGCATGAGGTCGGGCGGGAAATCCAGAAGGGGCAGACATTCAAGGAGGATCTCAAATGTCGCTTCGCATCAATCTGAACAGCGCCGCGCTCCAGAGCAGCCGCGTCCTGCGCTCGAATGACGACATGGTGACCCGCTCCATCGAGCGGCTGTCGTCGGGCTACAAGATCAACCGCGCTGCGGACAACCCGGCGGGGCTGGCTATCTCCGAGGCGTTGCGCGCCCAGATCGGCGGCCTGAAGCAGGCCATCTCCAACACTCAGGACGCCGTCAACATGGTGAAGACCGCTGAAGGAGCCCTCACCGAGGTGCACTCGCTGCTGCGCTCGATGAGAGACCTGGCGGTCCACGCGCTGAACACGGGAGCGGTGGACGCCACGCAGCTGGCGGCCGACCAGGCCCAGATCCGCTCGGCCATCGAGGCCCTGAACCGCATCGCCGAGACCACGGCGTTCGGCGGGCGCAAGCTGCTGGACGGCACGGCTGGCGTGCAGGCCCAGGTGACGGCCGGCGGCGCGAACGGCCAGTTCATCTCCGGCAGCACCGCGACCAAGTCGGGCAGCTATACCATCACCATCAACACGGCCGCGACCCGCAGGACGGTCGCCGGCACCGCCGCTTACACCGCGGCCGACGGCGCAATCGTCCTGAACAACGTGTCCGTCGCCCTGACGTCCACTGATACGGCAGCGACCGCGGCGGCCAAGATCAACGCCGTCTCGGACCAGACCGGGGTGACCGCCTCCGTCGCCACCAACGTCATCACCCTGACGAGCGTCGCCTACGGGTCGGGCGCCAAGATCGACATCAGCTACAGCGGCTCGGTCAACCAGACCAACTTCTTCGGCGGCGCGCCGACCGTGACGGCCGGCGTGGACGTCGTGGCGTCCTTCACGGGCGGCACGGTGAACGCAAGCAACATCACCGGCTCCGGAAGGACCTGGACCGGTCCGGCCAACTCCGACCTGGCGGGCGCCGTGTTCTACCTGAACGGCGCAGCCACCAGCACGCTGGACGTCACGGTCACCCAGGGCTCGCTGCAGTTCCAGGTGGGCTCGGAGGTCGGGCAGACGGCCTCGGTCAACGTGAGCGGCACAGCCGCGAACAGGCTGGGCATCGGAGCCACCGGCCTGGAGACCTCGGCCACCAGCGTGGCGGACATCGATGTCACCACCACGGCCGGCGCGCGGGACGCGGTGAAACTCATCGACCAGGCCATCTCTCAGGTGTCCACACTGCGGGGCGACCTGGGAGCCGTGCAGAAGAACGTGTTCGAGAGCGCCATCAACTCCCTCTCCATCGCCGTTGAGAACATCTCGGCGTCCGAGAGCGCCATCCGCGACACCGACATCGCCGCGGAGATCTCCGAGTTCACGAAGGCGCAGATCCTGATGAACTCCAGCATCGCGATGCTGGCCCAGGCCAACCAGGCGCCGCAGGCCCTCCTGCAGCTGCTCCGGTAAAGCCTGGACGACTGACGAAAAGCGAGGGCGGCCCCGCCGGCAGGCCGGGGCCGCCTCTCCCGGCCCGGATGACCCGCCCCGCCCCGGCAGACGTTTGAATCCTGTCACGGCGGGGCGTTCGGCCCGGCAGGAAGAAGAGGAGCTTTGGAGCGACCCGAGACCACCAGACAGCAGCGCATCCCCATCGAACAGGTTTCAGGCCATCATCAGGCCCTCCCGGCGGCAGTGGAAGGGCCGTGGCAGCTCAGGCTGCATGATGCCGTCCACCCTGAGCATCTGCACGAGTTTCCCGAGTGCATGACCCCGGTGGACGAACTGGGAATGGCCGCGTGACGGCAGGTCCTTCCCGCGATGCGCTCAAGGCGGCGCGGGAGGGTGGACAATTTCCCTGAGTGAGGGTCGGGCGCGCTCCGGATGCGCGCCGTCCCGGGAGGTTCGACAGCACAAATGCCCGGGCTTGGAAGCGTAAGCGGGCTTGCCTCCGGCATCCCGACGGACGAACTCATCGCGAAGATTATCGCTTTCCGGCAGCGTCCCGTGGAGCTCCTGAAGGGGCAGAGGGACGCCCTGTCGGAGAAGCTGACGGCGTGGCAGAACGTGAACGCCCGTCTGCTGGCGGTGCGGGTAAGCGCCTCACAACTCGCCTCGGATACGGCGTTCCGGGAGATGTCGGCCACTTCGGCCAACCCGGACGCCCTGACCGCCACCGCGGGGGCGGGGGCGCCGGCCGGCTCCTACACCCTGAGGGTCCTGAGCGTGGCGCGGGCGCACCAGCTGGGGTCGGACCAGCGGTTCGCGGACACCACCACGACCAGCGTGGGGACGGGTTCCATCACCATCACCAACGTCGCCACCGGGACCGCCACCTACGTCTACATCCCGGAAGGAGCCGGAAACCTGGAGGCGGTCCGGGACGCCATCAACGCGTCAGGGGCGGATGTGTTCGCGAGCATCGTGAACGACGGCTCCGGCGCGACCCCGTACCGGCTGCTCATCACCAGCCGGTCCACAGGCACGGCGGGCGCCATCCAGGTCGAGACGTCCCTCACGGGAGGGACCGGGCTGTCGTTTGTCGGGCCGGACAGCGTGGTCACCACCGCCACCAACGCGCAGGTGCAGATCGGCGCCGGCGGCTCACCCATCGTGGTGGAAAGCTCGTCCAACACCATCTCCACCGCTCTTCCGGGCATCACCCTGAATGTGAAAGGGGTATCCGCCTCGGAGTTCACCCTGACGGTGGCCCGCAACAATGACGCCATCGTCCAGAAGGTGCAGGACCTGGCGAAGGCCTACAACGATTTCATCGACTACGTCCGGGAGGTGGCCAGCTACGACGTCGAGTTGAAGAAAGGCGGCCCGCTCCTGGGCGAGTTCGGGCTGCAGAGTATCACCTCGGACCTCTCCGGCATGCTGGTCCGGAGCGTGAGCGGCCTGCGGCCGGCCGTGTCCGCCCTCAGCAGCGTGGGGGTGAGGATGGCCGCCAACGGCAAGCTCACGGTGAACGAGGCGGAGCTGCGCGCCAGGCTGGAGTCCGACCCCTCCGCCGTCAGCGCGCTCTTCGCCCGCTCCGGGACCGCCACCGACCCCTCCATCCGCTTCCTGACCGCCACAGCCGCCACGCGGGAGTCCACCGGCTCCGGGTGGGCCGTGGAGATAACCCGGCTGGCCACCCAGACGCGGGTGACGGCGGGAGCGGAGATGTCCGGGCCTCTCCAGCAGTCCGAGACGCTGACCATCAACGGAGTGGCCATCCACCTCACCGAGGGGATGACGCTGGAGCAGGTGGTGGCCGCCATCAACGCGTCGAAGGACTCGACGGGCGTGCTGGCCTCCGCCACCGCATCCGACGGAACGGGGACGGGCAGCTATCTGACCCTGACCAGCGTGGGCTTCGGCTCGCGGGCGGTCGTCAGCGCCTACAGTAGCGTCAGCGCCCTCACTCCGGGCTCCACGGGCATCGGCACGGTGAACGTCACCGGGGAGAATCCGGCGGGCGAGACCGGTGACGGGACCGGGGAGCAGGGCGTGGACGTGGAGGGCACCATCAACGGGGAGCCCGCCACCGGCAGCGGAAAGATGCTGACCGGCGCGACGGGCAATCCCACCACCGACGGCCTGTCCATCCTGGTCAACTCCACCACCACCGGAAGCAAGGGCTTCGTCACCTATTCCCGCGGGGTGGCCGCCGGGCTCACGGACATCCTGGAGCGGCTGACCGACCCGTCCACCGGTGTCCTGACCGGCCTGCAGCAGGGGGTCCAGACGCGCATCGACGCTCTCAACGAAGAGATGAACCGTATGGTGGACCGGCTGGCCAGTATGGAAGAACGTTTGCGGGCGCAGTTCGCGGCCATGGAGGCCAGCCTCAGCCGGCTGCAGAGCCAGTCGCAGTATCTGAATCAGGCGATGGCCGGGCTGATGGCGTCCCGCAGCAACAACAAGTAGCCTTCCAGGGAGGGACCGCGCGATTGAGCGGAGTCCGGGGTTACCAGCAGTATGCCTTGAACGAAGGGGCCACGGCCGGCCCCGAGCATCTGGTCGTGATGGCCTATGACGGGATGGTGCGGTTTCTGCGCGAGGCGGAGGATGCCGTCCGGGCGGGCGACCGCGACCGCCAGAATTCCCGCATCCAGCGCGTGCAGAACATCCTCTCTGTGCTGGCCGCCAGTCTGGACCCGTCGGTGGACGAAGGGATGGTACGGAACCTCTCCGCGCTGTATGACTGGTTCTATCTGAGGCTGGCCGAGGCGAACATCCGCGACGACCTGGAGATACTGGGCGAGGTCCGCACGGGCATCGAGGGGCTCCGGGACGCCTGGAAGGAGGCCGAGCGCCGCAGCAGGGCCGAGAGGCTGGCCGTCTCCCCCGCCGCCTTGCAGGAGGCCGCCTGATGAGCGGACCCGGAGGAGCGCCGGATGCAGTCGAGGCGCTCGGGCGGCTGAACGGACTTCTGGACGAGTGGGTCAGGCTGACCCGCACCGCCCTTACTCTTCCTCCGGACGACACGGAAGGCATCGGCGCCATCCTGGACCGCCGCGAGCAGCTGATGCCCGCCATCGCCGGGATGGCCGCGGCCGTGGAGGCGGCGGGCGCCGATGGCGGCGAGCCGCTGGCGCGCGAGCGGGAGAGGTGCATCGAGCTCGGCGGGCTGGCGGCGGGACTGGACAGCGAGCTGGCGGGCCTGATGGCGGCCCGGCTGAAGGGCATCGGTGAGGAACTGGGCCGCGCCCGGGCGGCCCGGAGGCTGGGACGGGCCTGCGGGGGCCGGGAGGAGGCGGCCGGTGCGAGGTTCCTGGACCAGAAGACTTAACGCAGCGCTTCTGCTGGTCCTTGCGTCTCCCGCGGCGGCCGTGCAGGTGCGGGTGGAAGAGCTCGCCGCGCCGCCTTCGGCTCCTCTTCGCATCCTGCAGCAATCCCTTCGCGACGCGCGCGCGACCGGCGCGGTGCGCGTCTACAGCGCCGGGCGCAGCCGCGAGGGGCGGAACATCCCTCTGGTGGTGATGAGTCCCGTCGCGAGCCCCTCGCTGCCTCCGGTGCGGGTGTTCATCATCTGCGGGCAGCACGGCGACGAGCCCGCCAGCGTGGAGGCAATATCCGGGCTCATCCGTCACTGCGCTTCGGGAGAAGACCCTTCGGCGCTGCTGACACCCGCGCTGAAAGGCCGTGCAGGCGGCCTGCGGGGGCTGGAGAATGTCCTGTGGGTCATCGTGCCCGCCGCCAACCCGGACGGACTCCAGACGGGCCGTCGCTCCAACAGCGCCGGGACCGACATCAACCGGGACTGGAGGGCGCGGACCCAGCCGGAGACCCGGGCGGTGAAGCAGGCGTTCGACCGCTGGGCCCCGCATCTGGTCCTGGACCTGCACCAGTGGAGTCCGGACGACCCTCCGCCTGCGGAGAACGGGCTGGAGATGGCTGCGGCGAAGGGACGGCCGGACGCCCTGGAGCGCGCCCTGGCCGGCGAGACCCTCCCTTCCATCCGCGAGACGGGGCGAAGGGTGTCGCTGGTCTCCTCGCGGCCCGGCGCCGACCCCTCACTGGCTCACCGTTATTTCGCCTCCACGGGGGCGGCGTCGTTCCTCATCGAGACGGCGGCGCGAAGCACTCCCGATGAGCGCCGGCGGATGCTGACGGACCTTGTCCTGCTCCTCTCCGATGCCGCGGGCAGGAAGGGTCCGGCGGCATGGGAACAGGCTCTGGCCGGGACGCCCGCGGGAGAGGCCGCCGCCGCGTTCCGGTACCCCGCCGAATACCGCGAATGGGCGGCCTCCCGCGCCGGCGCGGAGGGCGGCGGAGAGCCGGGTCCTCTGGAGCATCCGGCGCTCTGGGCGGCCCTCTCCCTGCTGCTGTGTCTGGCGGTGATGCGGGCGCAGCAGGATCAGCCCGCCGGACCGGCGCGCAGGCCTTTCGCTCCCCGTGCGTCCTTCCTGAGGGGCCGTGTGGCGGGCTCCGCAGTCCTCCCGGGGAGCCCGATGCGCGCAGGACGCCTTGAGGGCCGGCGTCTCTGAAAAGGACCCTCTGCGGCGGAGGCGCTCCTGCCGAAAACATGCCGGATGGTCCGCCTCGCGGCTGTCTCCGAGCGGACGGCCGCGCGGGCGCATCAGAAGACAGGGAGCTGCCCACCGATGACCGGACGACTGACTGAACACTGCCAGGAGCTTCTGGCCTATCTTCTGGACCGCTCGCGCACCGCGGTGGCGCTGCTGGAACGGGACGGCGCCGTGGCGGGCGCCAATGCCTCTCTGGCCGCTCTGGCGGGAATCCCCGGCGATTCCCTTGCGGGCCGCCGTCTCGAAGACATCGTGGCTCCGTCTTTCCGCGAGCCGTTCCTGGAAGCCCTGGAAGAGGCGCGCCTGGGCGCGCGGGTGGAGACCAGCGTCAGCCTCCTGTCGCTGGACGGGCTGCTGCGTCCGTGCGTCCTGCGGATCTGGCCCGGGGAAGACACCCTTCTGGTGCTCATCGACGAGGAGTGCGAGGCGGATGAAGAGCAGGCGGTGACCGGGGCGGAGACGCCGGAGGCGTTCCACCGTCAGCTCAGCCTAGAGCTCTACCGCGCCTCGCGCTACCATCGTCCGCTCGCGGTCATCAAGTGCGAAGTGGACGGAGTGGACGACATCCGGTCCCGGCACGGGGACGAGGTGGCGGGACGGCTGCTGGCGATGATCGGGTGGGCGCTTCGAAAGCACACCCGCCGCACGGACGTCGTCGCCCGGATGAGCTACTCGCAGTTCGCTCTGCTGCTGCCGGAGACCGACCTCATCGGCGCCTATGTCGCGGCCGAGAAGCTCTCCCAGACCGTCCGGGACGTCAGCGTCGAGACCGCGACCGGGCATCTGCACCCCACAGCGTGCTTTGGAGTGGTGGCCGCTTCGGACACCGGAGACAGCACCCCTCAGACCCTCATCGAGGCGTCCGACTGGGTGCTGTCGCTGGCGCAGCGGGCGGGGCCGGGAGGCATCGAGGCCGCTCCCAGCGTCGCCTACCGGCTGGCGGGCTGAGCGCCGTCTCCCGCGCGGGAGGACAGCAGCCGCTCCATCTTACGGGCCCCCTCGTCCAGACTCTCCTCCGGGCCGATGAGCATCATCGCGAACGCCAGCGCCTCCTCCGCCGGGAGGATGAGGAGCCGCTCCGTCTGCTGCGGACGCCGCGTCGCCAGCGTCTGCCATCGTCCGCTGCGGATGCGCCCGGCCCGGACCTGCGCCTGAGCGGCCGGGAATCCGTTGATGCGAAGCTCCCCCTGTCCCAGAAGGTGCGCCGCGAGCAGCGAGCTGTCCGTCAGGGGCTTACCGTCCAGCGCCGTGAGAGCGCACGGCGCCCCGAGGCGGGCCCATTCCCGTCCCTCCAGCGTGACGGGGCCCGAGGCGATGATGCTGACGGCGCGCCCCTCCCTGCGCACCAGAAGCGAGGACGACCCGGGCTGGATCTCCAGGCGGACTTCCCCCGGAAGCTCGACCGTGCGCGGCTTCGCGGAGCGGTTGACCACGAAGACCGCATCCTCTCCCTCGCGCGCCCCGGCGCAGCGAAGGACCAGCAGGTCTTCCCCGTCGGGGACCAGGGAGCGGACCGGGATGCCGGCCAGCGAAAGAGCCCGCGCATAGACGGCCGCGGGGGCCTCTGCAAGCTCCCGCGGGACCGGGTCGAACAGCGCCAGCCCCTCCCCGGCACGGTGGACATAGAGCGTCCCCTCGCCGTCCCGCTCCGCCCCGGCCGGCCGGACCTCGATGGACGGTGAGAGCCCGCCGCCCTCATCCCGCGCCACGCTCATCGGCGGGTGCAGTTCGCGGACGAACTCCAGCCCGAACAGGCCGGACAGGCGCCCGGGGCGCGTGCGGCGCCTGTGGGCGTCGAAGGTGATGTCTCCCGTCACCAGCAGCGTCCCTCCGCCCCGGACGAAGGCGTCCAGCCTTTCGAAGGCGGCGTCCTGCAGCGTGAAGGGGACGGGGAGGATGGCCGCCTTCGCCTCCGCAGGCAGCCGCTCCAGCGCCGATTCGTTGACCACCCCGAAGTCCACCTGCAGCTCCAGCAGGGCGTCTATGGCCCGCAGGACGGCCCGGCTCGCCGCTTCCGCTCCCGTCCCCATCCGGTTCAGGTCGGGCGCCACGAGATAGACGGCGGGCGGGACGCAGCGCGGACGGAACCCGCGTGTGGCCAGCGCGAAGGCGCGGAATGCCAGCAGCGTCTCGCGGGGGATGTTGTCGTTGGGAGAGTTGATGCCCCACGGAAAGACGTTGTCCGGCATCTCCTTCCAGCACCAGTTCAGGATGAAGGACGCTCCCAGCCCCAGCGCCGTCCCGGCCGCCTCCAGATACCACTGCCAGTCGGCCGTCTCCCGGGTGACCCCGCGCAGGCGGGCATCGTGGTCCGTCACGCTGCCGAACTCCCCCACCGTGAAGGACTTCCCCTCGAACCGGCGGTCCACCACCTTCATCTCGCTCGCGAAGCGCCGCCTGTCGCCGTAGTAATGCTTGCTGGCGAAGTCGAGCCAGGCCATCCCCAGAAGCTGGTCGGCGAACGTCATGTGCTGGATGAACCCCACCGTCACGGGCGCCTGCGAGGCCTCCCGCACTCCCTCCGCATTCGCCCTGGCCCAGCGGTCCAGCAGCCAGACGCGGAACAGGTCCACCTCCGCGCGCCGGGCGTCGGCCCAGCCCTCGCCCTCCATACTGAGCCCGATGGCTCCCGGACCCTCACAGGCCGCAAGCGGTCCCCACGACTGTTCGAGGTCCTCCCGCGCGGGGTATCGCTCCTGCAGGTAGCGGTTCCAGAGGGCCGCATCCGTCTCCGGTCGGTCCAGAACGACATGCGGTTCGTTCTGGATGTCGAAGAACACGTGCGGGCAGTCCCGGTAGCGCCTGGCCACCAGGGCGGCAAAGTGCCTCTGGGCGTCCAGCTCCTCGTCGGTCAGGTTTATCCCCATCCAGTCGTGAAGGGACAGCATCAGGCCGATGCCGTGACGCGCGGTCAGCTGGACCAGGGCATCAAGCTTCCGCTCCAGCCAGCGGGGCAGCGCGTCCACCCTGAGGTCCACCGGCCGCGCCCGCGGTTCGCCCGTCTGCGACACCACGAACGGGCTGAAATGAAGGACGCGCATGATGGACAGCCCCGCGCCGCTCATCGCCTCCAGGTCCCGCTTCCACACCAGCGGGTCCTCGAAGGCCGAAGAGAAGACGGCTCCCGTCTGATTGGTCCCGAGCAGGAACGACGGCTCGCCGTCGGGCCGGAAGTAGTTGTCCTCCAGCCGCACGGGCGGGCCGGAGGTCATCACCTGACGGTCCTCCACGCAGAACGCCGTCCGCATCTCGTCGGTGAGCGCCCCGGCGCTCATCCGGCAGACCACCTGGTAGAAGTCGTCGCCGGGAGCCCCCGGCACGGTCCACGTCCCGGTGAAGCGCTCCTGGAAGCCCGGCGGCACCTCCTTCTCCTCGGGAGGCAGCTTCGTGACGGAGATGCCGTCCTCCGTGAACACTTCGAACTGCACCCACACCGTGACCGGCTCCCGGTAGAAGTTCGCCACGCTCACGCTGAGCGAGACGGTTTCGCCGGGGCGGTAGAGGGCGAGGTCGGTCCGGAGCGAGTGGAGATACACCTTCCGGACCAGCCGGTCCAGGATGTCCGCGAACTCCGCCGCCAGGGGTCCCGAGCGGGAGAACAGGTCCCGGTTGGTCACGCCGAAGGCCGCCCAGCTGGACCCCCGGAAGGGACCGTCGTGGTGATGCACGATCTGCCCGAGCGCGCCCGCCTCCCGGCCGATGCCGTCGAAGGCCATCAGCAGGGGGATGCGGCGCGCGTGCGCCACGGGGAACACCGGGTTGTTGGAACCCAGCAGGGCGGAGGCGGCCCATCCCTGGAAGGGGCCGTCGATGCGGACCCTGGGGATGAAGTCCACCAGCGACTCGGCATAAGCCGCTCGTCTGAGCGGATAGGACGGGTCGAACAGGCCCACCGTGCCGGGCTCGGGGCCCTGCCCGTCCGCGGGAATGGCATGGCGGTGGTTCAGGCCGACGGGCCGGTCGTCCCGGTCCACCCGCTCGACGGTGAGCGCCTGCTCCACGGTCTGCCAGGCGTCCCCGGCGCGGACGCAGGGACGGTCGAAGGCGTAGCCTCCGGTGGTGAACAGGCTTCCGCCGGCCATCAGATAGGCGCGGATGGCTCCCGTGGCGTTCAGCGGGTAATACGGCGCGCAGGGGATGACCAGCACGTCGAAATTCGAAGGGGACAGGTAGCCGGGACTCTCCAGAGCCGACGCGGAGAGCAGCGTGGCGCCGTAGCCCGCACGCGTCGCGAGCTCGGCCAGGAACTCGGGGTCGGAGGCGGACGGTGAGCCCCGCTTCTCCGCTTCGGTCAGAGGGCGCATGACGCCGAAGGGGCCTTCCGTCTCAGGCCGTCGGATGACGAAGTTCTCCGCAAGGATGGCGACCCTTCCCTTCTCGCCCTCCACGCGAGCCGGAGGAGGGAGGCGCGCGGGGGATTCCGCGGGAGTCTCTCCGGCAAGGACCGGACGCAGCTCGGCGATGGTGACGTCCAGGTCCGCGAAGTTGCAGCCGATGAGCAGCCGGTCCGCGCTGCGCATCCCGCGCACGCCGTCACCGCTCGGCTCGTAGCGGAACGAGCCCACGGGCGCCTCGGTCTCGTGCCATCCCGGCCTCAGGTCTCCGAACGGCTCGCCGTCCACCAGCACCTGCTGCACCCAGCGGTCGCCGTCGGGCTCCAGCAGCCAGAGGTGCAGAGCGGCGCCGGGTCCGGAGGAGTGCTTGTGGAACCGCAGACGGAAGGCGCGGGTATCCGGGGTCAGCCTGACCTCCCGTCCCACGCTTCCCCAGTGGGGCTCCCGGTCGCGATAGATGAGCCTCAACGCCGGGACGCCGCCGCTCTGGAATGCTGTATTGCCGACGGCTGCGGGGGCGTTTCCGCCGTCGGGATGGGGGCTCCACGCCTCCACCGGAGCGGCCAGGTCGGGCTGCGCGTTGACCTGCGCCCGGCAGGGGACGGGCAGCAGATGAAGCAGGGCGGCGCACAACCAGCACACCGGCAGGGCGGCGATGCCCGCCTCCCGGGCGTATGTCTCCATCGTGGCAGAAGCTCCTGTCTCAGCCCCGGGGCAACGGCGTGCTTCTCCCGGGGAGCTGTTCCTTGCGTACAGCTTATACCCTTTCCGCGGCGCCCGGTCCGTCGGGGACATCCGCCTTGCGTGCCGGGATGCAGAAAAGCCCGTATTTCTGACGGGTCCGGGCCGCGAAAGGGGATGGAAGAACCAGATGTATCCTCCTCCCTGCCCCTCCGTCGCGGACGGAGGCCGGGACGGGGTTGACATATGCGCCGTCGCGGAGTCCGGCGGCGGGCACGGTGTCCCGCCGCGTTGCGCCCGAAGCCCTTCGGCGGGCCGGGTTGGCCTGCGACGGGGCGCGCCGCCAGGGCGGCGGTCTAACCAGATGTCAAGCGGCTGGTTAGGCTGCTCTCCTGGAAGTGGAAGGGGCGGCTCTGCCGTCCCTTCTGCCATCTCTCCTTTTCCCCGCTCTGAAGTCCTGCCATGCTCCCCTGCCGCGGGAGGATGTGCGATGCCGTCCGGAGAAGCACTGAGAGACGCGCGACGGGCGCCGGGGCGCCGTCCGCGTGTGTCGAGAAAGGTGCTGACGCTATGTACGCTTCTGTCCGCGACGCCATCGTCCTGCAGGTCTGGCCCACCCTGAGATCCGGTCTTGAGGCTCTGAGGCTGGACGCCGTGGAGTTCGAGGTGACCCGTCAGATGCGGGTCCGCAACGTGGAGCCGGTGGACGGTGAAGAGTTCTGCACCCTGGACTCCGAAGAGAACATCCGCCAGTGGGCCGAACACCTTGCCACGCACGGGGTCAGAGCCAGCGCGTTCCTGTTGATGAACGACTTCAACCGGGGTGACGTGGACGAGGAGGTGGCGTGGGTGACCGCCGTGGTGAAGGCTGCCGGGCAGCTTGCCGTCCCGGCGGTCCGGATAGACGCAGCTATGTCCGGCGAGGCCGAGATGAGCCTGGACGCGCGAGTGGAGCGCTTCGCCAGCTGCATGAAGCGCGTGCTGGACAGCACGGACTACCACATCGTGGACCTGGGCATCGAGAATCACGGGCGTCAGGGCAACGACCCGGACTTCCTGGACCTGGTGCTGGACAGCGTCGGTTCGCCGCGGCTGGGCCTGACGCTGGACACGGGGAACTTCTACTGGGCCGGCCACCCGCTGGACCGCGTGTACGAGATCATCGAGCACTTTGCTCCGCGGGTCAAGCACACCCACTGCAAGAATATCGCCTATCCCGAGGAGCTGCAGCAGACGCGCCGCGAGCTGGGGTGGCAGTATGGCCAGTATGTCAGTCCGCTGCCGGACGGCGACATCGACCACTTCAAAGTGGCGCGCATCCTCAAAGCGGCGGGATACGCGGGCGACCTCTGCCTGGAGGACGAGAGCCTGGGCCGCTTCCCCCGCCACGAGTGGGACGACGTGCTGGTGCGTGATGCGGACCACCTGCGAGGGGTCATCGGGGGCTAGTAGGGCCTCCGGCGCGATGCGGGACGGCCGGATGGAGGCGACGCCGGCCAAGCTGTGGCCTGTGGCGCGAGACGGCTGAACAAGCCTGCGTAGCACTCCGGGATTGCCGAAGGGCCCGTTTGGAGGGATAATGAGAGCAGGGGAGGCCGCGGGCGCCTCCCGTCCCATCGCGATGAGACACACAGCGATACAACTGACCCCCCAGAGGGCCGCAGTGCTGGAAGCCGTGCGGGACGCGCGGCGGCACGTGGACGCCGCAGAGGTGTATCAGATGGTGCGAAGCCGGCTTCCTCGCATCAGTCTGGGCACGGTGTACCGGTCGCTGGGGGCGCTTGTGGAAGCCGGGCTGGTCCATCAGATCGACAACAGCTCGGGGCCGGCCCTGTACGACGGCAACCTCTCGCCTCACCAGCACATCGTCTGCCGGAAGTGCGGCCGCGTCGCGGACCTGGATGTCAGCATCCCTCCGGAGACTCTGGACGAAGCGGCCCGCCGCAGCGGTTTCGCCGAGGTGGAGCACAGCCGGATAGACTTCCACGGCGTCTGCGGCGAGTGCTCCTGACGGGGGCGGCCTGCTCTACTCGAAAGCCAGCACCTCGGCCTTCAGCTGGCCGATGATGCGCCCCATCCGGAACATCTCCGTGGCTTCCCCTTCGGTCAGCTTGATGTGGGTGGCGTCCACGAAGGCGTCCGGGGCCGTGCAGTCCAGCGGCGTCCACCGGTCTCCCGTCCACACCTCGTTCCAGGCGTGATAGTAGAAGTCCCCGCGGTTCAGCACGAGACCTCCCACGATGCGGCACGGGATGCCGGCCGCGCGGGCCAGCGCCGCGAACAGGACGGAGTAGTCGCGGCAGACGCCTGACGGGTCCTTCAGGACGTCCGTGGCCGGCCGGAGGATGCCCATGTCTGCCCGCGGCGTCATGGCGCGATGGACCCAGTCGCGGAGGGCCACCGCGGCCCGGTAGATGTTCTTCTCCTCCCGCACGATGTCGCGGGCTTTGCGGCGCACGGCGACGGAGTCGGACTCCACGTAGGGAGCGGGCGCGAGCCAGCGGCTGAGAGCCTCGTCCTCGACGGGCATCTCCGCCGCCTTTTCCGGTTCGAACTCCGCCGCGCGGATGAGCAGCGTGACCGTCCGGGCCCCGTCGGACTCCCCGCGCACCAGCACGCGCTGGCGCGAGTCCTCCAGCACGAACGAGCCGTCCGGCAGCCCCACGAGCCGGATGTGCAGCCTGCGCAGCCTGCCCGTGGCGGGAAGGTCCACGTTGGAGCGGACGCTGGTGAGGATGGCGAAATCCTGAGGAGGGCGGTATTCCGCCGGCTGGATGCCCATCGCCTTCTCGCGGGGCTCCCTGAGCATCGTGATGCCCATCGCCGCATCGATGCGCAGCGCCTGACCGTCCGCCAGCGACTGATAGGTGGTCAGTTCGGCCATCGGGGTCTTCGTGAGCACCACCAGCGTCTCCACCGGCGCGCCGTCGAACTCGATGGTCTCCCTGCGGTCCACGCGGACGGTCATCCCATCGAGCGTGAGGGTCAGCGGATTGAACGACTTGCGGTGGAAGACATCCCCCACTTTCAGCCCGCTCTCCAGCGCGGTGATGTAGGCGTCGCCGGCCAGCTCCGTCCCGGGCGGGATGGGGATGCTGCGGCGGCTCTCTCCCGAGTCCGTCACCAGCCGGCACTGGATGGACTCCTGCCCGATGTCGGCGATGACCCTGGTGGTCTTCCCTCCGCTGGACATCTCGAACTCCTCGTAGACCGGGCGGCCCTTCGTGTCCGAGAGCACGACGGTGCGGATCTGCTGCACCAGGCTCTGGCCCAGCACGGTCATCTCGGTGCGGGAGGTGCTTTCGGTGCGGATGGCGGGAGCGCCCCGGAACTCCTCACGGGTCTGGCGGATGTTGGTGTAGCCGATCTTCAGCTTTCCCAGATACATCCCCAGCCAGAGGTCCACATCGGGGGCCGGCTCCGGCGCGGCAGGGCGCGCCGGCCCCGGGAGGAGAAGGACTGCCAGCAGGAAGGCAAGGCGGGATGTGCGCGGCCGGAGCATCGCTGTCGTTCCTCCGTTCGATGCAGGGCGGATTGCGTATCTTCCGCTTCGGGCGCGGTGACGCCGGACTCTCAGCGGTGCGCGAACAGGCTGTGCGGCCTAGCCGGGGAAGCGTCCGGCTGTCCGGAGCCGAGCCTCCGCCCGCAGAAGCGCCAGCCGGGCCCTGTCGATATCAACCCCTTCGGAAGGGTTCTCAAGGCGCTGGCGGGCTCTCTGCATTGCGGCCTGCGCTCTCGCGACATCGATATCTTCGGGACGTTCGGCCGTATCCGCGAGGATGGTCACGTGCTCCGCCCCCACTTCCACGAACCCGCCCGAGACAGCGAAGGACTCCTCCGCGCCGGAGGCCAGCTTCACTGTCACCTGTCCGGGGACCAGACGCGCCAGCAGTGGAGCGTGGCCGACCATCACCCCGAGATACCCCTCCTCGGCCGGGACGACAAGCGAGACGGCTCCGGTGATGCTGGCCACCTGCCGGTCCGGAGTCACGATATCCACGCTGAAGGCGGCGGGCGCCATCGCTACGCGGACCCCAGCGACTTCGCTTTTTCGATGGCGCTGTCCAGGTTGCCCGTCATGTAGAACGCCTGCTCCGGCAGATGGTCCACCTCGCCGTCCAGGATGGCCCGGAACCCCTTGACCGTCTCCTCGCGCGGGACATACTGCCCGCTCATCCCGGTGAAGGTCTCGGCCACAAAGAACGGCTGGCTCAGGAACATCTCGATGCGCCGGGCGCGGGCGACGGTCAGCTTGTCCTCATCGGAAAGCTCGTCGATGCCCAGGATGGCGATGATATCCTGAAGGTCCTTGTAGCGCTGGAGCACCTGCTGGACGTCGCGGGCCGTCTGGTAGTGGTCCTCTCCCACCACCAGCGGGTCCAGGATGCGGGACGTCGAGACCAGCGGGTCGACGGCCGGATAGATCGCCTTGACCGCGATGGCGCGCTCCAGATAGGTGGTGGCGTCCAGGTGGGAGAAGGTGGTGGCCGGCGCCGGGTCCGTCGGGTCGTCGGCCGGCACATAGACGGCCTGGATGCTGGTGACGGAGCCCTTCTTGGTGGACGTGATGCGCTCCTGCAGGTCTCCCATCTCGGTGCCGAGAGTGGGCTGGTAGCCTACGGCGCTGGGCATGCGTCCCAGCAGCGCGGAGACCTCGGAGCCCGCCTGCACGAAGCGGAAGATGTTGTCGATGAACAGCAGCACGTCCTGCCCCGCCACGTCGCGGAAGTACTCCGCCATCGTGAGGGCCGTCAGCCCCACCCGCAGGCGCGCGCCGGGGGGTTCGTTCATCTGGCCGAAGACCATGGTGGTCTTTTCGATGACCCCGCTCTCGATCATCTCGTGCCAGAGGTCGGTCCCTTCACGGGTGCGCTCGCCCACTCCGCCGAAGACGGAGACGCCGCCGTGCTCGGTGGCGATGTTGCGGATGAGCTCCTGGATGAGAACGGTCTTGCCGAGGCCCGCACCGCCGAACAGACCGACCTTGCCGCCCTTGGCGTAGGGGCAGAGCAGGTCGATGACCTTGATGCCCGTCTCGAACATCTCCACGGCCGGGCTCTGCTCCTCGAAGGGAGGCGGCTTGCGGTGGATGGGCATGGTCTGCTCGGCCTCCACGGGACCGCGCTCGTCGATGGGCTCTCCTAGCAGGTTGAAGACCCGCCCCAGCGTCTGGGGTCCCACCGGGACGCGGATGGGGGCTCCCGTGTCCACAGCGGGCATTCCGCGGACCAGACCGTCCGTGCTGGCCATCGCGACGCAGCGCACCACATCGTCGCCCAGCATCTGGGCGACCTCCACGGTCAGGTCCGCACCGTCGTCCCGCTTGATGACGACGGCGTTCAGCAGCTCGGGCAGCGACTCGCCCGGGAACTGCACGTCCACCACGGGACCGATAACCTGTACAACTTTTCCTTCAGCCATTGGCGATTCTTGTACTTTCTCCGCGCCTGCGGCCCGCACCCGCCGCAGGCGTCGCTTCAACTGATGGCATCCGCCGCGCCCACGATCTCGGCGATCTCCGCCGTGATGGCCGCCTGCCTCGCCCTGTTCAGCGAGAGGGTCAGACGTTCGATCATCTCTCCGGCGTTCGTGGTGGCGGTGGACATGGCGGTCATTCGCGCGCCCTGCTCACTGGCGATCGCCTCCAGCACCGCCCGGAAAACAAGGGTGTCCACGTAGCGCGAAAGGAGATGCGCCAGCAGCTCCTCCGGCTGCGGCTCGAAGAGAAAATCCGCGTAGGTCTCCACCAGGGCGGCTTCCTCACCGCCTGGCGGCTCCACCGGCAGCAGCCTCTCCACCACGGCCCTCTGCGCCATCGCGCTGCGGAACTCCGTGAAGATGAGATACACCGCATCCAGTTCCCGGGCCTCGAATGCGGCCTGGACGGTCCGGGACATGGGCCGGATGGTCGCGAAGTCCACATCCGTGCCCGGCAGCTCGTATGCGCCCGCCAGCGGGACCCCCAGCTTGCGGATGGCCCCCACGGCTTTCTTCCCCATCACGTGCAGAGACAGCTCCTGCCCGCGCCGCTCGTTCAGGAAGCGCTGGGTGAGACGGACGATGTTGGTGTGATAGCTGCCCGCCAGTCCCCGGTCCGCGCCGACGATGATGGCCGCCACGCGCTCCTCTTCCCGGACCTCCAGCAGCGGGTGGGCCACGGTCGTCCCCGAGGCGACCAGGTCCGAGATGATCTGCTGGATCTTGGCGGCGTAGGGCCGGGCCGCCTGCACCCGGGACTGCGCCTTCTGGAGCCGCGCCGAGGCGACCAGCTTCATCGCCTGGGTGATCTGCTGGATGTTCCTGACGGATTTTATCCGTCGCCGGATGTCGCGGGCGCTGGCCATGGGACCTTAGCTGGATGCTCCTTCCCGGGCTGCCGTGAAGCTCCTGCGGAAGTCCTCGAGAGCCGTGCGCACCTTCTGCTCGGCTTCGTCCGTGAACTTGCCGGTGCTCTGGATCTCCTGGACCACGTCCGGATACTTGGCGTCCAGGAAGGTATACAGTTCCGATTCGAACCGCTGGCACTCGGCGACCGGGATATCGTCCAGGTAGCCGCTGGTGGCCGCGTAGATGACGATGACCTGCCGCGCCTCGGGCATCGGGTGATACTGAGGCTGCTTCAGGATCTCCACGATGCGGTTTCCGCGGTTCAGCTGCTGCTGGGTGACGCGGTCCAGGTCGCTGGCGAACTGGGCGAAGGCCTGCAGCTCCCAGTACCTGGCAAGGTCGAGCTTGAGCCGCCCGGCCACCTTCTTCATAGCCGGGATCTGCGCCTTGGAACCCACCCTGGAGACGGAGATGCCCACGTTCACCGCCGGGCGCACCCCCGCGTAGAACAGGTCGCCCTCCAGATAGATCTGTCCGTCCGTGATGGAGATGACGTTCGTCGGGATGTAGGCGGAGACGTCGCCGGCCTGAGTCTCGATGACCGGGAGCGCCGTCAGCGAGCCCGCCCCTTTGGCGTCGGAGAGCTTGGCGGCGCGCTCCAGCAGGCGGCTGTGCAGGTAGAAGACGTCTCCGGGATACGCCTCGCGGCCCGGAGGGCGCCTGAGCAGCAGCGAGACCTGCCGGTAGGCCTGCGCGTGCTTGGACAGGTCGTCATAGATGACCAGCGCGTGGCGTCCGCTGTCCCGGAAATATTCGCCCATGGAGCAGCCTGCGTAGGGCGCGATGTACTGCAGCGGCGCCGGGTCGCTCGCGGCGGCGGAGATGACGGTGGTGTACTCCATGGCGCCGGCGTTCTCCAGGACGTTCACCAGCTTGGCGACGGTGGAGAGCTTCTGCCCGATGGCCACATAGAAGCAGTAGACGTCCTTGCCCTTCTGATTGATGATGGTGTCCACCGCGATGGCCGTCTTGCCGGTCTGGCGGTCCCCGATGATGAGCTCGCGCTGCCCGCGCCCGATGGGGATCATGGAGTCGATGGCCTTAAGGCCCGTCTGCAGCGGCTCGCAGACCGACTGGCGGTCCACCACGCCGGGCGCCACCGTCTCGATGGGGCGGCGATGCTCGGTGACGATGGGCCCTTTGCCGTCCAGCGGGTCTCCCAGGGCGTTCACGACGCGTCCGATGACCGCCTCACCCACGGGAACGTCGATGATGCGTCCGGTGCGCCGGACCTGGTCGCCTTCCTTGATCTCGGTGTCCGGGCCGAGGATGACGCAGCCGACGTTGTCCTCCTCCAGGTTCAGCACCATCCCCATGACGCCGCCGGGGAATTCGACCAGCTCGCTGGCCATCGCATCGGCCAGGCCGTAGACCCGCGCGATGCCGTCGCCGACCTGCAGAACCGTGCCGACACCGATCTCCTCCAGCCCCTTTTCGTAGCTGGCGATCTCCTGCGCCAGAATGGAGGTCACTTCCTCCGGACGTATGCTCGATGGCATGCTCTCAGTCCTCAGCCTCTCAGATAAAGTCGTTGACGCCGCACGGTCAGTCTGACCGGCCCGCGAGAGCGTCCCGCAGCCGGCGGATCTCCGTCTTCACGGAACCGTCCAGCAGGCGGTCTCCGATGCGGACGACGAGTCCTCCCAGGATGCCCGGGTCCACCTGCGGTTCGATGACCACCTGGCGGCCCGTGCGGCGGCCCAGCAGCCCCCGGGCCTTCTCCATCTCGTCGTCCGAAAGGGGGACGGCGGATATGACCCTCGCCCGCACGACGCCCGCCCGTTCGTCGGCGATCTTCCGGAACGCCGCCTCCGCGCTCAGGGCGATGCGCTCCCGCCGCTTCTCGATGAGAAGCATCAGGAAGTGCAGCGTCAGGGGGTCGACCCGCTCCCCGAACAGCCTCTGCACCACGGCGCGCTTCGCGCGGTCCGGGGTGACGCGCTGGATGAGCGCATCCCGCAGTCTCGGGTGCTCGTGGAGGGCGCTCGCCACCAGATGGAGGTCGTCGGCCACCCGGTCCACGATGCCGGCCGCCGATGCCGCCGTGTAGAGCGCCGCCGCATAGCGGCGCACCGCCGCAGCACTGTGCAGCATCAGAGCGGCTCTCCCGGCGGGACTCCCGCCCAGCCCCCGGCGTTCATCGCCTCATCCCCTCTCACCCGCGATCTGCTCCAGGGTGCGCTGGATGAGCGACCGCTGCCCGGGGTCGTCCAAGGTCTGGCCGATGATGCGCTCGGTGGCCTGAGCCACGAGGTCCGCGACGTGCTCGCGGATCTGCGTGAGCGCCTTGTCGCGCTCCTGTTCGATCTCCTGAACGCCGCGCCTGCGCATCCTCTCCACTTCAGCCTGCGCCTCCGCGATGATCTGCTCCTTCAGCCGGGCGCCTTCCGCCCCGGCCTGCTCGATCCTCGCGCGAGCCTCGGCCTCTATCTCGTCCAGCCTCCGCTGAAGGCGGACCTGCTCCTCCTGGATGCGGGCGTTCTCCTCCTCGATGCGCCGGAACGATGTCTCGATCTCTTCGCGGCGCTGCTTCAGGATGCCGCTGATGGGCCGCACCAGCACCTTCGAGAGCAGCCACAGGAGCAGGAGAAAGGAGATGATATTGGCCAGGATGACCTGCGGATCGATCCCCAGTGCCTCAAACAGCTGTTCCACTCAGCACCCCTTTGCAGTCGGACCGCCGGGGAAGACCGGTCCCAGGGAGGACGGGCCTTCCGGCGGAAGCGGACGTCGCCTGTGTCAGGTCACTTGGCAAGCGCCTGGATGACCTGGGCAGCGTCCGGCAGCTTTCCGGAGAGCAGGAAGAACACCAGCAGCGCGTAGATGGCCAGAGACTCGATCAGCGCAAGGCAGATGATCATGGCCAGCTGGATCTTGCCGGACGCTTCCGGCTGGCGCGCGATGGCGGACATGGCGGAGCCACCCACCATTCCCTGAGCGATGGCCGCCGACAGCACGGCGACCGGGAGCGCAAATCCGGTAGCGAGTGCGAGTGCTACGAGGTAACCCATGTTGTCTCCTCTTGATTGTTAGACGTGCTCAACACCGGCCGTCCGGCCGGAAGACCTACCCTCGAGACCGCTGAATCAGGCAGCCGATGCAGCCTCCCCTGCCTGCGCGGCGGAATGGCGCGCGGCGTGATGCTCTTCGTGCCCCTCGTGCTCCTCGTGACCGCTCGTGATGATGAGGATGTAAGCCGAAGTCAGCACGGTGAAGACCAGCGCCTGGACCAGTGATGTAAACACTCCGAACACGACGATCGGAAACTGGAGGGGAAGCACCTTGGAGCCGAAAAGCACCAGCGGCCCGAGCAGCGTGATCTGCAGGATGACCGTCTCCTCCCCGAAGATGTTGCCGAAAAGACGGATGGAGAGCGAGAGCGGCTTTGCAAGCTCCCCGATGATGTGCAGCGGCAGCATCAGCGGCGCCAGCCAGAGAGGCTCGCCCATGAAGTGCCGGATATAGCCCCAGAAGCCGTGTTCGCGGATGCCCTGGATCTGCACGTAGGTGATGGCCACCAGCGCGAGGGCGATGGTCATGTTCAGGGTGGCCGTCGCAGGCTTCAGCCCGGGCACGAGGCCCATCAGGTTCATCGTGAGGATGAACAGGAAGGTGGTGACCAGGAACGGGACGTGGCGCTCCCCTCCCGGTCCCAGGATCCCCACATAAAAGGACTCCAGACCTCCGACCAGAAGCTCCAGCAGATTCTGGAGCTTGCCGGGTACCTTCGACAGCCGGCGCGTGCCGAGAGCCCCCAGCGTGACAAGAAACACGATGGCGAGGGTGGACATCCCGACGTACAGCCACGGACTGCCGTGCAGCAGGGAACTGCCGTGTGCGTCGTGTGCATCACCGTGGGCATCGCCGTGAGCGGGGGCGCCGTGCGTGCCGTGTGTGGGAGCAGCCGCGTGCGCGGGGGCGCCGGCGGCCGCAGGCTGGAAGGAAGCGGCGAGCAGAGACAGACAGACCAGACTGAAAAACAGGACAGGGAGCAGGCTGAAAGCCCGTCCCTCGGAACGTCTCAGTGCTGTGAGTGCTCTCTCCCTCAATTCCTCTCAATCCGCCCGGTCAGCCCGGCGCCTTCCGTCTGTCAGCGAATATACCACAATGACGGCCTGGGTGAATCCCAGGCCGATCACAAAAGCCGTCAAATGCAGGTCCCTCCAGAGCAGGGCCAGCTTCAGCAGCCCCGCGATGAGCAGGAGCCTGCCTCCCAGGATGAGTGCGCGGCCGGCCCGTGCCCGGCGGCTCCAGCCCCTTCCCTCGATCTCGAGTGCAGCGCCGGCGAGAACGCGGGCACTGTCCCGGATGAGCAGCAGACTGATCGCGCTGATTGCGGCCCCGAAAACGAAGCTCGCGGCGCTCGCCGCTTTGCCCACCGCCATCGCCAGCGCCGCCGCCGCGACCGCGCCAGCGGTCCAGGACTGCCAGAAGCCACGCCAGAATCGCTCGTGCACCCTGCAGGCGCGCCTATTTCGACAGGCGGATGAGCAGCTTCAGCATCTCGTAGAATCCTGCGGCCACGCCCAGCAGGGTGAACACGAGCATGAGATACGGACCGGTGCCCAGCTTCGCGTCCAGCCAGGACCCGAAGAAGTAACCGATGCCCGTCGCCACAACGAGCGTGATGCCCACCGTGCTGGCCATTCCCAGCTGGGCGAGCCACTGACGATCGTCCCTGTCACCCATCAACAGGCGCCCGCCGAACGCCGCAGTCTGCTGAGAGCCGCCCGGACCTGTGAAAAAAGGCGCACAGGCGGAGTATAACATGGCTGTCAGGGTTTGGCCATTGCCACCGCTTCGCATCTTCGCGTCTCAGGGCCCGCCCGTCGGGCGGGAGAATGCAAACAGATGTTCGCTTTTTGTGTGTGGTAGAATCTGGAGGGAAGGGAGCGTTCCACATAGCGGAACTTTTTTCAACTTTTTTCTTTTGGGGGGTAAAGATTCCGGTCCGGGTCGCCGATAAAGCGAATGGACAGACGAATCGACGAACTCTCGACAAGGGCAAACTCTTCGAAAGGGGAGGACGCAAAGCCAGGGGTCTAAACCGCGGGAGCGGCAAGACAGCCCGGCTGCCGAAGTGGTCCCGCCGCAGCCTTCGAAGACGTTTGCCGTTTTCTTTTGCCGGGCGAGGCGGGCTGGAGGCAACGGAACGATGAAGATCTCGGAGTTTGAATCGGGACAGGCAGGAGCGAATGCCCGGCCGGCGCAGAAGGGGCGGATCCTTCCGGAGGAGTTCCGGGCGTCGCTGCACGGAGAGAAGCGTCAGGGGCGGGCCAGGACGTCTCGAGAAGAGGCGATCGAGGTGGCCATGAAGGCGCTGGAAGAGGTTCCCGACGTCCGTGAGGACCTTGTGGAGGATATCCGGGCGCGTCTGGAGCGCGGAGAGTATCAAGTGGATGCGGCCGAGGTCGGCGAGATGATGCTGCGCCGGATGAGGGCGGATCGCATCCGTTAAGGAATGCTGCCGGTCCGGTGAAGTGCGGGGCCCGCCTCGAGGAAGAGGCGGGCCCTTCCGTGTACGTCGGGAGGGGGCGCTCGCGTCCCGTGCTCGGTGGTGCGCAAAAGATGAGGGTGGAGGTATAAAGGATGCCGGATCTCACCGGCAGCTGTTTGCGCAGCGTTGCGCGGAAGCCGGGAGCGCTCTTTCAGGACGGGTCGTGTTGGGGCTGAAGTTCGCCGTCGTCAACCAGAAAGGCGGGGTGGGAAAGACCACCACGGCAGTGAATCTGGCCGCGTGCCTTGCGGCGGAGGGGGAGCGGGTGCTGCTGGTGGACATGGACCCCCAGGCGAACGCCACCACGGGCAGCGGCCTGGACCGCAAGCAGGTCCGGACGACCATCTACGACGCGCTGATCGGCGGGGTGCCGATGGAGGAAGCGGTGATCCCTTCCCCGTTTCCCAATCTGGACGTCGTCCCTTCGACGCTCGACCTGGCGGGGGCGGACATCGAACTCATCTCGATGATCTCCCGCGAATCCCGGCTGAAGAACGCTCTGGCCGGAGTGGAAGGGCGCTACGGGTGGGTCTTCATCGACTGTCCTCCCGCGCTGGGGCTCCTGACGATCAATGTCCTGACGGCGGCCGACTTCGCCCTGATCCCGATCCAGTGCGAGTACTATGCGCTGGAAGGGATCAGCCAGCTTCTTCGCACCATCGAGCTGGTGAGGAAGGAGCTGAACCCGAGGCTGGAGATCGCCCGGGTGATCCTGACGATGTTCGACTATCGCACGCGGCTGAGCCAGGATGTGGTGCGCGAGGTGCGGGAGTTCTTCGGCGAGCTCGTGTCTCCGACCGTGGTGCCGCGCAACGTGCGGCTGTCCGAGGCGCCCAGCCACGGGCTCCCCGTGATCGAATACGACCCCCGGTCGAAAGGCGCCGAGAGCTACCGCAGGCTGGCTTTGGAGGTGATGCGCTTTGGAGAGAAAAGGTCTGGGTAAGGGTCTTTCCGCACTCATCCCTGCTGCCGACCCGGGCGGGGTCCTGGAACTGGATGTAGAGTCCATATCCCTGAATCCCAGGCAGCCGCGGAAGACGGTAGATGAGGGCGCGATCCGCGAACTGGCGGCTTCCATCCGGGAGCACGGCATCATCCAGCCCGTGGTGGTGCGGCCGGCCGGAGACGGGCGTTTCGAGCTGGTCGCGGGAGAGCGGCGCCTGAGGGCGGCTCGGGTCGCGGGGCTGCGGAGGATTCCCGCGCTGGTGCGGGCGATGGAGGATCAGCAGTCGCTGGAGGTGGCGCTGATCGAGAACATCCAGAGGGAGGACATCAGCCCGATGGATGCGGCGCGAGCCTACCGGCGCCTGATGGACGAGTTCGACCTTTCGCAGGAGGAGCTTGCATCCCGGGTCGGGAAGTCCCGTCCGGCGATTGCCAACACTCTGCGTCTGCTTCAGCTCCCCCCCGCCATCCAGGACCGGGTGGAGAAAGGGGAGCTGTCGGAGGGTCACGCGAGGGCTCTCCTCTCCATCCCAAACCCCAACGGGCAGCTTCTGGTGGCGGATGAGATCGTGCGCAAAGGAAGCTCGGTGCGGGAGGCGGAGCGGATGGCGCGTGCGTGGAATTCGGCCGCCCGGCGGGAGGTTGTTTCACGTGAAACATCACCCCACCCTGCGAAAGCGGAACTCGCCGCCGTCGAGGAACAGCTGCGCGAGCTCTTCAAGACCAGGGTCCGTGTCCTGTATGCGGAAGACCGGGGGCGGATCGAGATCGAGTTCTACGGGCAGGACGACCTCAATCGCATCCTGGAGCTCATCGGGGGCATCTGGAAAAGGCCGCCCTCCTGATGGCCGGAAGGAAGCCCTCAGTGGTCAAAACAGGGTCTTCTTCGCTTCCCGGCGCACCTCGATCACCTTTAGCCTCGCCGCCGCGATGTCCTGGACCAGCGTGCGCCGCGCTTCCAGAAACGCCTGTCCTCCCTGACGGAGGATGTATGCCGGGTGCAGTGCCGCAATGGCGTATCGGGCGTACGGGACCTCAAAGAACTTCCCGCGTTCCTGGGTCATCCGGAAGTTCTTGTGGATCAGCAGGCTTGCAGACGGCGCTCCCAGACACAGCACCACGAGAGGCCTCACGAGCTCCAACTGCTGCTGCAGCCAGGGGTGGCACGCCGCAATCTCCTGCGCGGTCGGTGCGCGGTTCCTCTTGCGCCCGTTCTCCACGATGCAGGCCCGGCATTTGACGACATTCGCGATGTAGACGTGTCTGCGGGTGATGCCGTTCTCCGCGAGGCATTCGTCCAGCAGAGCCCCGGCCCGCCCCACGAAGGGACGTCCCGTCAGGTCCTCGCGCTCCCCCGGACCCTCCCCCACGATCATCAGAGGCGCTTCCGGGTTGCCCTCTCCGAAAACAACGGTCGTCCGGGTCTGGGAAAGCCCGCAGGCGGTGCAGACGGATGCCTCGGCGGCGATGCGGGCAAGCTCCGCGGCCGCGTCGCGGACCTCGTTCACTCCGTGCCCTCCGCAATGGCGGTGAGCTTCCGCCACACCTCCTCGAGCGCTTCCGGAAGCACTTTGGTGTCCGCGAGAACGGGCATGAAGTTGGTGTCGCCGTTCCACCGGGGAACGATGTGCAGATGGATATGGTCCGTGATCCCCGCGCCGGCCACCCGGCCCAGATTGATGCCCACATTGAACCCGTCCGGACGGCCCATCCTGCGCAGAAGAGCCATCCCGCGGTCCACAAGGTCCATCAGCTCCAACCGCGCCCCCGGCTCCAGCTCGGAGATCTCAGCCGTATGCTGGTAAGGCGCCGCGAGGAGGTGCCCGTTGTTATACGGAAACGCGTTCAGCATCAGGAAGCCGTGTTCTCCCCGGTGCACGATGAGCGCCTCACGGTCCTCAAGTCCCGGCTTGTCGCAGAAGATGCAACCCGGACTCTCCGCGTTGTTGATGTACTGCATCCTCCACGGTGCCCACAGCCGTTCCAAATCCCGATTCTCCTTCCCTGTGCCGGCCTAGCCCTGACCGGAACCCTTCGAGCGCTCCAGGAAGTTGACGCGCAGGTCGGCCAGCGACTGCCGGATCTGACGGTTCGTCTCTTCGTCCAGATAGGGATACAGCCGCCGGGCGATATCCTCGAAGGTGTCGATGGCCAGACGGGCCTGCTGAAGGTCGACCTCCGCCCGGCGCGTCACCGGGTTCGCGATCAGTCCCATCCACTGCCAGGCGGCCGCGCCCAGGAGGCTCAGCACATACGCCAGCAGGTCCGGCACCTCGGCGCTCATCTGCTGTCCCTCGCTCTCCGGGGCTCCGGCGGGCTCGCCGGGTCGTTCGACGGGTTGAGTCTCCTCCCCGCCGGAAGCCGGTTCTCCCTCCGCGGCCTTCTCACCGGTCGAATCCTCGCCCGTGACCAGCCTGCGCTTGTCCACCACCTGGAATCCTTCCGTCTCCTGATCGCTCATGTCTCCCGCTCCTTTTCACACTTCATCCCGCCGTCGTGAGGCGACACACTGTCCGTCGTCTGCGACGCCCGGGACCAATGCGCGCCTGCTCGGTCCCGATTCCTTCCGCCGTCCACCTGCGCGCGCCCCGGCCGGGCGTCAATCAGGATATCCCATTCCCCACCCCCAGGCAACGACATCTCCCCCCGAGATCCGCACCGCACGGCCCCGTCGTTCCGGCTTCGTCTCCAATGCCTTGACCTGTCGCCCCCGTCTTTCCGGGAGTCGTGTCATCGGCTCACACCAGCCATCTTGAGGAACTCCTCTTCCGACACGACACGGATTCCCAGTTCTGTGGCCTTCGCGAGCTTGCTGCCGGCCTTCTCTCCGGCCACCACAAGGTCGGTCGAACGGCTTACTGAGGACTTCACTTCCGCCCCCAGGCGTCTGGCCAGGTCCTCCGCCTCCTCTCTTGTCAAGCTTTGCAGAGTCCCCGTGAACACCACGCTCAAGCCCTTGAGAGGGCTTTCGACTGCCGCCTGCGCCGCGACCGGCGCACGCGGAGCGACGCCACCGGCCAGAAGTCGCAGGACGGCCTCTCGGTTGCGAGGGTCGGCGAAGAATCCTGCCACCTCCTGGGCAATGACCGGACCGATCTGCTCGATCTGCGCCAGTTCGTCCTCAGGGGCCGCCATCAGGCTGTGGATGTCGCTGTACCGGGAAGCCAGGATGCGCGCGACGTGCTCCCCCACGTGCCGGATGCCCAGCGCGAAGAGGAACCGTTCCAGCGGAGGCGTGCGCGACGCGGCGATAGATCTCAGGATGTTGCCGGCCAGCTTCTCCTTCACGCCGTCCAGCCGCAGCAGGTCCTCCCGGGTCAGGTGATACAGGTCCGCGGGCTCCCTCACCAGGCCCTTCTCGAGCATCTGGGACAGGGTGGCCGGCCCCACCCCGTCGATGTCCATCGCTCCCTTGGAGCAGAAGTGGACCAGCCGCTCCAGCTGCTGCGCGGGGCAGGCGATGTTCGTGCATCGCGCCACCACTTCCCCCTCCTCTCGCGTCACCGGCCCGCCGCAGGAAGGGCAGCGGTCCGGCATCCGGAATGGCCGGGCATCCGGCGGGCGGCCCTCCGGAACCACCAAGACCACCTCCGGGATGACGTCGCCCGCGCGCTGCACCACCACCCGGTCGCCCACCCGCACGTCCTTTCTGCGGATCTCGTCCTCATTGTGCAGGGTGGCCCGGGACACGGTCACACCGCCGATGTTCACCGGCTCCAACTCCGCAACGGGAGTCAGCGCGCCCGTGCGTCCCACCTGGACCACGATATCCCGGACCGTGGTGACCGCCTGCTCCGCCGGGAACTTGAACGCCACCGCCCACCGCGGACTTCGCGAGACCGCACCCAGCCGCTCCTGCAGGGCGAAGTCATTCACCTTGACCACCACCCCGTCGATCTGGTAGTCCAGCTCTCTGCGGCGCTCTGACCACTCCCGGCAGAATTCCCGGGCGCCGCCGATGCCCCGGCTGAACCGTGTATGCGGATTGACCGGGAATCGCCATTCCCGCAGCTTCTCCAGCGCCTCCAGGTGGGTGGAGGCAAGCGGACGGGAGACGGCCCCGAGCCCGTAGGCGAAGAATCGTAGCCGGCGGCTGGCGGTCACTGCAGGGTCCAACTGGCGCAGCGACCCGGCGGCGGCGTTGCGGGGATTGGCAAAGAGCGGCAGGCCATCCCGCGCCCTCTCTTCGTTGATGCGCCGGAACTCCGCGACGCTCAGATACGCCTCCCCCCGGACCTCCAGCAGTTCCGGCGGCGGCTCCCCCTCCAACGGGAGCGACAGAGGGATGGCCTTCACGGTCCTCAGATTGGCGGTGATGTCCTCGCCCCTCGTGCCGTCTCCCCGCGTCGCTCCCTGCACCAGCACGCCGTTCTCGTAGGTCAGCGACACCGCGAGCCCGTCTATCTTCAGTTCGCAGACGTACTCGATGCTCTCCGGAGCATCCGTCCCCAGGAAGCGCTTGATGCGGGCATTGAACTCGGAAAGCTCCTCTTCGCTGAACGCGTTGGACAGGCTCAGCATCGGCGCCCGGTGGACGACGCTCCGGAACTCTTCCGCCGGGGGGGCGCCGACGCGCTGGGTCGGGGAATCGGGAGTGCGCAGCTCCGGATACTTCTGCTCCAGTCGCTCCAGTTCGCGGAAAAGACGGTCGTATTCCGCATCGTCCACAAGCGGGGAGTCCAGCACGAAGTAGTGATAGTTCAACTCTTCGATGCGCTCCCGCAGGCGAGCCGCGGTCTGCCTCACCTCGTCGGGTATCCCGTTTCCCATGGCCAGCCCCTTCCTCCGATCCGCAGCCTTCCGGCGGTTCTTCCGGGCATCTATTCTAGCAGTCTGCCCGGCGGCCTGACGAGACGGCCGCTTAGACAATCTCTGCGGCCGCGGCTATAGTATCTCCGGCTCTGAATACGGCGGCGCGCCAGCGGGCGCGCCCGGGGAGGAGGATGCGCAAAGTGGCGGTCATTTACGGGCGGCGATACTCCAGGCTCGAGCTTCTGAAGCACGTCGGCGACATCTCGCAGATTGCGGGCATCAGGACGGTCCGGCTGCAGGACGGCCCCGAAGATGCAGTCCGCGCCCTTGAGTTCAAAACGGGCTCCGGTCTGCAGTTCGACGTTCTGGCGGACCGCGGGTTCGATATCTCCAACGCTTCCCACAACGGGCGCGCTCTCAACTGGCGGTCTGCCACCTCGGACCAGCATCCCGCGCACTTCGAGCCCGAGGGGCTCGGCTGGCTCAGGACGTTCTACGGAGGACTGGTCCTCACCTGCGGCCTCTCTCAGGCCGGCGCTCCCTGTGTGGACGAGGGGCAGGAGCTGGGACTGCACGGCCGCATCTCCCATACACCCGCGCGGGAGGTCTCCGTCCGGCAGTACTGGGACGGGGATGAGTTCGTGATGGAAGCGCGCGGGAAGATGCGGGAGAGCGTGGTCTTCGGCGAGAACCTCTGTCTGGAGCGCACCATCACCTCCTCCCTCGGCTCAAATCGCCTGCGCATCCGGGACACCGTCACGAATGAGGGATACGAGACCCGGCCGCATATGATGCTCTATCACATCAACATCGGGTTCCCCGTGGTGGACGCGGGCTCGCGCATCCTCGCCCCGTCCGTCTCCTCGGTGCCCCGGGACGAAAGGGCGCAGGTCGAGCCGGAGAGATGGATGGAGATGCTGCCTCCCACCCCGGGCTTCGAGGAGCGGGTCTACTTCCACACGATGAATGCGGATGCGCAGGGCTATGTGACCGTGGCGCTGGTCAACGAGACTCTCCCAGGCGGCCCGTTCGGAGTCTGGGTGCGCTATCGCAAGGACACGCTCCCGCGGTTCGCCGAATGGAAGATGAACGGCGCGGGAGTCTACACCTGCGGCCTTGAGCCCGCCAACTGCAGCGTGCTCGGGCGGGCCAGAGAGCGCGAGGCCGGCACGCTGGTGCACCTGGAGCCGTGGGAGTCGCGCGAGTACGACGTGGAGATCGGGGTCATCGATTCGGAGGCCGAATACGCCCGGGTCCGGGCCGCCATCGAGGCCTGCCTGTGATGGATGTCGCCGACCTCAAGATCTTCTCCGGCAGCGCCAATCCGGAGCTCGCCCGCGGCATCGCGGCCTATCTGGGATGCGAGCCCGGGAAGCTCCTCTCCCAGCGCTTCTCGGACGGCGAGCTCTATGTCAAGTTCGAGGAGAGCGTCCGCGGGAAGGATGTCTACGTCGTGCAGCCCACCTGTCCTCCCGTGGACCAGCACCTCGTCGAGCTCCTGGTGCTGCTGGATGCCCTGAAGCGGGCATCCGCGGAGCGCATCACGGCCGTCATCCCGTATTACGGCTATGCGCGTCAGGAGAAGAAGGACCGGCCGCGGGAGCCCATCACGGCCAAGCTCATCGCCGACCTGCTGCGCACCGCCGGAGCGGGACGGGTCATCACGATGGACCTCCACGCGGAGGCCATCCAGGGGTTCTTCGATGTCCCTGTCGACCACCTCACCGCCATCCCCCTGCTCACCCGGCATATCCGGGAGAGGGGGCTGCAGGACGTGGTGGTGGTCTCCCCGGACGAGGGGCGGGTCAAGAAGGGCCGGCAGGTCACGAACCGGCTGGGAGCCCCTCTGGCCGTGGGCTACAAGTATCATCCGGCTCCGAACGTCGCGGAGGTCACCCACATCGCGGGAAATGTGGAAGGGCGGGTCCCCGTCATTATCGAGGACATGATCGCGACGGGAGGGAGCATCACGGAGTGCGTTGACATGCTGCTCCAGCACGGCGCGCGGCCGGAAGTCTACGTGGCCTGTACGCATGGCCTGTTCACCGGCAACGCGAAAGCCAATCTGGAGCGGCCTGAGATCCGGGAGATCGTCTGCACCAATACCGTCCCCGTGGAGCCCGGACGGTGTCCCGCCAATGTGACCCGGCTGGACGTCGCGCCGCTATTCGGGGAGGCTATCCGCAGGCTGCGCGAGCACGAGTCCATTTCGTCGCTTTTTGACTGAGAGACCCGCGGGCCTGCGCGGCCGGCGCCTCGAAGAGGCCCGCGGGACAGGAGCACAATGACCGATGGCGGTTTTTGATACGGTTCTGAACCTGAGGACGGCCAGGAAGTTCGAGGCTCTCGATGTGACGGACCTGGTGGCCAGGGCTGTCGCGGAGTCGGGCATCAGGAAGGGGATATGCAGTCTGTTCGTCCCCCACACCACGGCAGGGGTGTCCGCCAACGAACACTTCGACCCGAACGTTCCCCACGACATCCTGACCACACTGGCGGGCCTGGTCCCGGAGGATGCATCCTACGGCCATCCGGAAGGCAACGCCCCGGCGCACATCAAAGCTTCCGTCGTGGGTTCGTCCCTGAGCATCCCCGTGCGGGAGGGTCAGCTCGCTCTCGGGCGGTGGCAGGGCGTGTATCTGATGGAGTTCGACGGTCCCCGCTCCCGCCAGATGCACGTCACCGTGGTCGGCTGAGGCTCCGGGAGTCCCCCGTGGCCGTCAGCGGTCCGGCTCGTCGGGTGCGTCCGCGGGGTCGGGCGACGGGGGCTTGCGCTCCCAGGGCTGGTTGTCCCAATCCTCCTGCGGCACCCCCAGGAACAGCGACCGGTCCAGCCACTTGACATGTCCCGTCCAGCGTCCCGCCTCGCCGCGCGCGGCGGAGCCTGCCATCTCGCGCCGCATCAGATGCATCTTGGAGTCCAGGTCCTCGATGTAGTGGATGGCGACCGCCTCCGGGAACATCGGCACGCGGGGCGAACCGAACTCCAGGCTGCCGTGGTGGCTGACGATGATGTGCGTCAGCATCATCCGCCAGTCCTCCTCGAAGCCCGGGATGTCGTCCATCAGACTGTTCGCGATGAGTACGCCCTGAGGGATGTGTCCCAGCAGCAGGCCGGCGTCGCTGTGCGCGATGCGTCTGGACCAGACGTATTCCTGCGTCTTCCCGATGTCGTGCAGCACGGCGCCCGCGATGAGCAGGTCGCGGTTCGTCTCGGGATAATGCGAGGCAAGCGCCTCCGCCATCTTCACCACCGAGAGCGTGTGCTCCAGAAGACCCCCCAGATAGGCGTGATGGACGCGCACCGCCGCAGGCGCCTCGCGGAACCGCCGGCCCACTTCGGTGTCTCCGGTGGCCACCTCGAGCAGGCGGCGCACCCGCGGGTTGCGCACTCCCGCAATGCGCACTGCCAGCTCCTGCGCCATCTCGTCCACCGGACGGGGAGCCACCGGAAGGAAATGGCGCGGGTCGACCTCCTCCGTCACCGGCCAGAGATGGTCCAGCGTGACCTGCAGATGTCCCTGGTAGGTGTCCACCCGGCCCGAGACGCGGAGGTAGTCGGCGGAGCGGGCCGCCTGCTGCTCGGCGTCCGAGGCGCGCCAGCGGATGGCCTCCACCGACCCGGTGCGGTCCTGCAGCCTCATTCGCACATAGGTGCTCCCGTCACGGGCCGTCTTGACGTCCACATCGCTCACCAGGAAGACCCCTTCCACGTGGGCGTTCTCTTTCAGCTCGCTGATCCACACCGACCTCAACCGCGCTGTCACTCCTTCCTTGCTCCCCCGCGTTCCGCCCGGCCACCGGCTCGCCCCGCCGCTCCGGATGTTTGGGGCGGGGCCGGGGACGGGATACTACTTTTCATGGTATAGCTAGTGCACCCTCGCCGGGAAGCCGCCGGCCGGCTCCTTCCGGCGGGGACATCACGAACCGACAGGCAGGCAAGTATGGCCGTTTCTGCAAAAGAGTTCAACGAGGCGGACTTCCGGGCCGCCATCAAGGAGGACCATCGTCCCTGGGGGAAGTTCCGGGAATACCCCGTGGAGGGCGTCGGAGCGGTGAAGATCATCACGGTGAACCCGGGGGCCGTCCTTTCGCTGCAGTACCACAACCGGAGGGCGGAGTACTGGATCGCGCTGGACGAGGGTCTGCAGATCGAAGTGGACGGGCGGGTCATAAACCCTGAGCGCGGCGAGGAGGTCTTCATCCCGCGGGGCGCGAAGCACCGGCTCCGCGGGGTCGGGGAGCGGCCTGCCCGCATCATGGAGCTGTGGCTGGGCGATTCCTCGGAGGACGACATCGTGCGGGTGGAGGACGCCTACGGCCGCACGTGAAAGTGGCAAAGTACGAATGATTACTATTGCCACCATCCGCCGCTTCCGGGTATAACACTTACGCGCCCGCCGTTGCGGCGCGACCATGGAGCCGGGGCTTCCGGCAATCAGACTGGATGGAGGATAGCAGACAATGACGCACTGTTGTGACGAGGTCGCCAGGGTCGGCAAGCCGGCCCCCGACTTCACGATGAAGAGCACCAAGAACATCGAGAAGCTCGACGAGCCCGTCTCGCTCAGCGATTACCGGGGCAAGTGGCTCATCTTTTTCTTCTACCCGCTGGACTTCACGTTCGTGTGCCCGACCGAGATCACCGCTCTGTCGGACCGCTACGAGGAGTTCAAGGAGCTGGGGGCGGAGATTCTCGGCTGCTCCACGGACTCCGTGTTCAGCCATCGGGCGTGGCTGAACACGCCGCGTTCGCAGAACGGCATCGAGGGCTGCAAGTATGTCCTGGCCTCCGACATCACCAAGGAGGTCTCGCGGAAGTACGGCGTCCTCGTGGAGGAGGAGGGCATCGCGCTCCGCGGGCTGTTCATCATCGACCCGGAGGGCATCCTGCGCTACGCGGTCACCACGGACCTGAACGTGGGCCGCAGCGTGGATGAGACCCTGCGCGTCCTGCAGGCTCTGCAGACGGGCGGACTCTGCCCGTCCGACTGGAAGCCCGGCAAGCCCACTCTGGGCTGAGTGCGGGCGCCTGTGACCGGAAAGGAAAGGAAGGCGCATCCATGCCGCTGAAGAACGGAGCACCCATTCCTTCATTCGATGCCGCCACGGAGTGGATCAACGGCGAAGTGGGGGCCGCGGACCTGGAGGGCTCTCCGTCGCTCATCTACTTCTGGGCCATCTCCTGCTACATCTGCAAGAACAACCTGCCCAAGCTCCAGGAGTGGCGGGAGCGATACGGAGATGCCCTGCAGATGGTGGGCTTCCATACCCCCCGTCAGGAAAGCGACATGGATGTCGAGGCGGTGAAGAAGGCGGTCGAGGAGCTGAACATCCCGGACCCCATCGGCATCGACAATACCCACGGGGTGACGGAGGCCTTCGAGAACTCGTTCTGGCCGGCCTACTTCCTTTTCGACGCAGAAGGCAAGCTGCGGGCCCGCAGCGCGGGAGACGTGGGCCTGTCCGTCATCGAGAAGACCCTGGAGAAGGTGATGGAGGAGGCCGCTTCTCCGGCGGGAGCCTGAATAAGGCGCTCCCGGGAGCGCTCCGGCAGCATATGGCGGGGGCGGACGCAAGTCCGCCCCCGACGCTTTGTCAGGGCAGGTCCTCCGGCAGGATGCTCACCCTGCGGCCTCCGGCCGCCTCCGACTCCACGCAGCGCAGCATCAGTGCGGTAGCCACAGCCGCCACGCGGGCGCTGCAGAGCGGCTCCTCGCCGGTCCGGATGCACCGGGCGAAGTCGGTGAGAAGGGCGTAGTGCCCCTTGTCCGGCTGCACCGGCAGGATGGAGTTGTCCCCTTTTTCGAGCGCTTCCCGCCGGGCGGCCAGAGTGCGCAGGTAGTAGCCCTCTATCCCCTGCTCCCGAATCTCCGGATAGCGGTCGTCCCGGAAGGGGAATGTCGTCCGGAACGGCTCGTCCACCACACCCGCGACCCGCATCTCGCACAGGTGGTCCAGCACGATGACCGCGCCGTTATGGTAGACCTCCACGAGCTCCTTCGGATACCCGAAGCTTCCGAAGATGCTCTCGAAGATGACCGCCAGCGACCCGTCCGCGTATCCCACCGTGATGACGTGGTTCCCGATGCGCTCACCCGCCACCTCCACCCACTCCGGCCGGGCCGGTATGAAGCATCCGGCGAGGTCCAGGAAGTGGGTCATCTCGTTCACCAGCGCCCCGGCTTCGAACGCCCACAGCTTCCACGACCAGTAGTCGTCGTTGATGCGGATGAGCGCCATCGTGCGCCGCTCCCCCTCCAGCACCGGCCGGGCCGGCCCCTCGCGGTCCCATCTCCAGGGAGGGGAGACCGGCTCGGTCCTGTGCTTCTCCAGCACCCGGACGGCCTCCCGGACGGCCGGGGCGGCTCGCCGGTTGTGTCCCACCGTGAAGCGGATGCCGCTCTGCTCCACCACCCGGAGGAGTTCCCGGAGCTCCTCGAAGCTCTCCGCCATCGGCTTCTCGACGTAGATGTGCTTGCCGGCCCCGGCGAACAGCCGGATGAGGGGCAGCCGCGCGGAGTGGCTGGCCGCGATGAGCACGGCACAGCAATCGGGGTCCGCCGCCACTTCGGCCGCGTCCGGAGTGTGCCGGGCCGGTTGGAAGCGTTCCACCGCCGTCTGCAGGGCCGTCGGGTCGGGGTCGCAGCACCAGAGCAGCTCATAGTCCGGGTGGCGCACAAGGTTCGGCAGGTGCATCCCCTGCGCCATCATCCCGCACCCGACAACAGCAATCCCTATCCTGTCCAAGTCCGGTCCTCCCGGGTCAGGCGTTCCGGGACATCGAGCGGCCAATTTCCGCGGGCATCGCTCCCTCGCCGCCAAGAAAGGGCGACAGGATGGTCGCCGGCTGCGGCGACCGCATCCCGTGCAGCATCCCCATCCGGAACGCGCTTCACTGCTTCGACCTTCTCCGCAGACCCGGCTGGCGTCAGGAGGCCGGAACGGCCTCCACCTCCCACCTGACGCGCCACGCGACTGTCTCTCCCGGGGCGGCCATCTGGACCGCTCCTTCCGCGAACGCCGTATCCAGCCTGCCGACGCTTCCGGCGATGGGCTCCAGGGCGCACTCGAAGCGCCTGCAGCCCTCCTCGTCCGGATAGCCGCCGTTGTTCCACCAGATGCCCAGCGTCGTGAAGATGTCCGATGGATATCTGACCGTAAGTCCGATGCCGCCCTCGAATCCGAGCGCGAACTCTCCCGGAGAGGCGTTGTGGAGATACAGCATGGCGGCCGACCGCTCCGGCCACTGCAGGAGCCGCTCCGCAAGCTCTCGCGGCGTTCCTGCTCCCCCCGGGTCGCCGCGCTCGGCGGTCATCCCGGAGAAGGAGGGCAGACTCAGGGAGCGGACGCTTCGCACCGGCATCAGGGCGTGCATCACGTGCTGAAACGGCAGCGGACGACCCCCCTCGTTGCGCACCCGGAACTCCCAGTCCAGCGCCCGGCCCGAAAAGCTCATCCGGCGCTCGAACTCGAGCGGCAGGGCGCGGCTCCGGACGCGGCAGGAGACGATGTCCCCGCTCGCCTCGCATTCCCACGGCAGCCAGCAGAGCTCCCCGTGGTCCGGCACGTCCCATCCCGCTTCCGGATAGCTGCAGGCATCCACAGAGGGGAAGCAGTCGTCGTATCCGTATACCGGCCGGCTCTCGTAGAGTCCGTAGTCCGAAACCGGGGGACGGAAAGACGGCGGGGCCTCCGTGAGGAGGCCCGTCCCATCGTAGCGCAGCATCGATATCCGCGCCCCGTCCCCGGGCAGGACCTCGGCCTCCCAGGGACCCGCGGTCAGTCGGAGGGATCTCACAGCGCGATGGCCCGCACGCCGCTCAGCTCACAGAACGCGACCAGGTCGTCGTAGAGATGCGCGCCGTATCCGAGGCAGGCGTACTCGTTGTTCCACGCCTCCAGCAGCGCGTCCATGCCGCAGTGAGCGGTCACGAAGCCGTGAGGCCAGAACGGGATGCCGCACTCGTTGCGCCGGTCCTGCAGGGTCTCCGCGGGCGGCTCGAAGATGGAGCAGCGCGTGATGACCATCTCGAACTCGCCGTTGTCGCGCCCCAGACGCGCCAGCACGCCCTCTCCCACCTTGCACACCAGCTCCACGGACAGCCCGCCCGCTTCGCCTTCCGTCGGGATGCCGTGTTCCGCGAAACCTGCCGGCCCCAGCTTGCCCGCCAGGGACGGCGGACAGGCTCCGTCACCGATGATCTTTATCTCGCCGCTCTTCTTGTCGATGTGCTGCAGGTCGCCGTAGTAGACCCGTTCCCTGCTGAGGTCCGTGAGCAGCTTGACCGTCAGCGCGGTGTTGAAGTCTCCCAGGGTGGACGTCCCCACACCGTCCTCCAGCATCATGCTCTGGGCGAAGCAGGTGGCGCTGTAGTCGTCGCCCAGCCCCGGAAAGCTCTGGATGGTGTAGAAGTCCCAGCCGTATTTCTCCACCAGCTTCTTTATGGCCAGGTACAGCCGGATGCTGCGGTCCGCCACCTCGCCCTCCGGGATGGGCTGGCAGAACAGCGGCTGAATGCGCGCCCTGGCCGCCGCGAGCTCCTCCGCGGTCACCGCCCGGGCCGTCTCGATCAGCTCGGTGGTGTCCCGGCTGTCGATGTCTATCCCGAACATGGCCATCCACTGGGACGGGTCCGCCACTCCGCACGTCTGCCCCATCCCGCGGCCGCCGAACGTCCCGATGGTGCTCATGTTCAGGCGGTTCTTCAAGTGGGCGGCCCTGCAGTAGCTCACGATCCGGGCCACCTCGTCCGGGTCGCCGCAGTCGCCGTACACGAAGCGGTGCGGGATGCCCACCTCCTTCAGCGCTCCGTGCATCACCAGGCCGCCGACGGGCCTCCATCCCTGGGAGCCCGGGTTCGTCCAGAGCACAATGCCCTTCCCGGTCAGCGCGTAGTCCCGGACGGCCGCGATGAGATGGGCGGCCCACACCCAGGTGCCCGAGTACAGGACCACCGCGTCCACATCGTCCATCTTCTTGAAACGCGCGAAGCATTCCCGGGCTTCCTGCTTGCTGGCGATGATCACGTCGTGCTCCACCAGCTCCAGTCCCGCGTTCCTCAGAGCATCCTTCGCCCTGACGATCAGCGCGTCGTCGATGAACGGCGTCCCCATCGGGTCCTGCAGGCCGTCCTTGTGCACTCCGTAGACGATGAAACCCACGCGCGGGGTGATCATAATGGACTCTCCTCTTCCGTGGTCTTGCAGGCTCCGGACTCAGTCCGCCGTCCGGAGCCGCCGGTTCATTCCAGGTCTGCCAGTCCGGCCAGCTGCTGCCGCAGGCCGGGCACGATCTTCAGCGCATTGCCGCAATACAGCTTCCTCAGCACCTCGTCCGGCAGCCCGATGCCGCACACCTTCCACCTGTGCCTGCCGAAGGTGCCGTCGTAGTCGGGCGGGATGAAGTGCTCGTCGAAGGTCTCGTAGAACCTCCAGTGGAACCGGTACATCGCGGTCGATGCCGGCATGTCCGTCCCGAAATAGATGCGGTCCTGATGCCGGATGTGGAACTCCCGGGCGCTGTAGGGCTGGCGGCCGAGCTCGTCCAGACGCGCCGAGAAGTCCAGGTAGATGTTGGGATGCCGCTGCAGCAGCCCGTCCAGCCACTCCAGGTTCTCCGGCCAGTTCGCTCCGTGGGGCAGCAGGAAGGTGGTCCCGCGATGGCTGGCTATCAGGTTCTCCAGGCGCTCCAGAAGCTCGGCGTGGGACGGGAAGCGCTCGCGGTCGCAGAAGCTCCAGTCCGGATACTTCCGCAGCGAGTCATAATGCTCGTTCTCGGGGGTCACGGGGTCGAAGAAGCCGATGGGGTCCGCCTGGTGGATGAGCACGGGGACGCCCAGCCGCCCGGCCTCCTCCCAGACCTCGAACAGGCGGGGGTCGTCCGGGCTCACCAGACGCCCCGAAGCGTCCCGCCAGATGAGTCCCAGCTCCTTCAGCACCTTCAGCCCGCGGGCGCCCCGCTCCACGTGGTCGCGCAGCGTCCGGACGGTTCGCTCCACGAACTCCCCCGCGTCTTCGAACAGGGGGACGTCCCGCGCCTGTCCGAATGTCGCGGCGGTGAAGCCGAAGAAGCGGCCCGGGAAGCGTGACGTGGAATCCAGGAACCCGCCGATGTCGCCCTGGCGCAGGATGTACCCGCCGCCTCCCCACTCGACGGTCAGATTGGCGGTCAGGTCGCAGTAGGCCGCCACGCCGGTGTCGTCCATGATCCTGACGACATCCTCCAGCGCTTCCCACCTGGCCCACAGATGATTGTGCAGGTCGATGACGGGAAAGCGGGCCCGCCCGGGTGTGTTGTCCGGTCTGATGAGATAACAGCCCACAGTCCAGGGACCTCCTCGACCGGGCCCTTCGCCCCCGGGCGGCCTCCTTCCTGCCGGCTTCGCGGCCGGCCCGCTTCACGAGGCGTAGTTCAGCAGCCTCTGCTCTCCCTCCAGCGCGCGCAGCGGGGTGAGGTCCTGGGTGACCTCCAGAGTCCCCAGATACTTTCCCTCAGGGTCTCGCACCGCGAAATACCGGATGTGCACGAACCTTCCCTGGAAGTTTATCCAGAACTCCGCCACGTCGTGGCGTCCCGACTTGAAGTCGCTCAGGATGCGCTCCACGGTGTCCACGCTCTTGGGAGGATGGCAGTGCTGCACCTTGCGCCCGATCACAGCGCGGCTGCGCGAGAAGATGCGTTCCGGTCCCTCGCTGAAGAACCTCACTGTGTCGTCCGCGTCCACAAAGGTCAGGTCCACGGGCAGCGTGCGGAATGTGTCCTCCAGCTGCTCGAACGTGAGGGAGCCGTTCGGGAACACCACGCTGGAGCCGGCCGGCGGCTTCAGCGGATTCACCGGGCCGGCCTGCTCCGGAGGAAGCCAGCCCTGCCGCGGTTCCACCAGGCACCAGCCGTACTGAGGCGACTGCTGATGGATCTCGGCCCATTCGTCGTCCGTCAGCGTCTCCAGCGCCATCGGGAGCAGGATGTGCTCCTCCTTGTAGATCATCTCCTCCAGGGCGCGAAGAGCCCCCTCCACCGCCTCCGCGAGCCGCTCGGGCCGCACTCCGGAAGCGGGCTGGAAGCGCGCGGCGGTTTCGTGGGCGGCTTTCAGCAGGCTCCGCGCCTCGTCATCCTTGCCCCACATCACCTTGGACGGGCCGGTGATGCCGTGCTTCTCGAGGAACGGGAAAAGCAGATGCTCCTTGCGTGAGTAGTGCTTCTCCACGTCCATCAGGTTGTTCAGGGCGGTCCGAAGACGCAGCAGGGCCTGCTCCGCCTCTTCGGGCCCGGAGCTCTCCCGCAGTCCCTCCACGGCCCCTCGGGCCTCCTGGACGGATGCCGCAATCGCCCGGTTCTCCTGCCGGAACGTGTCCACAGGGTGTCCCGGCGGCACATCCCGGCCCGCCGGCGGGGCGATGAAGTCGCGAAGGACGGAGGCGTGCAGGTCGCACATCGACTGCACCTCCTGCACGCTCATCCCTTCGGCGATGAGCTCCTGCTCCATCGCCGCGATTTCCGTCGCATCCGTCTGCCGGACCAGTTCGGCCAGCTGGGCGCGCACCTGCTCGGGCGCCTGCCCCGAGTGCAGGTGGCGGATGATATGCTTCAGGGTCTGTATCCTGTGCTGGCGATTGTTGATCAGCTCGCTCATAGTGGCGTCCTCCTTGCACCCCCATCATGGCCTGCCGCGGGGCGGCGTTCCTTGACCCGGGTCAAAGGGGACGGACCACAGCGGCTATCGATGCGGCATCCTCAGCGCCTGCGGCGCTCGAACGCCCTGCCCCGGTCGAACTTCTCCGCCTTCTCCATCAGCGTGAGCACCGGCATCTTCCCGTGCGTCCACTCGTTGAACCAGCTGTCGTACTCCCAGCTCATCTGGGCGAAGAGCGCGTCGCCCCAGTACTCCGGATGGTCGGGATTGAACCGCTCGAAGATGCCCATGTTCAGCACCGCGTGCCGCACGAAGCCCACGGGCGGATACGTGGCGTCGTCCCGGTTCCCCAGAAAAGCTCCGCCCTCCGTGCTGAGGATGGGGATGGGATGGGGCAGATACCGGTCCATCAGCAGCATGACCAGCTCCCCGGCACGGTAGCAGGTGTTGTCCTTCAGCAGGCTCTGAAGGCGCTCTTCCGGGGTGGCTCCGGGCATGTTCTTCTCCCGGTTGAAGGGATAGTCCAGCGGGTGGTTGATGGGGCCCAGGTGCGCTCCGAAGGCCGCTCCCGCGAACGCTTCTTCGATCTTTCCCCAGCGCCGGAACGTCTCGAAGCAGTCCAGCCACCACTGCCCGGCGGAGCCCGGCGTCATCGCATAGAAGACCGGGATGCCGCCCTCCTCCTGGATGATCTTCTTGACGCGCAGCCACTGACGGCAGAGCGCCTCCGGAGCGTCCGGCTTCTCGAACTCCTCCTTCACCCATTCGATGCCCAGGTTGGGCTCGTTCCCGGCCTCGAAATAGTGCGCCCCGGCTTCCACGTACTGACGCACGTGGCGCCGGAACTCCTGTTCCTCACGGCCCGGGCGCGGGAAGAAGGGATGGGGCTCCGGCGCATACAGACGGACCACGGGCTCCACGCCCTGACGCCGGGCCGCGCGCACCATCTCCTCTTTGCCGCTTCCGCAGGCCAGCACCTTGAACCAGCTGAACCCGTAGCGGCCTTTCAGCTCCCGGAAGAAGCCGTCCAGGTCCTCCGGCGCCACGATGGACGAGCAGTCCGTGCGGTCGTGGATGCCCCATCCGGTGTCCGGCGCGGGCGGGCGCGGATACTCCGAGAGGTCCATCCAGGGGTCCCCGGCCTTCCCCGCACCGGCCGCGGCCGGCGGGAGGGCGGCAGAAGCCATTGTGAGGATGAGGACCGTCGCAGGCAAAAAGCGCATCATTGTGCAAGTATCTCCCGTGCAGGCCCGGCTCTCAGGCCGGCTGCCCGTGCATTATGACGGACAGGCGCCCCGTCTGCGGGGCGCGGTCACAGTGTGGTCGAGGGCGCACCGGTGCGCCACGGACAACGAAGACGGAGGTCCCCCACATGCTGCGAGTGCGACCGCGCATATCGCGCATCCTTGCGTTTGCCGCTCTGCTGGCCTGCCCGGCCGCCGTGCTCCCTGCCTCGGGAGGCTCAGCCTTCCCGCCGGTCGGGGAGTATCAGGTGCTTCGGTGCGACTTCCACATGCACACCGTCATCTCGGACGGTAGGCTGACCGCGCGCGAGCGGGTGGAGGAGTCCGCGAGGCTGGGCTACGACGTCATCGCCATCACGGACCACGGGCGCACGCAGGCCTACCGGTCGGCGAAGGCCGCCGGCGACGAGCTGGGCGTGCTGGTCCTGCGCGGTCTGGAGAGCGGCGTGCAGGGCAAGGAGCATTACGTCATCCTGGGCATCGACGGGACGTACCGCCCGCGGGACCCGCACCGGTGGTCGGAGTCCGAAGACGACCCGACGGTCTACTACCAGGAGCAGATGGAGAAGGTCCGGGAGCACGGCGGGCTCATCATCTGGGCGCACCCTCACGTGGGCCTGCGGGAGCCGACCCTGTGGGGCATCGGGCAGGGCATCATCCGGGGCATCGAACTGAAGAACGATGTGGTGGGGGAAGGCTGGAACACCGTGAAGAGCCACGGCACGGACTGGTATCCTGAGGCGTTCGAATGGGCGATGGAGCACGGCCTGGCCGTTCTCGCCTGCACCGACGCCCACGGCCCCCGGCGCGCGGACCCGGCGGTGTCCCTGCTCCTGGTCACGGAGCGGACGGAAAAGGGCGTGCTGGACGCCATCCGCGAGTGCCGGACCGCCGCCTGGTTCGACGGGATGCTCTGGGGCCGGCAAGAGCTGCTCGGCCGGCTGATGCAGGCGATGGTCCGGGCCGAGCCGGCCGGCGGGGCGCTGAAGCTGAAGAACCTGGGGCCGGTCGCGCTGAAGGGCGTGGTGGAGGGCGGCTCCGCAGGGACGTTCGAGCTGCCTCCGTATCAGGAGGCATCCGTGACTGCCGCCCCCGGGAAGGTGACCGTCCGCTGGGAGAACGTGTGGACCGGTCTGCAGGACAATCTCAGGACCGTCTACGGTGAGTAGGAAGGCGGGAGGGCCGGCTCGGCA
>FWWL01001490.1_pt1 | contig 55345 bp, 44 predicted proteins | sample 2228331 | NCBI WGS metagenome assembly FWWL01 (sample SAMEA103939775, study PRJEB20133) | metagenome | reverse complement strand
CCTACGCGGTCGCTGCAGTGGCGTCCCCGTAGGGGGACGCCAGGCTATAAGCCCATCAGAGGCGATTTCAATCGCTATGAGTAGGCAGTTACCTCGATTTGCAGATTTCCCCATTTGCGGGTAAGATGGGGCCATGGAACTTTCGCGCATGGAGTATTGGCGGCTTAAATGGTTGGTGCGCGGCTGGCAGATGGCCGAGGCACTTCTGCCGCGCCTGGCGCCCCTGGTGGCGCGTTTCGGCGCTGCGCGCGTCGCGCGCCTGCTGCACCTGCCCGAATCCCTCTTCAAACACCTGACCTTTGACTGCCGCGAGTGCGGCCAGTGCGTGTTGCACTACACCGGCATGACCTGCCCCATGACCTGCCCCAAGCAGTTGCGCAACGGCCCGTGTGGCGGCGTGCGCGCGAACGGCCATTGTGAGGTCTATCCCGACCGCCCGTGCGTCTGGCTGCTCGCCTTTGCGCGTGCGGCAGCCACCCCCTACGCCGCTGAACTGCGCCGCCTCAATCCCCCCGTGGACTGGCGCCTGCAGGGCGCATCGTCCTGGGTGACCTACATCACGGGCCGCGACCAGATCACGACGGGCAATCAGGCGCCGCCGCGCTATGCGGATACCTTCCCCGCGCCGCAGGAGAGCGAGAGCAACCTGGCGCGCGTGCTGCGCGCGGGCCATTTCGCCGTGGCGTGCGAGGTTTCCCCGCCCGTCGGCCCCAACCCGGAGGCGATCCAGCGCCACATTGAGGTCCTGCGCGGCTATGCCGATGCCTACAACGTCACCGACAATCAGGGCGCGGCGGTGCGCCTCTCCCCCCTGGTGACGGCCATCATGCTCAAGCAGGCCGGCCTGGAACCGGTGCTGCAGTTCACCTGCCGCGACCGTAACCGCCTGGCCCTGCAGAGTGACCTGCTGGGCGCTGCCGGCATGGGCATTACGACCGTCCTGGCCTTGAGCGGGGATCACGTGAGCACGGGCGATCATCCCCAGGCAAAAGCCGTGTATGATGTGGATGCGGTCAATCTGGTGCGCATCATGCGCATGATGAATGAGGGGGTGTTTGAGAACGGGAAGCCGATCCCGCGCCGCGCGCCGCGCTTTTTCATCGGCGCGGCGGAGAATCCCAACGCCCCCCCGGAGGAAGCGCGCCTCATCCGCCTGGCCAAGAAGGCCGCTGCCGGCGCCCAATTCATCCAGACGCAGCTTATCTACAACGTGCCGCGTTTTCGCGCCTTCATGGAACGTGTGGTCGAGGCGGGGTTGCATGAGCGCGTCGCCATCCTCGCCGGGGTGGGGCCGATCCGCTCGCTGCGCGCGGCGGAGTTCATGGCGCGTGAGGTGCCCGGGCTGGATGTGCCCGATTGGATCGTGGAACGCATGGCCCGCTATCCCAAAAAAGAGGCCGATCTCCAGGCCGGCCTGGAGATCGGCATCCAGCTCGCCGAGGAGCTGCGCGCAGTCCCCGGCGTGCGCGGATTGCACATCATGGCCGTCGCCTGGCCGGAGGCCGTGCCGCCCCTGGTCCAGGCTCTGGGCCTGTATCCTCGCCCGCGCTTTGAGGCACTGGAGTGGCGCTCCTTGAGCGCCATCACCCTGGCGGATCTGGAAGCGCTCCCGCTGGAGGACATGTAAAGCACACGCAGGGGGTTCCCCATGACCTGGATGAAAGTCCTGGCGCAGTTGCAGGCAACGGATAACGACTTGATGGCGCTCATCCGCGAACACCGCGCCCTCACGGCCCGCCTGGCCGATCGCGAGCGCCTGACGCAGGCGCGTGCCCATTATCAACAGGCCCTGGATACTTTCACCGCGGCAGGCCGGCGCCAGAAAGACCTGGAATTTGAGCTGGGACGGGTCGCCGCCAAGCTCAAACAGGAAGAGGAACTGCTTTTCAGCGGCAAGGTCAAGACGGCGCGCGAGGTGGAAAACTTGCAGGCCGAGGTTGACGCCCTCAAACGGCGCAAGGCGGCGCTTGAGGACCAACTGCTGGAGGCGATGCTGACCGTCGAGGAGACCGAGGCGCTCAAGCAGGAGGCCCAGGCCGCCCTGAACCAGGTGGTGGCGGAGCACGAAGCCGCTCAGGCCGAGGGCCTGGCGCGCAAAACCGCCATCGAGCATCAGGTAGAGACCTTGCAGAAACAGCGCGCGTCCCTGCTGGCCGGCCTGCCCGCCGATGTGCGCGAGGCTTACACCTACCTGCAGAAGCGCATGGGGACACTGGTAGTGGCTTCCCTGCAGGGGCAGGCCTGCGGCGTGTGCGGCATTGACGTGAACGCCCAGGCCCAGCGCGCCGTGCGCAGCGGGCAACTGGTCTATTGCGAGGGCTGCGGGCGTATCCTGGTCATCTAGCCCCTATCCGCCCAGCTCCCACACGCCGATTTCCGGCGGAGCGCAGAAGCGGGCGCGCGGTGCGCCCAGGCCTTCCACCCCCAGGCCACGGCTCACGTAGAGCGTCGTGCTGCGCGCGCGGAACAGGCCGCGCGCGTATTTCAGGCCCCAGCGCGAACTGGCGAACACCGGCCCCAAGAGCGGCAGCGCAATTTGTCCCCCGTGCGTGTGTCCGGCCAGGTAGAGCGTGACCCCCAGACGTGTCGCCTCCGGCATCAAATCCGGCGTGTGATAGAGCAGGATCGTCAGCGCATCGTCCGGCAAATCTGCCATCAGGCGTTCGAGAGCGGCGACATCGCGCGCGTAGTGGTACGTGCAGCGCACGCCCAGCAGCCACACCCCCTCATGACCGGGCAGGGCGATGCGCTCATCGTCAAGCCAGCGGATGTTCTCCAGGCCGTTAAAGCAGGCGGGGACGAGGGATGGATCGTCCACGACCGGGCTGCCGGTGACGGCGTAGACGCCCAAAGGCGCGTGGAGTTGGGCGAGCAGCGCCCGCGCTTCGTCGCGCGCGGCGGGGTTGTACAGCGAGGAGCGGTTGAAATAGTCGCCGGTGAGCACGAGCACATCGGGGCGCGTCTGCTTGAGCACGGCCAGCAGCTTTTCTTCGCGTAGCGATAAATGCTCGAAGTGCAGATCGCTCACGTGCATCAGGCGCAGCGGGCGCTTGAGGCGCGGATGGGCGAGACGCAGGCGCGGCGTGCGCACGGCGAACGGCTCGATCCACGTGGCGTAGACGGCGAGGGCGGAAAGCAGCGCCTGGGCCGCGAGCAGCATCCCCAGCCCCCACGCGCGCGGCAGGAGCCAGCTCACCGACACGCGCACCAGCATCAGGCCGAGCAGGGACGGCGTGAGCGGGCCCCATGAGCGGCGCAGGCGCGGCAAAAGCGCCAGGCTCAGCGCATCCACCAGCCAGGCCAGGCCCACGCCGAGAGCGACGGGCAAACGCTGCGCGTCCGGCCAGGGCCAGGTGGCGATGGCGAGCAGGGCAGCCCAGGCGGGCAGAAGCTGGAGCGGGTTAATCTCACCCAGGCGTTCGGAGGCGATCAGCGCCTGATGGATGAGACTGCTGCTCCCGTCCTCGCGGTCGGGTGGGATGGGGGGCCGCGTGGGTGTCATGCTTCAAACCAGCGTGCGATCTCATCGCGTGCAAAGGCGGGCACGGGCCGCCCATCGGCAAAGCACACCGCCGGTTCCTCCGTCACCGTGCCGATGACCTGAACCGTTACCCCTTCCGCGCGCAGCGCCTGCAGGACCGTCTCGACGGCGGCGCGCGGCACGGCCAGCAACAGGGCGCCCGAAGCGATCAGCCCCAGCGGATCCAGGCCGCACGCTGCGCAGAGCTGCGCCGTTTCCGGCAGGATGGGCACCTCGTCCAGGCGTGCCCCCAGGCCCGCCGCGCCGACCAGTTCCCGCACTCCCGTTGCAAAGCCGCCCTCGGTGACGTCGTGCATCGCGTGCACCTGTCCCGTGCGCGCGGCGAGGCGCGCTTCCCGCACCACGCTGATGCCGGGATTGTGCAGCCACCGGCTCACGCGCTCCAGCACCTCTGCGGGCACGCCGCGTTCCAGCAACGTCGCGCGGCTCTCGCGTGCCAGCAGCGCCGTGCCCTCGACGGCGATGCCCTTGGTGAGGAGCAACACATCGCCGGGCTGCGCCCCGTCGGAGCGGATCAGCCCTGCGGGAGCGACCTCGCCCAGCATGGTCCCGATCACGATGGGGCGATCCAGGCCGCTGGTGATCTCGGTGTGACCGCCGATTAGGGTCACATCCAGCTCCGCGCAGGCCGCGGCGAGCTGCGCGAAAATCGTCTCCACGCGCTCGTACGTGGTCTGGCCTTCGGGCAGGAGCAGGGTAGCGACGAACCAGCGCGGCGTCGCGCCCAGGCAGGCAATGTCGTTGGCGTTCACGTGCACCGCGTACCAGCCGATCTCGTCCGTCGCAAACGTGATGGGGTCGCTCTTGGTGACCAGATAGTGTGCGCCGAAATCCACCACCGCGGCATCGTGGCCCAGGCCCGGCCCCAGGACGAGGCGGGCATCCAGGCGCAGCGCGTGGCGCTCAAGCAGACGTTGCAAATCGTCCGCGGGCAGTTTGCCCAACGGGTAGGGGGTAGGTGTCATCGCTTTTACTCCTTCAACAATAAGGTGACGTCATCAAGCTCGGCGTGATAGCTGCTGCCGTCGGCGCTCAGCTCCAGCGCATCGAGGACAGCGGGGGCGGGGTTCAGCTTGAGCAAATCGGGGGATTCGTAAAAGACCCACTCGCGCAGGGGGAGCGCGCGCAGGCTTTTATTCACGCTGCAGCTCAGGCACTGCTGCGGATCGGTGCCGCCGATAGCATAGAAACCTTGCGACCAGACATGGGCCGCGCCGCTAGCGTCGCGATAGTACAGGCGCAGGGTAATGGGACAGCGCTCGCCCAGCGGCCCGCACGTCGTCTGGCTCTGCTCCACGATGCGCAGGGCTGCCTTCACGTACAACTCCGCCGACGTGGCGACACTGCGTCCGCCCAGCGGCTGGTAGAGGCCGCTTTCCCCCACGCCGTCAGCGGCGCGGACGATGCGTAAGGTGGCGCGCGGCGGCTGCACGCTCAAGGTGGCGCCGCCTGCGCCTCTCGGCTCGACGCGGCGCGTAAAGCTTTCCCATTCCCCAAAACCTGCCGTAAAATCGCCATTGCGTACCAGGGGGGTACCCAGGGGTTCCAGGGTGATGGTGGACTCTTGCGCCAGCACGCCGCGCTGCAGTGGCGGTATGCTCTGGCTGGCGCGCTGGCTGGAGAGGAGCGCGCCGCCGCTGTACACGTCCAGGCGCGTGCTCTGCGAGCTGACGGCCAGCAGGGCCGTGCCGTCGCTGAGGCGAGCGCTGCCTTGCGGGGTGGTCACGGTCACGTTCACGGGGTGCTGCTGCGGATCCGCGATGAGGGTGAAGCGCCCGTACTCAACGCTAAGCGTCAGGTCTACCGCGTCCGGGCTGGTGGCGAAGCGGGGCCGGCGCGCATCCTCCAGGGTGAAGCGTGCCGGGCCGTAGAAGCGTAGCGTGAGTAAGGGGCGCTCCGCGCTTTCGTAGGCGTAGGCCAGCAGGACGCCGCTCTGCTCGCTACCCAGTTCCAGGCGCGTCTCTTTGGGCAGCCCCTCGTAGTAGTGCTTGACCAGGATGGTCTGGCTGCGCGGGCCGGGCTGCAGGGCCAGAGTTCCGCGCGTGGGCCGGGTCAGGACGTATAGCGGCGCGCTGGCGTGCTGGCGGTAGGCGCGGATGCCCAGCGGCACGCCGATGACCAGCGTCAGGAAGAGCGCGAAACTCGTCAACAGGACGGCCCAGGCCAGGCGTTGCACACGCTGTCGGGCTAAGTCGTCGTGGGGTGCAGTCATAGACGTCAGCGCCTGCTGTACACGATGTCAAATCTGGTGTAAGTGCCTGTCGGCGTCGTCCATCCTCCCTGGACCTGTTCCACCTCGGCGGCGGGAGGGCCATCGTAGACCGCACGCCAGAGGCTGCGCAGCGCTTCTTCCGTCCCTTCGGCCCAAATCTCGACCTGACCGTTGGGCAAGTTACGCACCCATCCGGTCAGGCCGAGATTGCGCGCGATGGCTGCCGTGTAGGCGCGGAATCCCACGCCTTGCACGTCACCCAGAACCCACAAATGGATAGCTTTTTGCTCTGTTTCTCCCATACCTTCGGGTCAACCTCGCAAGGATGTTTACTTGCACGCAAGGTCACAAAAAGTTAATTTATGAAATTTGAGGTAACTACCTACCTTGACTCATCAGCTAGCGGTTAAAACCGCCCCTGTAGGGCGCTACGCGCCGGGCGACCGCCTATGCGCTCGCTGCAGTGGCGTCCCCGTAGGGGGACGCCAGGCTATAAGCCCATCAGAGGCGATTTCAATCGCTATGAGTAGGCAGTTACAATTTGAGCCCTTTGTGTCTTTGTGTGATGCTCCCCTGGCCACGGGCTACTGCGTAGCGGCCTGCCAGCCGAGCGCAAAGGCGGCGCGGTTCACCTCGCCATAGCGGGCGGGGACGCGGCGTAAAATGGCGGCTTCCCACACTTCGCGGGGCGTATCCAGTCCGGCAGCCAGCGCGGCCAGCATGACTGTGTTGACGGTACGCGGATTGCCCGCCTGTTCCGCCAGGGAAAGCGCGTCCAGCGCCACCAGGCGACTCGCGCGCTGGCGCAAGGCCGCGAGCAAGGCCTCCTCCGGCGGGTAGATTTCCTTGCCCACGCTCACGGACATGGGGATGATGCGCTGGCGGTTGACGATGATCATGCCGCCGGCGCGCAACCAATTCACCCAGCGCGCCGCTTCCAGCAGTTCAAAGGCGAGCAACACATCCACCACGCCGCGCGCGTTGGTGGGCGAAGCGACCTCCGGCGCCCAGCGCACATGGCTTTCCACCACGCCGCCGCGCTGCGCAAAGCCGTGGATTTCGGATTTCTTGGCATCCAGGCCCAGGTCCAGGCCGACCTGAGCGATAATGTCTGAAGCCGTCAGGACCCCCTGACCGCCTACGCCGACCACCAGGAAATTCACCTGCTTGTTCATGCTTACCCCTCCCCGCGTTCCGCAACGGGCGCCGTTTCGTAATAGGGCCCGATGGCCTTTTGTGGACAAACTTGCATGCAGACGGTGCAACCGGTGCAGAGCAGCCGGTCAATCTCGGCCTTGGCCTGGCCGGTTTTCTCATACACAGCGCTGCTCTTCAAGATGGCCGGGCAGCCGACGCGGAAACAGGCACCGCAGGCGACACACTTCTCCGCATCTACGACCATCCGCGCCTGCAGTTTGAAGTGCGGCGTGAAGACGCACGCCCCGCGGATGATGAGCACGGCGGGCCCATCTTGCCAGGCCATGGCTTCACGCAGCGCCTGGTTGACCGCATCCACCTGCCAGGCGTCCACTTCCCGCAGCCATTTGACGCCCATGCTGCGGCACACGTCGGCAATGTTGATCTCGTAAGCATCCTTACCCTGGAGGGTTTTGCCCGTGCTGGGATTGTGCTGCTGCCCGGTCATGGCGGTGATGCGGTTATCGAGAATCGCCACAGCGATGTTGGCGTTGTTGTAGACCGCGCTCGCGAGAGGCGAGAGGCCCGCATGGAAGAAGGTGCTATCGCCGATGGTGGCGACGGCTTTTTCCTGCCCGCCGGCCTGCTTAAAGCCGTGCGCCATGCCGATGCTGGCCCCCATGGAGATGAGCATATCCATGGCGTTGAACGGCTCCAGGACGCCCATGGAGTAGCAGCCAATATCGCCTGCGATTACGGCTTTCTGGCGGTTGCGGCGCATGTTGTAAAAGAAGGCACGATGCGGGCAGCCAGGGCACAGGGCCGGTGGACGCGGTGGCACTTTGAATTCGGTGATGGGGGGGACGCCTTGCGGGGCTTCCGCCGGCAACAGGCCGGCCTGTTGCGCCCCCTGACGGACCACGTCCAGCGTCAACTCGCCGCACAGGGGGAAGATGTCCTTGCCGTGGGCGACGGGAATGCCCGCCGCGCGCACCTGCTCCTCGATGAAGCCATCCAGTTCTTCGATGACGATGAGCGTTTCGACCTGGGCGGCAAAGTCGCGAATTTTCTGCATGGGCAGGGGATAGCTCAGGCCCAGTTTGAGGATGGAGGCCTGCGGGAAAACTTCGCGCGCGTACTGATAGGCGACGCCGCAGGTAATGATGCCCAATTCGCGCCCGCGCCACTCGATGCGGTTGACGGGGGCCGTCTCTGCCCAGGCGGCGATCTCAAGCAAGCGCTTTTCGATCTCCGGGTGGCGTTTGCGCGCCACCGCAGGGATGATGACGCGCGTCAGCTCTGCTTCGCGTTGGAAGGGGGGAAGGGGCTGCAAGGTGCGCGTCTCGCTGGGGGGCTCCATCTCCACCGCGGTTTTGGAATGCGAGATGCGGGTGGTGGGCCGCAGCAGCACCGGCGTGCGGAACTGCTCGCTCAGCTCAAACGCCACGCGCGTGAATTCGCGCGCTTCCGCGCTGTCGGCGGGATCGAAGCAGGGAAATTTGCCAAAACGCGCGTATTGGCGGTTATCCTGCTCGTTTTGCGAGGAGAAAGCGCCCGCGTCATCCGCGCTCACCAGCACCAGGCCGCCAAAGACGCCGGTGTAAGAGAGCGACATCAGGCTATCGGCAGCGACGTTAACGCCGACGTGCTTCATCGCGGCCAGGGCGCGCGCGCCACCGAATGACGCGCCGATGGCGTTATCCAGCGCCACTTTTTCATTGGCGGCCCACTCGGCAACGACGCCGGGGTAGCGGGCCAGGTTTTCCAAAACCTCGGTTGAGGGCGTCCCCGGGTAGGCCGAGGCGTATTGCACGCCCGCTTCCCAGGCGCCCAGGGCGATGGCTTCATTGCCCGAAAGCAGCACCTTCATTGCGTAACCCTCCTTTCGTTTGCGACCAACCTGGGTGGATGCCGATTTTTGAGTCAGATAGCCCTTATGGTACAGTAAAAGCGCAGCTTGGCAAGTCGCGCACAAGGGGTGCGGCACGCGCGGCTTTGCCGCGTTAGTTATGTTGACAAAGCGGGCACTGAAGGTATAATAGCTTGCGTCCTGGATTGTAACTGCTTACGCATAGCGATTAAAATCGCCTCTGATGGGCTTATAGCCTGGCGTCCCCCTACGAGGACGCCACTACGGCGACCGTGTAAGTTGCGGATACCTGAAGCACAGCGAAGAGTACGGTTGCCTGGGGCCGGGACAAGCCCAGCCCCTACAGCAGGCGCGGTTTTAACCGCTAGCCGATGAGACGAGGTAGGTAGTTACTCTGGATTCAGGAATACCTAGCCAAAGGTCAGCTTTGGGAGCACAGAAGGGAGGGAGAAAGCTTTGACGTACGTCTTCGCAGATGATAATGAGTCCTTCGACTCTTTGCTGCGCCGCTTCAAGAAGAAGGTGCAGGCGGATCGCATCCTGTCGGAGATTCGCAAGCGCCGCTTCTTCGAGCAGCCCAGTCAGGTGCGCAAACGGGAGCGCGCCGCGAAGCTGCGCAAGAGTCGCCGGAACTCGCTCAAGGCTTTGCGCCGGCATTATTGATTCCTAGAGGTGAAGTGTGACACTCAAAGAGCGCGTGCAACAGGATTTACGGGACGCGATGCGTGCCCGTGATGAGTCGCGCAAAGCGGCATTACGCATGTTGCTATCCGCCGTCCAATTGGCCGAGGTCCAAAGCGGCGAACTTGACGACGAAGGGGTCCAGCGGGTGTTGATCCAGGAGATCCGCCGTCGTGAAGGCGCTCTGGAGTTGATCCGCAAAGGCGGGCGTGAAGACCTGGCTGCGGAAGAGGTCCATCAGCTTGAGATCCTGCGTGCTTACCTGCCGCAAATGCTGTCCGAGGATGAACTGCGGGCAGTGATTCAGGAGGTCATCGCCGAAACGGGCGCCTCCTCTGTCGCGGATCTGGGTAACGTGATGAAAGTGCTCATGCCCCGCATCAAAGGCAAGGCGGATGGCAAGCTGGCCAATCAACTGGCACGCGAAGCGCTCACAAAGTGAGCCTTGTAGAAGTTAAAGAGCGGGGAGCTTACGCTCCCCGCTCTTTTTTTTTTTGACTTGATGCCGGATCAGGGGACGATGAACGAGCGCGTCCAGGTCGGCTGGGCGGGTTGGCGTTTGGCGTCCAGCAGCGAACGCCAGGTCTCATCGGTCAGGCGGTCATCGGCGGGCCAGGGAAACTCGTAGAAGCTGTACACGCCGCCACGGGCAATCTGCAATCCCCCCTGCCCATCGGGGACGACGACGTAGAGCTCATGAATGTAGCCCGTGCCGATTTCCAGCACCTCAGCGCCACCGACGCCGGTCGCCACATCGGCGATGATGGCTGCCATGTCGTTATCGCTGAAGGCGCCTGTGTAATCCTCCTGCGGGTCGGCGGCAGCCATGGTCATATCCTCCAGCCAGCCGCCGAAGTACATGATGCGCAGATAATCATCCTCGCTGAGCGCTTCGCCCCGCAGCTCGCGTTGCGCCACGTCCGTCAGGAAGGCCAGCTCGTTTTCCAGCGCCTCCAGGCGGCGGTCAATCTCGTATGACAACAGGTTCTGATCGCCTAACCCACGGCGGGTCATGCGGGCCAGCTCCAACAGGCGAGCGAAGGCGATGGGGTTGGGCTCCACATAGCCGCGCACCAGCGTCTCCTCCGGCCCACCGCCCATCTCGGCCATGCTCTGTTTGGCGTAGAGGATGGTGTCATGCTTCAGCTCGGCGTAGCTGCCCAGCGCGGATTGCAGGTCCTTGCGTGCCCAGGCCTGAGAGCGCATGAACGTCGGGTAGCTTTCGCCTTTGGCCATGCTGACCCCTTGCAAAGCGTAGAGCCAGTTCCAGTACACATTCTGCGTCCAGCTATCCTCCTGCAGCGCGCCGATCTCTGTCTGCACCTTCTGGAGTTGCCTGTCGTAGTTCATGTAGCGCGTGGCTCCCATCTCCTGCAGGATGCGGTAGGCTTCAGCATTGCCGAAGGCGGCGAAGACGTCCAGCGCACTGGGGAGGGAACGCGGTTCACTGAGCGTCCCCACATTGCGCCAGGTGAGCTGTCCGAACACATAGGCATCCAATGTGAAGCGCTGCCCCATAAAGCGGAAGCCCTGGGTGACCTCTTTCTTATCCTCCCAGATGTACACAAACATGGAGTTGATTTGTGGTGCGGGCAGCGCGCGCGCCGCCGCCATGAACTGCGCCAGTTTCCCGGCTTGGGTGAAGTCATCCGGGTGGGGCTTTTCCCCGTAAATAGCCTGCATAAGCGGCTGGTAATCGTAATAACCCAGGTCATCCGCTTTGCCTACCAGGAAGACCGTGGGATCGTAAATCGAAGCCCACACCTGCATGGCCGGGCGCCCCTGTACCTCCGTGGTGCGCAACAGGTCGGTGATGAGCAGCGCCATGCGCGTTTCCGCGGGGGATGCCAGGCGCAAGTTGATGCGCCCGTACCACATCATGGCGCGGAAATAGCGCTCCAGCTCCGGGCTCCGGGTGTAGTGGCCGCGCGGAATGTACTGCGTGTAGTCTTCAAGATAGGGCGAGAGACTGTCGTTTTCCGGGTCCGGCAACAGGACCGAGAAGGTTGGACCGCTGGGCGTGCTGCGGATCAGTTCCAATTCGGCGCTTACTTCGGGCTGGACCGCGGCGGGAATGGGGGGTGGAGTCTCTTCCAGCAATTGTTGGGCCAGCACGAAGTAGGCCCAGACGCGCCGAGCCGTCTCGCGGGCGACCGGGTCCTGCGCGCTCTCGTAGCGCGCCGCTGCCTGGCCCACCAGCGCGCGCGTCAGCTCGGTCAGGTCGCCGATGAAATGCTCACGCTCCAGGTCGCGCAGGAGTTTGTCAAAGTAGAGGTGGTAAACGTGGAACACCGCGTCCGTGGTGATGAAAACGGGCATATTGAGATAGCGCGTCTGTTCGTACAGGCGGTAGAACTGGCGCCACTCCGACGGTTTGACCACGAAACCCTGGGTGGATAGCGTCTGCTGCTGGGCCGCGTTGAGCCAGTTCTTCACGTTGGCGTAATTGCTGGTCCCTGGCAGCTTGACGGGCAAGGTGTAATCGGGGCCTTGATACCAGGCGGGCAGGTCAAGCGTAACCGGCTTGTAATAGCGCGCGTAGCCGGGAACCGTCCGCTCGACGACAATCGGCGTCGGTGAGGGCGTAGGCTCCACCGTGGCGGTCACTTCGGGCGTTGGCGTTGGACGCAGGGGAGTGGGGGCCGGCGTCTCGGTAGCTGGTGGAGGCGTGGGCGGGACGGTGGGTGTCGGCCTGGGCGTGCAGCCGGCAAAGAGCGTCAGGATCAAACTGACAACGATAAAGCTTGACACGATGCGCGACATCTTAACCTCCTTGACTGAATGCAGGTGAGGAGCGGCTTTGAGTAAGGTTAACGAGGCACGTTCCTCTAATGGACTTTAGACGCCAGTAATCACGTTAAAGTTCCGCGTGTGCGTCCGCGGGACGCTTGCGAGTCCCTTGCGCGTGCACTAAACTGGCATGCGTGGCGCGACTTCGCGTAGTCATAAAATGTGCATAGGGCCTCGGTCACGGCATGCGCGCGCAAACCGCCTGTTGCCCGTTGGCCTGAGGTGGGGAGAGGCGCAGCGCCGTGAAGCGCGCGGCTGGACTGCGCCACACCAGGCTAAAGCCGAACCCGTTCCAGGCCCAGACGCTGACCGCGTGGGCCGGGCCTTCGCGGCCCGTCTGGTAATCCGTCTCCAGGGCCACCAGCTCAAGGTGTCCGTCCCCGTTCACGTCCCCGATGCTGAGCGCGCTGAGCGGGATGGGCAGCGCGGAACCCGCCCACACCTCGCGGTACCCTCCGGCTACGTCCGGCTCCGTCACGATAACATGCGCGCTGAAGCCCTGCGCGTCGCGATACGTCGCGATCGGGCTTGGCCCCTCGCGCCAGCGCATGATGGGCCAATCGCGCCAGGGGCGCCACACCAGCAGCGTACACTCTGGCGCGCCATCCCCCGTCACATCTGCGAAATGCGCCGCGCGGACATCCCAATCCGCGGGGTAAGTGGCGGTTGGGCAGGGCGAGGGCGGCGCTGGCTCGCAAAGCCAGCTTGTGTGGCTGTGGACGAGGGCCCCTTCAAACGAATACACCCGCCATGGGCGTGGGCCCCATCGTCCCCAAAGCAAAAGGAGCAGCGCCGCCGCAAGGAAGGGCCAGGCGCGCTTTAGCGCAGCAAGTAAGCGATGGCCCACAGGCCCAGCCCGACGTAGAGCGCAAGATGGCTGCGACGGATCTTGAGAAACTTGCCCTGCGTGATGGCGGAGAGCACGTAAAGCTCGGAAAGGAGCATGGCCTCCACGTCCGGCGCCTGCAAGGCGCGGAAACGCGCCACAAAGTCCTCCTCGCTCAAGGTGAGGATGCTGGAGAAGTAGAAAAGATTGACCGCAGCGGGTGGGTTGAGCTTGGGCATCACCACCGCCAGGCAGAAGAAGATGGAGGCGAGCAGGGCTGCCGCGGCTAACATCATCAGCATGACATGCGCCGGGCTGCCGCTGGGCGATGTCGTGAGTGCCACACCCACCAGGAGCAGCGCATCCACGACCAGGGTGTATTGGGCTTTGTTGTCCGCACGGAGCAGTTGATTTTCGACGTGATGGAGAAGTTCAAGGCCTAGCGCAAAGCGATTTTCCATGCTCCCTCCTTACAGTTGGGGTGAGGATAAGCTTTTGATGGGGTGGGGCGTGCGCCTTCCGAAAGAAGCCCTGGCCCCATCCCCACCTGAATGGATTGTACCCCATCTCTCCAAAATGGAAATCATGGGGCGCGTCTCACACGCGACTGGTGGGTTGGGGGCTCGAGCGGTGTTGCGTGCTGGAAACGTTAGGATTTGGTACAAAAGTACTGTTACGAGCTCCTCTTGAAAGGCCTTGTGGATGATTGACACATTTACAGTCTTGACTACAATAATAAAGGCGGTTGCTCATGACCGTACACCAGGGGGAGGAGGTGATGCTATCGAACCAAGGATATTGCGTCAGGTCATCCACAAGTTGTTAATGCTTCAAATCCCAAATTTTACCTTTAAGGAGGAGATGTACCATGCGTGCTAAAGCTTTGTGGATCATCCCCGTGATTGTTGCCCTGCTCGCCATGACGGCCTGCGGCGGAGGCAAGCCCTCTTCGGTGAAGATCGCCATTCTGGCCCCTCTGAGTGGTGCGAACGCCACCTTCGGTGCTTCAACACGCGATGGCGCGCTGCTGGCCATTGAGGAATGGAACAATCAGGGCGGCGTGAACGGCGTCAAGATCGAGGCGATCGTTGAGGACAGCCAGTGCGAGGCCGAACCTGCCGTCAGCGCGGCCAACAAGGTCATCAACCAGGATGGCGTGAAGTTCATCGTCGGCGAGGTGTGCTCCAAGGCGTCCATCCCCATCTCCGAGATCGCCGTGAGCAAGGGGGTGTTGCAGATCAGCCCCACTTCCACCAACCCCTCCGTGACGGTGGACAAGAACGGTGCGACCAAGCCCACCATCTTCCGCGCGTGCTTCATTGACCCCTTCCAGGGCACGGTGGCGGCCAAGTTTGCCCTCAACACCCTGAAGGCCAAGACCGCGGCGGTGCTGCTCGACCAGGGTAACGACTACGTGCGCGGCCTGGCGGAGTTCTTCCGCGATGCCTTTGAGAAGGGTGGCGGTACCATCGTGGTGTGGGAGACCTACACCGGCGAGGACCAGGACTTCTCCGCCATCCTGACCAAGGTGAAGGAAGCGAATCCGGATGTGCTCTACCTGCCTGACTACTACAACAAGGTAAGCATGATCGGCGCGCAGGCGCGCGAGAAGGGCATCACGGCTCCGTTCCTGGGTGGCGATGGTTGGGACTCCTCCCAGCTTGACCGCAAGGTGATGGCGGGCGGCTACTACACCAACCACTACTCCTCCGAGGACCCGCGCCCCGAGGTGAAGAGCTGGGTGCAGAAGTACCAGGCCAAGTACAACGCTGTGCCTGATGCGCTGGCGACCCTGGCTTACGATGCGACTCAAGTCCTCCTGCAGGCTATGCAGCAGGCCGGTAGCTTCGATCCTGCCAAGGTGGCTGAGGTCATGGCGAAGGGTTCCTTCACCGGCGTGTCCGGCACCATTTCCTTCGACCAGTATCACAACCCGATTAAATCCGCGGTGATCCTGCAGGTCACCGAGACCGGCGACGTTTACGTCGAAACGGTCAGCCCGTAAGGTGTAACCCTGTGGCCGGAGGGGCTGGTCCCCTCCGGCCACGTACTTTTTTATCCGGGAGGCGGCATGGCAGCAACCTTGACTTCTCAAAACAGGTCACGTGAGGAAGCGATTCTCAATCGCCGTAGCGCCCGTTGGCTCAATCGCATTGGCCAGGGGCTGTTCGCTTTATTTGGCCTTTTTGTTTTCTATATTCTGGTCAGGGGCTTTCTGGAAAGTCCCGCAGTTTTTCTGCAGCAAGTGTTGAATGGCCTGCAACTGGGCTTCATTTACGCGCTGATCGCTCTGGGGTACACCATGGTGTACGGCATCGTCAAGCTGATTAACTTCGCTCACGGTGACGTGTTCATGGTCGGCGCGTTTACCAGCCTGTTTACCATCTCCTTGCTGGATCTTCACCGCTGGCCTGCCAAACTCTGGCCCGGCATGTCGGAAACCGCGGTGACCCTGATCGGCGTGGTGACCGTCATCCTGGTCTCGATGGTTACCAGTGGTTTCCTGGCGGTGACCATTGAACGCTTTGCTTATCGTCCCCTGCGTGCGCGCCCGCGTATCGCCGCCTTGATTACGGCCATCGGTGTCTCTTTCTTCCTGGAGTATTTCGGTGCTCTGCCCTTTGTGTACACCAACAACTACATCACGTACCCCAGGTCGTTTGAGATTGAGGTGTACCGCGCCGGGACCATCTCTTCGGCTGTTCTTGCAGGGATGTGGGCTGTTTTTGTGGCTGCTCTGCTCGCTTATGGGGTGTTAACGGTGTTGGGGCGCAAAGGGAACATCGCTGCTCAGGCCTGGAAGGATCACCCATTGATCCGCTTCGGCTTGCTGTTTGGTGGCTTCATGGCCCCTATCCTGACGCTGGTCAACCTGCGTGTGGAAGTGGGCGGGAAGCTGTGGGACCTGACCGCCTCCAACATCATGCTGGTGATTATGGGGGCGTCCATCATCCTTCAGGTGGTGCTGCACTACATTGTGCGCCAGACCCGCCTGGGCAAAGCGATGCGTGCATCCGCTTATGATAAGCCCGCTTCTCGCCTAATGGGCATTAACGTGGACAGCGTCATCACGGCGACGTTTGCACTGGGTGGCGGTCTGGCCGGTGCCGCGGGCGTGCTTTACGCCACAGCTTTCAAGCAGGTCTACTACCTGATGGGCATCATCCCCGGCTTGAAGGCCTTCGTCGCCGCCGTGATTGGTGGTATCGGCAGTATCCCCGGCGCTTTTGTCGGCGCGCTTATCATGGGCCAGGCTGAAGTCTTAAGCGCGGGCTACATCTCGACCCCCATGCGTGACGCTGTCTCGTTTTCCCTGCTGATCCTGGTGCTCTTGATCTGGCCGCAGGGTATCTTCGGCGAGCCGCCGGGCGAAAAAGTGTAAGGAGTGGACTATGGGTATTCTTGACGTTTTTAAACGCAAACCCAATCGCTATTTCACGCTCATCTCACTGGGCATCTACATCGTTATCCAGGTGCTTCTTTCTGCGGGCCTGCTCAACGAATTCTGGCGCGGCATTCTGTTCTGGGGCGCGGCGATCACCATGGTGAGCCTGGGCCTGAACCTGATTTACGGGTTCAACGGACAGTTCTCGCTGGGGCAGTACGGCTTCTACGCCATCGGAGCGTACGCGGCGGCGGACATTACCTATCGTTGGACCAACAGTGATCCCTCTGGCGTGGTCGTCGGCTTTATCGGCTCCGTGCTGGTGCTGCTTTTCTTTCTTGCTGTGGGGGCATTCCTCAAACGCTTCTACGGCTTGTTGCCGCTGACCAAGTTCCTGGCTTACTTGTTTGCGACGATTTTGGGCTATTACATCGCGGTGACCGTGCTGACGCCCAACCTTGGCCCTGGCCTGATGAAGCTTCTGGGTGGCCCTTATCCCGGCGTTGTGGCGCGTCAAATTGTGTTCCTGGCAGCACTGCTGGGCGGCGCGGCGATTGCGGGCATCGTGAGCTTCCTGTTCGGTATCCCGGTGTTGGAGCTGGGGTCGGACTATTTCGGTATTGCCACGCTGGGCTTCACTATCATCGTCAAGGTGTTGTTGGATAACACCGACACGCTTCTGCCCTTCCCTGAGATGAAAGGCGCGCGCGGTATGGTGGGCATTCCGGCCTGGACGACCTGGACCTGGGTGTTCATCACTTTCATGGCCGTGGTGGTCATCATGCGCAACCTGCTGCATTCCAGCTATGGACGGGCGATCGTCTCCGTGCGGGAAGATGAGCGCGCCGCCACCCTGGTGGGCATTGATGTGGCTTCGGCCAAAATCCTGGCCTTTGTCATGGGCAGCGTCTTTGCCGGCCTGGCGGGCGGCATCCGCGCGCATGACGTAGCCTTCCTCCACCCGCAGACTTTTAACTTCATCCAGTCCTTCAACCCGCTGATTATCGTCGTGTTCGGTGGCCTGGGGAGCATGACCGGCACGATCTTCACCGGTTTCTTGTGGATTTTCGTGCTGGAAGGCGTGTTGCGCCTGGTGTTGCCGCCGGGCTTTGAGACCTGGCGCTTTGTCGTGTATCCCTTGCTGCTGCTCTTGATGATGCTGTTGCGGCCTGAAGGCTTGCTGGGTTCGTACGAGGTGCCCTTCCTGCGCCGGCTCCTGCCGCCTCTGCCGCAAAAGAAACACGCCATAGAGGAGGTGGAAGCATGACTTTCGCATTGCGTCCCACCATGTCACCGGAGGTTGAGGCGCGTCCCGTTGTCCTGGAGATCAACAACCTCACTCACTTTTTCGGCAACCTGCGTGCCGTGTACAACTTCAACATGCAGCTCAAGCACGGCGAGCTGGTGGGCCTGATCGGCCCCAACGGTGCGGGCAAGACCACCGTCTTCAACCTGATCACCGGCGTGTACCACGCCACCGAGGGCAGCATCAAATTCCGCGGCGTGGAGCTGGTCGGCCTACCCTCGCATGAAATCATCCAGATGGGCGTGGCGCGTACCTTCCAGAACATTCGCCTCTTCGCCAACCTGACGGTGTTGGATAACGTGCGCATTGCTTACCACCCCCACGTGGGATACGGGATCGCGCATGCCCTGTGGCATGGGCCCTACTACCACAAGCAGGAGCGCAAAGTCACCGAACTGGCGCAGGAGTACCTGGACATCTTCGGTCTGCTGGAGCGACAAAACGACCGCGCGGGCAGCCTGCCCTATGGCTTGCAACGCCGTCTGGAAATCGCGCGCGCCCTGGCCACCCGTCCTCAATTGCTCATCCTGGACGAGCCGGCGGCGGGCATGAACCCGCAAGAAATCGACGAGCTGATGGAGCTGATCCGCTTCATCCGCGAGCGCTTCGACCTGACGATCCTCCTGGTCGAGCACCGCATGCGCCTGGTCATGAACATCTGCGAGTGGCTCACCGTCATGGACTTTGGTCAGATCATCTCCCGCGGCCTGCCCGAGGAGGTGCGCAACGATCCAAACGTGGTCGAAGCCTATCTGGGCCGCCAGGCGGCCTTACTCAAGTAGGAGGCGGATGATGGCTATCCTCGAAGTCAAAGATCTGTATGTCTCTTACGGGGCCATCCGCGCCTTGCATGGCATTTCCTTCAAGGTGCATCCCGGTGAAATCGTTACCCTGATCGGCGCCAACGGGGCGGGAAAATCCACCACGCTGCGCACCATCTCCGGCCTGCTGCGTCCGGAGAAAGGCGAAATCTACTTTGAAGGCAAGCCCATCAGCCGTCTGGATGCGGATGCCATCGTGCGCATGGGCCTGATTCACGTGCCGGAAGGGCGCCGCATCTTTGCCCCCCTGACGGTGCGCGAAAACCTGGAGATGGGCGCTTACACCCGCAAGGACAAGCGCGAGATCGCGGAGAGCATGGAGTACGTCTTCAGCCTCTTCCCGCGCCTCAAGGAACGCATGGAACAGGCGGGCGGCACCCTCTCCGGCGGTGAGCAGCAGATGCTGGCCGTGGCGCGCGCGCTGATGGCGAAGCCGCGCGTCCTGCTCATGGACGAACCGTCCATGGGGCTGGCGCCGGTGCTGGTTGAGGAAATCTTCAACATCATCCAGACCATCAACCAGCAGGGCGTGACAGTGCTGCTCGTCGAGCAAAACGCCCTGATGGCGCTTTCGATTGCGCATCGTGCCTACGTGTTGGAGACGGGCGCCATCCAACTCGAAGGCCCGGCCAAAGAACTCATCGAGAACCCGCAAGTACGCGAGGCTTATCTGGGTGGGGATTAGGGCCCTGGCAAGCAAACCGCCGCTCGTCACGAGCGGCGGTTTTTTATGGGTGCCAGGGGGAGAGCAGCGCCTTAGTGCTGATAGCGCAGGATGAGCTGACGCGCGGCGCGCACTTCATCCAGGCGTCGCACCGGCGTGTGATGCGGAGCTTCGTGCAGCAGCTCCGGCTGGGTCTTCGCCTCCTCAGCAATCTTGCGCAGAATTTCGATGTACTGGTCGAGCGTATCCTTGCTCTCCGTTTCGGTTGGCTCGATCATCAGCGCTTCGTGCACGATGAGCGGGAAGTAATTGGTCGGCGGATGGACGCCGTAATCAATCAGGCGCTTGGCGATGTCCAGCGCGCGCACCCCCTCGAACTTGCCCTCCGCGACAAACTCATGCTTGCACAGGCGGTTGTAGGGGATGGGGAACACGTCCTGGAGCATGACGCGCATGTAGTTCGCGTTGAGCACGGCGTGTTCGGCGACCGCGCGCAACCCCTCCGCGCCCAACATGCGGATGTAGGTGTAAGCGCGCACCATCACGCCGAAATGGCCCCAGAAGGCCTTCATGCGCCCGATGGACCTGGGCGGCATTGCCCAGCGGAAATAAGGCACGTCAAGCACGGGATCTTCGGGCTCATCCATGACCACGATGGGGCCGGGGAGGTAGTCCACCAGTTTTTCCGAAACGCCCACCGGGCCACTGCCTGGCCCACCGCCGCCGTGCGGCGTGCTGAAGGTCTTGTGCAGATTGTAATGCAACACGTCGAACCCGGCGTCTCCGGGGCGCATCACGCCGACCAGCGCGTTCATGTTGGCCCCGTCACCGTACACCAGGCCACCGCAGCCGTGCACCAGCTCGATCACCTCCAGCAAGTTCTCATCGAACATGCCCAGGGTATTCGGATTGGTCAACATCAGGCCCACGACGCGCTCGTTGCAGTGCTTGCGCAACACCTCCAGGTCCACATTCCCGCGCGCATCGGAGGGGATCTCGATGACCTTCAAGCCCGCCATGGAGCTGGTCGCCGGGTTGGTACCGTGCGCCGAATCGGGGATGAGCATGGTGTCGCGCTGCGTCTCCCCGCGGTCCAGGTGATAGCGGCGCATCATCAGCACGCCGGTCAGCTCGCCATGGGCGCCCGCCGCCGGTTGCAGCGAAACGGCGGCGAAACCGCCGATTTCCTTGAGCATCTCTTGCAGCTCGTACATGAGGAGCAGGGCGCCCTGCAGCGTCTCTTCCGGCTGCAGCGGGTGAAGCTGCGCGAACCCGGGAAGCCGTGCGGCGACTTCGTTCACCTTGGGGTTGTACTTCATCGTGCAGGAGCCGAGCGGGTACATCCCCTTATCCACGGCGTAGTTCATTTGCGAAAGGCGCACGAAGTGGCGCACAACATCCACCTCGCTCACCTCCGGCAGGGGCAGATCCTCGCGCAGCAGGTCAGTCGGCAGCTCACTGGCGGGCACATCCAGGCGCGGCAGGGCCGGACCAGGGCGCCCGGGTTTGGACAGTTCGTACAGCAAAGGCTCGCTCATGCCGCTTCCTCCTCTTCGTCTTCTTCGTACCACTCCGCATCCCAATCGGGGGTGTATTCACGCAAGGCGCGCGCCAGCAGCTCGATCTCCTCCGCGCTGTTCATCTCCGTCACGGCGACGAGCATGCTGTTGCCAAGTTCAGGGTAATCCTGGCTCAGGTCGTACCCGCCCAGGATGCCCCACTCATGCAGCAGGTAGGTGTTGATGTCAGCCACGGGAGCGGGGCACGTGACCACAAATTCGTTGAAGAAGGGCTTGCTGCGGTCAACCTGATACCCCTCAATTTGCTCGATGAGGGAGGCGGCGTAGTGCGCCTTGTGGTAATTCAGCTCGGCCACCTGGCGCAAGCCCTGGCGTCCCAGTGTCGCCAGGTAGACCGTCGCGGCCAGGGCCATCAAGCCCTGGTTGGAGCAGATGTTGGACGAGGCGCGGGCGCGGCTGATGTGCTGCTCGCGCGGCGTGAGGGTCATCACGTAGCCGCGTTTGCCCTCCACGTCCACCGTCTCGCCGATGATGCGCCCGGCCATCTGCCGCACGTACTCCATCTTCGAGGCGTAGAATCCCAGGTACGGGCCGCCCAGGGAAAGGGGAATGCCCAGGGGCTGCGCTTCGCCCAGCACAATATCCGCGCCGTAATCGGCGGGCGGCTTGAGCAGGCCCAGGCTGAGCGGATTGGTGATTACAACCAGGAGCGCGCTCTTGCCGCGCGCGTCGCGCGTGCGTTCAACCAGCGTTTCCTTGAGGGCGCGCAGGTCCTCGATCTGGCCCAGGAAGTTGGGCGATTGCACAATGAAGCAGGCGGTGTTCTCATCCGCCTGGGCCAGCAGATCGGTCGGGCAGCACATCACCTCATCCCCGACGATCTCGACTGCTTGGCCCTGCAGATAGGTGCGCAACACCTGACGGTACTGAGGGTTGACCGTCGGGGCGACCACGATGCGGTTGCGCTTGTAGCGGAAGACATTCAGCGCCTGGATAGCGGCTTCAGCGGTGGCGGTGGCCCCGTCGTAATGGCTGGCATTCGCCACCTCCATGCCAGTCAGGTCGCAGATCATGCTTTGATACTCAAAAATGGCCTGCAGCGTGCCCTGGCTAATTTCGGGTTGATAGGGGGTGTAGGCCGTGTAGAACTCGCTGCGGCTGATGACGAAATCCACGGTGGCGGGGATCCAGTGACGGTAAGCGCCCGCGCCCAGGAACGTGGGGGTGCGCGTCACATCCAGGTTCAAGGCCGCCATCTGTTGCAGCGAGGCCATCACTTCCATCTCCGAAGCTGCCGGGGGCAGGCTCAGGCCGGGGAAGCGATAAGCTTCAGGAATGTCGGTAAAAAGCGCGGCCAGATCAGGCAGGCCAATTGCCGCAAGCATGGCCCGGCGCTCTTCATCCGTGTGCGGAATGTAGCTCATGCGGACTCCTTTCTCCAAAGTTAACTCAAGTTCCCCATGGCGGGGATTTACCTCCACATAATAGCGCCCCCGATGCACGTATCATCGGGGGCGAGGGGTTGCATAGGGTTTAGTGCTCCAGCGAGGCGACGAGCGCTGCGTAAGCGTCCGCGTCCATGAGGGCCTCGAACTCATCCCAGGACTCGGGGCGTACGCGAACCAGCCATCCCGCACCAAAGGGGTCGCTGTTGAGCGTTTCCGGAGCATCGGCCAGCGCCTCATTGACGGCGACCACTTCACCGCTGACCGGCGCCATCACATCCGCCGCAGCCTTGACCGATTCCACCACCCCCAGGCTCTCGCCTGCGCTAAGGGTATCCCCTACATCCGGCAAATCCACGTACACAATGTCCGACAGCGTGCTCTGCGCGTAGTCGGTGATGCCGATGATCACCTCATCGCCGTCACGACGTGCCCATTCATGGGTCTGAGTATAACGGGCCTGTGCATCCAGTTTCATCTAATGCCTCCTTACGCGAATTTTTGAGATTTAGGATTGCGAACGATGCTTTTGCAAGACGATTTCCTCGTGCAGCAAACTGCGCTGCACAATCTCCCACAACGTAGCTGTAGGGTTGTCCTCCGGCAAACTGCTGATATCGGGGGTGTAAGGGATGAGCACGTCCGGCGGGCGCGGCAGGCCGATATTGGCGCCCGCGCCACGCTGGTTACGGTCGTTGTAGGCCAGCAGCAGCGTGCGCTGATCCACCCCGTAATCTGCCAGGGATTTCAAATGCAGGCCGGCGAGATGGCGTGAGGTGGGATCGTCATCCGTCACCACCACGTTCCAATCGCACATCTTGGGCAGCCCCCAAATGTGGGGCAGGGTGCTGCGGCCCAGGTCGAGAATGGCGTAGTACCCTAGCTCGCGTAACAGCCCAACGAAGCGCGCCACGGTCCCCGCCTGGATTTGACTCAGGTTGACCAGGTGGGCCGGTCCGGGGATGATGAAGAAGCCCTGCACGTGCTGCACGGAGTAATGATTGATGAGCGTTTGATTCATATCCAGCGCATGCTGATTGAGCAGCTCAACAATATGGCGTGAGCCAGAAAAACCGCTCCACAGACCGATGCTGCCAATGGGGAAGGCCATATCCACCAGGAGTACGGGGCGGTCGCTGTGATGGGCCGCCATGTTTGCCAGGTTGATCGCGATGGAGCTCACGCCTACCCCGCCACGTAACGAGGACAGGCCCACGATAATGCCCTTGGGAGGGGGCGTGGATGCGCTTTCGCTGGGGCGGATGCTTTGCTGAATGCGCTGGTTGCGCGCGAACGCCGCCTGGATGCGCACATCCAGCTCCTTACGGCTGATTTGTCCTTTGGTGATGAAATCGTCGGCGCCGGTTGTGTAAGCCTTCACGCGGTCATCAATGCCGCCCAGCGCGGTGACAAAAATGATGGGGATGCTGTGGAACTCCGGGTCCTCGCGGAGACGTTGACACACCTCATAGCCGTCAATGTCCGGCATCATCACATCCAGGATGATCAGGTCGGGGTGCAGTGTGCGCGCTTTTTCCAGCCCTTCGGTGCCGTTGGGAGCTTCGTAAATCTCATACCCCCAACTGCGCAGCAACATTCCGTACATCGTACGGACGTCGTCGTTATCCTCTACCACCAAAATTCGCGCTTTAGCCATGCTCCCACCTCGACTCACTCTCTATAAATCACCTATGACGCCGAATCTGCGACCTCAAAGGGGATGGTGAAGCTGAATGTGCTTCCCTGGTTGGGCGCGCTCTGGACACTGAGGGTGCCCCCGTGCATTTCGATGATGCTGCGCGTGATGACCAGCCCCAGGCCGGTACCGGGCACGCTGCGCACCGCGGGATTGGTCGAACGGAAATACTTGGTAAAGAGCTTTGCCTGTTCTTCGGGCGTCATGCCGATGCCGGTATCCTGCACATCCCAGCGCGCATAACCCTGCCCGTTCTCCTCGTATCGGCTCAGGCGGATGGTGATGACCCCGCCTTCGGGGGTGTACTTGTTGGCATTGCTCACCAGGTTGCTGATGATTTGCACCAGACGCCCACGGTCGGCGCGCACCAGCGGCAGGCCGGGTTCCAACTCCAGCACCAGGCGCTGGTTCTTGTTGGTGATGACCGGGCCAAAGCTGTTGGCCACCTCCTGGGTAACTTCGACGGGGTCCACGTTCACCAGGTTAAGCTTGAGCCGTCCGGATTCGATGCGGGAAATGTCCAGCAACTCCGAGACCATCTCATCCATGCGCCCGACGTTCGAGCGGATGACCTTGAGGAACTGCATCTGCTGCTCGTTGAGCGGGCCGGCGATACCCTTCATCAACAGGTCGGTGTAGCCCTTCATCGAGGTCATGGGCTGCTTTAGCTCGTGCGAAACGAAGGAGATGAATTCGGTCTTGGCCTGATTGGCCACCTGGACCTGTTGGAAGAGGCGGGCGTTCTGAATGGCGATGGAAGCGCGATCGGCCAACCGGCTGGCGAAGTCCACTGCCGCCTGGCTGAAGCCCTCATCCCCGCCCTTCTCCAGGCCGATGATGCCGATGACGCGGTTCTCGAAGCGAATGGGCACCGCCAGAAGCGAGCGCATGTCCGGCATCAGAGGATAGTAGTCCGCATCGGCGCTCACGTCGGGCACCAGCACCGTTTCCCCGATGCTGGCTGTGCGTCCGAAGATGCCCTGGCTGAGCGGCCATAGCTTCTCTTGATACTCCGCCAACGCTTCGGCAGGGTAGCCGTGGTGGGCCAGGATTTGCAGGCCGACCGGCACGCCGTCCTCTTCCTGCAACAGGGCGATGAGGCCCGCATCCGCCCGGGTCATGCGTACCGCCCAGTCCAACGTGTGGCTCATCACCACCCTGGAGTCCAGGGTGTTGCTGAGCTGGCGGTCAATGTGTTGCAGGATCATCAATTCCTCGACGCGCTCCTGCAGGGCCTGATCCGTGGAGGTGAACAGCCGCGCGTTTTCGATGGCGATGGCAGCCTGGGAGGCAAAGGAGGTGAGCAATTCCACATCCTCTGGCGTATAGGGGCGATCATCGGCGTGATTGATGACTTCCAGCACGCCGATCGTGCGCCCGCGGGCGTTGAGGGGGACCGCGACCAGGGAGCGCGTCACGAACTCCGCCTTCTGGTCAAAGCTGCTGTACCAGCGCGCATCCGTGCGCGTGTTGTTGACGATGATGGGCTTGTTCTCTGCAAAGCAACTGCCAGCAATCCCCCGGCCAGCCGGCACCTTAAGCCCGATCAGTTGTTGCCCTGCCGGGCCGCTGGAGACGCGGAAAATCAGGTCGCCGCTGGCCTCGTCCAGCAGCAACAGCGAGCCGGCCTCGGAATCGAGCAGTTGCGCGGCTTGCTTAACGACCAGGTCGAGCACTTCATCCAGGTCCAGACTGGAGGCCAGGAGCTTGCCCACCTCGTTCAGCGTGCTCAACTGACGCGCGCGCCGCTGCAGGTTGTCGTAGAGACGGAAGCGCTCCAGCAGGGAGGAGAGCTGTGCGGCCACGGTGGTGAAGAAGTCCTCATCCGATTTGGGGAAGACGATGTCTTCCTCCAGGCTGGCGGCAACGACAATGCCGGTTGCCTGGTTTTCCGAAAGGAGGGGCGCGCCGATCCACGCTTTCCAGCGGTAGCCCTGCACCGGCGGCTTCAATCCCCGCTTGCGGCACTCTTCGAGATAATCCGCCGTGTTGATGACCGCTCCGCTGTGGAGCACCGCGGCCTCCAGGCCGCCGACGTTCCATGTCTCGCGGATCTCAACGCGCTCATCCCCTTTAGCGAAAAAGTCGAAATGGAGCGCCTGATTTTCGCGGTCATACGTGGCGATATAAAAGTAGGGGAGAGGCATCCCGCGCTTGAGCTGGAAATAGATCAGCTCCAGAATGTCATCTTTGGGCATGGTGAAGGAGATAGCCTGCGTGATCCAGTAGATGGATTCGAGTTCCTTGGCGCGTCCGCTCAGTTCGGCCCGAGCGGCGAGCCGCTCCAGGCCCACCACGATCGCGCGCGCCATCAGCTCCAGAACGAAAACTTGCGCAGGCGTGCAGTAAGGAACCTCATCCGGCATGGCGATGAGCAGCCAGCCGCTGCTTCCCAGGGGGAGCAGCACGCGATACGTCTGCGCCTTCCAGTCGGCCAGCAGTGTTTCCGCGTCTGGGATGGAGGCTTCCGCCAGGCGGATGGGCTTACCGGGTGTCTGGCCCACGATACGGCGCACGGCTGGATCGCTGCCGCGGTACACCTGCCCGCTCTCTGCATCGCGGTAGGTGTTGTTTTCGGGGTGATACATGACCGCATTCACCTGTTCGACCTGGAACAGGGCCATGATCTCGCGTCGCAAGCCTTCCATGAGAGCGGCCTGACTCTCTCCGCTCAAGGCCAGTTGGGTCAGACGCATCAAAGCTGCGGCGGCAGTTTCACTCAGCCCACCGGGTTGTGTCGTCTGGAGCGTCGTTTGTTCTGAACTCATCCACTATCTCCCTCGCGATCATGATCCTACACTTGTAACAGCTCAGATGGTCACGCTTTCATCGCTGAGCGGGCAGGACACGCAGCCATGGGAGCCTGGAGCTGGCCTCATGCATGTGGTCAGCGGCCTCTGCGCCCCCCGCGGTGCAGGACTCCTGATGCCCTGCGTATTCCCAGTTCTTACGTAACTACCTGCCCTCTCTCATCGGCTAGCGGTTAAAACCGCCCCTGCGCTTCAGGTATCCGCAACCTGCACGGTGGCCGTCGTGGCGTCTCCGTAGGGGGACGCCAGGCTACAAGCCCATCAGAGGCGATTTCCATCGCTATGAGTGAGCAGTTACGTTCTTACACCTTTTCATTTTAGCACGGTCAAACGAGAAAGCAAAATGAGCCCCTTGTGACCGTGCCGGCGTGTAGCTTTTAGCGTCGCAACAGCTCGTGAACCCGTTCGGCGACGGCTTCCGGCGTGAAGCCGAACTTCTCCTGGAGCGCCTCGTAGGGTGCGGACGCGCCGAAGACCGAAACGCCCAGCACGCCTCCCAGGGGGCCAACGTAACGCTCCCAGCCCATGGGGCTGCCGGCCTCGATGGCCAGGCGGTAGGGCATGTCTTTGGGAAGCACGCTCAGGCGGTAGTAAAGCGGCTGCTGCTCGAACAGCTCCCAGGAGGGCATGCTGACCACGCGCGCGCCGATGTGCTGTTGCGCCAGCACTTCCTGCGCCTTGAGCGCCAGCGCTACCTCGGAGCCGCTGGCAATGAGAATGGCTTCTGTGTGATCCAGCGGGGAATCGCGCAGGATGTAAGCCCCGCGTTCAACGCCGGTGAAGGCTTTTTCGTAGGTTTCGGCCAGCACAGGCAGCTTCTGGCGTGAGAGCAACAGGCCGACCGGCCCGCGCGACTTAAAAGCGACGCGCCAGGCCGCGGCGGTCTCGTTCGCATCCGCCGGGCGGATGAGGGTCAGGCCGGGAATGGCGCGCAGGGCGGCCAGGTGCTCGATGGGTTGATGCGTCGGCCCATCTTCACCCAGCCATAGCGAGTCGTGGGTCCAGACGTAGACCACCGGGATCTCCATTAGCGCGGCCAGGCGGACCGCCGGGCGCATGTAGTCCGAGAAGACCAGGAAGGTGCCGCCGTAGACGCGCAGGCCGCCGTACAACGCCATGCCGTTCAGCGCCGCTCCCATGCCGAACTCGCGCACGCCGAAATGCAGATTGCGTCCCTGGGGCGTGGTCTTCTGGAAGTCTTTGGCGCCCTGCAGATAGGTGTTGTTGGAGGGGGCCAGGTCCGCGGAGCCGCCGATCAACTCTGGGATGACGGGGGCCAGGGCATTGAGCACCTTGCCGGAGGCACTGCGCGTCGCCATGGCGCCGACCTCGGGGCGGAAGCGCGGCAGGGCCTGTTCCCAGCCCTCCGGCAACTCCCCGCGCAGTAAACGCCGCAGCTCAGCCCCATCTTCCGGGAAGGCCTCTTCGTAGCGGTTGACCAGGTCCCACCAGGCCGCCTCGGCCTGCTCGCCGCGCGGCACGGCCAGGCGGTAGTGCGCCAGCACGTCATCCGGCACGTGGAACGGTTCCTGCGGCCAGCCGAAACGCTCCTTGAGGCGGCGCACCTCCTCCGGGCCTAGCGGCGCGCCGTGCGCTTCGGGGTTGTCCTGCATCGTGGGGGCGCCATAGGCGATGTGCGAGTGGCAGATGATGAGCGACGGCATCCCTTTTTCGTTCTGTGCCCGCTCGACGGCCTCTTGCAGCATACCCAGGTCGTAGGCGTCCACCTCTTCCACATGCCAGTGATAGGCGCGGAAACGTGCGGCCACGTCCTCGGTGAAGGTGATGTCCGTGCTGCCCTCGATCGAGATGCGATTGCTATCGTAGAAGTAGATCACCTGGCCCAGTCCCAGGTGTCCGGCTAGGGAGGCGGCTTCGTGTGAGACGCCCTCCATCAAGTCCCCATCCGACACGATCGCGTAGATATAGTGGTCAAAGATGGGGAAGCCGGGGCGGTTGAAGCGCGCCGCCAGATGCCGCCGCGCGATGGCCATGCCGATGCCGGTCGCGAACCCCTGTCCCAGCGGGCCGGTGGTCATTTCGATGCCGCGCTCCGGATCGTACTCCGGGTGGCCGGGCGTGGGGCTGTTCCATTGGCGGAACTGCTTCAGGTCGTCCATGGTGAGAGGGTAGCCGGTCAGATGAAGCAGGCTGTACAGCAGGGCCGAGCCGTGACCGGCGGATAAGATAAAGCGGTCGCGATTGATCCAGCGCGGGTTGCGCGGATTGTGTTTCATCAGCCGGGTCCAGATGTAGTAGGCCACGTCTGCCATGCCCATCGGCATCCCAGGGTGACCAGAGCGCGCCTTCTCGACGATGTCCACGGCGAGCAGGCGCAGGGTAGTAATGGCGCGTTGGTCTAATTCTGTGCGATACATACATCCTCCTTTGCTTTGATCAGGCGCTAAGTCTTTTCAGGATGCGTCCTGCTCAACCAGGGCGCGTAAAGCCACGGTGACACGCCGCGGGCGCTCGGTCAAAAGCCCCAGCGTTTCCCACTGTTGCGCCAGGGTGCGCAGGCGCTGCCTGGAAATGCGCCCGCTAAACGCTTCGCCCAGCGCCTCCAGGTTGAAAAAGCCATCGTTGTGTTCCAGGGCGTAGCGCACCAGCTCGCGTTCCAGGGCCGTGAGCTGCGGAAAAGCGGCGGGGGGATGGATCTGGGGCGCGATGAGCGTGGCACGCAGCATGTCCAGCCACAACACCAGGTCGTCAATCAAATACCCCATCTGGAAGTAAAGCCGGTTCGCCCATTCCGCTTCTCCGTCGAGGTCATGGATGTAGGGTGGGGAGGTGAGTAGGGTGCCGTAAGCGGCGAAGGGGAAATCCGCTGCGTTGAACAGGCCTACAGCCGGGGACGTGGCCTGCGCGCGCAGCACGTCCCAACGCTGTTCGGTCACAGTGTAATCCAGTTGCACGGTGACGAGCACGCCGCCCGTCAGGCGCCAGTACCAGGCCGCTCCCAGACGCCCCTGATACCCCGGTACACGCTCTCCCACGCTATCCAGGATCGTATCGGCCAGTTTCAGGGCCTGGAAGGAAGGGTAAAACAAAGGCATAGCTCAGCTCCTAATTAAAAAATCAAGCAAATCTGCAAATCAAATCTCCTGTAAGGGCCGGGCTTGTCCCGGTCCCAGGTGGCCGTACCCTTCGCTGCGCTGCTGTAAGGGCCGGGCTTGTCCCGGCCCCAGGTATGTGAATGTTTAAAAGTCCGGTTTACCGGACGTATTTTGTGTAGCCTGGTAACTGCCTACTCATAGCGATTGAAATCGCCTCTGATGGGCTTATAGCCTGACGTCCCCCTACGGGGACGCCACCGCAGCGACCGCGTAGGCGGTCGCCCGGCGCGTAGCGCCTTACAGGGGCGGTTTTAACCGCTAGCTGATGAGTCAAGGTAGGTAGTTACGTAGCCTGGCAATTTATCGCCCGGCGGGCATTGTAGGGGCGATGCGCCGCATCGCCCCTACAGGGCAAATTTTACGCGATTCGTCGCCCGCAATTCATCGCCCTCAATTTACCGCCTGGCGGGCTCACTCTCTAAATCCGCGCGCTTTTGCAGCAACTGTTCGAGCCGTGCCGCCTCCTCCTCGCGCGTGCTGATCTCGCCATCCAGGTGAGCGTCGCGCAGCGCGCCCAGCACTTTGCGGTAAAGCGGGCCGGGCGGCAGCCCACGGCGTTTGAGATCCGCGCCCGTCGTGAAGGGGCGCACGTGGCGCCAGACGCGCTGGTAGTGTTCAAGGTACATGCGCGTCACCGGCGATTCATCCACCAGCCAGCCCAGGGCCAGCAGGGGGGAAGGGAACTCCTCCAACAACGCGACGACCTCGCTGGGCCGTGAACAATCGGGCAGGCGCGGCAGGACCTTGACCAGCGCGGCGCTGCGTTCAAGGTGCTCCGTTAAGGCGTGGGGCAACATCAGACGGTGGGCGAGTCTGATGCGCGTGTCCTCGTCAAGCAAAAACATGAACAGCGCCCACAACACAGTGGCGTAACCGTGATCGTCCAGCTCCCACAGGGAGCGATCCAGCGCCGTACGCGCCAGCTCGTAGCGCGAGCGCAGCCAGGGCGTGAGGCTCAGCCCCGGCGCCAGTTGCGCCAGCACGCCCATCTCGTCCAGGCGCGCCAGGGCCGCTTCGGGCCGCGCTTCGCGGAAGATGAGGTCCAGCTCGTGGCGGATGCGGCTGCCGGTGATGCGGTTGAGCATGGGCAGCGCCTCGCGGATGAGCTGCGCGCTGCGCTCGTCCAGGCGGAAGTTGAGCCGCGCCTCGAAGCGCGCGGCGCGCAAGATGCGCGTTGGATCGTCCTGGAAGCTCAGGCTGTGCAGCACGCGCAGCACGCCGTTTTCCAGGTCGCGCACGCCGCCGTAGAAGTCCAGCAGCTCCCCCCAACTGTCCGGCGTGAGGCTGATCGCCAGGGTGTTGATGGTGAAGTCGCGGCGGTGCAGGTCCTGCTTGATGGAGCTCCACTCCACGCTGGGCAGCACCGTCGGGCTTTCGTAGTATTCCGTGCGCGCGGTGACCAGGTCCAGGCTCATGGGCAGACCTGAGCCATCCGCGCCGGTGAGGGTGCGCCAGATGTCGGGCGTGAGCAGCCATTTGGCCGTGCCAAAGCGACTGTGCGTGCGTAATTCCCCGCCGTAACGCTCTACCAGGCGCTCGGTCAGGGCGATCGCGTCGCCCTCGATGACGAAATCCACGTCCACCAGGGGCCAGTGACCCAGCAAAAGGTCGCGCACGATGCCCCCCACGAAGTAGATACCGAAGTCCATCTCCGCGGCGCAGGCGCCGATGGTGCGGACGAGCTTGAGCAAGGGCGCGGGGAAGGCCTGCTCCATGCGCTGCTGGATGTCGCTGCGGCGGCGCTCGCGCTCGCTCGGCTGCGGGACAAAGCCGCGGATGAGGTCGGTGCGCGTGACGATGCCGCTGACCTGGCCTTCTTCCACCACGGGGATCTGGCCCCAGCCGCTTTCGAGCATGAGCTGACGCACGCGCTCGATGCTTTCGTGAGGAGCTACGCTGTAGTGGCCCGGCTCCATGATGCGGCTGACCGGCTCATGGCTCATGCCGTGCTGCATGGCGTGATCCACAGCTTTGCGCGTGACCAGCCCGACGATGGTGCCGTTGTCCTTGACGGGCACACCCTCGTGGCCGGTGCGCAGCATCAGCCTGTCCACCTCGCGGATGAGTGTGGTGGAGGTGACGGTGCGCACGCCGCGCGACATGATGTCGCGCACGGTGATGGGCGGTTCGACGTAGCGGGGCAGGTGCTCCTTGAGCTCCGCCAGGACCTGGGCCACGCTGCGCTCGCGGATCATGGCGGCTGCGGCGCGCTCGTGCCCCGAACCGCCGAACAGCGCGGCGATGGTGGCCACGTTGATGGCCGCGTTGGTACTGCGGGCTACCAGTTGCACATAGCCGCCGATGCCCACAAGGATGAACAGCGCGTCCGGCGCCAGCGTGTCGCGGAGGCGATGGGCCAGGGTGGAGATCTCCTCCTGCATGTCGCCGGGGGCCTGGGTGGCCGAGACGACGATGGTGTAGCCGTGCACGTTCAGGCTTTCCGCGGCGTCCTCCAGCGCTTTGTAGAGCTGGCGTTGGCCCTCCGTCAGGCCGTGTTCGAGCACATCCATCACAATATCGAGTGACGCGCCCTGATCGAACAGCCAGGCGGCGGCACGCAGATCGCGCGCGGTTGTGCTGGCGTACGTCAGGTTGCCCGTATCCTCGTAAATGCCGGCCAGCAGCAGGGTGGCTTCGATGGACTTGAGGGTAATCATGCGCGCGGCCATCGCCTCCACCAGGAGAGTGGTGGTCGCTCCGACGCGGGCGCCCTGGAAGCGCCAGCCCTCAGGGAGCTGCTCCGGCGCGCTGTGGTGGTCGAGGATGAGTACGTCGTGCACCTTGGGCGGCATGCCACGCACGGACACCATCCCGTGCGTATCCACCAAAATCACCCGCTCGATGCGCCGTCCGCGTGGCAGGGTTTCGGGATCTCGGAAAGGCATCTGGTCACCCAGATAGAGATTCAGGAACGCCTGCACATTGCGGTTAATGCGGCGTGGCAAGACAGGCACAGCCTGGGGAAACAGCTTTGAGGCACCCAGCAGGCTGGCGATGGCGTCGAAGTCCGCGTTTTCGTGGGTCAGGATCACGTGCATAGGGATATTATAGCATGAATGACATCCGGGAGGAAACCGCACGTGCGCAAAATCGGGGGGATGCAGGGGGGGATGGGCGCGGCGACGCTGCGCCCCCCTACGGCACGTCGTAAATCAGTGCCAGCAGATTGCCCGTGCCGGGCGCAAAGAGCGGGGTCAAGGTGCCGGTGGGGTAGGCGCTGGAGATCGCGTTCCATTCCCTGGCGCGCGGCGCGATGAGCACCAGGCGTGCCGGATGCGTGTCCAGCTCCGGCACTGTCTCCAGGGGCACATTTTCGCCGGGCACATCGCGCAGCAGGTAAGCCAGCGTACCGAACTCCCAATACAGGTATGGCTCGCCCATGAAATACACCTTCGCGCCGGCGGGCAGCGGATGGGCCTGTTGATAGCGCGCCACCTCTGTGGCGATTTCCGCCGTCGGGTTCCCGTAAACGCGGCGCGGTGTGTACAGCACAAAGTAGAAGATCAGGTTGAAGAAGGCGGCCGCAGCCAGCGCAACGTACAGCGCCGCGCGCAGCTCCGTGCGTTCGCGCCCCAATTCGAGCAGCGCCTCCGTCCCCCAGGCGATGAGTAACGCTACCACCGGCATCAACAGCACGCCGCGCTGACTGCTGGGCGGGTTTTCCGTGAGCACCCAGGCCGTGATCAGCGTGCTCCAAAACCACAGCAACGTCAGGCCGCGCGAGGGCCAGCGCCAGCGGATGATGCTCTCTACCATGCCCACGGCCATCAAGGTGCCCCAGATGAAATCCAACAGCGGCACCCCCGGATGATACCAGAAGGTCGGGTCGGGCACGGCGTGGAAGCCCCCCAGCGCCTTGAAAAAGTAATGCAGCATGACCAGCGCCGGGCTCTGGCCGGTGAGGGCAACCGTATCCGCGAACCAGCCGGAGGCGAAGAGGCTGACCTGGTGGTAGCGCGAGATCAGGTCGTTGGGATGCAGGGCGAACCAGTAGAGGATGGGTGCGGCGGCTACCAGCCAGCCCACGCCGAGCGTGAGCAGTCCGCGTTTCTGCCGCTCCCAGAAGCCCGGCTCGCGCAGGGCACGCCACGCCACAAAGAGTCCCAGCATGGCGGTGAGCCAGCGCGCGCCGAAGTAGCCGTACCAGCCCAGGCCGGCGGCGAAACCCGCCAGGCCCCACCAGCGCAGGGCCGCGGCGTCACGGCGCGCGTCACGTGCCAGGGCCTGCCACAAGCTCCAAAAGGCCAGGGGCGCGAGAAACGCATCCGCGATGTTGTTGATGGCAAGCCGGCTGTAGTGGATGGCGTAAGCCCAGCAGGCCATAACGAGGGCGCTGATCCAGCCCACCCGCTGGCCGCCGAGCGCGCGGCCCAGTAGGAAGGTGGTGAACACGGCGGCCGTGCCCACCAGCGCGGAGATGATGCGCGCGCCAGCGATCGTAGTACCCAGGAGGCGCTCCCCCAGTCCCAACACCAGGAACGTCATGGTGGGGTTTCCCAACCAGCCGGTGCGGAAGGGGTTGTCGAGCGGGGGAGTTAGCAGCATGTAGGCCGCGCGCGCCATTTCGCCCTCGTCCCCGCTGAAGATGGGCGGCACGCGCTCCAGGCTGATCACGCGCGTCAGGAGCGCCAGCAGGAGCAGGGCCGGAAGGAGCGCATCGCCGCAGGTCAGGCGGCGCGGCTCGATCTTGCGCCACGGGAAGGGGGGCAGCAAGCTGACGATGAAGGCCACGCAGGCGAGGGCCCATAGTCCAAAAACAACCGAAAAATCCGCCTCGTAAGGCAGGCGCGGATGTTGGAAGGCGACGCCGAGGCTGAGCAGGAGGGCCAGCAGGCGCAACGTGGCACGTCGTCCGGGGAGCGCCAGGCGTCGCTGCGGGGCGGGCGCGAGACGCGGCGGGTGGGTGTGACGCCAGAAAGCGCGCGCCAGGCCGGCCAGGCCGAGCGTCAACAACAGGCCGCCATCCCAGGGATAGCGGCCCGTGTTGAGCAGGTAGATCCCTCCTGTGGTGAGCAGGAGAGCGATGAGGGTTAGAGGGCTCATTTAGCTGAGCAGGCTGGCAATGTCATCCGTGGCGCGTCGCATGCGGTGGCGGACCAGGCCCAGGGTGGCGGCGCCGCGGATGGCGACGGCCAGGATGGAGCGTTCGTTGACGCTCAGGGCGTAGAGGGTGTAGTCAACGCCGGTGATGCTCTGCTCGAAACGCTGGCCGGTGGCACCCAGGAGTTGGGCAATGGCCTGGGCGCTGTTCTGCCCCTGCCAGGCGGCGGTGGCGACGATTTCCGCCGCTTCCTGGTTTAGGGTGCCGGTCCAGGCCGCCAGGGCGTTGTCGAGCGTGAGGATGACCAGGTCGGCGCCTATTTCTTGCCCCAGGCGGTCCATGAGGCGCTCGATGTCGCGCCGGTGATGGGTGATGCTGCTCCGGTCGTAGTGGATGTGTGAGGCCGCTTCGACGGGGGCGGGGACCGGGGCGGGTGCGGTGGCCGGGACGGGCGGCGTCGGTTCCGGCGCGGGCGCGGCGCTCAGGTCGAGCGTTTCCGCGGGGGCTTGTTGTGCAGCCTGCTGCAGGAAGCTGAGCAGGTCATCCGCCGGCGGGGTGTCGCCGGCGGGCTGGGCGGCCTGCTGCAGGAAGGCGAGCAGGTCATCGGGAGGTGGGCCGGCCTCAGCCGGGGCTGATGCCGAAGGGACTTCAGGGATCATGCCCGCGCCGGCTATGGGCGCGCTGAGCGCGTTTTCGATTTGGCCGGGCAGGTCGGGCAGGAAAAAGGGCTTGGGCAGGGTTCCCTGGATGATAGCGGCCAATGCTTCCGGGGCCTGTTCGCCCATGAAATGCGTCAACATCAGGCGCAGGTCGGGGTAAAGCTTACGCAGCTCGGCGGCAACTTCGATGGGACCGGGATCGGTCACCGCCAGGTCAATGAGGGCGAGATCAGGTTGGCGTCGCCGCGCCTCGTTGATCGCCTGGCCGCCACTGGCGGCAATGGTAACTTTGTGACGCAGCCGACGCAGTTCGTCGGAAAGCAACGTCGCAAAGGCTTCATTCGGGTCAATGACCAGGATTTGCGCCATAGTTTAACCTCGATGCCCAGGGATAACGTCCTAATTGTATTTAGGGTGGAAAAAAAAGCAAGTGCCATTTGCATTCTCAAAAGATTTTTCTATACTTAGGGTGACTGCTTACTCATAGCGATTGAAATCGCCTCTGATGGGCTTATAGCTGGGCATCTCTGACCCCCCTTGTCAGGGGGGACGTCAGGCGAGGGATACCCGAAGCGCAGCGAAGGGTACGGTCGCCCGGCGCGGTTTTAACCGCTAGCCAATAAGCCTCGGTGAGCAGTTACTACTCAGGTTGGATTCCAACCACTACCTGCACGGAGGTGTCACGATGGGGACGGTGGATGAGGTCATTGAGGTGTTGGTGCGCCTTCACGGTGAGGGACGGGATGGGTTTGCCCGTCGCTACGGCGCGGAGGCGTTGGCGGTGGTCAGCGAGCTGGAGAAGCTGTTGGAGCCGCGTTTGAGTGTGTACGGCCCCTTGTGGTCACAGTTTACGCTGCAGCCGCAGCTTATGGGGGCAGCGTTGGCGCCTATTCTGCAGGCTTTGTTGACGACAGACGCGGCTCTGAGCAAGGAGGTGGAGGCACGGCTGCAGCGGTTGCACGCGCTGCCTGCGCCCGCCCAGAGCGTGCACACGGGCGGTGGGGCTTACGTCCAGGGCGGGGTCACGCTGCAGGGCGGCGGGGATTTCGTGGGGCGGGACAAGGTTGTCATCACGGGCGATGGGAATGTGGTGGGGGATCACAACGTGGTGACGGTCACGAAATCCAGCGGGCTGGATGCTGCGCAGATGCGCGCGCTGTTCGAGCAGTGGCAGGCGATGGTGGCGCAGCGGTCTGATCTGCCGCCAGCGGTGAAGGAAGATGTACGTGCTGACTTGCAAGAGGTCGAGGCGGAGTTAAAGAAGGGCGAACAGGCCGATGAGGGCTTCCTGATGCGTCGCCTGCGTTCGATTGGGCGCATGGCGCCCGACATTCTGGATGTGATGGTGACGACATTTGCCAATCCTGTAGCCGGCCTGGGCAAGGTGGCCCAGAAGGTCGCCGAGCGCGCTAAGCTGGAGGCCGAGAGGCGAGGCTAGCTATGACTGATGAGGAAACGCGGGGACAGTCGCCCATCAGTACGGACGGCGGCGCTTACGTCGGTGACGATGTCAGCGTGCAGGGTGGGGATTTTGTCGGGCGCGACAAGATCGTGAATTACTATCAGCTTGATGTGGAGCGGCTGGTGGAGGTGTTGCGCGCCGCTTTGCCGGCCGATGATCCCACGCCGCAGCATTTGCTGGAGACGCTGGCCCAGTTCCGCGCTTTTCACGCGCAGCTCTACGAGTGGAAGGAGCTGCATAACTACCTGAACGATGTGCTGTTCACGGTGGGGCAGTTTGTGCGCGAGGTGGAACGTCTGGAGGCGCAGGGTCTGCCGGGTGATCCGCGCGCGCTGGGGCGCCTGTGGCGCCCGGTGGCGCAGAAGGTGAGTTTGTTGCTGGAGTGGGCGCGCCAGGTGCAGTATATCGCGCCGCCTCTGGTGGACGATGCGCAGGGCTTGCGGGGGCCGCGCTGGGCGGTCGAGATCGCCGCGAACCGGCGCCGGGTGGATGAGATTCTGCAACCGGCCGAGTTCGAGCTGCACGCTTTGTACGATGCGGCGTATGATTTTGTGGATAGCGTCGAGCGTCACATGTACCTGGCGGATAAGGCCCTGCGCGAGACCGCCGGTGAGTTATACACCCTTTCACGCATGGTGCTGGGAGAGTTAGGGGCATGAAAACTTATCGCGATGTCATGGCAGCGCATCAGGCCTTGTTGGCACGTTACGAGCAGGGCGCCCAGGATGCTGAGTTCCTGGATGCCGTCAGGGCTTATATCGAGGCGGCACGGCAGGCTTCGGCGGAGATTGCCGACCCGCGCGAGCGGGATCAGGTGCGCGCGAATTTGCGCTTCTGGGCTTCGGTGGTGTTTGAACGCACCGGCGTTTATCCCGATACGGCTTTGTTGCCCGCCCGTGAGCCGGCGCAGCTCCCGCCTGGTGGGGGGGCCAGGGGCCTTGACAGCGCTGCGCCATCCGCCGCGCCGATGGGGTGGCTATGGCCTGTGGTGGTCGTGGTGGGCTTGCTGGCCATCTTGAGCATTGGCTCCCTGGCGGCCCAGGCGCTGCGGCCTGCGCCCGCCTCGCCTACACCGGTGGTGACGCCGGGAAGCGTTACGACCTTCACCCCCACACCTGAGGTCACCCCGGGAGCCGGTGCGACCTTTACCCCCACGCCGGGTTCGACGGGTACCTTGACCCCCACGCCCGTCCCGCCAACCCGGACGCCCACGCCGCGCCCCACGCCGACGCCGGAGCTGGTGTCGCAACTGCGGGTTGAGCGTATCACGTTTGGCGAGCCGTCCTGTGGGACGCGCTCCTTGTATGTGGGGTTGCCGACGGATGTGTCACTTAAGTTCGCGCAGCTCACTTTGATGCGCACCGATTTGGAGGGGATCCTGCAGACGTTTGATGTCGGCAAATTGCAAAATGCCGAAATTAAGCTGGATTTGACGAAGAACGATTACGGTTACGATTCCACCAAGGGCACGTCGGGTTTGTTGGAAACCACTTATCTGGTCAGTGTCGCCCTTCCCAAGATGCCTGTTGTGCAGGCACTGGTGCCCTTCACGACGGATTGTCAACGGAATGCGACCGAAGTTTACTTCTCCTATACTCGCGTCCCTCTGTTGGTCAAGGATCCCCCGCAGGACCCGGAGCTTCAGCTCTTCTGGACGGTCAGGGCCTGGGGGCCGACGCCGGATCAGGAGCATTGGGTGGCGGAGTTGCAGCTCATGGCTGAAGGCGGCGGCGGGGCGTATCTCTTCTGGCTGGATGGCGAACCCTTGCCGGGCGATACGGTGATGCTCAAGACGAAACGCTGTCAGCCCGCGCATCACGTGCTGGCGGTGACCGCGGGGGGACGCCTGACGGTGCGCGAATTCTTCCTGTACGCGCCCTGCCCATAGCGCGCGGATCAGAAGGCTCGTGACATGGGTACCGCCGTGCGATGCGCGGCGGTACTTTTTGTGGCATCGCCACAGCGCTGGCTTGCGGGGTGGCGCGTGTTGCAGATTATGCGTTGTATGCTATTATCTGCCTCATGCGTATACGAACCGTGCTTCTCATCGCTTTGTTGGTTAGCCTGCTCAGCGCCTGTGCGCCTGGGACGCCAACGCCGGTGCCGACCGCGACGCCCACGCCGCGGCCTACCGCGACACCGCGCCCCACGGCTACCCCCACACCGACGCCCATCCCTTACGTGCAGGTGGCGCTGGATGTGCCGCGCAGCGTCTCCCCGCTGGAGCCGGTGCAGCTTGGGGTGAAGCTGGCCGTGCCTCCGCATCAGGACGTGCTGGCCCTGGTGTTCCTCTCCGTTTACGATAGCGACGGGCGCCTTTTCTACGGCCCGGTGCAGCTTGAGTCCTCATCCATGACCTACGCGCTGCCCCAGCCGCTGCAGCTTCCGCTCCATGCCGCCGGGGACTGGCGCGTCGAGGCGAAGGTGCAGGCGACCCTGCGCATCACCGGCACGCGCAGCGTCACCATGACCGTGCAGCCCGTCACCTATCACGAGCTGAGCGAGGTGCTCCATCCGGGCAGCCGGCTGGATGTGCCGCAAGCTTTCGAGGAAGTTTTCGCGATTGGTGACCAGTGGGCCGGCGGGCGGGTCTGGCGCTACGGCAAAGGCGAGGTGGCCCTGTGGTGGGCGCCCGGTCCCACGGAAAAGTTGCTCTACAACAACGCCCTGGTGATGCTGGAGGCGACCTACGACGCCTATCAGGCGGCGACGCCCACGCTCGCCGAGGACGCAAGCTGGCAAAACCGCATCGCCTTCCGCTTTAGCGAAACCTGGCCGGGCGAGATGGGAGGCCCCGGCGAGGCCTGGGTCATTCAGGGGCCGGATCGCTGGCTGTACGTGCTGCGCGTGCGTGCTGTGGGGGAAACGTCCATTCCGTGGCTGGCGGTGCAGGTGGCGAACAGTTTCCGCTTTGAGTAGCCCTCTGGGTGAACAGCGAAGCCGCGCGTGTCATCAACACGCGCGGCTTTTGTGTGAGCCTCAACCTCAGGTGACAGTCCCGCCTGGCTGCCGCCTCATCGCTCCGCCTAACGGCTGACAATGTCAATGGGGGTCCCCACTTTGGATGTGCTCTGGACAAAGTCGTCCTCAAACCCGCCGACGGGGTGCGTCCAGCGGTAAATGAAGCGCGCTGCATCCGATGATACGTTGACGCAACCATGGCTGCGGGGGATGCCGAAATCGTTGTGCCAGTAGCAGCCGTGGATGGCGCGCCCCTCAAGGTCGAAGAACGTATTCCACGGCACACCGGGCAGGTCGTAAATGTCTTCGGGGGGCACCGGTTCCTGATCCTCTTTGTAGGGGCGGTTGGACATGTGACGCGACACCTGTTTGAGCAGCACGTAATGCCGGCCTGTCGGCGTGGCGTTCTCTCCCAGGCCCGATGCCGTGCGCGTGCTGAAGACCTCCCGATCCCCCTCGTAGCAAGTCAGGGTCTGGGTAGCGAGATTGATCTCGATGCGTTTTTTTCCGACAAACGGCGTGATGGGGGCCAGTTCGGAGCGCGGGATGCGGCGAATGTCGCGCGCCAACACCCATTGGAAGGTGGGTTTGGTGGGCGGGAACTCATCGTACACCTTATACCAGCCCGTGCCGGCATCATCCATGTAGGAAGCGATCACATGGAAGGTGCTGGTGCCGTAGAAGCGGTAGGCGCGCCCCGCGTTCAGCGCGGGCCGGAAATACGCCTCGGTGTAAATCTGCGACACTTCGCCCCAGAAGCCCCATTCCCCCACATCCTCGATAAACGGCTGCGGCGGGTAGACGCGCACCGGCAGCACCCAGGCGGAGTGGACATAGCCTTCCGGCGTACGGTACCACAGATCGTTGTGACGGCTGAAGGGCGCGCGCACTTCCTCCAGCAATTCAAGCGCCTGATCGCGCTGTACCGTGCGGACGCGCGCGGCGCTTGTGGAGGGCTCGCTGTAAATGGCCACCGCGTGGATAGTGCGCCCCATCAGCACCCAGCTATCCGTCACCGGATCGGGGGTAGGCGTGGGGGTCAGCGTGCGGATCGCGGTGGGGTATCTGGCGCGGGCGTGCAGCACTGGCGAAAGGGTCGCGGTGGCTGCCCCTACCAGGACGAGCTTCAAAAACTCACGACGGGTCATTCGGTTCATGGTTCTCTCTCACACAGGGAATGCGTTGACCGGCGCGCGGGGACGCGCGTCCCCTTGCCCGCCAGCGTGATTCAGAGTATAACATGAGTGTTGATGCTGGACAACCCTGTAATGGAGGTCACGATGGAACTGGATTTGCATGGTATCTTTCCGGCCCTGGTCACCCCTTATCGCGAGGATGGCAGCCTGGATGAAGAAACCCTGCGCGCGCTGGTCAGGCGGCTGATGCCCCACGTGCACGGCTTTCTGGTCAATGGCACCACGGGGGACTTCCCGCTGCTGACGCGGGAGGAGCGGTGGCGCGCCATCGCCGTGGTGGCGGAGGAGGTCGCCGGGCAGCGCCTGGTCATCGCCGGCACGGGCGCCATCAGCACAGCCGAAACCCTGGCCCTGACGCGCGACGCTCAGGCCGCAGGCGCGGACGTGGCCCTGGTGGTCACCCCCTACTACCTGCGCTTTGGGCCGGTCGGCCTGGAGCAGCATTACCGCACCCTGAGCGAGGCCCTGCCTGAGTTCCCGTTCATGCTCTACAACATCCCGCAACTGGTGGGGCAACCCATCCCGCCGCGCGTGGTGGCCGCCCTGCGCGCCGCCTGTCCCAACCTGGTGGGCATGAAGGACACTTCCGGTGACCTCAACTACGCCTCCCAGGTGCGGGAGGCGGCGGGGTATGACTTCCCCATGCTGGTCGGCTGCGACCCCATCATTGGGCCGGCCTTGCTGGCCGGTTTTTGGGGGACGATCTCCGCCAGCGCCAACCTGATCGCGCCGTTGTGGCGGGCGGTCTTCGACGCGGTGCAGCAGGGGGACCGCGCCGCCGCTTTGGAGGCGCAGCGCCGTGCTCAGCCGGTGGCCGCGCTCGTGTGGCGGGGGGGCAGCCTGGCCGTGCGCGTGGGCCTGGAGGCGCTGGGCCTGCCGGTGGGCGTGCCGCGTGCGCCGCTCACCCTGGCGGATGGGCCAGCGGAAGCGGAGCGCGAGGCTCTGCGTCAGGCCCTGGCATCCTTGCTGTAAGGGGGCTTACAACACACCGGGCCTGGTTTTGTACCAGGCCCGGTCGCATCTGTGAGGGGGAGGGGCTAGCCGCCGCCTTTGAGGCTCTTCAGCTTGGCTTCCCACTTTTCGTAGAGCTTCTCGTAGGTCTTCTCGCTGATTTCGCCAGCCGCCAGGCGGGCATCCAGGTTATCGAGGAAGGCCTGAATCTCTTCGGGGGTGGAGGGGGTTGCCGGTGGCGTACCGCCGCCGCCACCGCCGCCCGCGGGCGTTTCCGCCGGCGCGGCCGGTGCTGCTGGGCGTTGCTGCATAGCCTGGCCCATCATTTGCGCCATGGCGGCGCCCATGCCCAGGCCTGCGCCCAGCTCGACGCCGGTCCCCGCGGTACCGCCACCGGCGGGCTTGGCGGCAATCTCACGCATGGATTGCGCTGCCTGGTACTGCATGTAAGCCCCCATGTCGCCGATGGCGCCCATCGCCGCGCGGGCATCAATCGCCTTGGCCGTCTCCTCGGTCGGCGCCAGGGCCTCGATGAAGAAGCTGTTGAGCTGCACCCCGCGCGCGGCGAACTCCTCCGCCGCCTTGGCGCGCACGCCCATCGCCAGCTCCTCCGCGAAGGCTGCCATCTGGATCACCGACTTCTTGATTTCCCCGACCAGGTCCATCATCTTGTTCAGCAGAATGCTGCGCAAGAAATTTTCGATGGCCGCCGTGGTGTAGATGCCCTGCGTGCCCACCACTTTCGCCACAAAGAGCTGCGGATCTACGATCTGGATGGCGTAGGTGCCGCGGGCGATAACGCGCGCCATGCCCAGGATCGGGTCGGGGATGGTGACGGGTTCCTTTGTGCCCCACTTGAGATCGTTGAACTCGCGCAGGGAGACGAAGTACACCTCAGCTTTGAAGGGCGTTTGCCCGGAGAAGGCCTTGCCGATCACATCCACAAGCAGGGGAATATTCGCCGTGGTGATGGTGTGCCGCCCCGCGCGGAACACGTCCAGCGCCTTCCCATCGCGGAAGAAGACCGCCGCCTGCGTCTCGCGCACGATGAGCTGGGAGCCGATGCGGAAATCGCCCGACCCCACCTCCGGCACGCGACGCACAATTTCCTGCGAGCCTTCATCCATGTACTCAATGACATCCAGAACTCGACCGAAAGCCATAGGTCCTCCTTAGAGAGTGCTTTACGTATCTGAAGTTTAGAGATCTGCCGTCTGGCTGAGCAGTTCACGACGGCGATCAAACGTGGCGTTGGCCTCGCGGGCCAGCTCCAGGACGAGCAGCACCAGGGAGCGGGCCTCATCGCCACTCACCTCTGCGCGCGCCCGGCTGACCGCGTTGCCGATGCGCTCCACGTAATCCAGCAGCGCCGCGTCAAACTGATAGAGCTGATCGAGCTGCTCCTCCTTGACGCGCTCGGCGTCGAACAGGCCGCTGTAGCCGTAGGACGCGGTGCGCACGCGGTCAATAAAGGTCTGAAGCTGCGTGCTGGCCCGCCCGGCCTCGTCCAGCAGGTCAATCTTGCCGACGCTGATGAGGTCATTTTGCAGCGCATCCAGCTCACGGCTCACGGTGCGCATGCGCGCCACGATGGTATCGCGCAGCAGCTTATCTGCCTCACGGCGCAGCTCCTTCTGCTTATACCCTTTATAGCCGGGGATGACATCCGAAATGCCGCGTTCCAGGCCAAACATGTTTTGTTTGATTCGATCCAGAAGACTCATGGAACCCTCCTGTTCCTGGTGAAAATGGCGTTAAGCGCCTGATATGAACCTTGTAAACGGTATAACCTATTGTAGGGTGAAAAAGGTTTTTGTGCAAGTAGGGGCGGGGTTTACCCCCGCCCATGCCCCCGCCCGTGGGGTAACCAAATTCAACGTGCCGTAAGCCATGCCAGGACGCGCTGCGGCAAGGCGTCGCGGGTCAGGGGATTCACCTCCCAAATCGTGACCTGGCCCAGGGTTTTGAAGAGATCCGCGCGTGGATCCGGCTGGTAAAGGATCGTCCCCAGCACCGTCGCCGGACCCAGCATGAGCTGCATCATCACCTGCTGGAAGCGCACCGCAAGCAGCTCCATTTTGCCGATTTCATCCACGATTACGATCTTACCGGCTCTTGCGGCCTCTTCCAGCGCGGGGATGGCGAGGCGCTCCATCACGTTGAGATCCACGCCGTAGCGCCCGACTTTGGGGTATTGCGGACCGTCAAAATCCTTGTGCGCCAGCACGGCGCGCTTCCCGTCCAGTGTGTGCAGCGTAAAGCCTTTGCGTCCGCCAGGCCCGCTGATCTCCTCCGTGTAGAACCCGCCGGCCCGTTCACCCAGCGCGGAGGCGACGTGTTTGATGATGGTCGTTTTCCCGCTGCGTGGATGACCGGTGAGCAATAAGGTTTTTCCCATCGCTATGTTACCTTTCTTTTCGCCAGTTCAAATCGTCCAGGTGGGGGCAGCAGCGTCTCTACGGTCCTGCCCATTTTTAGAGTATAATCCATCCCATATCAGACGCAAGGAGGAGCTTATGCGCATTTTGATTACCGGTGGGGCGGGGTTCATCGGCTCGCACTTGTGCGATCGCTTGCTCGCCGATGGGCACGAAGTCATCGCCATGGATAACCTCAGCACCGGCTCCGTGGATAACATCGCGCATCTCGCGGGTCACCCGCGCTTCACGTTTATCCATCACAACGTGACGCACTACATCTACATCGCCGGCCCGCTGGACGCGGTGCTCCATCTCGCCTCGCTGCCCAGCCCGGTGGATTACCTGACCTACCCGATCCAGACCCTCAAAGTGGGCGCGATGGGGACGCATAACGCGCTGGGCCTGGCCCTGGCCAAGGGGGCGACTTTTCTGCTCGCCTCTACCTCGGAGGTCTACGGTGACCCGACGGTGCATCCGCAGCCGGAAACCTACTGGGGCAACGTCAACCCGGTGGGGCCGCGTGGGGTGTATGACGAGAGTAAGCGCTTTGCCGAAGCCCTGACCATGGCGTACCATCGCTATCACGGCGTGCCCGTGCGCATCGTGCGCATCTTCAACACCTATGGCCCGCGCATGCGCGCCGATGATGGGCGCGTGGTACCGAACTTCATCAACCAGGCCCTGCGCGGCGAGCCGTTAACCGTGTACGAGGAGGGGTCGCGCACGCGCTCCTTCTGCTACGTGGATGATCTCGTCGAGGGCATGGTGCGCCTGTTGCACACGGATTACGCCGGACCGGTCAACCTGGGCAATCCGCAGGAGCTTACCATCCTGGAGTTCGCGCGCAAGGTGATTGAAGTGACCGGCAGCAGCTCGCCCATCCACCATGTTTATCCCACCGACGCGCGCACTAAGGACGATCCGCACGTGCGCTGCCCGGATATTACCCTGGCGCGCGAGCTGCTCCACTGGGAACCGCAAGTCCCGCTGGAAGAAGGCCTGCGGCGCACGGCGGACTACTTCCGCGCGCGGCTCGGACGTTAGCGGCAGATCAGCACCGGCACCGGGCTGGTGCGCAACATCTCGTCCACCGTGCTGCCCAGGAACAGCTCGCGGATTGGGCCCCCGTAACTGCCCATCAGGACCAGGTCACAGGCTTCGCTCTGCACTGTTTCGACCAGGGCGGGCGTAACCGCATCGGTGAAGGTGCGTACCTGGGCCTGGAGATTGTAGCGCTCCAGGTAGGCCACCGCGTTCTGGACGCGCGTCATGGCTTGAGCCTGATCCGCCGCCACACTTGCCACCACCAGCTCGCAGTTCCAGCGCAGGGCAATGTACGCCGCCATGAAGAGCGCTTCGCGCGCGTTAGGGCTGTCATCGTAAGCCAGCAACGCCCGGCGGCATGGTTCCACCGCGCGGGGCACCGCCAGAATGGGACGGGCACAGTTCTGCACAATGGTGCGGAAGCCAGAACGCAACCGCTCCAGGAGCTGCGTCCCCGGCGGATAACTCACGCTGAGCACCACCAGATCCATCCAGCGCGAGCGCAGGCACACCTGACGGGGCACTTCGCCCAGGTCAAAGGCGAAATATCCCGTCACGCCGGCCTCGGCGCAGCGCTGTTCAAAGGTGGCGCGCACGGCCTGCCGTTCCGGTGTGGTGATGTCCGTTCCTGGGGGCAGAACGTGCAACCCATAGACGCGGCCCCCTTCCCGCTGAGCTACCGCCAGGGCCGCCTGGAGCGCGTCCCATCCCGCGGCCTCCCCATTGAGCGCCACCATAATCTCCTGGAACAGCACATCCGTCGGCTCCGCGCGTCCGATCAGGCGGCGCCACTCGCCTGGCGGCGCCCCGCTCAAATCCGCCTCACTTGCCGCCACCAGGCCCGCCGCCACCGCGGACAGGTCCACGTCCCAGCCCAGCTCTTCCTTGATGCGGGCATGATTTTCGGCCACCCACAGGTAAAGGTCCAGCGGGGTACGCTCCGGATGCTCCTTGAGGATGCTGCGGCGCTGGATCAACTCCCACACGGGGAGATAGACCGTGTCGTACCAGTGGGCCGCCGCTTCCTCCATGCTGATTTCCCGCTGTTGTTCAAGCCCCATGAAGTAGCGGTGCACCTCGATGTGGTGTAAAAGCGTCTCGTAATGTCCCGGCTCACTGACGCGCAGATCCGCCTGGGGGCGGGTCTTATCCAGGTTGGTCTGTTTGAGAAAGGCGCGCAGTTCCGCCTGGATGATGATGTCGCGAATGTCCATCTTCGGCGTGAGCACGAAATCGGTGGGAATCTCGGTGACGTAAGCCTGGATGGTCGTGGCGCCCATCTGTTTGGCCACCGACACGCGATGATGCCCATCGCGTACGAAGTACACCTCGCCCACCTTATACACGTCAATCGGCGGCACGCCAATCATGGTGTTCATCGCCAGCTCGACGCGCGCCCAGCGTTCCTCGTCCGTGTCGGTGAGGGGCAAAAAATCGCGCGAAAAGTCACGGTAGCGTCCCACACTGCCGATGATGTGATCAATGGGAATGTCTTGCAGGCCGCGCGGTACGCCACCGGTGAGCTGCAACTTTTTCTGCACCTCCTCGTAGGAGAGCAGCTCATTCGATTGGCGTGAGAGGCGCGCCCACAGCGCCTGCAAGTTGGCCTTACGCCGCGCATCGCGGAAATCGTTGATGGCCTGCGTGTAGGTGAGCATCTAAGCCTCGCCTGCTGTCAGCTCTTCCCACGCCTTGAAAGCGCGGCGCAGGTGCGGGATCACGATCGAGCCGCCGACCACCAGCGCCACGGCCAGCGCCTCCTCCAGCTCCGCCGTCGTCACCCCCGCCTTGTAGCACTGGTCCAGATGGTACTTGATGCAATCATCGCAGCGCAGCACCATCGAAGCCACCAACCCCAGCAGCTCCTTCGTTTTGGCGGGCAGGGCGCCATCCTGATACGCCTGCGTATCCAGATTGTAAAACCGCTTGATGGTGAGCCCGGCGTAGCGCATCACCACCTCGTTGAGCTCCGCGCGTTCCTCGCGAAAGGCCTGCATCGTGTCAGCCATCGTCTCCTCCTGTGTGCGGCGCACCGCTTACTGTTCCGTGATGATCACCGTGTACAAAGTATCTCCAGGCACAGCATCCCCCGGCTGGCGCGGCGTGATCTGCAACACCACATCCAGCCCATCCACCACATACCCAAACACCGTATGGCACGATACCTGAGGCTGGCCGCACGGCTTGGGATTGTTATTCTCATCGTACCCATCCAGCCACGGCGTCGGGCCAAACGTAATGAAAAACTGGCTCCCGTTCGTGCCCGGCCCGGCGTTGGCCATGGACAAAGTCCCCGCGCGCTCGTGGCGCAACTGCGGCGTCAGCTCATCCGCGAACGTATAACCGGGTCCGCCCGTCCCTGTGCCCGTTGGATCGCCGCCCTGCGCCATAAAGCCCGAGATGACACGATGAAAAGTTGTGTTATCATAATAACCAGATTGGGCGAGATACACGAAGTTATTCACGGTCTGGGGGGCCAGCGCGGCTTCCAATTTAGCCGTAAACTGCCCTTTAGCCGTGATGAAGGTCGCGTAATACGTCTTATTGGGATCAATGATAAAAGGCGGCGGGGCCGCAAACATCCCATTGCGTTGCGTCGGATCGGCGGGCATGGCCACTTGTGACGGATCTAATGGCGGCACGATCTTCCCGCCACTGAGCGCGGACGTTGGTGTGGGGTAGACGGGTTGTACCTGGAGCGCGGGCAGATTCGCCTTGCCCGCCCCCGGTCCCACCTTAAACCAGAACAGCGCGCCGAGAATCATCAGCGCCAGGCTGAACACGCCCGCCCAGGCCCAGGCCCGGCTGGAATCAGGGCGCGATGGGCCAGCTTCAACACGCACTTTAGCCATAATCACCTCCGACGGATCATTCAAAGCATGATTGTACCAGCACAGGGGAAAGCGTCAAGATGAACAAAGCGGCACGTCACGGTATCGGCATCGCGCTGGCATGGGCCATTTTTCTTTTCTTAGGATGGACTAAGCTCAACGCCGCGCCGCTTTCGCCGTCTGTGTACCTCCCGCTCCTGCTCAAGCCATCGAGCAGCGCCACCGTTTACCTCCCCATCGTTCTCCGCAGCGAGGTGCCATCCCCGGCGCTGCGCCGTGCCGTATGGCTCAGCCGCTTTGATTGGACGCGCGCCGGCTTTACCCCCACGCAGGAGAGCCTCATCGCCCTGCTCAACCAAGCCGCGGACGCGGGCTTTACCGACCTCATCTTCCAGGTGCGCGGCCAGGCCGATGCGTTTTACACCTCCGGCCTGGAACCCTGGTCCGCGCGCCTGAGCGGCACGCAGAGCACCAGCCTGGGACGCGATCCGGGCTGGGATCCGCTGGACGTGGTCATCACCACCGCCCACGCGCGCGGCATGTGCGTCCACGCCTGGATGAACGTCTATCCCGTGTGGCTGGCTCCGCCGTGCGTGCAGGACGTGTGTGAGCCGCTCGCCCCTCCCCAAGGCGTCACGCCGGAACACCTGTTCAACCGGCTCACCTACAGCGCCAATGGTGGCTACGGCCTGGGCTGGACGTGGCGCGCCTACAGCACCATCACCCAGCCCATGACCCTGCAGCGCGGCGCCTACCTCTGGGCCAGTCCCGCCGTGCCTCAGGTCCAGGACCATGTCGTCCAGGTTGCAGCCGATGTCCTCACCCGTTACCCCCTTGATGGGCTGCATCTGGATAACGTGCGCTACCCTGGACCAGGCTACTCCTTCGATCCCTTTACCATGGCCGCTTACGCCAGCGACCCGCTCTCGCCCACCGTGCCCTTTAGCGTCTGGCAGCCGGAGTTCCAGCGTGCTCAGGTGACGCACCTGGTGGCGCGTCTCCAGGCGACGGCGCGAGCCGTGCGCCCGGACGTGCAGCTTTCGGTGGCGGCCTGGCCGGTCTACATTGACCGCTGGGGCTGGGGCGCCAGTTCAGGCTATAACGACTACGCGCAGGATGCGCAGGGCTGGGCGCAGCAGGGCCTGGTGGATGGCGTGCTGCCCATGCTTTACAGTGCCCTGCTGGTGAGCGACCGCGACAAGTGGGCGCTGGCGGCCCGGGATTACCTGGATAACCGCGGTCAGGCATGGGTCTGGCCCGGCCTGGCGGTTACCACGTCCAGTGGGACATGCGTGCCTTTTGACGAGATCAGCGCGCGCGTGGCCCTGGCGCGGACGTACGGGGCCCCTGGCATTGCTATTTTTTCCGCGGGTGAAATCGAACGTTGCGCTTATTGGGATGATTTTGCCGGTTTGAGGTGAGCATGGATGCCGAATTTTTGACCGGACTTGTGCAGAATGCGGCGCTGCTCATCGCGCTGACCACGCTGTACAATCTGATTTTGCGCTTCCGCGTGCGTCAGAGCCGTCTGACACCGCTGGTATTGGGCCTGCTCTTTGGCACCGTGGCAATCATGGGGATGCGCATGCCGGTGCGTTACGCCGCAGGGGTGTTTTACGATGGCCGTTCCATCGTCCTGACCCTGGCGGGGGTTTTTGGTGGAGGGGCCACGGCCCTGGTTGCGGGAGCCCTGGCTTTTATCTACCGCTACCTGGTGGGGGGGCCAGGGGTGTGGGCCGGCGTCGCCACCATTGTGAGCTGTTCCCTGTTGGGCTGGGGATTTTATCGCTTTTACCGGCATGTGCCGGCGGACCTGCGCCTGGGTGAGCTATACCTCCTGGGGGTGGTGGCCCATCTTGTGATGCTCGCCTGTCAGCTTCTCATCCAACCCTGGCCGCGCGGCGTGGTTGTGATTCGCGCCATCTGGTTGCCGATCATGCTCATTTTCCCCCTGGCGACGGTGTTGATGGGGGTGCTGTTGCGCACCGAGGATCGGCGTCTGCTGGCGGAAGAGCGCCTGGCCCAAAGTGAAGCGCGCTATCGCCTGCTGTTTGCGTCTGCCAGTGATGCGCTTTTGCTCATGGAAGAAGGCCGCTTTATCGAGGCCAACGCGCGCGCCCTGGAGCTTTTCGGCTGCGCGCGCGAACACCTGATCGGGGCCAAGCCTGACGCTTTTTCTCCACCCCTCCAGCCGGATGGCCGCCCATCTGATGAGGCGGCGCAGGCACGCATTGCCGAGGCGCTGAGCGCGGGGGATGCTTTTTTCTCGTGGCAGCACCGCCGCGCGGATGGTACGCTTTTCGATGCTGAAGTGGCCCTGAGCCGCATCGTGCTGAATGGGCGGGCGTTATTGCTGGCCAGCGTGCGGGATGTAACCGAACGGAACCGCGTGCAGGCCTTGTTGCAACGTCTCGTCAGTCTCTACGCCATGCTGAGCGCCTTCAATCACGCCGTGATTACCAGTTCCTCAGCCGAGGCTCTGTTTGAAATTACCTGTCATCTGCTTGTTGAGAAAGGCGGGCTGGCCGGGGCCTGGATTGGCCTGCTGGATGAGGCGACGCAGCAGGTCACCCCCGTGGTCTGGGCGGGGCAGGTGGCGGCATATCTGGCCGAGGCGCCCGTCTGCCTGCCGCTAAAGTCCCTGTTGCCCGAACCGACTTGCCAGGCCCTCAACGAGGACCGGGCCGTTTTCGTGCAGGAGTGTCTTGAGCAGCAAGCGCCCTGGTGCGCCCTGGCCTGCGCGCAGGGGCACCATTCCATGGCCGCGGTCCCCTTCCGCTATGCGGCGCGTAAAGGCGTGCTGGTACTGTACGCCTCGCCTGTCGGCTTTTTCGCACCGGAAGAACAGGACTTGATGCGCGAGATCGGCCAAACCCTCACCTTTGCGCTCGATCAGATACATGCCGAAGCGGAACGTCAACGTATGGAACAGGAGTTGCGGGCCAGCGAAGCCGCTTTCCGGGCCATGTTTGAGGCGCACGCGGTGGTGAAACTGCTCATTGACCCGGATACCGGTGCCATCGTGGATGCCAACGAGGCTGCCGAAAGCTTCTACGGCTGGACACGCGAGCAATTGCGCGGCATGTACATTCAGCAGATTAACACCCTCCCCCCCGAGGCTATCAAACACGAGATGGAAAAAGCGCGCCGCGCGCAACGCATCTACTTTGAGTTCCGTCATCGCCGTGCCGACGGTTCCATCCGTGATGTGGCTGTGTTTAGCAGTGGCGTGCCCTATCGAGGCAAGACCCTGCTTTATTCCATCATTTACGACATTACCGCGGCCAAGGCTGCCGAGCGTACCCTGCAAGAGCGCGAACGCGAGCTATCTACCCTGTTGGCCAATCTCCCCGGCATGGCCTATCGCTGCCATAACGATCCGTACTGGACGATGGAGTTTGTCAGTGAGGGGTGTCTGGCTTTGACCGGTTACGCCCCGGAGGACGTGATCCATAACCGGCGCGTAAGTTACGCGGATTTGATCGTCCCCGCGGATCGTGCCGCGGTATGGGACGCCGTGCAGGAGGCTCTTGCTCGCGACGCACCCTACGAATTAACCTATCGCATCCAGACGGCACAGGGCGAGGAGCGCTGGGTCTGGGAACGCGGGCGTGGCGTGCGCGATGACGAGGGGAACATCCGTTTCCTGGAGGGGTTTGTTCTGGACATCACTCAGCAGCGCCTGGCCGAGGAGCGCCGCGCGCGCCTCTACGCCGAGGTCCAACAACAAGCTACCGACATCGCACACATCCTGAATGCGGTTCCCGAAGGTATCCTGGTGTTGGACGCAGCCCACCGTGTGGTGCGCTCCAACCCACTGGCCGAGCGCTACCTGGCCCTGCTGGCTCCGACGTATCAGACTGAGCCCATTGTCACCCTGGGCGATCGCCGTCTTGAAGAGCTTTTGGCTTCACCACCTGGCGTGGGGTTGTGGCACGAGGTGAAGGCGGACGAGCGTATCTTTGAGGTGCTTTCGCGTTCCCTCGCCCCCGACATGGACCGGACCCAACGCTGGCTGCTGGTTTTACGGGACGTGACCGAAGCGCGCGAACAGCAGGAGCGTCTGCAACATCAGGAGCGCCTGGCCACCGTGGGACAACTGGCCGCGGGCATTGCCCACGACTTCAACAACATCCTGGCCGTCATCATGCTCTACGCGGATATGGGACAGCGCGACGCCTCCCTCTCGCCGGCTTTGGCGGAGGCGCTGGCAACGATCAAGCGGGAGGGGCAGCGCGCTGCCGAACTGATCCAGCAAATTCTCGACTATGGGCGCCGCTCCATCCTCAACCGGCAGGCTGTGAATCTGGTGACTTTTTTGCAGGACTCCGTGCGTTTTCTGCGTCGCACCCTCCCCGAGACGATTGCTATCTCTCTTGCAGTGCCGGATAGTCCGGCGATGGTTTACGCCGATCCCACGCGCCTGAACCAGATGCTCGTGAATCTGGCCATCAATGCCCGCGACGCCATGCCCAAAGGCGGCGAATTGCGCATCAGCCTGAGCACGGTGGCGCCTGATACCCCCATCCGATGCCATTTTTGTGGTATCTTGCAGGGCGAGCCCTGGCTGGCCCTGACGGTAAGCGACACCGGCACGGGCATTCCACCGGACGTTTTACCCAGAATTTTTGAGCCGTTTTACACCACCAAAGACGTGGGCAAGGGGACCGGGCTGGGCCTGGCACAGGTCTACGGCATCATCGAGCTGCACCATGGCCATCTCGATCTGCAGACTGCTGTTGGCAAGGGGACAAGCTTTACCGTCTACCTGCCGCCTTTACCGCAGCCGGAGGTGGAGACAAAGCCACAGGCCACGGCGGAAAGCTACGATGGGGCGGGGCGCCTCATCCTGGTAGTGGAGGATGCGCCGATGTTGCGGCGTGCCCTGGCCGACACGCTCAAGGCTTATCATTTCCGCGTGGTCACGGCAGCCAACGGCAACGAAGCGCTGAGCGTGCTTGAGAGTTACCCTGAGGTGGCCCTGATCCTCAGTGACATGGTGATGCCGGGCATGGATGGGCAGGCCTTGCTGGAAGCGCTGCGCGCGCGGCAGGGGGCCCCGCCGCTGGTCATGATCAGCGGGCATCCCATGGGGCACGAAGCCGAGCGCCTGCGGGCGCAGGGCCTGGCCGGCTGGCTCACCAAGCCGGTGCAACTCGATGACCTCCTGCAGCTCCTGATGCGCCTGTTGACTTCACAGGACGGGCCAGCGTGAACCTGCGCCCGACCGCCACGGCTTATCGCGTGGCCTGGCTGCTCCTGCTGCTCCTGGCAGCGGCCCTGCGCCTTCCCCACGCCGATTGGGATGGCGGGCTTGCCGTGCATCCCGATGAGCGCTACCTGCTCCAGGTGGCGGAGCGCCTTGCCCCCGCTTTCCCCGGCGTCAATCCCTGCCGGGAGGAAGCGAACTTCCCGTACGGGTTGTTGCCGCTTGCCGTGGCGACCGTCTCCATGCGGGTGGTGGGTGGGCCAGCTGTGCTTTACACGGTGCGCCTGCTTGCGGCCTTGAGCGGTGTGGCGCTGGTGGCCGTTGCGGGCGGGTGGGGGGCGGCGCTGGGCGGGCCGTCCGTGGCCTTGCTCGCAGCTGGCCTGCTGGCCGTGGCACCTTTCCCCTTGCAGCAGGCGCGTTTCTTGACGGTGGACCCTTTCGCCGCGCTGTTTAGTGCCCTGGCCTTACTGGCGGCGGCGCGTTCTCGTCCTGGCCTGGCGGGCGTGAGCGCTGCTGCTGCCGTGGCGAGCAAGGCCACGTTAGCCCTCCTTTTTCCCATCCTATGGCTTTATAGCCGGCACGCGCGCACCGCCACGCGCATGACGGCCCACTTTGCGGTGGCCCTGGCGCTGTTCGCCCCATGGATGGCCCTCACGCCGTGGGCGTGCCTGCGGGGGCCGCTGTTGCAATCCGCCATCCTCAACGGGCGCTACGAGGTCCCTTACGTGTGGCAGTTTGTGGGGAACCCACGCTATCTCTACCCGCTGTGGCAAATGGCTTTATGGGGATTGGGGCCCACGGTCGTGCTGGCGGGTCTGGTGGGGATGGGGCGCGCGCTATCGCGTTGGGTCACCTTGACGGAGCGCGCCGCGCTGGCGCTGGCCTGGGTGCTCATCTACACGGGCCTGATGGGGCGTCTGCTGGCGCAGTTCCCGCGTTATTATCTGCCGCTCTATCCCTTGTGGACGGCGTGGGCAGCCTGGGCGGTGTGGACACTACCGCGGCGCGGACGGGTGCTGTGGGGGGGAGCCGTGCTGCTCGTCACGGCCCTGCTGGGGGCGGCGCAACTGGGCGTCTACACCCAGCCGCACCCTTACGTGCGCGCGTCCGCCTGGCTGGTCTCCCATCTGCCTGCCGGCAGTGTGATCGCCAACGAGCACTGGGATGATCCTCTGCCCCAGGGGGAACGTGCGGGACAGTATCCGCGCGTGAAGCTGCCCGTGATGGAGGCGGAATCGCCCGAAAAGCTGGCCGCGCTGGATGCGGCGCTGGCGCAGGTGCAGGCGGTTGTGCTCGCCACGCCGCGCGGTTACGGCGTCATCGGACGGATGGGGATGCGCTTTCCACAGACGCGCGCCTGGTATGCACGCCTGCTTTCGTCGCCGGCGTACACGGTGCTCGCGTTTGGGCGTTGTCCGCGCCTGGGGCCACTGGCCTTGAGCGATGATCCGCTGGCCGATGCGGGCCTGCCTCAGCCGCTGAGCCTGGCGCAGCGCTGCGGCACACCTTACGCCCTGCGCCTGCCGCGCCTGGATGAGAGCTTCCGCGTTTACGATGCGCCGCAGACGCTGGTGTTGGTCAGGCCGTAGCCACAAAGCCTGCCAGACGCTCTATTGACGGGGAGGGCTTAAGAAGGAAGTTCACACAAAGGCACAAAGACACAAAGATTTTGTAACTACCTACCTTGACTCATCAGCTAGCGGTTAAAACCGCCCCTATAGGGCGCTACGCGCCGGGCGACCGTACCCTTC
>FWWL01001489.1_pt1 | contig 55389 bp, 53 predicted proteins | sample 2228331 | NCBI WGS metagenome assembly FWWL01 (sample SAMEA103939775, study PRJEB20133) | metagenome | reverse complement strand
GATCCGGATTCCATGTTGGCGCAGGAAGGCCTCCATCCTCCTCACCCAGAAGATGGGGCGGGGGTGGGGAGGTTTAACCTGACGAGTTCGAAACAGCCTCCCACACCTATTGACAGATCCCCCTTATTAGGGGTATGTTTATTTACCCGGGTCTAGTCTGGGCGCCGGAGACCAAACCTCACAGGTCGCCGAGGTTTGCTGTGTTTACCTGGAGCTGCTCGAACGTATGCATTGTCTTTGAGACCTGTGTAGCAATAGCGCCGGTGCAGTCTGAGTACGACACCTCCACGCGCCTCGCAGCTCAAGGCCGCCCCGGCCGCCAACATCGTGAGTGCTCCCAACTTCTGCTCCCGCTACTGGCCGGCTTCTTAGCCAGCCCCCCCAAATACCCTTGAGACTTCTAACCGCTGGGAGGCTCACCGATGAGGCAGGTCAGGCTGATTTTCCTCCTTCTCCTTCCCATGTCTTTAGCTGCGTGTGGCGGCGGCGGAGGCGTTTCCTATCCCCCTCTCCCTACGCTTCCTCCATCATGCGAGAACATGCAGCACCTTGCCGCCTATCCGCTACAACATCTCCTAAGGGATCTCCACGTCACCGGCGGACACGCCTTCGCAGCCGCCGGCTCTGGAACAGACGGTAGCTTCCGCATAATAGATATCTCTAATCCGTCCGCCCCCGTGGAAACCGGTAGCTTGCCCCTGCCCTTCGTCCCAACCGGCTTGCATGTCTTTCCCCCATATACCTATATCGCTGTAGACAACGCCTTGCTCATCGTGGACGTCTCCAACCCACGCTCACCGAGAACTGTGGGACAATACAGCTTTCCGGAACGCGCAGACCTAAGCGACGTTTACGTTTTGCCTCCCTTTGCCTATCTCCTAGTAAACGAGCTTTCCGAAGACGCCCGGTTACAGATCCTAGATGTGTCTAATCCCACCACCCCTCAGCCGATCGGCTTTGTAGGACTTCCAGTTTCAATTATAATGGACTCTCGCGTTGTCGTCCATCTCCCTTACGCTTACGTGCTAGAGCCGCAGAGCAGCCTGTTCATCATAGACGTCTCCAATCCGCATTCGCCAAGACAAGTAGGCATGTACAGCGTCGCAGCTGAGTCGGTCCAAGTCTCGCGACAGTATGCTTATGCTGCTGGTTTGACTGCAATGTGGGCTATCGATGTCTCGAACCCGGCCACTCCGCGCACCGTTGGCACATACAGTGGAACATTTGCCGATATACATATCAACGGTAGCTATGCGTACCTTTTAACGTTTACGGCGGTGACTACTGCAGCAATTGAAGTGGTAGATATTTCCAATCCCGCTAACCTGAGGAGGGCCGGGTATTGTGAGGGGAGCGGCGTCCTTTCTGGTGGGGGTTTGAATGCGATCTGGTCGGTAGGTGCTTATGCTTATGGTGGTACTACCCACTTAAATGTATGGCGTTTTCTCGGCAGGTAATCTCTACGATGGTTGGCCGTGTGTGGAAACGGGGCTGCTGCAGGCCCTTTCTAGTGTTGCGCTGCGAAGGAGAGGGTTCGTCAAGAGCCGTGTCGGTGCGACCGTCACATGTATGGTCGGCCATTCGGGGGCCAAGAGGGAACAATGCCCTCGTAGCCGCGGCTTCTTAGGCCAGCCCGGATCCTGATGGCTCGCATGGCCTTGGCCCGGATGCGGAAGCGACCAATAGTTTTTTGAACACACGCTCATCGCTGTGCGCTGGTCCTGATCTTGTCTATTCACTGCCTCCGGGTAGTGGCGGAAGATGTGGCCACAGGCTGAGCACGATTACCGCATCCACGCCCAGCTCTTTGACGTTACCAGCAGAGCTATGTTTCGGGGAACTCCATTCCGCTGCTTTTGGGATTTTAGCCGGATAAAACTCCCCACCTCCTTGAATCCTCATCTGGCTAAATTACAAACACTCAGGGAACAATTTCGGGTGCGACTCCAGGATGAGCCACCGGTCCTTGATCCTCTGCAGGACCTCGACCACCTACCCCTTGGGAGGAGGACCGGCCTGTAGCGTGATCTCGATGGCGCCCCGCCGGGGGGCCAACTCTGATGAGAGCATGCGAACTGTGCCCCGTTCCAGCTGTACCTTCGCCCCCGGCATCCGCTCGCGGAGGAGCCGGTGGAACCCGGTGGCGATTTCCGCGCGCCCGTGCTGGATGTCCCCGAAGGCGCCGACCCGTACCACGGCTTCGGTGAAGAAGTTCGCCAGGGCCTCCACGTCTCTCTGGTTCCACGCACGGGAGAACGCCTGTTGTTCCCGGAGGATCGCCTGTTCGTCTGCGACCGGCACGTTGGCCTCCTCACTTCATCTCGTGAAAGCCCCGGATCTCCTCCGGGGTGAACCGCTGGATCTCCACCACACGGGTGCGGTCCCGCATGGCCGGAGGGATCTGCCGAACGGCTTCCTGAGCGCTCGAAGCTTCCATGATAGTCCAGCCCATGTGGACGCCCGTCCGGCAGCCAAACTTGAGCCTCTGCAGCAGCCCCGGAGCCTGCTCGAGGACCATGTCCAGGTCCGCCAGACACTGCTCGGGCGTATGGCGGGTCTCGATCAGGTATCGTGCCATCTCGGCCTCCTCAACGGAGAGTGTTAGCGTCAGGCTAACAGCTCCCGGACGTGGCCGGCTATGAAGGAGGTCACCCAGGGGCAGTGAAACCCTTCACAGGGCAGCCGCTCCTGTTGGGGCAGGCCGGGCGTGGATGACGTGCGGCCGTCCCGGTGCTAGGCTTGAGGAACAGCTCCGGAGGGGAGGGAGCGGATCCTGGCGTTGCGCGGTCCGGGCGACGTGCTGGGAGAGCTCGCGGTGCTGGATGGAGGAGCGTGTTCCGACAGCTCCGTGATCTCGCCTTCCAAAACGTTCGGATGCGCCTCGCACAAGCCCTCCTCCAGCTAGGGGCCGAGCAGGGCGTGCGAAACGACAACACCGTCCACTGTCCTCCCCTCACCCAGTCCGACCTCGCCCACCTCATCCCGCAATAAAGTGGGCACGGAATATCGTCTTTACGAGTAGACGTCGGATGACCCAGAGATCAGGGTGGCGGAGAGGTGGATGGCTGCACTGAGCTACGAGGAGTGCATTAGGCCACACCTGGACTACCTCTACGGCCTAGCGGTCCGACTGTGCGGGAACCGGACGGCGGCGGAGGACCTGGTACAGGACACGCTCGTGCGCGCGCTTCGGGCCTTCAGCCACCTGCGGAACCGGGAGCACCCCCGGCGGTGGCTGACCCGCGTCCTCACCAGCGCCTTTTACGACGCCACCCGGACGGAGTCCAAGCGTACGGTCCACCGTTCGGACGAGAAGGATTTTGACCTGTTCGACAAGATCGCGGAGGAGGATCCCTTCCCCTACTCGGACCGCGTACACCTGAACTTTTTGGACCTGTTCGACAATACCCGCATCATCGAGGTGCTGCAGGGCTTGCTCCCCCAGCACCGGGTGGCGCTCATTTTGGCCTACGTCTACGGGTTTACGGCCAAGGAGATCGGGGGGATCACCAAGAGGCCCGTGGGGACAGTGCTGGCCTGGCTCCACCGGGGGCGCAAACAGCTGGAGCGGGAGTTGTGGGAGTACGAGGTGCGGCCATGACGGGTCCCGCGACGGTGAACGGGGTGGACGTGGGCCGGCTGGGAGCAACCGTGGCGGCCATCCAGGCGAACCCGGACCTCGCGCGGTTTACCTTCCGGGCCACGAGCGAGTGGGTGAGCGGCGGAAGGTCACGGACGACGATCCAGGGTTTCTACGGAGCGGGCCAGGAGGACACCTCGCGCCAGCGGCCCTTCGTCCTGGAAGGTGACGAGCCTCCGGTGTTACTCGGCACGAACATCGCGCCCAACGCGGTGGAGGCGGTGCTGCACGCTCTGGCCTCCTGCCTGGCGGTGGGTTTCGTCTACAACGCCGCCGTCCAAGGGATCCGTGTGGATGCGCTTGAGTTCGAGCTGGAGGGAGAGCTGGACCTGCGCGGGTTCCTGGGACTCTCGGAGCACGTCCGTCCCGGATACCAGGGTATTCGCGTGAACTACCGTGTGCGGGCAGATGCGCCGCAGGAGAAGCTCGTGGAGCTGTGTGCGTACGTCCAGAGGACCTCGCCGGTGCTGGACATTTTGCGCAACCCGGTACCCGTTTCGGTGTCGCTCGCGCAGTGAGCGGAGGGACGGCAGGCCTACTCCGCCACCCGTACCGCGTGCGTGAGGAAGTGGGCCTCCAGCAATGCCTCCCACTCCTCCTCGGGACGGTTGGGGTCTGTGACCTCGGGGCGGGAGGCGAAAAAGGGCACCCGCAGCGTCCACGGACCCACGAGCTCTACCTCGATCTCCACCGCCCGCTCATGGAGGACCACCTCCGCTCCCGGAGCCGCACGACCGGCCGCGCGCTGGGCGGCCGCGTGGAAGCGTCGGATGGCCGCCCAGTTCTGGAGGACCTCCTCCGCGCGCCACCGCGCCTCGTCCTCCGTCCGTCCCCGCACGGGCTGCGGGAAGAGCAACGCCCCCTCCGGATCCCGTAGGCGCACCTCCCACCGGGGCGGCTCCTCCACCGGTCCCCGGAACTCGAACCGGTACACCTCCCCAAAGGCCTCGAAGGTCTCCTCCCACTCGCGGTACGGCGGACGCATGCGCCTCCCCTCGTCCTCGGCAGTTTGCCCTACAATGCTAGCGCAACTGGGGCACGGCCGATCTCTGGACGAGACACCGGAACGGACGGATGAGAGCCGGGATACGGAGGTGACAGAATGGCACGCTTCATGGCGGTTCTCGCGGCCCTACTCCTCGGGACCGCAGCTTTTGCGCAGGGTCCACCGGCGGACGGGACCATCTACCTGTGCAACGAAGTGGCCTTCCGGATCCGAACGACGGTGGGCGGACGGACCATCGAGCAGCGCCGGGAGGCGGTTCGGCTGCGGCTTATCCAGGCCTACGCGCAACAGCGGATCACCGCGGACAACATCACCTTGCGTAGCGTCCCCGGCGGATGGGCCATCTTCGTCGGCGATCAGCTCCTCGTCACGGTGACTCCCGTGGATGCCCAGGCGAACCAGACCACCGCAGCCCTGCTCGCCCAAGTCTGGCTGCAACGGCTCAAGGACCTCCTACCCCGCTGCCGGCCGGAGGTCCCGCCCGGTGTTCGGCCGTAGTCGGGATTGGAATCGCCACCCGGCTCCTGTTCCACGAGATCAACCACCGGGCGCAGGTCATGGCCACTCCTCGCAGCGGATGTTCCAGGTCGAGGCCTGATGGCCGAGGACTTCCAGAGCGAGCCGGGCACAGAGGGAGCCGCGCTGGGCCGCGTCTACCAGGACCAGGGCGTCCGCCCACCGCCAGTCCGTGTAGTAGGTGACCTCCGCGTGCGGCGGCGGTTCGGGAAGCCGGGGCAGGCCTACGAGCTCCGCCTCGAAGAGGGCCATCTCCAGCCGGTAGCCCGGCCGGTCCTGGGCGCCGCGGGCCCGCACGCCGAGTAGACGCACCTCCGTACCCAGCTTCTGTCGGGCCGCACGACGGGCGGCCTCGGCCTCCTCCTCTCCCGGCCGGAGCGTGGCCGCGGGAAGGCCCCAGACTCCGGGGAGCTCCTCCTCAGGGTGCTGCGGTCTGCGGACCACGAGGAACCGACCCCGCTCGCCGGCAGGGTAGATGAGGAGGGCGACGGAGCGCTTCACGGCACGCACACGAAGAGGGATTCACCGTGGGGGCAGGCCTTCCTTTGTGTACTTGTGTACACTACACCTATGGCCGTGTGGACCCGACGGACCCTGGAAGAGACATTGCAGCTGATGCAGGTCGCTCGGCTCGAGCGGCCCGCGGACCTCGCCCTGGTAGGTGGGCGGGTGCTGCTCGTACAGTCGGGCGAGGTGGTGCCCGCGAACGTGGCGGTAGCGGGACGGCGCATCGCGTACGTGGGCCCTTCCCGCGGGTTTATCGGCCCCAAGACCCGGGTGATCGACTGCACCGGGAGGGTCGTCGCACCCGGTTACGTGGAGCCGCATGCCCACCCCACCCATATGACCACGCCGGTGGAGTTCGCCCGCGCGGTACTGCGCACGGGGACCACCACCGCGGTGGCGGATACCCTGGCCATCCTCTCCCTCGCGGAACCGGGCCTGTGGGGCGAGCTCCTGGAGACCCTGCACGCCCTGCCCGTGCAGTTCCTGTGGTTTTTGCGGCTGCATCCCCAGGAGCGTTCGGCCCTTGAGGACCGGTTCGGCCTCGACCTCCTGGAGACCGTGCTGCACCTTCCCTCCGTGATCGCCGTGGGTGAGCTCACCCGCTGGCCCGAGCTCTACCAGGGCGAGGAGTCCCTCCTCCAAAAGCTCCTGCGGGCCCGGCGGGCGGGACGGAGGGCAGATGGGCACCTGCCCGGTGTCTCCTACGAACGGGTACAGGCGCTGGCGGCCGCGGGGCTGTCAAGCGACCACGAGCCCATCACCCCGCAAGAGGTCCGGGACCGGTTGCGCAGCGGCCTCTACGTCATGTTGCGGCACTCCTCCTTGCGCCGCGATCTGCCCGTGCTGGCGGAGGTGGCGCGGGACGCACAGGTGGCCGCGGGCCGGCTCATGATGACCGCGGACGGATCCGACGTCGGCTACATCCTCCGCAACGGGTACATGGATCACTTGGTACGGGTGGCGATGGAGAGCGGGATCCCGCCGCTTCTTGCGTACGCCATGGCCACCCTCAACCCTGCCATGTATCACGGGCTCGACGAAGAGCTCGGGATGGTGGCGCCCGGTCGCCTGGCGGATCTCTTGGTCCTCCCCTCCCTGGAGAACCCCACACCGGAGGTCGTGATCGCAAAGGGTACGGTCGCGGCGGAGCACGGAGAGGTCGTGGCCCCGTTTCCGGAGATTCCCTGGTCCCGCTACTTCCCGCCCCGGTTCCGGCCTGAGTGGAGCCCGCACCCCGATTGGTTCACCCTGCCCGCGGAGGGGTCAGAGGTCTCCGTACCGGGGATCCGGCTGCAGAATGCGGTGATCACGCGGCGAATGGACCTCACCCTCCCCGTGCGCCGGGGACGGGTGGAGCTTCCGGAGGGCGTGGTACTCGCCGTCCTCCTGGACCACCGGGCCCGCTGGATGGTGCGGGCGCCGCTAGGGAACTTCGTCCTGCGGCTTGGGGGGCTTGCCTCCACGTACAACGTGGCGAACGAACTCGTGGTGTGCGGCCAACGCCCACAGGACATGGCCGCCGCGGCACGGCGGGTGCTGGAACTGCACGGCGGTGTGGTGCTGGTGGAGGAGGGGGAAGTCGTGTTCGAGCTGCCGCTCCCGTATGGAGGACTCATGAGCCCGCTATGCGCAGAGGAGCTCGCGGTCCGAATCGGGCGGCTCACGGAGCTCCTGCAGGCACGCGGGTACCCACACCACGACGTGCCCTACACCCTGTTGTTCCTGACCGCGGATGGCCTTCCGCAGGTGCGACTGGGAGCGATGGGGTTGTGGGACATCCGAACCGGACAGGTGCTGCGCCCTCCGGAGCCCCTCGCTTCTCCGGCGTCTTAACGCACGGGAGAGGCGATTCGGATGCGCGCCGACCCGCTGTAGACGTTGAACCGGTCACCCCGCAGAAAGCCCACCAGGGTCAGGCCGAAGCTCCGGGCTACCTCCACCGCGAGACTCGTGGGTGCGGAGATCGCACAGAACACCGGGATCCCGGCCACCACCGCCTTCTGCGCCAGCTCGAAGCTGGCCCGTCCGCTCACCATCACCACGTGGTCCCAAAGGGGGAGCTTCCCTTCCAGGAAGGCCCAGCCGACGAGCTTATCCATGGCATTATGCCGTCCCACATCCTCCCGAAGGGCCACGAGCGTCCCGCTCGCATCGAACAGGGCCGCGGCGTGGAGTCCTCCCGTGGCCGCGAAGAGACTTTGTGCAGCCCTGAGCCGGTCGGGGAGCGCCCTCAGTACCTCCGCCGCCACCTCAGGCCCGCCCTCCAGGGCCGTACACCCGCGCACCCGAAGGGCTTCCAGGCTGGCCTTCCCACACACCCCGCAGGCGCTCGTGATGGAGAAGTGGCGCTCCAGTGGCCTTAGGTCCGGAAGGTCGCGGCCGCGCAGCACCACGTTCACCACGTTGTAGTGCTGTGCAGGATCCGGCTCCGGATCCGTGCAGTAGGAGATGCGGGCAATGTCCTCCCGACGGGTGACTACCCCTTCGCAGAACAGGAACCCCGCGGCCAGCTCGAAGTCGTGGCCCGGGGTGCGCATGGTCACCGCCACCGTCTTCCGGTGTGGGCCCGCCACCAGCCGGATCTCCATGGGCTCCTCGGTGGCCAGGAGGTCGCTCTGGATCTCCACCTGCGCTGCCCGCACCACCTGGACCTGGGTGCGGACCTTTGCAGCAGGACGCACCGCCCTCATCGGTGTGCCCGCATCCCCACAGCGGCCTCCGCCCCGGGCCGACGCACGGTGGCCACGATGTCCTTGTAGGCGGGGATCTTCGCGAGGGGCGAGCGGGCCTGGGGATCCACCAACACGTTCCCTTCCGGCCAGTGGATCTGCAGGGTTCCTCGGCGCACCGGTGCCGAAAAGGCCCGTCCTCGGAAGACCCCGTGCTCGTTCACCAGCTCCACCACCTCTCCATTTCGCAGGCCCAGTGCTCGGAGGTCCTCAGGGTGCATGAGCACTGCGTCCCGGGGAGCCGCATTGAGGGGATCCACCGTCTCCTGCACCATGCTGTTGAACTGCTTGCCGCGACGGGTGACCACCAGGAACTCTCCGGGCCGCAGGTGTCGTTGGGACACCGGCGTGGACTTGAAGTGGGCCTTTCCATCGGACGTGGGGAAACGCCAGCCCTCGCACAGCCGCGGCCCGCCGTACTGGAAGCTGTCGCCGCCCTGGCGCAGGTGCTGGATCCCATCGTAGAAGGGGACGCACCGGGCGATCTCCTCCCGGATGTGGGCGGTGTCCCGGAAGAACAGCCGGTCGGCATACTCCGGCCGCACCCGGCGTGCCAGTTCCATGAACACCTCCCACTCCGGCCGCACCTCTCCGATCCGGGGACCCGGAATCTCAGGGCTGAGAACCACCCGGCGCTCCGTGGTGGTCTCCGTCACCCCGCCCGGCATCTCGTACCGCGTGGCCGCGGGCAGCAGGATGACGGCCTCTTGCGGGTCTAGCAGCATCTGCGGGGAGAGCACGATGTCGAAGTGCACCCGCAGGGGGATGCGCCGCAGGGCCTCCTCTACCCGAGCCGGGTCCGGCATCACCTCCGTGAACCCGCCGCCCACCGCCACGAGCACGTCGATCCACCCCTCTAGGGCCGCATCCAGCATCTCCGGGGTGGTGAGGCCAGGCCGATCCGGTACGGGGAAGCCCCACAGCTCGCTCAGGCGCCGGGCGTTCTCCGGGGTGATCGGGAGGCCTCCCGGGAAGGCGGTGGCATACGCTCCCATCTCCGCCCCGCCCTGAACGCCTGAGTGCCCCCGGATGGGCATGAGCCCGCACCCCGGCCGGCCCACGAAGCCTTTTAGCAGGGCGAGGTTGATGATGGCATGGACGTTGTCCTCACCGCAGGCGTGTTGGGTGACCCCCATCCCCCACACGAACACCGCCCGCTCCGCGCGGCCGACCATCTCCGCGAAGGCCCGCATCTCCTCCCGCGAAAGTCCGCTCTCCTCCTCCAACACTTCCCACGGTGTTTGCTCCACCGTCGCGGCGAACGCCTCAAACCCCGTCGTGTGGTTTGCGATGAAGGCCTGATCCACCCACCCTTCCCGCAGCATGTGTTTGGCCGCGCCCACCAGGAACGGGATGTCCCCGCCCGGACGGATCAGGAAGAACCGATCCGTGATCCGGGTGCCGAACAGCAGGCTCTCCAGGTCGGAGGGCACGGAGTAATATGCCATGGCCGGCTCCCGGTAGGGGTTCACCACCACCACCCGAGTACCCGCCTTCTTCGCGTAGTACAGGTACTTCATCATGACGGGCTGGTTGTTGGCCACATTGGAGCCGATGAACACCACGAGGTCCGTGCCGATGAGGTCCCGGTACGAGCAGGTGGTGGCCGCCACGCCGAGGGCCGCCCGCAGGGCCAAGGTGCTCGGGGAGTGGCAGATGCGGGCCGCGTTGTCGAGGTTGTTGGTCCCGATGGCCCGGACGGCCTTCTGGAGGGCGTAGTAGTTCTCGTTCGGCTCCCCCCGGCTGGTCATGTAGAAGTACGTGCGGTCGGGATCGGTCCGGCGGATTCGGTCTGCGATGCGCCCGAGAGCTTCGTCCCACGAGATGCGCTGGAACCCCCCATCCCCTCGCTCCCGGAGCAGGGGAACGGGCAGGCGGCCTAGGGCCCGAAGCTCTTGGGCACTTTTCCCTCGCAGGGCGGACACGTCCTCCAGCAGGCGCACGTCCAGGGCGGGCATGGTGTTCAGCCGGAGCAGGCGCAACCGGATGTTGCACAGGTGGAGGTTCTCCATGGTCCAGTCCTGGAGTCCTCGGGTCCCGAGCGCACACCCGTCGCAAACCCCCTCCGTGAGGATGCGCCAGGCGTAGTCCAGACGGTCCCGATTCTCCCACAGGGCCCGAATCACCTCGCCGAGGGTGTAGGCCTGCCGCAGGGGGACCCAGCTGGCCCAAAGCCGCGGCTGCCAGCCGCGGGCAGGCGGTCGGATGGGGTCAATGGGGCGGGGAGGCCGGAGGGGCTCCCGCGCCAGGGTCCAAAGGATCCGTACAGCCTGAGCCAGCCTCGCAATCGCCACGGAAACCACCCTCCTAGTGTTCGCGGCCTTGTAGAGAATCTCCTCGCGGCGCTGTCCTAGAATCATCACGGATACGCCAAAAGATTCCGTCAGACAAGAGGAGAGGCGATGATCACGTTCCTCTTCCATGCGCCCGTCACGGACTTCCCCATTGCCCTGTGGCTGACGAGTCTGCTGTTCGACGTGCTCGGGTGGTGGCGGCCGCGGGAGCTGTACCGGACAATGGCCTTGTGGCTGATTGGACTAGGACTGGTGGCCGCGGCTGCCGCCATCGGCACCGCCTTCTATGACTATGCGCGCCTGGTGCGGGAAGGGGTGGGAACCGCCTTCCTCCGGCGACATACCCTCCACAGCCTCCTCGCCTATGCGGCCACCGCCACCTACCTCGTCAGCTTCCTCCTCCGGTGGAAGGCGCCGGAGGCCCGGGCGGCCATCGGTGTGCTGGCGGTCGTGGGGGCCCTGCTCACCGGGTTTGCCGGGTACTTCGGGGGGGAGCTACGCAAGGTGATGTAGGGCGCCGCACGGAGAGACCCTCCCGCTATAATGGGGCAGGCATATAAAGAGGAGGGTTCCCATGACCCTACCGGAGTTCCGCAACGAGCCCTTCACGGATTTCACCCAGGAAACGAACCAGCAGCGGATGCGGGCGGCCTTGGCGGCGGTGGAGGCGAGGCTTGGTCTGGAGTTGCCGCTTGTGATCGGCGGGGAGCGCATCCGCACCCCGGAGAAGTTCGAGTCCCGTAACCCTTCCAAGAAGACGGAGGTCGTGGCCCTCGCGCAGAAGGCCACCCTCGAGCACGTAGACCAGGCGGTGGAAGCCGCTTGGCGGGCGTTTTCCGTGTGGCGGAGGGTTCCACCGGAGGAGCGGGCCGCGCTGTTTTTGCGGGCCGCAGAGCTCCTGCGCCGGCGGAAATTCGAGGCCGCGGCGTGGATGGTCTACGAAGTGGGGAAGAACTGGGCCGAAGCCGATGCGGACGTCGCGGAGGCCATCGACCACCTCGAGTACGACGCCCGAGAGATCCTCCGCTATGCGGAAGGAAAGCCCACCACTCCGCATCCGCAAGAAGTCTCGTCGTATACCTACGAACCCCTCGGGGTCGTGGCGGTGATCCCACCGTGGAACTTCCCCCTCGCGATCCCCATGGGCATGGCGCTTGGGGCCATCGCGGCCGGCAACACCGTGGTTCTCAAGCCCAGCAGCGACGCGCCCGCTACCGTGTACACCTTCCTCGAGGTGATGGAGGAGGCAGGGCTCCCGCCGGGCGTGCTCAACATCGTCACGGGCTCCGGATCCGTGGTAGGGGATGCCCTCGTCAGCCACCCTCGGGTGCGGATGGTGGCCTTTACGGGATCCCGGGAGGTCGGCTGTCGGATCTACGAGCAGGCGGCGAAGGTCCAGCGAGGGCAGATTTGGCTCAAGCGCGTAATCGCGGAGATGGGCGGCAAGAACGCGGTGGTGGTGGACGAGGAGGCAGACCTCGAAGAAGCGGTGGCCGCGGCGGTCACCAGCGGGTACGGCTATCAGGGGCAGAAGTGCTCCGCGGGTTCCCGCCTTGTGGTCACGCATCCCGTCTACGACCGGGTCCTGGAGGCCTTCGTGGAGCAGGTGCGGGCCCTGAAGGTGGGTCCCGCCAAGGACAACTACCCCGTGGGGCCGGTCATCAACGAGCGGGCCTACCGCACCATCCTGGACTACATCGAGGTCGGCAAGCGCGAGGGGCGGCTTCTGTGCGGGGGAGAGCCCGCGGACGGCGAGGGCTACTACATCCAGCCTACGGTGTTCGCGGATGTGGACCCGCAGGCCCGCATCGCCCAGGAGGAGATCTTCGGGCCGGTCGTGGCCGTGATCCGGGCCCGGGACTTCGACCACGCCCTCGAGATCGCGAACAGCACCCAGTACGGACTCACGGGAGCGGTCTTTACCCGCAACCCCGAGAAGATCGCCCGGGCACGGGCGGAGTTCCACTGCGGCAACCTGTACATCAACCGGAAGTGCACGGGAGCGCTCGTGGGCGTACACCCGTTCGGCGGGTTCAACATGAGCGGTACGGATGCGAAGGTCGGCGGCCCCGATTACCTCCTCTACTTCCTCCAGCCCAAGGTAACGAGCATCAAGGTCCGCTAAGGGCTCCTGTGGACGATCCCGCCCCGGGTCCGTGGCGTGAGGCCCTTCTCCCGCGGTACAATCCCGGGTGGAGCGTGGGGACGTAGCTCAGCGGGAGAGCACCTGGTTTGCAACCAGGGGGTCGGGGGTTCGAGTCCCCTCGTCTCCACCAGCAAAACCCGCATCGGGAAAGGATTCCGGCCTCCGCCGGGCCATGGTTGCTACGTGTGTGGTTGGCACCACCTAGCTCCGGGCCGGCCCACAGCCGGGTCTCGAGCCGTCGGACCGATGAACTTGCCGGACGGTCTTGGGGTGCTTACCGGCCTCCAGCAGGTCCCCCAAGAGCCTCTGGACGGAGTGCTTGCCCTTGCGGCGGATTGTACCGGGCAGAGGCAGCGACTTCCCCAGCTGCTACTCGCCCCACCACCGCGCAGAGCGGGCCCTGTTAGCGGTGGTTGAGTACCCGCCGGGTGGACGAGGTGGTAGAAGCCCTGGGGGGTGGGTCTTCCGCAGGAGACTTTTACGCCACTTGTCGAGACACGACCGGGTACTGCGTTCCATCATTGTGCTATGATGCATAAGGAGGTGGCCGAGATGCACAGGTTGCAGGTGCAGCTGGAGGAGGAGGTCTACCAGCTGCTGCGCCAGGAGGCCTTCGTCCGGGGGGTGTCCATCTCCGAGCTGGTGCGTAGGATCGTCCGCAGGTATCTAGAGGCGGGCGGCGGGGAGGCCTCGGGGGTCTCGCTGAGCTTTGTCGGCATGGGTGAGAGTACGCAGGGCCGGCTTGCGCCTGTTTCGGAGCGGCACGACGAGGCGCTTTGGGAGGTTTAATGGCCCTGGTGCTGTTTGATACCTCAGCCGTTTACGCCCTGGCGGATCGCCAGGACCCCAATCATGAGACGGCGGTGAGGTGCCTGAGGAGGGTGCAGGAAGAAGGAGGAGGGCTGTTCCTACACAGCTACATCCTGGTAGAAGCCGCGGCTCTGCTGCAGCGCCGGCTAGGTTTGGAGGTGGCCGTGCGCTTTCTGGAGGATGCCCGATCTATTCGAACCCACTGGGTGACAGCGCGGGACCACCGACAGGCGGTAGAGATGTTGGAAAGAAAAGGGAGGCGGGACCTGAGTCTGGTGGATTGCATGAGCTTCGTGCTGATGCGGAGGTACAGGATAGGGACGGCCTTCGCCTTTGACGACGATTTCCTACAGGAGGGGTTCCAGATCCTAGGCGACTGAACTTCGCAGTAGCCGTGGCGCGCGAACCAACTGGAAGGCCTCCCCAGCCTGCTCCTTGCCCCGCCGGCGCAAGGCCAGTTTGGATTTTGCAACCAGGGGGTCGGGGGTTCGAGTCCCCTCGTCTGCACCAGCTCACTCCAGTAGCCCTAACCCGTCGGCCAGGAGGAGGGCCGGTTCGCTGAGAAGGCGCCGTAACGCGTGAAGGGGTTGTGCGGCTGAGGAGGGTAGGCCCACGGTGCGGGGCGGCCAGATGGGAAGGACCGGAGCCCAACGGGGAAGACGGGCGAGGGATCTCGCCCGCGCTAAGGCGTCTTCGAAGTCGCCGACCTCGTCGATGAGTCCGATCGCCTTTGCCCGCAGGCCGGTCCATACCCGGCCACGGGCCACGGCCTCCACCTCCTCTACGGATTTGTCCCGACTATCGGCCACCCGAGCCTTGAACCGCTCGTAGATCTCCCGCATCCAGCCCACGAGCACCGCCCAGTCCCGGTCCGTGTACGGGACATAAGGGGAAGGCATGGTGGCGGTCTCAGGCCGGGCCACCACCTCCGGATGCATCCCCTGCCGTCGGAGGAACTCCTCAACCACGAGTTTGCCGCCCACCACGCCGATGGAGCCCGTCAAGGTGGTGGCACCAGCCACGAGGTACCGGGCCCCGCATGCCACGTAGTACGCCCCGCTTGCGGCCACGTTCCCCATGTGCACCACCACGGGCTTGCGCTGGGCCAGCCGGCGCACCTCCCGCTCGAGGAGCTCTGACGCCGTCACGAGCCCGCCGGGCGAGTCCACGTGCAGCACCACCGCCCGCACCCGCCGATCCTGCTCGGCCCGGCGCAGGGCCCGGGTCACGGTCTCATGGCCCGCAAGCCGCCGGCCGATCCCGGGGAGGGGGAAGGGAAGCTCCTGGCTTTCGCCCAGCACGAGAGCACCCGTAAGCTCTACCACCCCTACCGCCCACCGCTCCAGGACCCGCCACCGGTAGGGTTTGGGAAGCCGGCGGTGCACCCGGGCCCAGGGTTCGACGCGCACCCGACGCCCGGGCTCAAGTCGCATCGCCAGCTCGTCCTCGAAGGCCACGGCGTCGATCAGGTTGCGGGCATAGGCTTCCTGGGCGGACAACAGCCCCCGTGCGATGGCCTCCCGCACCCGTTCAGGCGCAAGACCACGGCTCTCCGAGATCGCGGCCACCACGTGCAATAGGAGATCTTCCAGGACCGTTGTGATCGCTTCCCGCTGCTCGGGCGGCATGCGCTCATACAGGAGCGGGTGGAGGGCGGTCTTGTACTCCGCGATGTGGTGGAATTGAGGCACCAGACCCAGGCGGTCCAGAACCGACCGGAGGAAGGTCACCTCCCGCCTCAGCCCCCACAGCCATAGCTGCGCGCCCTCCGGAGCCAGGATCCGGTCTGAGGCGCTCGCGACGTAGTACTCCCGGAGGGTGGCGGCGGGGAGGTAGGCACAGACACGCTTGCCGCGCCGGCGGAACCGCACGACCATCCGGCGCAGGGCCTCTAAGGAGGCCCATCCGGCCTCGAGGTCCCTGAGCTTCAGGACGACCCCGCGGATTCGGGAATGGGAGGCGATCCGGTCCAGCTGGTCCCGCAGCTCCTCCAGACTCGGCGGCGGCCGGCGCAGCCACCGGACGAGGGGCCCAAGAGGAGGGCGGCGTTCCGGGAGGGGGCCCGTTACCTCGAGGAGGACGTAGGTGGGGGCGGGAAGCCGCCCCAGGACAAAGTTCCGCAGGGCGCGGAGGAGGTTCCCCAGGAGGTCGATGAACACGACCACGGTACTTCCATCTTGGCAGGGCGGGCGCCGGTGCGCCTAGGGGCCGGAGATGTGCTTTTCCAGGTTCGCGAACCGGCCGTACTCCTTGTGGAAGAAGAGCTCGATGTCGTCCGTGGGGCCGTTGCGGTGCTTGGCGACCCGCACGAGGGCGATGTTCTCCTTGCCCTCCCGCCGTGCCTTCTCCGGGTCGTAGTAGTCCTCCCGGTACAGGAAGATCACGAGGTCCGCCACCTGCTCCAGCTCCCCACTCTCCCGCAGGTGGGAGAGCATGGGGATCTTGGAGCCCGTGAGCTCCGCGGCCCGCGACAGCTGCGAGATGGCGATGATGGGGAGGTGCAGCTCCTTCGCCAGCGACTTGATGGCCCGGGCGATCTCGCTGAGCTCCTGGGTGCGGTTCTCGCTGCGCTTGTAGGACTGAAGGAGCTGGATGTAGTCCACGATGATGAGGCCCAGACCCTGCTCCGCCTTCAGCTTACGGGCCTTGGCCCGCATCTCGATGACGGAGAGGTTGCTGCTGTCGTCGATGAAGATGGGGGCCTCCACGAGACCCCCCATGGCCCGGGTGAGCTTGCGCCAGTCCGCCTCCGAGAGGTAGCCACGCCGCAGGCGCTGGGTATCGACCCCTGCCTCCGCGCATAGCATGCGCTGCACCAGCTGCTCCGCGCTCGTCTCCAGGGAGAAGATGGCCACGGGGATGCGGTGGCGGACCGCGGCGTTCTGGGCGATGTTGAGGCAGAAGGTGGTGTTGTGGACGCAAACGTCGTTGGCCACGAAGTTGTGGGTCTCTGGAACCGTGAGGTCGTAGACCTGGTGGTCGCCGATGTACTCGATGCGCTCGATGGCGTCCCACAGGATGTCCAGTTCCTCCAGCAGAGGCTGGGGCTCATAGCGGGCCCACGCCCGCAGGGCCTCCCAGCCAAACACGCCGCAGGTCCGTAGCAGGCGCACCGCAGCCTCTGCCCGGACCTCGAGCGTCCGCTCACCGTCCCAGGCCGCGACCACACCGAGGCGCAGGAGGAGGTGCTGGACCTGCTCCGCCATGAGGGCGCTCGGTAGACGCACCCGGATGGTGCGGGTCTCCTCCTCCCAGGTGGCCGTACAGGCCAGCAGGCGCGAGAGCAACAGACACAGCTTCTGCTGGCTGAGCCGGTAGACCACGGCGGGCAACCGTCGGCGCTCGGGTGGCACCGCATAGAGCTCCGCGTATTGCGGGAGGACGTCCGGAAGATCGAGAGGGAGCGCCGGATCCACGGAAGGAGTCGACCGGGCGCCCGCGAGGGCCGGGACCTGCGCGGCGGTCCGGACCGCGGCCGCGGCCCGGACCGCGTCCAGGAAGTCCTGGTTGAGAAGGGGATCCACGGGGAGGTGGGATGCGGCGAGGTAGGCGATGAGCTTTACCTCGTAGCCGGGCAGGTCCAGGGTGCCGAAGACGGGTAGTCTCGCGGGCACGGCCACGTAGTCGCCCGGGCGCAGGTCCAGGAGCGGCTTCCAGCCCTGCGGCGTGAGGAAGGGGTGCGTGGCGGTAACCTCCACCACCCGGCCCAGGGTGGTGCGCACCCGGTAGACGGGCTTGCGGCCGTCGTCCACGAAGGCGACGGGTCGGGCTTCCCGCAGCCGCCCGCCGTCCAGGGTGAGCAGGACCACGTCCTGGCTGTGCACGATCTCCTCAATGGTGCGCACCTCCCCCGTACGCGCATCCACGATCTTCGCATCGTACTTGAGGCACTTGCCCATGGAGGGGCGCGCGGCCACGATGATGAGGTCCCCGGGCTGCAGCCCGCCCGTGAGCTCATCGAGGTCCACAAAGCCGGTGGGGACCCCCGTGATCATGCCCCGCTCGTACCCCGCGTCCAGACGCTCCATGGTCTCCTTGAGGATCTCCCGGATAGGCGCGAAGTCCCGGACCAGGCGCCGGCGGCTGAGCTCGAACACCAGCTTCTCGGCCCGGTCCACGAGGACCTCAACATCCTCGTCGCCCTCAAACCCGAGGTGCGCGATCTGGGTCCCCACCCGGATGAGGGACCGGAGGATGGACTTCTGCAGGACGATGCGGGCGTAGTACTCCGCGTTGGCCGCCGTCGGCACGCTGTTGAGCAGGGCCGTGATGTAGGCGGCCCCCCCGACCTCCTCCAGCTTGCCTTGGTCCCGGAGGCGGTCGGTGACGGTGATGAGGTCCACGGGCTCCCCCCGCTCGAACAGCTCCAGGACGGTGCTGTAGATGATGCGGTGGGCCTCCCGGTAGAAGTCCTCGGGCCGGAGGATCTCCACCACCTGGGCGATGGCATCTCGGTCCAGCAGCATGGAGCCCAGCACGCCCATCTCCGCCTCAAGGTTCTGGGGGGGAACCCGTTCCACCGAGACGACGCTCATCCCAGGCCTCCACTAGCCGGATTATATCGAAACTGTGTTCGCCTATTCAACGCTTTCTGGGAGGGGTTTAGATGTGAGGGCTTTGGGTTCCCTTGTGGGGAAGTTGGGGAAATCTGTGAATTGCGCGGGTTTTTCGGTGGAAAGGCTGGGGAAAACCGCTACCCGTTCCTGCGTTTGGACCCCACCAGCACCTGCGGGAGGGCCTCCTCCACGGTTTGCACGAACACCACCTGGACCCCCTGCAGGTCAGAGGGGACGTCGTGGCGGTTCTCGTACGGGAGGATCACCTTGCGCATCCCGGCCTGCCGGGCCCCGTAGAGCTTCTCGGGGATCCCGCCCACCCCCTTCACCCGTCCCTGGATGCTCACCTCACCCGTGAGGGCCACGTTCTGGAGCACGGGACGGTTCTGCACCGCGCTCGCCAGGGCCGCGGTGATGGCAAGCCCCAGGCTGGGGCCGTCGATGAGCCCACCGCCGACCACGTTCACGTGCACGTCGTACTGGGTGAGGTCCACCTCCAGGATCCTCCGGAGGACGGAGAGGGCGTTGAACACGGAGTCCTTCGCCATGGACCCCGCGGTCTCATTGAACCGCACAATCCCGCCGTTCCGCCGGCCCGTGGGGAAGACCGCGGCCTCCACCTCGATGATGGAGCCCAGGTAGTGGTAGACGCCCAGCCCGAACGCCTTGCCCACTTCCGGGGTGTCCGAGGCGCGGGTGGGGGTGTAGGGACTCAGGCGGGCCGCGCGGATCACCTCCAGCACGTCTGCCTCCGTGATCCGGATCCGGCCGCCGCGCCGCCGGCGGTAGAGGGCGATTCCGTACGCGTCCGCAAGGATCTGTACTGCCTTCCGGCCCTCCACGGTGTAGCTGGCGATGAGGGAGGGAACCTTGGGGTCCAGCCCTACACCCAGCCGGCGGGCGGCTTGCCGCACGATCCGCTCGATGTCGTGCTGGGTAAGAGGGTCGAAGAAGACCTCCGCGCACCGGGATCGCAGGGTGGGGCTGATCTCCTCCGGCTCCCGGGTGGTGGCGCCGATGAGCACGAAGTCTGCGGGGGCTCCTTTCTCGAACAGGTACTTGATGTAGGCGGGGACCGCGGGGTCGTCCGGGTCGTAGTAGGAGGACTCGAAGTATACCCGCTTGTCTTCCAGCACCTTCAGGAGCTTGGTCTGCAGCACGGGGTCCATCTCTCCGATCTCGTCGATGAACAGCACGCCCCCATGGGCCTTGGTCACCAACCCCAGCTTCGGCTCCGGGATCCCGACATCCGCGAAGTCCCGCCGGGAGCCCTGATAGATGGGGTCGTGGACGGAGCCGAGGAGCGGGTTCGTGACCTCCCGGTGGTCCCACCGGAGGGTAGAGCCGTCCACCTCGATGAAGGGCGCATCAGGGCCGAAGGGGGTGTAGGGGAGCTTACGGGCCTCCTCGAGCACGAGCCGGGCCACCGTGGTCTTGCCTACGCCCGGCGGCCCGTACAGGATGACGTGCTGCGGATAAGGGGTAGCGAGCTTTGCCAGCAGGGCCCGGATGGCCCGGTCCTGACCCACGACCTCCCGCAGCCGGCGGGGCCGCAGGACCTCGAGGGCGGATCGGGAGAGGCGGATGCGGTCTAGGGCCTCCAGTTCCTCCAGCTTCTTCCGGGTGGCCGCGGTCTCCGGTCCCGCACGCTCCCGGAGGACCTGCAACCGGATCTCCTGGAGGTACTCGTCCTGGCGTTGGTTCATCCGCTCCTGCACCTTGCGCTCCAGCTCTTCCTGCACTCGGCGCTGAGCTAGGAGATCCGCGATCTCCTCCTCTACTTCGGCAAGGATCCGGGGGATCTCCGATTCCTGGGGGACCTCCTCGATGGTGGGATCCTCGTAAACCAGCCGCTGCAGGGCCAGTACCCGGTCCTCTAGGCGGGGGGACCGCATGAGGGAGAGGGCCTCGAGCTTGCCGGCCTTCATGACGAGCCGGTCAGGCCCGTACACCTCGCTCAGGACGCTAAACAGGGCCCCTACCCTCCGCCGAAGGTCCGTGCGGCTAGGACGCGTAGAGGCCTTCCGGACCGCCATGCTCACTCCGCCTCTACCTGCACCCGGGTCCGGGCGTGCTGGCCGTGGCCGAGGTGTACGGTGACCTCGTAGGTGCCCACGGCCTTGATGGGTTCAAGAAGTTCGATCTGCTTGCGGGACACCTCCACCCCGCGCTCCCGCAGGGCCTGGGCGATGGTCTCCGCGGTCACCGAACCAAACAGCCGCCCCCCTTCCCCGGCCCGCGCCCGGACCACCACCGTAGTCTCGGAGAGAGCTTGCGCGATCTCCCGGGCCTTCTGCAGCTCCCGCTCGGCCCGGCGCCTTGCGGCCTCCTGCTGCTGTTGGAAGCTCCGCAGGGCCTCCTCCGTAGCTTCCACCGCCAACCCCCGGGGGATGAGGTAGTTGCGGGCATACCCCTCCTTCACCTCCACCACGGTCCCGGCCTTGCCGAGGGAAGGGACATCTCTGGCCAGGATCACCCTCACGCCTCTTCCTCCTCCCGTGGGGCCCTGGGCCCTACCCGCCTTAGGTCGAACCAGAGGTCCACAAGACCCAAAATGGCCATGGCGAAGATGCCAGGGTCTCCCAGTAAGAACAACGCCACCACCGCCAGTACCCGTCCGGCCCTCGGGACCTCCCGGGTTTCCAGGTACCGGAGCACGGTGAGGACCCCGAGGAAGGCGAACACGAACAGGGAGAGCATGAACCCGTTGGCCACGAGGACCGCGCCTACCCCGGGCGCATAGGGCTGGATCGCTGCCCCTACCAGGACCGGGAGGACGAGGAGTACACCGACCGCGGGAGGAAGCCGCCAGGTGAGGATAGGGGCGAACCCGGGGAGGGAGACCCCGAGCCTGCGGAGGGTGTGGCGGGCCAGGGTGTACGAGCCGTATGACCAGACCAGGACCCCGAGGAGCACGGCTGCGGGCAGGACCATCCGCAGGAAGGTGGGGAGTTGCTCGGCGAGCCGCCCCATCTGCTCTATCTGTTGGGGAGGGGCACCGACCCGACGGAGGAGGTCCTGGGCCGCCTCGACCCCCTTCACCTGGGCGTCGATGAGGGTCTGGAAGGGGTCCAGGCCGAACAGGAGCCGGCTTGCCAGGAGGCTGAGGATCGTCACCCCGACCCCAACCCCTCCGCCCAGAACCACCGCCCTTCCGGCCACCGCGGGACCGCCGCGTCGGGCTACGAAGCCCTGCACGATCCCCATGGGCGCGAAGGCCGCCACAAAGAGGAGTCCCTGCGGGAAGCCGAAGAAGGGCGAGAGCACGAGGCCCGCCACCACGGCGGACAACAGGGCAGTCCGCACCCCACGCCGGTAGGTGAGCACGAATAGCGGAAGAGGCGCCGCCATGAGCCCGAGCTGTCCGAAGAACACCACAAGCAGCGCCACCAGGGCCGTGAGGGCCGCCAGCAGCGCCCCTTCCGTCATCCCCGCGGTGCGCTCCCGGAGGGTAAGGGCCTCTGGTGGCCTGGGCATCGGCTCCCTCAGAGGTGCTGGAAGGCCGCGGTTAGTCCGCGGTGTACGGCAATAGCGCCAGCTCCCGTGCCCGCTTGATCGCCTGGGCCAGCATCCGCTGGTGCTTCGCGCAGGTTCCCGTCATCCGCCTCGGGAGGATCTTGCCCCGTTCCGAGATGAACCGGCGCAGGGGGCCGGGGTCCTTGTAGTCGATGTACTCCGCCTTCTGGGCGCAGAAGGCGCACACCTTGCGCCGCTTCTGCCGAGCCCGGTACTCCTGCTTCTTTGCTGCCGTCGCCTCCGTCATCGCCCGCCCTCCTCAGAACGGGACCTCCTCATCTTCCTCCAGCGGTGGCTCGAAGTCCGGGATCTCCTCCTCCACCGCCTCCGTCATCGGCTTGCGGTCCAGGAAGCGAATGTTGTCCGCTACCACCTCCACGGCCCGCCGCCGCTCGCCCGCGGTGGTCTCGTAGTCGCGGATCTCCAGCCGCCCCTCCACCGCCACGAGCCTTCCCTTGCTCAGGTGCTGGGACGCCTGCTCGGCCAGCTTCCGCCAGGCCACCACCGTGAAGAAGTCCGTCTTGCGCTCACCGGCCTGGTTGGTGAAGGGACGATCCACCGCCAACCGGAACCGGGCCACGGGCTGCCCGCTGGGCACGTACCGCAACTCCGGGTCGCGAACCAGGCGCCCGATCAGGATGATCCGGTTGTACATCTACTCACCTCCGCCCGCCTCCGCGGACACCTCACGGGCTTCCTGCGCCTGGCGCGGTCGGGTGGGCAGCGCAGAGACGATGAGGAACCGAATGATCTCTTCGGTGATCCCGAGGGCGTTCTTCAGATCCTGGACACGGTGTCCCGGAAGCGTAAAGCGGACAAGCCCATACAAACCCTCCCGGAACTTCCGGATCGGGTAGGCGAGCCGTCGCTTCCCCCAAGGTTCCACGGACTGGACCTCACCCTCCCGCTCCGTGATCCAGGCCACGATGCGATCCAGGGCAGCCCTGACCTCCGCATCCCCCAGGTCCGGGCGAAGCACGAACACAAGTTCATATTCCCTCGGAGCCCGCCGGCGATCCGGCGCAGCCGCCGTCGGTGCCTGCTCCATATCCCTCCTCCGGACAGGAGTTCTTCCCGGTCCTGCTGCGCAGGACAGGAGGGGATCAGGGTCATTTTACCAGAGAGGTTCCTCGTCCCGGAATAGCCCGGGGGGAGGGGCGGGCTTGCCCTTCCGGAGGGGTTTTGCAGGAGGGAGGCCTTTGCGGGTCCTGCGGGCCAGCAGCTCCCGCTTCAGCTGGTACAGCTCTTCCAGCTCCTGCTCGATGGCCGCCAGCTGCCGCCGGCCCACCTCCCCGGTGCCCACGGCAGGGGTACTGGACTGCCAGATGCGGCGGCGCTGATCGTTGAGCTCCTGGATCCTCCGCGCGATCTCTTCAAGGGAGGGCGTAAAGGGATCCACATCGTGGTCTGAGAGTGCCATCCTACCTCCTCCATCCATGAAAGATTTCGTCAGGGCTCCACCGCGGGTCGGCTAGCAAGTCCCATGCCAGGACGATCACCGGGCGGAGAACCGGAAGGTGATCACGTCCCCGTCCTGGACCACGTACCCCCGGCCTTCCGTCCGGATTCTTCCCCGGTCCCGGGCTGCGGAAACAGAGCCCGCCTGGACCAGGTCCTCCCACGGAATCACCTCCGCGGCCACGAACCCCCGCATCATGTCCGTGTGGATCTCGCCCGCGGCCTTTTGGGCCACGGTCCCCTGAGGTACCGGCCACGCCCGCACCTCCCCACTCTCGATGGAAAAAAACGTGACGAGCCCCAGGAGTTCGTAGGCGGCCCGGATCACCTGGTGCAGAGCGTCTTCCCCAAGCCCCAGGGCCTCCCGGTAGGCTGCGGCCTCCTCCGGCGCGAGATCCAGGAGCTCCGCCTCCAGCTTCAGGTTCGCCACCACCACCCGGCTTCCGGTACGCGCCGCGTGGGCGTGAACAGCCTCAAGATTCGGTCCTAAGCTGTGATCTCCCACGTTCAGCACGTAGGCCACGGGCTTGTCCGTCAGTAGCCGCAGGGGCCGCACGGCCTCCCGGATGGGGGCTGGGAGCAGCCGTACGGGTCCTGCTTGATTGAGATGGGCCTGCACCTGCTCCAGGACCTCCAGCTCCGCCCGGGCCGCCCGATCCCCCGCGCGGGCCCGGGGAGCAAGGCGCTCCTTCCTGCGTTCCACCGTCGCGAGATCCGCTAGGGCCAGCTCCGTCTCCACGATCTCGATGTCCCGCATGGGATCGAGCTCCCCTTCCACGTGCGGAGCCTCGGGGTCGTCGAAGGCCCGGACCACGTGCAGGATGGCGGAGACCTCCCGGATGTGGGCCAGGAACTGGTTGCCCAATCCCTCTCCCCGGTGTGCCCCGCGCACCAGCCCCGCGATGTCCACCACCCGGATGGTGGCCGGCACGATGCGCCGGGCCCCCACCACCCGTGCGAGGGCCGCAAGGCGCGGATCCGGAACCGGCACCACACCCACGTTGGGCTCGCGGGTGGTGAAGGGGTAGGGCGCGATGGCCACGGACGCGCGGGTGAGCGCCCGGTAGAGGGTGGACTTGCCCGCGTTGGGAAGCCCGACGATGCCCACCGACAGGGCCATTACGTCTGTCCTGCCCGCTTCACGATCCGCCGCCGGGGGCCGGAAGGAGGCGGTGCGGGCTCCGACTTGCGACTCCGGCGCGGCGGCTCGGCGTACCGGACGGGCCGTGCCGGAAGGAGAGGTGGAAGAAGTGGGGTTTCCTCACTGCCCCGCTCCAGGAACTCCCGGATGCGACGTTCTAGCTTGAGGCGGTCCATGAGCACGTACCGACCGCACGTCCGACAGGTCATCCCGACGTCCGCCCCGACCCGCTCGATCACCCAGACGTCCCCGCCACAGGGGTGCTTTTTCCGGGTGCGGATCACGTCCCCCACGAAGAGCTTCACGACCCCCGACATGGCTCCTCCCCTACCGCGCGTGGATCAGGTCGTCGATGGGCGCAAAGTTGTCGGAGAGCACGGGCACGTCCTCCGTGGGAATGGGCCGGGTGTACAGGTCCCGCACCACGACCTCAAAGTCCCTGATCCGGATCCGGTCCCGCACCCGCGCGTACCGCGCCCGCACCGCCGCGGGCCCTTCCGGGGGGGACTGGACGGCTACCACGATGATATTCCGCAACGCCTCCTCAGCTCCCCACGGACCGAACTCAACTGGGAAAACGTACACCGCGGGAAAAACTTCCCGGAGGGTCCGGTACACAGCCCGGAACAGCCGGCTCTGGGGACCCGCGAGGGCGCCGATCACGTTCATCACGAACACCCCTCGGGGCGTGAGGACCTCCCGAACCTCCTGGAAGAACTCCCGGGTGGCCAGGTGGAAGGGGAGGGTGTCGCGCAGGTAGGCGTCCATGAGCACCTGGTCGTAGCGCACGGAGGTGCGCCGGACGAACTGGCGGCCGTCCTCCGCGAAGGCCCGAATCCGCCCGCCCAGCGGGACGCCGAAGTAGCGGCGGGCCACCTCGATCACGTGCGGGTCGATGTCCACCATGTCCATGCGCACCCACGGGTAGTCCCGGAGGTACTGCTTGGGAATGGTGCCGCCACCCACGCCGATGAGGAGTACGCGCGCGGGATCGGGTACGAAGAGCATTCCTGTGTGCATGTAGTCCGCGTACCGGAACACGGTGCGCTCCGGATCCCGGAGGTCCATGGCACTCTGCCAGTAGTTGTCCAGCTTGAGGTAGCGTACCCCGGCCTCGTCGCTCACGGTGATGCGGTGGTAGACGGTATCCCGGGCGTACACGAGCCCGGGCGGATCTCCCGTCGCCGCGCGTGGGACGAGGAGGACGGAGGCGACGAGCACCACCGTGGCTGCGGCCGCGGCGGCCATCGAGCGGGCTACGGCAAAGCCCAACGCCGCTATCCCCATCTCCGCCAGTCCCAGCACCAGGATGATCTCCCGCACGCCCATCACGGAGAGGAGCCAGAAGGCCGCGGCGAGACATCCCACGATGCTGCCCAAGGTGGAGAGGGCGTACAGTCGCCCCGCGGTATTCCCCACGGTCTGCACCGTGCGGGTCGCAAGCCGCACCGCGAACGGCGAGATGGTGCCCATCACGAGGCTTGCAGGGAAGAAGAGGAGGGTGGCCGCAAGCAGAGGGCCGAGCCGAGGTCCGACGTCTGCCAGGGCGATGCGGTCAAGCAGCCACGGGCTCACCGCAGGGATGGGGACCACGAGGAGCCCCGCCAGGAACACGAGACCGCAGAACACCCCGTAGCGGGGATACCGGTCCGCCACCTGTCCTCCGATCCAGTACCCCAAGCTCAAGGCCGCCAGGAACACGCCGATAAGGCTCCCCCACACGTAGATGGAGTTCCCGAAGGTAGGGGCGAGCACCCGGCTCGCCACGATCTCCAGGGCCAGCAGGATCCCGCCGCTTGTGAACACGATGAGCTCGAGAATGGTCTCCCCCCTCTTCAGTCGCCGTGCAGTTGCCGCAGGCGCGGCGAGAGCCGCAGCAAGAGCTGCACCCGCTCCAATTCGTTCAGCCACTCCTGCGTCACGTTCCGGAGAAGATCCTCCCCCGGCGGCCGGATCCCCACGGGGCAGGCGGGACCCAGGCGCTCGACGGCCATCTGGCGGTACAGGGAGAGGGTGCGCTCCCCGTACCGGGCCACCTCCACGAAATCCTCGCTGAGGAACACCACCATGGGGATGCGGTAGCCGAGGTTGATGGCCAGTTCTTCCCGCACGTCCGGATGCTCATCCCGCTCGAGGAACCGCAGCTCGATGCGGGGCGTGGCCTCCGCGAACCGCTGGAGGATGGGGCACTGGTGGATACAGTCCCCGCACCACGTGCCCGCCAGCACTAAGAGCTTCATGTCCCGCTGGAATCCTGCAAGCAGCGCGCGCTGCGCTTCCGTGAGCACTACCGCCTCGTAGACCTGCCGCCACCGCTCCCGGTGCACCTCGGTGCCGTACCGCTCGAGGAAGGCGTGGTAGGGGAGGGCCTGCGCGAACTTCGTCCGCCAGTCGATGCGGTCTTGCATGCCCGTTACCTCCGCACGCTCGGCAGGCATTCAGCTGTCTCCAGAGGGAACGGTACCGGCGTCGGCCGCAGCCGCCAAGCAAAAAGCCCCGTGAGGACCATGACCACGGCCGCGGATCCGAACGCTGCCCCTTCCCCGAAGGCCTCCAGGGCCCCGTTGCCCCAGATCGGACCCACCAAGCGCCCCAGGCCTTCCATCGTGCTTGCCACCCCCTGCACCACCCCCTGCTCCTCTGCCCGCGCGGACCGGCTCAGGAGGGCCACGAGGGCGGGGTTCGAAACTCCGGCTCCCACGGCAGCAGGGAGGGTCCCGAGCACGAACGCGGGAAACGTCCGGCTTGCTGCCGCGACCCCGAACCCCAGCCCGGCCACCACAAGCCCCCACGCGAGCGCACGGCGCTCGCCCACCCAACGCACCACCGGGCCCACAAGCCCGACCTGCACGAGCACGCCCACAAGCCCCCAAAGTGCGAGCAGGGTCCCGGTCTGCGCCGGTCCGAATCCGAACCGGTGGCTCACGAAGAGGGCGAAGGTGGTCTGGTAGACCGCGGCCGTGGCCCAGTACAGGAAGTCCACGGTGAGGATCCTACCGAGGTGTGGGTGCCGGAGGGCGTGGGGAAGGGCGGGCCAGACCGGGCCCCGGGAGGCAGAGACCCGGTGTACGGTCTCCGGAAGCCAGAACCACGCGAGGGCCGCAGCCCCCAGCGTGAGACCGGCCGCGGCCCACGCGGGGGCCGCGTAGCTCAAGTGGGCCAGGACACCGCCGAGGGCCGGGCCGACGATGAACCCCAGGCCGAAGGCGGCGCCGATGAGGCCGAAGGCCCGGGCTCTTTCCTCCTCCGGGGTCACGTCCGCGATGTAGGCGCGGGCGGTGGAGATGTTCCCGCCCGAGAGGCCGTCGATGATCCGGGCCACGAACAGCAGGTCGACGGTGCGGGCCAGGGCAAGGATCACGAAGCTTAGGGTGGTACCGAGGAGGCTCAGCAACAGCACGGGCCGCCGGCCCCACCGATCCGACCACGCACCGAGCACGGGAGCCGCGAGGAGCTGACAGGCGGAGTAGGAGGCGAACAGCAGCCCGATCACAAAGGGCGAGGCGCCGAGCGAGCGGGCGTAGTAAGGCAACAGCGGGATCACGATCCCGAATCCGATCAGGTTCGTGAGAACCGTAATAAAGATGGCAACAAGCGGACGGCTCACGCTCCCATTATGCCATCCCCTGTCGGGCTTCGGGGCATGTTCGCAGGACGAAGGCCATATCCGCTGCAGACCTACGCGAAGAAGGCCTCCCGGTCGTAGAGCAGGATCCCACGGCATCCTACCTCGCCACCCCCAAGCTCCCCTGGGCCAGGAGCCGCACCGCCACCAGCACCCCGCACGAGAGTCCGAGCAGCAGCACGCTCAGAGCCAGCGCGGCGTTGAGGTCGTGCTCAAGCGCGGTCATGATGGCGAGGGCCATCGTCTGCGTGCGGCCCGGGAGGTTTCCGGCAAACAGTAGCGTCGCCCCGAACTCCGAGGTGGCCCTTGCCCAGCAGAGGATGGCGCCGCCGAAAAGGCCGGGGAGTGCGAGCGGCAGGGCAATCGCCCAGAACTGTTGCCAGTCCGAAGCCCCATCGATGGCCGCGGCCTCCTCCACCTCACGGGGAACCGAAGAGAACGCAAGCTTTGCGCTTACGATGAAAAACGGCCCCGCCACAAATAGCTGCGCCAGGACTACGGCCGCCGTCGTGAACGGGAGCTCGATCCCCAGGGTGCCCAAAACCGGACCCAGGATCCCCCTGCGGCCGAAGGCCACAAGCAACGCCACGCCGGCCACCACGGGCGGGACCACGAGCGGAAGCTCCACCACGGTCTCGATCACCCGTTGTCCCGGAACATGACGTCGCGCGAGGAGGTACGCGAGCGGGGTTCCGCCCACCATACTAAGGAGCGTGGCGAGGGTGCTGGTGAGCAGGGTGAGCCGGATTGCATTCTGGACCACGGACCCGGTGAAGCGCACGCCGACGGTGGAGGAGGTGACCACCAGCCCCACAAGCGGCACCAGGAGGTAGACGAGGACGAGCCCGGCAGGCCCCCACAGCACGAGCTCCGACCGATGGGATCGCGTCCGGGTCACCATCTACTCACGGGCCGGGAGGAAGCCCCATCGAGAGAGGATCTGTTGCCCGCGTTTGGACAGCACGAACGCCACAAACCGCCGGGCTCCCACGGGATTCGGAGCGCCCTTGAGGACCGCGATCGGGTAGGTAGCGATCACGTTCGCCCACCGCGGGATCTCCACGATTCGCACCCGCACGCCGTACGCGCTGGAGACATCCGAGCGGTACACGAACGTGGCGTCCGCCTCGCCGAGGGCCACGCGGGCGAGCGAAACACGGGCGTTCGGTTCCTGGTTTACGACGTTCCGCAGCACGCGCTCGGAGAAGTCCGCGCCGTAGCTCGGGTCCCCGCTGAGGTTCGTGAGGATTGAGCGGGTGTAGGCGCCGATGGGGACCTCAGGAGCCGCGACCACGAGCTTTATGCCGGGCCGGGCCAGATCCCGCACGGACGCGATCCCCGCCGGGTTCGAAGCGGGGACCACCACCACGGGCTCGTTGCGGCAGAAGATCACCGGTGGCGTCCCCAGGAATCCCGCCTCTCGCACGATCTGCATGTTGCGCTCATCGGCGGAGGCGAACACGTCAGCCCGAGCGCCCTGCAGGATCTGCGTGCGCAGGAGGGAGCTCGCCGCGAACTGGAAGGTGATGCGGACCCCCGGATTTTCGCGCTCCAGCACGCGGCCCATCTCCCCGAAGGCATCGGTCAGGGAGACGGCGGCGAAGACGAGTACGCTTCCCTGAAGTGGCGGGGCGGCTTGGACGAGCCCACAGAGGAGGACGAACAGGACGAAACCGATGATCGCGCGACGCATCGTCTACCTCAGGGTTCTGATCTCTCCCGCAGGGGAGGGATCATACCCGAGGGAGACGAGCTCCTGGCGGAACGGACGGCCCATCAGGAGGTCCAGGAAGATCCGTACGGGCTCTTGCTCTGCGAGGTCCTCCGGGATCACGAGGTCGTAGGACTGCTCCGCGATGGGCAGGAAAGCCAACCCGTAGGCGCGCGCCACGGGCAGGACCCCGGGCCCTGCATCCGCCAGCCCCGCGGATACCGCCTCCGCCACCGCGAGATGACTCCCGAGCTCGTGCCCGTACCCCTGGATCCGCCGGGGATCCAACCCGGCTCCTTCTAGCCACCGGTCGAATACCAGCCGTGTGCCGGACCCTCCCTCGCGGTTCACGATCCGCACACCCGGCCGCAGGAGGTCTTCCGGCCGGTTCAGGCGCCGGGCGAGGTCTGGCCGCACCACAAGCCCCTCCGCCCAACGAGCCACGGTCACCACCACCACGCGTCGCTTTCCCAGGATCCCGCGGATGGTGCGCACGCCTTCGGGGTCCTCTGGCGGGTGGAAGTGGGTGCCCGCCACGTGCACCAAGCCGTCCCGTACCGCCTGCAGGGCTGGGAGGCTACTGAGCGGGATCCAGTGCACCCGCAGGCTGTGCTGACGCTCCGCGAGCTGGGCGGCGATCCGGAGGGCGGGATCGCATCCTGCCACGAACAGCACCTCTTCGGGGGAGGAGGCCGGGAACAGCCGGATGCGTGCTCCCTGGAGCTCGGCGATGACCCCGTCCGCGCAGACAGCAAACGTAAAGCCCCGAAGCGGCCAGGCCACGAGGCGGCCGCGGACCCGTCCCACCCGCACCCGGACGGTGCCGACGTCTGGGTGTGCAAGGCGAGCCCGCACCACGGCCTCCTCCCGGAGACCGAAGAGGTCCTCCACGGCACACCCCAGGGCACGGGCCAGGCGCAGGGCCACCGCGGTGTTGGGGAGGTAGCGGCCCTGCTCGATGGCGCTGAGGGCCTGGCGCGACAGACCCGCGCGGCGTGCCAGCTCCGCCTGCGGGATCCCGCGCTGCTCCCGGACCTCTCGCAGGCGGCTTTTGAACGCCACCGGCACCCTGCGCCCCATCGGTCCGTAGGATAGGAAAGAATTCATGACAATGTCAATAATTCATTACAACCCAGAACCCTGGGACTGCGCGGTTCGATCAGAATTGTCTGGATTCGGCTTCGGCGGGAACATTTCCAGAGATTTAGAAGGGATGCACCGTTGCCTGTGGTGTATTAAATGGGAAGGCAAATAACCCCACTCGACCAACCGCGAGGAGGTCGTCATGGGTATTTACTACTGGTGCGGTGAGGTGCGGATTAGGCCGGAGGCGGCCACGGAGGTCGAGTCCCTGATTGGGCAGCACGGGCTTTCGGGGTGCGTGCGGGTGTGGCGGGGACAGGGAGAGGCGGCGGTGATCGTGTCCGGGGACAACTACGGATGGACCACCCTGGAGCGCATCGACCACCTGCTCCACGACATCGCGGCCCGGGGCCTTCTGAGCCAGGAAGTCGCCTTCATCCCCTACCAGTTCGACACCTCCCGGGGGTATACGGTCCTGTGGCGCGGGCGAGGCCTTGTGGCCTCCGTGGACACCGGTGCCCTCATCGTGGACGTCCCGAACCTGCCCCCGGGTGAGCACCAGATCCCCGTCCGGGTCCTCGTGGGACCGGACGGGCGGGGGATCCTCCTCCCCGGAGAAGCCTAAGGCCCCGGCTGCGGCCCCTCCTGCAGCCGGACGTAGCGTAGCCGCAGGTCCGCGATGTGCATGAGGAGCTCCCCGAAGGTGTCGGCCGGGACCTTCCCCTGAAGGAGTTCCACCAGCGCTCCGGCCGCATCGATGGCGAGGCGCGCCTGATCCAGGTCCTTGGGCCCCTTCTCGTGCACCAGGCCCAGGTGGAGGCGGGCCTGGTGCACGAGGAGACCGACACACCACACGAGGAAGTCGTGTACGGACGCGGTCTCGAACGCCTCGAGCGAGTCTCGGGGTTCCATCCGCTCCTCCGGAACCGCTATGGTCCGGAGCTCCGCTCCGGAACAGGCTGCGGTCGCGTGAGCCAGTGGATCAGGGCCACGGCGGCAAGACCTCCCGCGGCTACGAGGTCCAGGGCCGTGGTCGGGTAGACGAGCAGCAGGCCGCACAGGGCGAGGACCAGCCGCTCGGGCCAGGTGGCCTGGCGCATGAGCCACCCGTTCACCGCGGCGCTGAGGCTCACAAGCCCCAGCACGGAAGTGACCACCACCTTCACGGTGACCTCCGCAGGTGCGTGGAGCAACAGCCCCATCCCGTCCGGGTGAACGGTAAACATGAAGGGCACCACGAAGGCGGGCAAGGTGTACTTCCACGCCATGAGCATGGTGCGGAAGGCGTTCCCGCCCGTGAGGGCGGAGGCCGCGAGCGGGCTCAACCCGACGGGTGGGGAGACCTCCGAGAGGATCGCATAGTAAAAGATGAACATGTGGGCCGCCAGCTCGTTCACCCCGAGCCGGATCAGGGCAGGCGCGATGATGGCCGCGGCGATGATGTAGGTGGCGGTGATCGGAAGCGCGAGCCCCAGGATCCACAGGGCCACCCCGGAGTAGATCAGCGTGAGCAGCAGCTGCCCCCTAGCGAGGTCCACGATGATTCCGGACAGCTTGAGCCCAAGCCCCGTGAGGGTGATCACCCCCACGACGATCCCGGCCACCGCACAGGTCACCGCCACGGTGAGCACCTGCTTGGTGCCGTTCGCCAGGGCCGCGACGAGCGGGGCGATGCCGACCTCCCACCCCCTCACCCGGGTCCACCCGGGTTCCCCGGGGCGCAGGGCCTCACCCCGGTACGGCTCTGCCCACGCCCGCTCCGCAGCTGTCCCGAAGGCGGCCCCGAACGCCGCGCACACGGCCGCGGCCACGGATCCCGGAACCGCGAGGAGATCCCGCAGGGCCGGGATCAGCAGCAGGGCCAGGACGGCGCCCAGGAGCGCGCCGACCACCCTCCGGACCTGTCGGGGCCAGGGCAACGCTCCGGGTACGCGCCGCACCACCACCAGGGCCGTCTCGGGCCGTAGGAAGCTGGTGAGGGCGGTGGCCACGATGCACCAGAATACTGCAGCGATGGCGCTGAACCCCCGCACCATGAACAGCGGGATCAGCCCTAGGGACGCCAGCAGGTACCAGTAGCGGCCCGCGAGCCGCCAGGCGTCCTCCGCCCGGATCTCCACCTGCCGTAGTCCGAACCGCCGGGCATCCAGCTCGATCATGAGGAACACCGAGAAGTAGTACAGCAAGGTGGGGAGGATGGCGAGGACCATGACCTGCAGGTAGGAGATCTTCAGGATCTCCGCGATGATGAAGGCCGCAGCCCCCAGGATGGGCGGGGAGATCACAGCGCCGATGCCGCCCGCGGACAGGAGCCCGCCCGCGGATTCAGGATCGTAGCCGGACCGGCGCAGCAGCGGGTACGCGATGGCGCCGACCGTCACCGTGGTGGCCACCCCGCTCCCGCTGGGACCGCCCAGCAGGAAGGAGGCCACGGTCACCGCCTGCCCCGCGCCCGTGCGCCGGCGGCCGACGAGGGCGAACGCCAGGTCCACGAAGTACTTCCCGGCCCCGGACTGTTCCAGGAACGACCCGTACAGGGTGAACAAGATGATGAAGCTGGCAGACACATCCAGCGGAACCCCGAAGATCCCTTCCAGCCCCACGTACAGATGGCCGATCACCCGGTCGAGGTCGTAGCCCCGGTGGGTCCACGGTTCGGGCAGGAGGGGGCCGGTGAAGGCGTACACCAGGAAGGCCACCGCTAACACCACGAGCGGCCATCCCGTGGTGCGGCGGGTGGCTTCCAGGACCGCCAGGATGGTGAGGACTCCGAAGAGGAGATCGTAGGCGTTGGGCACCACCTGCCGGTACACGAACCGCTCGAAGTCCCAGAACACCCACCCTAATCCCAGGACCGAGATCAGGACGAATACCCAGTCCACGGGATGCACCCGGTGTCGAGCACCCCTCCACCCGGGGTACAGCAGGAAGGTGAGCACCAGCACGAGGAGGAGGTGGCGGGTGAGGTGGAGCTGGCGGATGTACGGCGATTGGGCGGCCCACAGGTGGTAGAGGGAGCTTGTGACCGCCAGCGCGGTCACAAGCCACCCGACTGGCCCCGTGAGCTTGCGGGTGGCCCCCTCGAACCGCTCGATGAGCTCCTCGATCTCGGCCTGCGAGGGACGGTCCTGGGCGGGTTCGCTCATGGCCTCCCGTTTCGGAGCATCCAGGACCCGATCAGGCGGGCCACGGGAGCCTTCCCGGCGCGGATGCGGATACGGTGGCCTTCCCGGCCTACGGCGAGTGGGATCACTTGGCCTGCCGCGAGCAGGGTGCGCTCGCCCAGCGCGGTGGCCCGCACCACGAGCTCTCCTATGGGAATCCGAAGGCCCTCCACGACCGCCCGTCCCTCCCGGTGCCGGATGGGGTGCGGGAGGCCGTAGTACTCCAGGGCCGCCTCCCGCTCCGCCACAAGCCTGACGAGCACGAACCCTCCTCGTTGGACGACCAGGTGCTCCCACACCTCCCCGCCGTACCGGGAGTGGCGGTAGCGCAGGACCACCTCCTGGCCGGACCGGGCCGGCAGTTCCGCGAGCGTGCGTGAAGCGTCCAGGTCTTCCACCACCACCGCGTCCACCGGCCACAGGGCCCCGAGGGCTACGGCCACCAGCCCCAGGGCCACCCGCGCCCTAGAACCCGCTGATGCCCTTCTCCCGGTAGTAGCGGGCAGCACCGGGGTGGAAGGGGATCGGGGTGCGGCCCGTGATCCGCAGGAGGCTGATGTTCTTCGCCTCCGCGTGCACCGTCTCCAGCTCCCGCTTGCGCTCGAAGATGAGCTTGGTGATCTCGTAGGCGAGGTCCTCCGGAAAGTCCCGGTGCACCACCAGGAGGTTCGCGACGACGATGGTGGGCACGTTCTGGTCCATTCCCGGGTAGACGATCCGGGAGATCACCCCGCGGGCGTAGAGGGGTCCGTACTCCTTGCGCAGGGCGTCCAACACCGTATCCAGCGGGACGATGCGGATGCGGATCCCCGGAGAGCTGGCGAGGTCCAGGACCGCGGGCGTGGGGAGCCCGCCACTCCAGAAGAAGGCGTCGATCTTCCGGTCCCGCAGGGCGTCCGCGCTGGGGGCTACGCCCAGCCGCTCCTTCCGGATGTCCCGGTCGGGATCGATGCCCGCGGCCCGCAGGATCCGCAGGGCCGTCACCTCTGTGCCGCTTCCCGGAGAGCCGACGGAGACCCGCTTGCCCCGCAGGTCCGCCACCGTGTGGATCCCCGTTCCCTCTAGGGTCACCAGGTGGTTGTAGTTGTCGTAGATGGGGGCGAGGACCCGGATGGGGATGGGGTTCCCCCGAAACTCTCCCATCCCCCGCCACGCGTCGTAGGCGGTGTCATTCAGGGTAAAGGCGATGTCCGCCCGCTTGGCCCCGATGAGGCGCATGTTGTCCACGGAAGCGCTGGTCACCTCCGCGGTGGCCTGCACGCCCGGGATGTACTGGGAGATCATCCGTGCAAGCCCGCCGCCCAGCACGAAGTACACCCCTCCGGTCCCGCCCGTGACGATGGAGATCCGCCGCACCGTAGGCCCGGAGGTCCCGAGCTCCGCAAGCAGCAGGGCCCCTAGGACCGCACCGAACACCCGCACGATCCACCTCGGTCGCATCTCCTCCCCTCCCTCTTTTGGAGTCTTTCTACGGGCCTCCTCCGTTTTCCTCGGGTGGACCTCCGGGGGACGGTGGTCGCCTTTGCGACCTTTGCCCGCAACACGGACGTCCTCGTCCAGCTCCGATGGTCCCCCTTCGCTCTGGTGCGCACGCCGTGACCGTACGGGAGGGGTCATCGGGGCCTGCGGAGGTCACTGAAGAACGCCTGGAGGAGCGAAGCCGCCTCCTCCGCCCGCACCCCGGGGATGACCTCCACCTGATGGTTCAGGCGCGGGTCCTCGCAGATGCGGAAGAGGCTGCGCACGGCCCCGCTCTTGGGACTGGGAGCGCCGTATACGAGGCGCGCGATGCGGGCGAGGACGATGGCTCCCGCGCACATGGCGCACGGTTCTACGGTCACCACTAGCGTGCATCCCTCAAGCCGCCACGAGCCCAAAAACCGAGCGGCCTTCTGGATGGCCAGGATCTCCGCGTGGGCCACGGGATCCTGAAGGCTCTCCCGGCGGTCGTGGGCCCGGGCGATGATGCGGCCTTCCCGCGCCACCACGCACCCTACCGGCACTTCTCCGTAGGCGGCCGCCCGCCGCGCCTCCTCCAGGGCCTCCTGCATCAGGGCCTCGTCCGTCATCCCCCCTCCACGAGCTGCCGGGCCCGCGTGAAGATCCGGTCCAGCATGGGTTCCGTGAGCCGGCCCGTGTTGGTGTTCTGCCGGCTCGGGTGGTACGTGCACAGTACCGCGGGCACGGGCCGGCCCAGGATCTCGCCCGCAAACCGGTAGAGGGCGCCGTGGGTGAACCGGGGCCGGGGACGGGGGAGGGGTACGCCGAACCGGTGGTACAGGCGCAGAACGGTCCAGAAGGCCACCTGCCCCAGGGCCACCACCACCCGGACCCGCGGCAGCAGCCGGAACTCCCGCTCCAGAAAAGGGAAACACCGGTCGAGCTCCTCCCCAAGCGGCCGGTTCTGAGGCGGCGCACACCGGACCGCGGCGGTGAGGTAGGCGTCCTGGAGGCGGAGTCCGTCCTCCCGGTGGAGGCTCGTGGGCTGGTTGGCAAACCCCGCGCGGTACAGGGCCCGCACGAGCCATACGGAGGCACCGTTGGGGAGGTCTCCCGTGAACATCCTGCCCGTGCGGTTGGCCCCGTGGGCCGCGGGCGCAAGCCCGACCACGAAGAGCCGCGCGTTCGGATCCCCAAACCCAGGCACCGGCTTCGCCCAGTACGTCCACCCGGGATCGGCGCGGGGGCTTCGGGCCACGGCCTCCCGGTAGGCCACAAGGCGCGGGCACCGGCGGCAGGCGACGATGTCCTGGTTCAAGCGTTCCAGGGAGTCCACGGGTCCTATGGTAGCGCAGGAGGAGCAAAAGGCAGGACGCGGAAAACCCTAGAGGAGGTGGTCGGGTTGGAAACCTCGGTGCTGGGACGGGAGATCGTGTGGCGGCCCACCCCGGAGGTGGTCGAGCGGAGCCGTCTTTACCGGTTCATGCAGGCGCACGGGTTCACCCGGTACGAGGACCTGTACCGGCGGTCCGTGGAGGACATGACGTGGTTTTGGAACGCGGCGTTGGCGGAGATGCGCATCGAGTGGTACCAGCCCTACACGGAGGTGTTGGACCTCTCCCAGGGAATCGCGTGGCCCCGCTGGTTTGTGGAGGGGCAGTTGAACCTGGTGCACAACTGCGTGGACAAGCACCGCTTAAGCCCCCTCGCGGGGAAAGTGGCCATCCGGTGGGAGGGGGAGGACGGGGAGGTGCGCACCCTCACCTACCGGGAGCTGTACGCGGAGGTCTGCCGGGCGGCCTGGGCCCTCCGGCAGCTAGGCGTCGGGCGGGGCGATCGGGTGGCCATCTACCTCCCCATGGTCCCGGAGGTGGCGGTGGCCGTCTTGGCCTGCGCGAAGATCGGCGCGATCTTCACTCCGGTCTTCTCGGGGTTCGGCGTGGAGGCCCTAGCGGCCCGGGTGGCGGACTGCGAGGCCAAGGTGATCATCACCGCGGACGGGTTCTACCGCCGGGGACAACGGGTGCGGATGCTGCCGGTGGCCGATGAGGCCGCGCGGCGGTGTCCTCGTGTGGAGCGTCTCCTGGTGGTCAGGCGCCTCGGAGAGGCGGAGGGGTGGCGGAAAGATCGGGACGTGTGGTGGCACGAGGCCACCGCCGGAGCGCCCGAGGAGTTCCCCACGGAGGTCATGGGGAGCGAGGACCCCTTCATGATCATCTACACCTCCGGGACCACGGGCCGACCCAAGGGGACCGTGCACGTGCACGCGGGCTTTCCCATCAAGGCCGCCCAGGACATGGCCTTCCACTTCGACGTGCAGGAAGACGACGTGATGTTCTGGCTCACGGACATGGGCTGGATGATGGGGCCGTGGGAGGTGTTCGGGACCCTCTCCCTGGGGGCCACGTTGGTGCTGTACGAAGGGGCCATCGACTACCCGGATCCAGGCCGGCTGTGGGCACTCGTGGACCGGCACCGGGTCACGATCCTGGGGCTTGCCCCCACCGCGGTGCGGGCTCTCATGCGGTACGGCGAGGAGCCCGTGCGGCGGGCCGATCTCAGCTCCCTCCGCGTCTTAGGCTCCACCGGCGAGCCGTGGAACCCGGAGCCTTACCTCTGGTACTTCCACCACGTGGGCCGCGGCCGCTGCCCGATTATCAACTACTCCGGGGGGACCGAGGTCTCGGGCGGGATCGTGGCGGGGACGGTGATCCACCCCTGCCGGCCGTGCGCGTTTGTGGGACCGTGTCTTGGGATCGCCGCGGACATCTACGACGCCGAGGGCCGGCCCGTGGGGCCTGGAGAGGTGGGGGAGCTCGTGATCACCAAGCCCTGGCCCGGGATCACCCGGGGGTTCTGGCGGGACCCGCAGCGGTACGTGGAGACCTACTGGTCCCGGTGGCCCGGGGTTTGGGTGCACGGGGATTGGGCAGTGCGGGACGAGGACGGGTTCTGGTACATCCTGGGGCGATCGGACGACACCATCAAGGTCGCTGGAAAGCGTGTGGGTCCCGCGGAGGTCGAATCCGCCCTTACCGCCCATCCCGCGGTCACGGAGGCCGCAGCGATCGGAGTGCCGCACGCGGTGAAGGGAGAGGCCGTGGTCTGCTTCGTGGTCCTCCGGCCCGGCTACGAGCCCACGGAAGCGTTGCGGGAGGAGCTCCAGAAGCTCGTGGCGGATCGGCTCGGCAAATCCCTCACCCCTGACGAGATCCGGTTCGTCACGGATCTCCCCAAGACCCGCAACGCCAAGATCATGCGGCGCGTCATCCGGGCCGCCTACCTCGGCCAGGACCCTGGGGACCTGTCGAGTTTAGAGAACCCGCAGGCCGTGGAGGAGATCCGACGGGCCCACTAGACTCACACCGCCTGCCGGAGGCTTCCCTCCGCCGCCTCGAGAGGGTCCTCCTCACCTTCAGGCATAGACCACCCGACCCGGAAGGGAATTCGGAGATCCGGGTGCTCGGAAAAGTGAAGGTCGCGGAGGGCCTGGCTGATCTGATCCGCCGCCCAGGCGACCCGCTCCCGGGTCGCGCCCAGGAGCAGCACGGCGAACTGGTCCTGACCGAGGCGGGCCACGGGATCCGTCCGGCGCACCCGCTCCCGTAAGATCCGCGCCACCTCCTGGACCGCCCGATCGCCCACCTCAGCACCATAGGCGGCATAGATCCCCCCCAAATTCAGCAGATCCACCCGAATGAGCCCGAGCCTCTCCCCGAACTGCCGCCTGCGGGCTAGGGCCCGACGGTACGCCTGCTGAAACCCCTCCACTGTGACGAGCCCCGTGAGGAAATCCCGTTGGACCACGGCGGCCTCCCCGGGACGCCGCACGAGGCCACACCGGGCGAGGGCGTGCTCCAGGAGGAGCAGGACTTCGGAGGTGGGCCGGTCCGCGGGCAGGTAGTCGTCCGCCCCGGCCCGCAGGGCCTCCGCCAGCAGGTCCGCGTGCTGCAGGGTGCCGACGACGAAGATAGGGGTCGCACGGTAGGCGCGGATGGCCGCCACGACGTCAAGGGGGCGCCGCGCAAGCCCCTCTATGGGGACCAGGATGAGGTCGTAGTCCTCAAACCGTAAGACCTCCAGGGCCTCCTCCGGATCCCCTACCGTCCGGATCTGGCACAGGGCGTTTATGGAATCGGCCCAGCCCGGTGGCAGGCCAGATCCGATCACCAACGCGGACAGGCGCTTACTCGGCATCGCCTCCGACGGCCGGTGGGAGGACAGGAGCTCGGTGAGTTTTCTCGTCCAGCGATCCGGCATGACCTCCGACCTCCTTTTACGGCCTCTCCCGAGCAAGCCGTACCGAAAACCCTTCCGCCCGCAGCCGTCGGACCACCGCCATGGCCGCGGGCTGCGGGACCCGACGTACGATGACGGAGTAGCCCAGAACCCGCTTGGGTTCCACCACCGCCCCAAAGCCCCGGCGGCGCACCTGCCGGGCCACCTTCTGGGCTTGGGCGATCGACGGGAACACCCCGAAGTGGAGACGGTACGCGGTCGCGGACCGAACCACCACAGACCGGATCTGCAGAGTCGCCAACAGCCGGGCCCGCGCCTCCGCGGCAGACCGGCTCCGCACCGGACTCGAGAGGACGTGGTACTCAAAGGCCACCGGCTCCGCTACGATCCAGCCCACCACCCCGTACGACCAGCCCAACAGCGCCGTGAAGGACTCCACCACCTGCAGGTCCCGGACCGGGCCGAATCGGATTCGGTAGTACGGGGACATTTCCGCGCCTCCCGCGGACGCGGTAAAGAGCAAGAAGGTTGCCACACCGATTGATAAGCTTACGGATATAGCCTGAGGGCGCATGTGTTGGGTGCATTCTTCAGACGTCCGCCGCCTCCTGCTCGAGGAGGCTACAATGGGGGCGTCAATCTGAGATCAGGGAGGAGGAGAGTGAGGCGCTGGATCGGGGAGAGACTTCCGCGCATCGAGGACCCGCGGCTCATCCGCGGGCAGGGGACGTTCCTCGACGACCTCCGGCTCTCCGGAGCCCTCTTCTTGGCCTTCGTGCGCAGTCCCTACGCCCACGCCCGGATCCGGTCCGTGGACGGCTCCGCGGCCCTCAAGACCCCTGGGGTGGTGGCGGTCCTCTCCGCGGAGGACCTGGCCCTTCCGGACCTTCCCATAGAAGGCCCTCAAAACGCCCGCATCGTCCCGCATCCACCCCTCGCGCAGGGCACGGTCCGGTACGTGGGGCAGCCCGTAGCGGTGGTAGTCGGTACAAGCCGTGCCGCCGCGGAGGACGCGCGAGAGCGGGTGATGGTGGCGTACGAGCCCCTTCCTGCCGTGGTCGATCCCCTCGAGGCGGTATTAGACCGCACCCTGGTCCACGAATCCCTCGGCACCAACGTGGCGTACCGGAGCCAGATCCGGGCCGGGGACGTGGAGGCTGCCTTCCGCCGGGCTCAGGCGGCGATCCGGAGACGGCTCCGCAACCAGCGGGTGGCAGGGATCCCCCTGGAGCCCCGTGGGGTCGCGGCCGTCTGGGACGGTGGTCTCCTCACCGTGTGGTCCAGCACCCAGGTCCCGCACGGCCTGCGGGACGGGATCGCCCAGGCGTTAGGGCTACCGGTCTCCCGGGTGCGGGTTTTGACTCCGGACGTGGGCGGTGGGTTCGGCGTGAAGCTCAACCTCTATCCCGAGGACGTGGTGGTGGCCGAGCTCGCCCGGAGGTTTGGTCAGCCGGTAAAGTGGGTGGCGAGCCGGGGGGAGGACCTTGTGGCCACCGCCCAGGGGCGGGACCAGGTGGCGGACTTCGAGGTGGCGGTCGATGCGCGGGGCAGGATCCTGGGGATGCGGGCCCGGATCCTGGCCGACATCGGCGCCTACGCCCTCACCACCACCCTGGAGATCCCTACCCTCACGGGCCTCATGCTCCAGGGGCCGTACCGGTTCGAGCACCTGGAGGCGGAGATCGTAGAGGTCTACACCCACAAAACACCCACGGGCGCCTACCGAGGCGCCGGGCGTCCGGAGGCCACGTACTACCTGGAGCGCCTGATGGACCTCGTGGCCGCTCAGCTCGGCCTGGATCCCGCGGAGGTCCGGCGCCGCAACTTCATCCCGAAGGGATCCTTCCCCTACCGTACGGTGACCGGCGTCCGGTACGACAGCGGCGATTACCGGCGCGCTCTGGAGACCCTGCTAGAACGGGCAGACTACCGAGGACTCCGGGCCGAGCAGGAACGGATGCGTCAGCAGGGTCGATACCTCGGGGTTGGACTTTCGACCTACGTGGAGCTGTGTACCTTCGGGTGGGATGAGGCGAGGGTACGGGTAAACGAGGACGGGAGCGTGGTGGCCTTCACCGGGACCTCGCCCCACGGGCAGGGGGATGCCACGGGGTTCGCGCAGATCGTGGCCGAGCAACTGGGGGTGAGGCCAGAGCGCGTACAGGTGGTGCACGGCGACACCCTGGCCACCCCGCACGGCATGGGTACTGCGGGAAGTCGCACCCTGGTGGTGGGTGGGTCCGCCCTGCTCCAGGCCGCCCGAAAGGTACGCAGCAGGATGCTCCGCATCGCGGCCCACCTGCTGGAGGCCCGGGTGGAGGACCTGGAGCTCGTAGACGGGGTGATCCGGGTTCGCGGGGTGCCGGACCGGCAGATCACCCTCCAGGAGGTGGCCGCGGCCGCCTACCAGCCCCGCAAGCTTCCCGGTGGCCTCGAGCCGGGCCTGGAGGAACGGGCCACTTTCACCGTGCGTTCGCCCACCTTCCCCTTCGGCGCACATCTCTGCCTGGTGGAGGTCGATCCGGAAACCGGGGAGGTGTGGGTTCGCCGGTACGTAGCCGTGGACGACTGCGGGGTTGTCGTGAACCCGCTCCTGGTGGAGGGACAGATCCACGGAGGCGTGGTCCAGGCGCTGGGGCAGGCCCTGCTGGAGGAGGTGGTGTACGACGCGGAGGGCCAGAACCGGACCCGTAGCCTCGCAGATTACCCGGTTCCCCGCGCCGCCCACGTGCCCCAAATCGAGACCTACCGCACCGTCACGCCCTCACCCACGAACCCGTTGCGCAGTAAGGGCGTGGGCGAGGCGGCCACCATCGGCGGAACCCCTGCCTTCGTAAACGCGGTGATCGACGCCCTGCGGCCCTTCGGGGTCGATCACCTGGACATGCCCCTCCGCCCGGAGAAGATCTGGCGAGCCATCCGAGGATTCGGCAGAACGGACGTGGTAGACTGAGGGTACGGCACGGGCCGGAGGGAGCCATGCGGTCGTTCATCGGAAGCCTTGTGGGACTGGGTCTTGCCGCGCTCCTCGGCGCGGCAACCGGGTATGCCCTAGGACGGGCAGGTGGGATGTGGGAGGCGATCCCCCTCCGTTTGGTCCAAGCGCCTGGGATCCAGGAGATGATCCCGATCCCCGGCCCCGGGCGTCAGTTCCCCGGATCGCAACCGCAACCGGGCGGGCAGGCGTGCGAGGTCAAGATCTACCTGTTCTACAACGGTCGGTTCTACGAGATGCGGCCTGGTCCCGGATGGGATCGAAACGGATCTCCCACGGGACCGCAGGAGGTTTACCCCCTCCAACCCGTACCCGGCGCTCCCGCCCTCCCGGCACCGAACCCCTTCGTCCCCAGGGCTCCGGGACAGCGGTTTTAGCCGTGCGGGCGCCACGCGCGGGCCGCTTCGACCGCGGCCGCGAGGTTCGCCTCCGGGGTATCGATGGGGATCACGCACCCGGGGGCTACCACGTGTCCTCGTGCGCCCGTCTGCACGAGGGCATCCTGCACCTCCGCCGCGATCTCCTGCGGAGAGCGGTTCGCGACCGCCTGCTCATGGATCCCGCCCACCAGGCACCGCGAGGTGCGGCTCCGGGCTTCCCGGAGGGAAGGGGGTGTGCGGCGGTCGTGCCAATTGATGGCGTGCACGGGGTAGTCCGTGAAGAGGTCGAAGTACGCGCCCTCCCCGTGCAGGTGCAAGATCACGATCTCCGCACCGGCTGCGGCCTCCAGCACCCGGAGGTCGTACGGCCGGCCGAAGGCCTTGTACTCCTCCTCCGTGACCGCTCCCGGGCAGGCCATCTGGGTGGCGAAGAAGATCCCGTCGGCACCGGAGGCCAGGCAGGCGGCCACGAAACGGGCGGTGACGTCGGTGATGATCCCGAGTCCCGCGTGCAGGTCGTCCGGGTTCTCCCGGAGGTCGCGCACCACCGCTTCTTCCCCTGAGAGGGTACGCGCCACGGTGAGGGGGCTGAAGACCGTGGCCAGCACCGGCACCCGCGGTCCCACCGCCTCCCGCACAAGCCGCAGGGCCCACAGTTCCCGGCCGTAGGCGCCCGCGGTCACGTCTAAAGGCGGCAGGCGCCGCCAGTCCGAGGCCTTCTTGATCGGCCGATCGAGGTAGGTGCGCACCCCCTCCCGGTTGGGCCGGTAGGCCGCCCGAAGCCCCCAGTCCTCACCGTAGTAGCCGCTCGCGGGCGTCACCTTGAGGAGGTCGAACCGGAACCGCTCCCAGAAGGCGATGTGGACCCGGGCCAGGGACTCCGCCTGTTGGTCCTCTCCCGGGAAGTGCCGCCACAGGGCCACGGGCGGCACATCCGCCGTCTCCCCGCGCAGGGCTCTGAGGATCCGCTCCCGGTGGTCCATCTCGCCCTCCGCAGGGGAGAGTTGGCGACGCGCGCCCATAAGTCCTGCTCGTTGACACGCGGCGCAGCGGGATCGTATGGTCGAACTGGAAACCCCCCGACAGGTGGTGCCATGCCCCAGATCGCGAAAGGCCTGGAAGGTGTCGTGGCGGGAACCACCGCCTTAAGCTTCATCGACGGCCGGGCAGGGCGGCTTGTGTACTGCGGGTACGACATCCATGAGCTGGCCCGCAAGTCCACGTTCGAGGAGGTCTGCTTCCTCCTGTGGTACGGCCGGCTCCCGAACCGGGCCGAGCTCGAAACCTTACGAAGTGAGCTCGCCGCCCTGCGGCTGCTCCCGCGGCCTGTGGAGGACCTGCTGCGGGCGCTTCCCAAGACCCTGGACCCTCTTGATGCCCTCCGCACGGCCCTCTCGCCGCTCATGGCCGTTGACGAGAACCCGAAGGACTCGTCCCGGGAGGCGAACCTCCGCCGGGCCAAGTGGCTCACCGCCCTCACGAGCACCATCATCGGCGCCTTCCACCGCCTGCGCACGGGCCAGGACCCGATCCCGCCGGATCCCCAGCTCCCACACGCGGCCAACTTCCTGTACATGGTGAAGGGCGAGCGACCTACCCCGCTCGCGCAGCGGGCCATAGACGCCTACTTCGTGCTGCTGGCGGACCACGGATACAACGCCTCCACCTTTACCGCCCGGGTGATCGCCAGCACCCTCTCGGACATGGTCTCCGCGGTCTGCGGGGCCGTCGGCGCCCTCAAGGGACCCCTTCACGGCGGAGCGGCTCAGTGGACCATGGAGATGCTCCTGGAGATCGGCACGCCAGAGAACGTGGAGCCGTACATCCGGCGGTTGTTCGCGGAGCGTCGGCGGGTGCCGGGGTTCGGGCACCGGGTCTACCGGACGGAGGACCCCCGCGCCCGGGTGCTGCGGGAGCTCTCCCGGCAGGTGGGGGAGGAGACGGGAGGGCTTGTGTGGTACGAGATGTCCGAGCAGGTGGACGCCCTGGTGGCACAACTCCGGGGAGACCGGGAGATCTACCCCAACGTGGACTTCTACTCCGCGTCCCTGCTCTACAACCTCGGGATCCCTCCGGACCTCATGACCTGTGCCTTCGCCGCAAGCCGGGTAGCAGGCTGGACCGCGCACGTGCTGGAGCAGCAGGCGGATAACCGGTTATACCGTCCGCTCTCGGAGTACACGGGGCCCATGGACCTGACCTACGTGCCCCTCGAGGAGCGCTAGAGCTCCTTGCTGAAGACCCGGAGGTAAGGGCGGTAGCCGAGATCCTCCCAGAAGGCGAGGGCGGCAGGGTTCTGGGGCGCTACGGTAAGCTCCACGCGCCGAACACCCTGATCCCGCATCCATGCCTCCAGCCGTTCCACCATCCGGCGGGCGATCCCCTGGCGGCGGTACGGCTCCCGGGTGTACACGTCCTGGATGTAGCCACGCCAGCGGTACCGGAAGAAGGCTGGCGCCAGCATAACGCGGCCGACAGCCATTCCCACAAGCTCCCCCGGCACCCAGGCCACCACCACGCAGGCATCCTCCCGGCGCAGGAGGGAGGCCACGTACTCCGCGTAGGCCTGCCGCCACCCACGGCTCAAGGCGAACCCGGGGTCGAACCGCTCATGGTAGCGGGCCAGCTCCCCCCAGGCCTCCACGAGGTGCGGGAGATCACGGGCCGTGGCCACGCGTACCTGCACCCGCTCCACTTGGCGCATACCAGCTAGTTGGGCAGTAGGCCGCTTCACTCCTTCCGCCCCGGAGGAGTTTTGGCCCTCTCCATCGGATACTAACGGTGTGAGCTGGGAGGAGCAGCTGCGGGCCATCGAGGGGATGGTGCGGGTCACCGCCTCGGAGATCGCCCTGGCCGCGGCGGAGGCCCTGGAGACGTGGATTGAGGGCTGTCCGGAATCGGACCCCCGGGCGTTCCTGGCCGCGTTTGACGCCGCCATCCGGGAGCTACTCCAGCGCAAGCCCACCTCCGCCCCCCTCATGAACCTCCACCACCGCGCGGTGCGCTTCGCGGAGGAGATGGTCCGGGAAGGAGTTCCCCTCCCACAGATGCGGGAGGAGCTCCGGGATTGGCTGCGCGGGTACCGCGCCCACATCGCGACCTCCCGGGCCCGGATCGCCCACTTCGCCGCGGAGGTCCTGGCGGATGCCCACGTGATCCTCACCATCTCCAACAGCCAGACGGTCCAGGCAGTGATCGAGGAGCTGTGGCAGCACAACCCGGACCTCAGCGTGGTGGTGTTCGAAAGCCGGCCACTCCTGGACGGCCGGCGGCTTGCACAAGCTCTAGCGGAAAAGGGCATCAACACCACCTTAACCGTGGACGGCGCCATGGCCTACTACATGGACATCGCCTCCGCCGTGGTCACCGGTGCGGAGGCGGTCTCCCTTTCGGGGTTTTTCGTCAACACCATCGGCACGCGGCCGCTCCTCCTGGTGGCCCAGGCGCAGGGCGTGCCGTGCTATGTGGCCACTCAGACCATCAAGATCCTGCCGCCCCTCCTGCGGGAGGGACTGCCGACGGTCATGGGCTCCGCCGAGGACCTCACCCACGGGTGGGCGCCGCCACAGGCTCTCAACCTCTCGCCCCTGCTGTTCGAGCAGATCCCGGACCGCTTGGTCACCGCCTATGTGACGGAGGAGGGTGTTACGAGCCCCCTGCGGCTTGCAACCGTGAGCCGACCGCTGGGGATATGACGGCCTTCTCGCCCGCGGTGGATGTGGCGGTGCGCGCGGCCCGGGAAGCCGGGCACGTGTTGGTAGCGCACTTCCTCCAACCGTCCCGTCCCGAAGCGGTGCGCTACAAGGGGCCCACGAGCCCGGTTACGGAGGCGGACTACGCCAGCGAGGCGTGTATCGTTGCCCTGTTGCGCTCGGCGTTTCCGGAGTACGGGATTGTGGCGGAAGAAGGTGGGGGAGTTGCGCGCCCGGACGTCCCCTGCTGGTACGTGGATCCGTTGGACGGCACCACGAACTTCGCCCACCGGCTCCCCTGGTTCGCGGTCTCCATCGCTCTCGCGGAGGGCGAGACCGTGCAGCTCGGGGTGGTCTACCACCCCATCCTGGACGAGCTGTTCGTGGCGGAGCGGCAAAAGGGCGCGTGGCTTCTGCGCGGGCCCCACCGGGAGCGGCTTTGGGTCTCCGGGACGAAGACGCTCGCCCAAGCCCTCGTGGCCACGGGAACTCCGCCGGATATCGGGACCACAGGCCGCAACCTCCCGCAGATGAGCGCCCTTGCCCAGGCCGCGGAGGACCTGCGGCTGTTGGGGTCCGCAGCCCTCGGCCTTGCCTGTGTGGCCGCGGGCCGCCTCGACGCCTTCTGGGAGCCGGACCTGAACCCGTGGGATGTGGCCGCGGGGGCGCTGCTGGTGCAGGAGGCGGGCGGGGTGGTCACGGGGATGGACGGCTCGCCCTACACGGTGCGCACCCGGGATCCGCTCGCCACCAACGGCCTCCTGCACGAGGTGATGCTGAGGCTTCTGCGCACCCCGTGACTGGAGAGTTGCTCGCCCTCCTGGCGGCCGTAGCTTTCGGGACCAGCACAGTCCTGGCCCGCCGGTTCATGACCGCTCACACCCCCGTGCGGCCCGAGGCCTTACCGCCACCGGAACTGCCGGCGCAACACGTCTTCGCCGACCTGAAGGATCACGGGAGCTCCGTGCGGGCAGATGGCCGGGGTCTCGGTCCGGCCTAGGGTCTCCACGAGCTCCCACATCGCCGCACGGCCAAGCCTCCGGCCCCTCCGCACCGCAGTGCGGCAGGCCAGCTCCACCACAAGCCGCTCCCGCCACCCCTCCACCTCCTCCGTCTCCTCCTCCGCCAGGGCCACGAGCACCCGACTGAGCTCCTCAAACTCGCCCACCTGGAGCACGCCGGGAAGCAAGGGCGCTGCCCGCACCAGGAACGCCCGGCGGCCGAACACCTCGAGCTGGAACCCCAACGCCTCGAACTCTCCCAGCCGCCGGCTGAACCGTTCCACCTGACTTGGCTTGAGCTCGATCACGAGGGGTTCTGGGAGCTCCAAGGAGGGGGAGCCGGTGGTTCCGTGGGCCTTCTTTAGGTGCTCGTAGAGGACCCGCCTCTTTGCCCGGTGTTGGTCCACCAGGTAGAGGCCGTCCGGCCCTTCGAGCAGGAGGAGCCGGTCCTGTACCTGACCCACGAGGCAAAGAGGCGGGAGGTTGGGGGTAACGATGCGGTCAGGCTCTCCTTCCTCCACCGTGGGTTCTTCCACCCGGTCCGCGGGAGCCGGTGAAGGCGTTGCGGGTGCAATGAGGGTCAGGGCTCTTGGCCGACGGCCCAATGCGGACCGCACCGACTCCGCGAGGGTGGCCGCGATGGCTGCTTCCTCCACCAGCCGCACCTCAAGTTTCGAAGGGTGGAGGTTGACGTCTACGAGCTCCGGAGGCGTCTGAATATGCACCGCCAGGATGGGGTGTCGGCTGCGGGGCAGGAGCCACCGGTACGCGGCCTCCACCGCCTGCACAATCCCCCTCGGCTGCGCCCACCGACCGTTCGTGATGAAGTGGAGGTCGGTCCGGCGGGACCGTGTCACCTCCGTAGCACTCACAAACCCCTCCAGATGGGCGTGCGCCACCTCCACGGGTCCTAGGCGCACCAGCCGGCCCGCAAGCCCGGGTCCGTACACCTCCACCAGGGCCGTCTCGAGGTCGCCGGAGCCGCTCGTGCGCAGCACCAGCCGCCGGTCCACCGCGAGGGAGAACGCCACGTGCGGAGCGGCGAGCGCGAGCCGCCGCACGGTCTGGACGATGTGGGCGGTCTCCACCCGGAGGTTGCGGAAGGCAGCCCGGCGCGCGGGGACGTTGTCGAAGAGGTGCCGAACCGTGGCGGTGGTCCCCTGCGGCCGGGGCGCGGGTTCCTGCAGGATGCAGCGGCCGTGCCGCACCACGATGCGGCTTCCCACTCCGTCGGGGCCCGCGGCGCTCACCAGTTCCAGCTCCGCCACCGCGGCGATACTCGGGAGGGCTTCTCCTCGGAAGCCCAGGGTGCGGATGCGGAGGAGGTCATCGTCCAGCAGCTTGCTCGTGGCATGCCGCTGGCAGGCGAGCCACAGCTCCTCCGGAGGAATCCCGATCCCGTCGTCGCTCACCCGGATGAGGCCGAATCCCGCATCGTAGACCTCCACGTGGATGCGGCGGGCATCTGCATCCAGGGCATTCTCCACCAGCTCCTTCACCACGGAGGCAGGCCGCTCCACCACCTCACCCGCGGCGATCCGGGCCACCACGTGCTCGGGCAGGATCCGGATAGGGGCGCGCATCAGGGACCGCCCGTAAGCCGGCTTTTCTGTGCGATTAGCCAGCGCAAGGCCTCCTGCGGCGAGAGGCGTTCGAGGTCAAGCTCCCGTAGGGCCCGGACTAACTGCTCCGCGAGGTCCGGCCCTGGTCCGAACCCGTCGAGGGAGAGTTGCTCGGCCCTTCTCCCGTAGAAGGGCGGAGGACCTGGCGAGGAAGTGGGCGGCCGCGGGGTACTCCTCTCCGCGAGCAACTCCTCCGCCCGGTCCGCCACCCACTTCGGGATCCCCGCAAGCCGCGCCACCTGGATCCCGTAGGCGTGGCTTGCGGGTCCGGGACGCACCGTGTACAGGAAGATCACGCGGCCGTCCTGTTCCGTGGCCGCGAGGTGGACGTTCGCCACGTTCGGCAGCTTCCCCGCAAGAGACGTGAGCTCCAGGTAATGGGTGGCGAAGAGGGTGCGGGCACCGATCCGGTCGTGGAGGTCTTCCAATACTGCGCGGGCGATGGCCAGCCCATCCTGGGTACCGGTCCCCCGGCCGACCTCGTCCAGGATGACGAGACTCCGGCGGGTGGCCTGGTGGAGGATCTGGGCGGTTTCCATCATCTCGACGAGGAAGGTGCTGGCCCCGCCCGCGAGGTCATCCTGGGCCCCTACCCGGGTGAAGATGCGGTCCGCGAGGCCGATGCGGGCCGCGCGGGCCGGCACGAAGGACCCGATCTGCGCCAGCAGCACAATGAGGGCCACCTGGCGCAGGTAGGTGGACTTCCCGCCCATATTGGGACCGGTGACGAGCAGGATGCGGGGAGCCTCTCCGCCCAGTTGACAGTCGTTGGGGATGAAGGGCTCTCCGGCCAGGTTCGCCTCCACCACGGGGTGCCGGCCGCCCACGATGTGGAGTTCCTCGCTTTCGTCCAGCACCGGTCGGGTCCAGTTCCACCGCGCCGCCACCTCCGCTAGGGAGAGGAACGCGTCGAGCTCCGCCACCCGGGCGGCCACGTCCAGCAGCCGCGGCGCGTGGGCCGCCACCTCATCGGTGAGCCGGTCCAGGGCCTCCCGCTCCAGGGTGGTGATGCGCTCCTCCGCGCTCAACATCCGGGCCTCCGCCTCCTTGAGGGCCAGGGTGTAGAAGCGCTCTCCCGTGGCCACGGTCTGCTTGCGGATGTAGTCCGGGGGCACGAGGTGGAGGTTCGGACGGGTGACCTCGATGTAGTATCCGAACACCTTGTTGTAGCCTACCTTTAAAGACTTGATCCCCGTCCGCTCCCGCTCCCGCGCTTCCAGGCTCAACAGCCACTGCCGGGTCTCCTGGATCTCCGCGCGGGCCGCATCGAGCTCCGGGCTGAACCCCGGACGGATGCGTACCCCCTCCGCATCTTCCACCACCGCGCGCTCCACCAGCTCCGCCACATCCCCGCACGGGTCCATCCCTGATGCGAGGGCCCGTAGGACGGGGGCCGGGGAAGCGGAAAGTCGGTTGATGATGCGGCCAACGGCCCGAAGGGCCGTCGCGAGGGTGAGGAGCTCCCGACCGGAGGCCTGCCGGTGTACCACCCGCCCCACGAGCCGCTCCAGATCCCCCACCGACGCGAGCTCCGCGGCGAGGGCCGCCCGCATCGCAGGATCCGCCACGAACCCTGCGATGATGTCCTGCCGCCGCAAAAGCTCCGGAAGGTCCCGGGTGGGCTGGGAGACCATGCGGCGCAGCCACCGGGCTCCCTGGGGGGTACGGGTCTGGTCAAGAACGCCGAGGAGGCTTCCCCGCACGCTCCCCGTACGCAGGCTGCGGGTGATCTCCAGGTTGCGGCGGGTGGCGGGGTCCAGGCCCACCCGGTGGCGCAGGGTCTCGGTGCGCAGCCGGACGAGCAGGGGCACGAAGGCGGGGTTGGTGCGCTCCAGGTAGGCGAGGATGGCACCTGCAGCGCCTAAAGCGGCCGGTAGCCCGCTGCAGCCGTACGGCTCAAGGGACCGGACTCCGAAGTGGGCGCAGAGGGCCGAGCGGGCCCGCTCGGGATCAAACAGCCACCGCTCAAGACGGGTGACGCGTCCGGGAAGGGGGATCTCCGGAGGCTCCTCCGGGACCAGGCACTCCGCGGGGCTGAGGCGCTCGAGCTCCTCGAGGAGCTGCGGGGTGGACTCGAGCTCCATGGTGGCGAACTCCCCCGTGCTCACGTCCACCCACGAAAGCCCCCACCGCCCGCCAAACGGGAAGACGGCGGCCAGGTAGCGGTTCTCGGAGGCCGGCAGAAGAGCCGGCTCCACTACGGTCCCCGGAGTAAGCACCCGGGTGACCGCCCGCTCGATGAGGCCGCGGCCGGGTGGGGTGAGCTGCTCCGCGATGGCCACGGTGTGGCCCGCAGCCAGCAGGCGCGCAAGGTAGTGGTGGAGGGCGTGGTGCGGGATCCCTGCCATGGGAACCCGGCCGCTGCGGCCGAAGCTGCGGGAGGTGAGGACCACCCGGGCGTCCCGGGCCACAATGCGGGCATCCTCGTCGAAGGCCTCGTAGAAGTCCCCGAGCCGGTAGAGGAGGATGGCGTGCGGGTACTGGCGCTTGAGCTCCAGGTACTGGCGGCGGGAAGGGACCAGCTGGTCTTCCTTCCGCCGGCTGCGCCGTCCCTCCTCCGGCGGCATACTCATGGGTTTTCTCCCCTCACGGCGCACCCCATTATAGGAAGTGCATGGGCGCGCGGAAGACTGAATATACTACCTGGGCCCGGAGGGTGAGCTCCATCCTCGTGGGGCTGCTCCTCGCCGCCCAATTGGAAGCCGCTCCTGCCCGCACCCTGTCCGTAGACGTCCTCGTCATCGGAGGGACTCCGGCGGGCATCGCGGCGGCGGTGGCTGCAGCCCGCGCGGGCACCCGGGTACACCTCGTGGAGGCCTTGCCCAAGCTGGGCGGGGTCATCACCTGGGCCTGGCTCACCACCTTCGACATGAACCTTACGCCGGCGGGGGCCCACCTCACCCGCGGCCTGTTCCTGGAGTACTACCGGCAGCTGGGCCTGAGCTTCGACCTCCACGAGGCGGTGGAGAAGCTCACGTGGGCCGTGTGGCGGGAGCCGCTCGTGGGCTCCACGGCAAACGCACCGCTTCTTCGGCTTCTACGGGATCAGGACCGGATCGTCGGTGCGGAGTTCGAGGACCGAGACTGGGGGCGCGTGCTTGGGGTGCGGGCAAAGCAGGTGGTGGACGCCACGGACGACGCGGACGTCGCGGCGGCCGCGGGCGTCCCCTTCGTGTTGGGAAGGCCAGGCCCTGACGGGAAACCCTGGATGCAGCCCGCCACCCTCATCTTCCGGGTGCGGGGCGTGGACTGGGACCGGCTGGTGGCCGACATCCGGCGCCGCAGGGCCGCGGGGGCGGATCCGGCCCGCTGGGGGGTGAACGGCAAGGCCGCGTGGGGCTATCAGGAAGTGGGCCAGCGCTACCGGCCCACCCAGCCCGAGGTGGGCTTACTGGGCCTCAACCTGGCCCTGCAGAACGACGGGAGCGTGCTCATCAACGCCCTCCAGGTCTACTTCGTGAACGGGCTCGACCCCGAGTCGGTGGCCCTCGGCATGGAACGGGCTCAGCGGGAGCTCGCGCACGTGGTACGCCACCTGCGGGAGCACGTCCCGGGCTTTGAGGCCGCGGAGCTTGGGGGGTGGGCGCCGCACCTCTACATCCGGGAGACCCGCCACATCATCGGGCTATACACCCTCACCGCGGAGGACATCCTCGCGGGCCGGAGGTTTGGGGATCGGATCGCCCTCGCCTCGTATCCCATTGACATCCACCCCTACGTCCCCGGCTGGACGAACCCGTATCCGCCCGTGCGGATCGTCTACAGCATCCCGCTGCGGTCCCTGATCCCTCGTGGAGTCAACAACCTCCTCCTCGCCTCCCGGTCCTTCTCCGCCACCTCAGAGGCCGCGGGGTCCGCCCGGGTCGTCCCCACGACCATGGCCATGGGCCAGGCCGCAGGGGTGGTGGCCGCCTTCTGCGCCCGCCGGGGGTGTACCCCGGCGGAGGTGGTCCGGCGGCCGGAGCTGCTGCGGGAAGTCCAGCAGATCCTCCGAGCCCAAGGGGCGTACCTCGGAGACTGAAGGACGGTGAAGAGATCGCTCAGTTCGTATCCCCCTACCTGACCGGACGGAATCCGGGCACATTGTTCCCTGATTAGGGAACAATCTCTGTACCGGGTCGTGGAGGAGTCCCTGAGAAGGGGATAGCCTATGGGTGGAGGCTTGTGGTGTGCGACTTTTCTCCCCCGCGACGGTAGCGGATCGGCCTGCGCGTCCGGAGGCGGAGGAATCGCCCCTTCTGGTGATGCGCAACATCGTGAAGGTTTTCCCCGGAGTCGTGGCCAACGACCGGGTGACCCTGGAGGTGCGGTCGGGCGAGGTGCACGCCTTACTGGGCGAGAACGGGGCAGGTAAGACGACCCTCGTGAGCATCCTGTACGGGATCCACCAGCCCGATGCGGGCGAGATCCTCCTTCGGGGTAGAGTTGTCCGCATTCGGTCCCCGCGGGACGCCATCGCCCTCGGCATCGGGATGGTGCCTCAGCACCCGCGCCTCGTGCGCCGGCACACGGTGGCGGAGAACCTAGCCCTCGGGTTTCCTGGCCTCCCCTTCTTCCGGCCGGTACAGACCCTGGAGGCCAAGATCGCGGAGCTCGCGGACCGCTACGGGCTTTCGGTAAATCCCCGGGCGAGGATCTCGGACCTCTCGGTTGGGGAGCAGCAGCGGGTGGAGATCCTCCGGGTCCTGCTTCGGGGTGCAAGGATCCTGATCCTCGACGAGCCCACCGCAGCCTTGACCCCACCGGAGGCGAAGGCCCTCTTCGGGGTGCTGCGCCGGATGCGGGAGGAAGGGTGCGCGGTGATCTTTATCACCCACCGGCTAGATGAGGTCCTGGAGGCAAGCGACCGGGTGACGGTACTGCGGCGGGGCCGGGTGGTGGGTTCCCTCTCCACCTCTGAGGCCACGCCGCAGCTCCTCGCGCGGATGATGGTGGGCCGGGAGCTAGAGCCCCAACGGAAGCGCAACCCAAGACCCTGTGGTCCCGAGGTCCTTGCCCTGGAAGGCGTCTGGGCTCTGGACGACCGGGCCTCCCCGGCCCTGCGAGGGATCTCCTTCCAGGTCCGTTCCGGCGAGGTGTTCGGGATCGCGGGGGTGGCGGGCAACGGCCAGCGGGAGTGCGAGGAGGTGTGCACGGGGCTGCGGCGGATCGTCCGAGGCCGGATCCGGGTACTCGGACAGGAGGTCAGGGATCGAATCCCCCGCCTCGAGGGGATTGCGCACGTGCCGGAGGACCGGCTGCACCGCGGGGTGGTGGGGAATCTGTCCGTCGCCGAGAACCTGGTGCTCCGGTGCTACCGAAGACCGCCCTTCGCACGGGGGCCATTCTTGGACCGCCGGGCCGTGGAGGCCTTTGCTCACCGTCTCATCGCCGCCTACGGCATCGACGCGCCGGGGCCGTGGGCTCCGGCCCGGGTGCTTTCCGGCGGGAACCTCCAGCGGCTCATCCTTGCCCGGGAACTCCACGGTGACCCCCAACTCATCGTGGCCGCCCACCCCACGAGCGGGTTGGATGTAGCCGCCACCTACCAGGTGAGGCGGATTCTCTTAGAGCGGCGGGACGCGGGGGCCGGAGTACTTTTGGTGTCTGAGGACCTCGAGGAGATCTTCGAACTGGCCGATCGGATCGGGGTGATGTTCCGGGGGAAGCTCGTGGGCGTGGTGTCCGCGGAGGAGGCGGATCCCGAGCGGATCGGGCTGTGGATGATGGGCCACGACGCATGAGGCGCATCGGTCCCTTCCTGCTCCTTCCCGATCCCAGTCCTCCCTGGCCGTGGAGTGTCTGCGTGTCCCTCCTCGCCCTCGCAGGCGCCCTCATCGCCGCGGGCGGGGTGTTCTGGGTGTACGGAGTGCCTCCCCTCACGGCCTACCGCGTGATCGCGGAGGGGATTCTGCTTGACCCTCGGGCCCTCCCGGAGGTGGTCCGGCGCACGATCCCCTTGGTACTGGTGAGCTCGGGGCTTGTGCTCGCCTTCCGCGCCCAGTTCTGGAACATCGGGGCCGAAGGGCAGCTGCTGGCCGGAGCCGTAGCCGCCACGGGCATCGCCCTGTTTACTTCCCTCCCTTCTCCTCTCCAGATCCCTGCCATGTTTGCCGCGGGGTTTTCCGCCGGGGCCGCG
>FWWL01001488.1_pt1 | contig 55396 bp, 49 predicted proteins | sample 2228331 | NCBI WGS metagenome assembly FWWL01 (sample SAMEA103939775, study PRJEB20133) | metagenome | reverse complement strand
TCCCAACCCCCGCGTCGTTCATCCGCCCAGCCGTCCCGCTGCCCCGCGTCCAACGCCCTCAACCCCCCAAACCCATTGAATATTATGTCAACTCGCCACCCAACGCCGGCGTCCACCCCCCTCTGTCCCATCTCCCCCTCAACCACCCCTCCAACCCGAGCCAACCGGCGAGTTGACATAATATCCCTTATCGGATGTCACGGACCAATCCGGACCCAAGGCAGGCCGCCCACCCAGCCTTCCGGACATGCGCTTGCTCACCCGACTTGCTCCGCTCTGGCTCCCGCAGCGCGGTCTGCTTGATCCGCAATCGGTACTTCGGTGCCTGCTGCTATAATCCGGCGCGATGAGGTTGCTCTTAGGCCAGATCAACACCACGGTCGGCGATTTCGACGGCAATGTCCGCAAGGTCCTGGACGCATGCCGGCTCGCATCAGGGTCCGGTGCAGAAATCGTGCTCTTTCCCGAGTTGACCCTAACGGGCTATCCGCCCATGGACCTTTTGGAGCGTTCCGCGTTCGTCGAGGCGAATTTGCGCGCGCTAGATGAGGTGCGGCGCGAGACGAGTCACCTCGACACGGCGGTGGTGATCGGGTTCGCGGAGCCAAACCCGCGGCCCAGCGGCAAGCCTCTGTTCAACGCCGCGGCCGTGCTCGAGGCCGGCGAGGTTCGAGGGATTCACCGCAAGGTCCTTCTGCCCACCTACGACGTGTTTGACGAGGCCCGCTACTTCGAGCCCGGGTCGTGCCTGACGGTGATCGAGGTCCGAGGACACCGGATTGCCGTCACGATCTGCGAGGATATCTGGAACGACAAGGCGGTCTGGCAGCGACCACCGTACCATGAGGACCCGCTGGGACTGCTCTCGGAGGCGCGGCCAGATTTGCTGGTCAACCTGTCCGCGTCCCCGTTCGTCGTCGGGAAACTGGGCACCAGGCTCGGGCTTGCCAAAGGCATTGTGACCCGGCATGGAGTCCCGGTCGCGTACCTCAACCTGGTCGGCGGCAACGACGGGCTGATCTTCGATGGGGAGTCCTTCGTCGTGTCGAACCAGGCCTCGGTCCTTTACATTGCGGCCGCTTTTCGAGAGGACCTGGCGCTTATTGAAATTGCAGATGAACAATCACAGCAAGAAAGTTCAGAGACAACGATTGAGATGGGCCAAACCCGGGCCCTGATCGAGGCCCTGTCCCTTGGTATTCGCGATTTCTGCTGCAAGCAGGGCATTCCTGGCGTCCTGGTGGGATTGTCGGGAGGGATTGACTCGGCCGTGACCACGTGCCTCGCAGTGCGCGCCCTGGGGCCAGAGGCGGTTCGCGGTGTCACCATGCCTTCCAGGTTCACGTCCGTGAGCGCGCTGGAGGGCGCGCGGGAACTCGCCAAGAACCTTGGAATTCGGCTCGACGAAGTCCCGATAGACCCGATTGTGGACGCGCTGGTGGCCGCGCTCGGACCTGCCCTGGGCGAGCGCCCGTGGGGAGTGACCGAGGAGAACCTCCAGGCCCGGGTGCGCGGCACGCTTCTGATGGCCTTCTCGAACCGGACCGGGGCTTTGGTGCTGAACACGGGGAACAAGTCGGAACTCGCTGTGGGATACTGCACCTTGTACGGAGACATGGTGGGTGGTCTGGCCCCGATCGGGGATTTGTCCAAGGCGGCCGTTTACGAGGTCGCGCGGGAGATCAACCGCGAGAGGGCCGTGATCCCCGAGGACACGTTGACGCGCGCGCCGTCGGCAGAGTTGAGGCCGAACCAGCGTGACGAGGACACGCTGCCCCCCTACCCTGCCCTGGACCCCATTGTCCGGGGCTACGTCGAGGAGGGGCTGGACGCGAAGGACCTCGTGGGCCGAGGCCATGACCCCGACGTGGTGGGGTGGGTGATTCGCGAGATCGCCCGCTCGGAGTTCAAGCGCAGGCAGGCGCCGCTCGCCCTGAAGGTGACCCCGCGGGCCTTTGGCGTGGGACGTCGGTTTCCAATCGTCCAACGCTTTCGCGACCCTTTGAAATCGGACGTGCGTGGATGAGGCCCCGCAGGCACCTGTGGAACGTGGACCTCCTGATCCTTGGGTGGATGGCCATCGTTTTGGTGACGGTCGGCCTCGCGCGCCATCGAATCGAGCGTTCTCAAGACATCCTGGTCGAGCACGCGACCTACGCGGTCGCGTATGTTGCGATGCTCCGTCTCTTGCACCGCTTGAAAGCGAGCGACTTGACAGGCGCGGTGGTCCGTTTCGGGGCCATCGTGGCCTTGTTTTTCGTCACGTTTCTGAAACTCGGGTACGTGATCCGCGGGCTCAATCCCAAGACGTGCGAACTGGCGCTTCTCGACCTGGACCGACGGCTTTTTGGGTTCGACCCGGTCTTGGCCCTCGAGAGGTGGCTTCATCCGCTCGCCGTGGACTTCTTCGAGGCGGCCTACTTCTCATACTTCGTGACGCCGCTTGTGGTCATGGGGGTTTTGGTAGCGCGGAGGGACGTGACCACCATGAATCGGTTGTACCTCGGCGTCCTCTTTGCCGTTTTCGCGTCCTACGTGGGGTACGTCCTTGTCCCGGCCCGCTCCCCCTATCTCGCGGCCCTCGACCCGGACCTGGCCTCGGCGTTTCCTTACACGGTAGAGGTCCGCGGCCTGCTGATCGGGGACCGGATCCGCGCGACGATTGACTCGTGGGACACGGTCAAACTGAACGCCTTTCCCAGCGGACATGCGGCGGTGGCGGTGGTCTTCCTTGCCGTCTTGTGGCGGTATCCGGGCCTGCGGTGGGTCGTGATCCCCTCGTACGTGGCACTGATCGTGTCCACGGTGTACCTGCGCTACCACTACGTGGTGGATGTGATCGCGGGGGCCGCCCTCGGCGCCGCGTCGGCTTGGCTCGCAACCCACCTTTGCGACGTCCCGGCGCGCCGGCCCGCGGTCAGCCCGGCGTCGTCCGTCGAGACCGTGGAACCCGCATGAGCCTCCTCGCCTTCGTTCGAATACGTGCCTTCCTCGCGGTCTGGGCCCTGATTTCCGGCATGGGATGCCACGACACCCGCGACCGACCCGCCCAGCCCAGGTTGCCTCCCGCCGCTTCTTCCGATGCCGGGGCCACTGCACCGCCCTCCCCTTCCGGCGAGGCCATTGGGGTCCTCCGGCGGTTCGCGGCGGTCCTCCCTGTGCGCCCGAGGGCCCTGGCGGTGCTCCCGGCCGACGCGCTCCACCAGGCGTTCCTGGACCTTGCCGGAGCGCTCCTGCATCCTCTGGCCCTCTCTCGCCCCGAGGAGGTCGGGCCACGCCTCAAGACCCGTATTGGGCTGGACCCCTCCTCTCTCGGTCCTTCTTGCGTGTTCGCGTGGCTCGAGGGGGACGGACCGGTTCTTCTTTGCGAGGCCGCAGGCGAGGTGGTCCTGGAGCGCCCCCCGGATGCCGTGGGCTGGAAGGCCTGGGCCTTCCGCGGCGTGGCGACCAAAGACCTCGTGGCCGCGGCCGCCCCGCGGGCGAGAGGCCTTGGGGACTTTGGGCCATCGTGGGTGGCGGTGGGGTCCGAGGCTGCCGTGCGCCGGGTCGCGATGGTCCATGGGGGGGAATGGCCGTCACTCCAACACGGGCTCGGAAGGGTGGAGGCAGAGGTCCTTCGCGCGGGCCGAGGAGCCGAGAAGGACCTGGTCTCGTTGTGGTTTTTCGACCCACACGCCGCGCCGTGGTGCCTGCCCGGTGTTTGCCAGGCCACGGCTGCCTTCTTCTCAAGAACGGGACTGCGGGTGGTGGCCGAGGCGCGCCCTGGGTTGGGGCCTGCGCTGAAGGCGAGCGTCGAGGTTCTTTGGCGACGCGACGTGGTCGAGCGCTTCGCGGGGCGCGTGCTTGCGGACGCGGTGGCCAAGCCGGCGGACCTTTTGGTGCGCCAGGCAACCGTGGAGTTGCGTGAGCCACTGGTCACCCTGCGCTCCGGACCTGGCGACCCCGTGTTCCTCGCGGCGGCGCTCTACCCCGACCTCGTGCTCGGGCTTCTGGGCCCATCGCGTTGAGACATGTCTGCGCGTTTCTTGGGTGGAGATGAGTGACGACGAATGCCCCCGTTTTTGTCCTACTCTTTCCCTTGCACCTGATCTATAAGGCGCAAGCGTGTCGGTAGCGCCCGCCGGAGAGGTGGACGCATTGCGGCGGGCCGTCCGCGAGGGGGTCCCGCCACGAGGCGGTCCGTGACAGATGGGAGGTGAAACGCGATGAAGATCCATGAGTACCAGGCCAAGGCCCTCCTCGCATCGTTCGGCGTGGACGTACCTCGCGGGGAACTGGCCCACACCCCGGAGGAGGCGCGGGCCGCGGCCCAGCGCCTTGGCGGGAACGTCTGGGTGGTCAAGGCCCAGGTGCACGCCGGTGGGCGGGGCAAGGGCGGAGGGATCCAGGTCTGCCGGAGCCTCGACGAGGTCGCGGACAAAGCGGGTCGCATGCTCGGCCGCCCCCTGGTGACCCCGCAGACCGGGCCGAAAGGCCGCCTGGTGCGCAAGGTCTATGTCGAGGAGGGGCTGGCCATCGCCCGCGAGCTCTATCTTGGGATCATCCTCGATCGTGAGACCCGACGGATCGTACTGATGGCCTCGACCGAGGGCGGGATGGAGATCGAGGAGGTCGCCTCGCGCACGCCAGAGAAAATCCTCAAGGAATACATAGACTTCTCGGTTGGGGTCCAGCCGTTCCACGTCCGCAACCTGTGCCTGGGGCTCGGGCTGACCGGCGACACGGCGAAGAAGGCCCACCGCTTCATCGTGGGCCTGTACCGGGCCTTTGTGGAAAAGGACGCCTCGCTGGTCGAGATCAACCCACTCGTGGTGACGGCCGCGGGGGACCTTTTGGCCCTGGATGCCAAGATGAACTTTGATGACAACGCATTGTTCCGACACAAGGATGTGCATGCCCTGCGCGACACGGACGAGGAGGAGCCGCTGGAGGTCCGGGCCTCACACTACGACCTCAGTTACATCAAACTCGACGGAGACATCGGGAATCTGGTCAACGGGGCCGGGCTTGCGATGGCCACCATGGATATCATCAAGCACTTCGGAGGCGAGCCCGCCAATTTCCTTGACGTGGGAGGGTCCGCGGACCGCGAGAAGGTCAAGGCTGCCTTCGAGATCATCCTGGCGGACCGGCCCAAGGCCATCCTCGTGAACATCTTCGGCGGGATCATGAAGTGCGACACGATTGCGGACGGTGTCGTGGCCGCCGCGCGGGAGGTCTCCCTCGACGTGCCCCTCGTGGTGCGGCTCCAGGGCACGAACGTGGAGGCTGGGCGGCGCATCCTCGCGGAGTCCGGGCTTCCCATCATCACGGCCGATACGATGCGCGAGGCGGCGGAGAAGGTGGTTCAGGCCAGTCGCGGCGAGATTCGCGCGGGGTGAAGGTATCCAAGACAGGAGGCTCAACATGGCGATATTCCTCGACGAGAACGCTTTGGTCATCGTCCAAGGGATCACGGGAGGGGCAGGGTCGTTCCACACCCGCCAGATGATCCAGTACGGAACCAAGGTCGTGGGCGGCGTGACCCCCGGCAAGGGTGGCACCCGGTTCGACGAGGTCCCGGTCTTCGACTCGGTCCGGCAGGCCGTCGCCGCGACCGGGGCGAATGCGAGCGCGATCTTCGTGCCCGCTCCGTTTTGTAAGGACGCAATCTTGGAGGCGGTAGACGCCGGAATCCGGCTAGTGGTCTGCATCACGGAGGGCGTGCCGGTCCTCGACATGCTGGCCGTGAAACCGATCGTGGACCGCGAGGGGGTTAGGCTGATCGGGCCGAACTGCCCTGGCATCATCTCGCCCGGCAAGGCCAAGATCGGGATTATGCCTGGGCACATCCACCTGCCGGGACACGTGGGCGTGATCTCGCGCTCCGGTACCTTGACTTATGAGGCAGTGGACCAGTTGACCAAACTGGGCATCGGCCAGTCCACCTGCATCGGGATCGGGGGGGACCCTGTCCAGGGGACGAACTTCATTGACTGCTTGGCCGCCTTTGCGGCCGACCCCGAGACCCATGCAGTCGTGCTGATCGGGGAGATCGGGGGCAGCGCCGAGGAGAAGGCGGCCGCATGGATCCGCGAGAACATGCCCGACAAGCCGGTGGTCGCCTTCATCGCGGGGCAGACCGCGCCCCCTGGGCGGCGCATGGGCCACGCCGGCGCCATCATCTCGGGTGGCGAGGGAACCGCGAAGGAGAAGATCGAGTGTCTGAAGGACCACGGCATTGATGTTGCCCCGACGCCAGCGGACATCGGAGTGACCCTGGCGCGACGGATCGGCTGGTCAGGGAGGGTGCGATGAAGGAGGAACGAACTCTTGCCATCATCAAGCCCGATGCAGTGGCCGCCGGTCAGATCGGCGGCATCGTGGCGATGATCGAGGCGGCGGGCCTGCGGATCGTCGCCATGCGAATGCTGACCCTGAGCCTGGCCCAGGCCAAGGCGTTTTATGCGGTCCATCGCAAGCGCCCGTTCTACAAGAGCCTCACGCGGTTCATGTCATCGGGCCCGATCGTCGCGATGGTTCTGGAGGGGGAACGCGCGATATCGCGTTGGAGGGACCTGATGGGGCCGACGGACTCGCGGGAGGCTCCGGCGACCACGGTGCGCGGACGCTTTGGGACGGACAAGGAACGCAACGCCGTGCATGGTTCTGACAGCCCGGAGACCGCTGCGACGGAGGTCGCATTCTTCTTCGACGCCTGCTCGCTCGTGTGACCCCGCACGAGGGCTACCCAGAAACACGACGAGCGTCGTTCGATGCGCACATGAGCGCGGGGAGTGGATATCAGCGACCAAGGATCTCGCCGTTTCAGGTGGAGTACCTCCACGCCTCAGTCGTCTAAAGAAGGCTGATTGTGTTCGAGGCGCTTGAAGCCCTCCCGGAACAGGACCAGGATGTCGCTGTCCGTGGTCGCGGAAACCACCCCCAGCCCCAACACTGGGTGCGAGATGAGGTCGTCCTTGGTGAAGGTCTTGTGGGGGTCGTACACCCGCGACTTCAACGGGTTCACGTCCTTCGTGGCCTCGTCCCATAGCCGTCGAGCGACCGCGGACTGGTCCAGGCTCTCATGGGGCGGGGGCTGCGCCGGACGAGGCCGCGACGCGGTGGGCGGCGGAGTGGATGGGGTTGGCTGACCCGAGGATGCAGATGTCCGCCTCTCCCGCATCCGCAACACCTTCTCGAGCATCTTCCGCCGCAGGAGGGCCTCGTTCACCGGTTGACGATAATCCTGGAACATCCGACAGGTTCGGCACTGAACCTTCACGGGACGGTTGTTGACAATGGCACTGACCACCCCGTTGAGGTTCAAGCGGCAGTAACGGCAGTAGATGTCAATCGGGTCACCTAGTTCGTATTTCCGATGTCCGCTCATGGCCCTCACTCACCTGATGGCGGCGGGTTCGCCGCCAAAAACTGCACATACACCTGTCTCTGCCTCGGTCCGTCGTACTCCGCGAGGAAGACCCGCTGCCAGGTCCCGAGGACCATCCGCCCGCCGCTCACAGGAATCGTCAGGCTCGACCCTGTGAGAACCGCCCGAATATGCGCCGAGGCGTTTCCCTCCGAGTGGCGGTATGGCCCGCTGCGCGGGACCAGGCGCCCGAGGGCAGCGAGGAGGTCCGCGGCCACGTCCGGGTCCGCCCCCTCGTTGACGAGCAGCCCGGCGGTCGTGTGGGGGCAGTACAGGAGGACCGCCCCCTCGTCGCCTCCCGAACAGAGGGCAGGTAGCATCTTACGGAGGTCCTGCGTGATGTCCACCAACTGCTCCACGCTCGTGGTCGTGACCGAGAGGACCTTCATTCCGAAAAACATGATAGCATGAACGCGGAGGTGGCGGTCAATGCGGGTCGCGCAAAGGCGCAAGAGGCGAGGGCGGCTCGCGGGCAACGCGGACGGTCTCGAGGACCTACGCAGGACGGTTGCAGTAGCGGCCGAGGACCTGTCGCGCCTGGTCGAGACGGGGCGGATCGCCCGCGCACGCAGGCAGCAGGCCAGGAGGCTGTTGATGGAGGCGTGGCTCGCCGCGAATGATCAGGACCGGCAGGCCCCGGAATCGTCCCTGCCGCACCTGCGGGACCTCTTGCGCAGAATAGACCTGCTGGTGGCGGAGTCCACGGCCCTCGCCGGGGCTTTGGGTCTATGCACCCTACGGCCAAGGACCACCCTCTTGGACCTCTGCCAACTCGCCGACAGTCAGGCAACGGCCCGGCGAGCGTTCGAGCGCGTCATCGCCCTCGAGCGCGCCGTGTCGGACATCCTCCGTCGGACGGAAATCATGGTAGAACACGCCGAGGGACTCTCGCTTCGGGGTGCCCCGGGCCGGGGAGGGACCGGGCGAGCAACGAGCGGCCCAGCCGGTGGTCGAGAGGACCTCGAACTGGTGTGGGGCGAGACGGAGGGCTCGAGCGGACCATGACAGGGACAGAGCAGGATTTCGGACTGCCTAGGAGAGAGCCCACTCCCCGCGATTACCGCAGGGCTGCATCCGCGATCTTGGTTGCCTCGGTCCTCACGGCCCTCTTCGGATACCGGTTCTATCTCGAGGCGACCAGTGACCCGAGGAACCTTGTCGCGGCCTGGCTGTTCTTCCTGATCGGGGCGGTGGACCTGTTCGTGGGGGCCACGGTCATGGTGTTTGCGACCCGGGGCGGGAGTCCTGGGGCGGCTCGGAGGAATCGAGCACCTCGCTCAACGTGAGTGTCTGACCGGGAAGGATGGTGCGCCTCACGCTGCGCGTCCCGAGTGTGGGGTGCGCGAACCTGACGGTGTACGTCCCCGGGGGCACTTCGCGGTTGATCACCGGCGTGCGCCCAAGAGGCTTGTCGTTGAGCCAGACGTCGGCCCACGGTCGTGCATTGATGGTCACGCGGGCCGGCCGAGCCGATTGAGGAGCAGACGGTTCCCGGGGACCAGACAACCACGAGCGCGAGGGGTCCGCCCGCTTGGAACGTCGTTCCTCCGACGGCCCTCCTCCGATGGGGGGCTCTGGCACCGACTCGGGGGCCATCCGCTCCGAGACCATCGCCGTGGCAGGCTCCCGCAACTCGAACCGCGGCCGCTCGACATGGACTTCGCGCTCGGGGGATGGCGGCGCGGGAGGCTGCGTCCAGACCCACAAGGCCACAAGCCCCAACGTCGCCGCGCCCGCTATGAGCGTCGCGATCTTCCAGGAACGCCAAGCCCACCGTCGTCTCCGCCCCTGTTGCGGTTCTGAAGCCTGTCGCTCTAGCGCGACAGGCCCGTTTCTCCGGATGGGAGTCGTCTCGTCGAGCGCCCTCCCCAGGGAGCGCGCGAAGTCCACGACCGTGTCGAATCGCTCCTTGGGGTCGGGGGACAGTGCGCGGGCCAGGACAGACGCGGCCGGCCCAGGAACGAGGTCCAGTTCGGGCGGAGGACGGGAGACCCGCGCCAGAAACGAGTCGGGGTTGCCGGGTCCGCCAAACGCGCGGCGCCCGGTCAGCAGTTCGCAGGCGACCAGCGCAAGGGCATACTGGTCCGCCCGAGGGTCCGGCCTGGCCCCCATGAGCATCTCCGGGGCCAGGTAGGCCGGGGTGCCGATCACGGCCTCCGGAGCGGTCAGGTCAGGCAGGTCGGGCCGGACACCGGCATCCACGCGCAGGATTCCGAAGTCAATGACCTTCAACAAGAAGGGCCCCCTTGCCGGCACCACGCCTCCCTCCGGCCTGGCGGGCGCCGCAGGGAGAGAGACCAAGAACAGGTTCGAGGGTTTCACGTCCCGGTGCACGATCCCCACCTGATGGGCTGCGAAGAGCCCCTCCGCGGCCTGCCGGATGACCTCTGCAACCTCCGGGAGGGACCACACCTCCCCCGACCGGACCGCCTCGTAAAGGCTCCGGCCACGCAGGTATTCCATCACGAGGATCATGTCCCCTTCGTTGTCTGTGCCGAAGTCGTGGTAGGTGACGACGTTGGGATGCGCGATGGAGGCGACCAGGACCGCCTCGCGTCGGAATCGCTCGCGCACCGCGACGTCCGTCCTTTGCTCGACGGCGGATGCCTTCAGCGCCACTGGCCGCGAAAGCGAGACCTGTTGCGCCAGGTAGATGCGCCCGAACCCGCCCCGACCGATCTGGCACTCGATGCGGTAGCGTCCGAGAACGACCTCTCCAGGCTCGCCCCTCATCGGACACGCCCTCGCTTCGGCGCCCAGGCCAGATCATCGGACCCGTCCACCCGTTCCATGAGACTCACACGAAGTGGCGGGTCGGGTCGGGTGGAATAGATCCGGCCCTCCGCGCATTATCGTCATTGGACGGGGTGTCACGGCAGGACATCCGGTTGACATGTTTTCCTCCTTCTTGAACCCTCAAACACCCCATCAACCCGCCGGATGCCTGCCGATCTGCCTTCGTCCCCGTGGTTGTTGGTTTGTTTCCAAGCACCCTTGGGGACCGGCGGCGCGGGCGGCGCGAGTGGCCTCTCTCTCCCGGTCCCCTCGAGCGACTGGTCTCCATCTCCTTCAGGAGTCGAATCCCTTCGAACACCGCGCCAGACCCGGCTCTGGCAAAGGCGACCACCCCGCTGTCTTGCACAACCACCATGGTGGGGACCGCCCGGACTCCAAACGAGGCGAACATCTCCCCTGCACCTGCCGCGACCGGCAGCTCGAGGCCGGACGACGCGAGATACGCGGCTACGCGCTCCCGCGGTTCGTCGCTGACCGCGAGCAGGCGGATGGGGCCTACCGAACTGGAGCGCCCCTCACGAAGGATGCGGGCCACCTCGGGCATCTCGGAAAGGCACGACGAACACCACGTGGCGAAGAACAAGAGCCCGTAAGCCCGTCCCCTCCATGTCTCGGATGACCAGACTTCGGTCCCACTGGCTGCGGTTGCCTGAAATGGTGGCGCTACCACGCCGGGTCGAATCTCAGGGGCTCCGCACCCTCGCCGAACCGAGGGATACAAAGACACGAGCGCGAAAATGACCGCGGCCCAGACGAGAACCTCGCGACCCTTCACGGCAACCCCCGCGAGACCGGCGCAATTGTATCCGCAGTGCGAAACCATGAAGTCGCAAATCCCACCAATTCTTTTGCAAAAAAAAGACGCTAGATCAGAGGCTTTCATCGTGCTAACTCAACCGCGAGGACCCTCCGAGGCGGGGGTGGGCGGGTTTGGCTATTCGGGGATTCGAGGGACGGCTTGACAGTGGACAAGCAAGCCGATAGCGTCTTCGCTTGGGGACCGACGAGCGAGAAAGCGGATGACGGGTCGCCTTCGTCGGACAGTGGGGCTGCTCGGGGTGTTTGCGCTGTGCGCGCACCTGACGCTTGGCCACGTCCACGATGCCACGGGCTGTCCCAGGTATCCAGTACAGAACCAGGGATTCAACTGCCCGATCCACAACGGCTCTGCCGAGGTTCAACCTCACGATACCGGGGCAGGGCCACCGCTCCCGGTGCCGGATCCCCTTGTCCGAGAGGCCCCTGAACAGGTGCGGCCTCAGCCACCTGCCCTTCCTTCCCGTCCCAGGGCCCCTCCCGTCTGATGCGCGGATGCAAGGTCGTCCGGAGGGTTCGGGGGTCTATCCCCTGGCCTGACGGGTTTGCGGCCGTCCTGCCGTCGAGACGAGGAGAACGTCATGAGGAGACCGTTCATCGCGATTTCATTCTGTTTTTCCGTGACCATTTCCCCGAAGGTTTTGGCCCAGGTCGCGTTGCTTCGCGCATCGTCGTTTGGCCTTCAGGACCGGTCGTCGGGCCTGGGGCTTACACGCGACTACAACCCTGCAGTTGGGGCGAACCTGCTTCTGGGCGGTGAGTATTTGTCGAGGGACGCCTCGGGACTTGGGTGGCCCGATGCGGTGCGCGAGGCCGCTGGCGAGACCGGCCTCATGTTCCAGGAGGCCGAGGTGGGTCTGGCCGCAGCGGTGGACCCGTACTTCCGCGGGGACCTGACTATCGCCCTGGACGGGCACGAGGGCGAGTTCCGCGTCGAGGTCGAGGAGGGGTACGTGACGACCCTGTTCCTGCCCCGTGTCACCTTGCGGGGGGGCAAGTTCTACCTGCCATTTGGGCGACACAACGTTTTGCACACCCACGCCTTCCCGTTCGTGGATGCCCCTCTTCCCAACACCATGTTCTTTGGCGACCACGGTCTGAATGAGGCGGCCTTTGAGGCCGCGGTCCTCTTGCCCCTGCCCTGGTTTGGGGAGGTCTCGGCCTGGGCCGCGAACGGGGACAACCAGGTCCTGTTCCACGCCGAGAAGAAGCATGACCTGGCCTACGGCGGGCGGGCTCATACCCTCGTGGAGTTCGGGGAATCGGTGACGGCGGAGTTCGGGGGGAGTTACGCCGGAGGACGAAACGTCGCAGGCGGCTGGACGCATGTCTACGGCGGGGACCTGACCGTACGGTTTCGGCCGGCGGCGCGCGAGCGGTACCACCAGTTGATCTGGCAGTCCGAATACGTGGGGATGCGCCGCACCGGTCCCAGGCCAGTCGCGCCGAAGGAGGCCGGCGAAGGACAGGAGCACGAACACGCGACGGACCTGGACTCGGTGATGGGCGCTCAGGCAGCGCTCGCCTCGGGTCTGGGCGGGTTCTACACGTTCGTGGCTGGCCAGTTCGCCCAGCAGTGGTGGCTTCAGGCGCGTTTCGATGCCTTGGGCTACCCGCGCGGGGAAGGTGGGGACAGGCTTCACCGTGCAAGCGGACTGATCGCCTTTGTGCCCACGGAATTCTCGGCGATCCGGCTTCAATACAGTTATTTCCACGAGGAACAAGTGCATCAGGTCCTGTTTCAGGTCAATGTGACATTTGGCGCCCACCCGGCGCACGGATACTGAAAGGAGTAGGTGATGAAAGGATTTGTTGCTGTGTTGTCCGTGCTTTGGGTTGCCGTGGGCTTTGCGAACACGGCCCTGGCCAGGCTCCGCGTGGTCGCGACCACGCAGGACCTCGCCTACTTCGCCAAGGTCATCGGGGGTGAGGCCGCAGAAGTCCAGTCCATCCTGAAGGGCTACCAGGACCCGCACTTTGCGGCGGCCAGGCCGTCCTACATGGTTGCGGTCAGCCGGGCAGACCTGGTCCTATCGGTCGGGCTCGACCTGGAGATCGGGTGGCTTCCGCTCATCCTCCAGGGGGCGCGAAACCCAAGCGTGATGCCGGGGAACCCGGGTTTCCTGGACTGCTCTCAGTTCATCACCCCCATCGAGGTCCCGCCAGCGGGCGCGGACCGCAGCAAGGGCGACTTGCACCCGAAGGGGAACCCGCATTACTGGCTAGACCCGGAACGCGCACTGGCCGTGGCCCGGGGGGTTGCGGAGCGCATGACCCAACTCGACCAGGGAAACGCCGCGACCTTTCAGAAGGGCCTCGAGCGCCTTCAAGACGAGATCAAGAAGGCTCAAAGGGAGGTCCAGGCCATCTTGACGGGCAGCCCCTCCCCGCCGGTCGTGACCTACCATGTGACGTTCTCGTACCTCTTCGAGCGTTTCGGTCTGCACGCCACCGCCTACATCGAGCCAAAGCCCGGCATCCCGCCGACACCCTCTCACGTCGCAACCCTGGCTACAACCCTTGCGCGCCTGCCCTCCCCTCCCCTCTTCCTGGTCGAGCCCTATTACGACCCGGACATCCCGAAGGACCTGGCGAAGCGCACCAGGGGGCGCGTGGCCATCGTACCTTCGTCCGTGGGGGGGGTGGAGGGTGTGGACACGTACCGAGACCTCCTCGAGACCATCGCTCGTGGGATCGCGGGGAAGTGACATGGACGAGCGCGCGCTCGCGTTCCTGGCGGTTCCCTTCGCCGTCACCCTCATCCTGTCCGGCATCCACGTCTATCTCGGGCTTCACGTTTTGTCCCGGGGCATCATCTTCGTGGACCTGGCACTGGCCCAGGTCGCGGCCCTGGGGACCACCGTGGCCTTCTTGTTCGGCCACGAGGTCGAAAGCGCGGAGGCCTACGAGTACGCCCTTGGCTTCACCCTGGCAGGGGCCGTGCTCTTCTCGGCCACGCGACGCCTGGCGACTCGCGTCCCCCAGGAGGCCCTGATCGGCATTGTGTACGTCGTCGCCTCCGCGGCCATGATCCTGACCGTGGACCGGGCCCCGCACGGCGCCGAGCACATCAAGGCCCTGCTCGTCCGTGACATCCTGTGGGTCCAGGACTGGGCCGTGGCCGCGAAACTCGCGGCGATCTACGCCGGGGTCGGGGCGTTTCATTGGGTCTTTCGGCGCCAGTTCCTCGGCGCGACCTTCCGACCCGAGGGGATGGGCCGGGGGTCTTTGTTCCTCTGGGACCTGCTGTTCTACGCGACCTTCGGGGTCGTGGTGACGTCATCAGTCCAGGTTGCGGGCGTGCTGTTGGTCTTCTCGTACCTGATGGTCCCCTCGGTCATGGCCGCGCTCCTCGCCCGCTCGATTCACGCCAGACTCCTCATCGGGTGGAGTATCGCGTTCCTCGCGAGCGTCGCGGGCCTGTGGGCTTCGTTCCGCTTCGATTTGCCCACTGGGGCGACTCTGATCGTGACGTTTGGCGTGGCCCTCGTCGTGATTGGAGCGATCGCAAGGCTAGCGAGGCTGGGCTAGGAGGCAGGCCGCGCCCCGCAAGCCGTGAGGACCTCGTCCACCTCGGCCCCGTCCAGGGTCTCCTTCTCGAGCAGACGGTGGGCAAGGCAGCGAAGGGCCTCGATTCGCTCGTGCAGGATCTCGGTGGCCCGGTCATGGGCCTCGAAGAGCAGGCGCTTGACCTCGCGGTCCACACGCCGGGCCGAGGCCTCGCTGACCTCGCGCTGCGTGGCGAGTTCGCGGCCCAGAAAGACCATCTCCTCGCGGGAATCCATCTGGATCGGTCCCAGAAACGACATCCCCCACTGCGCGACCATCTTGCGCGCGAGTTCCGTGGCCATCTTGATGTCCTGCCCGGCCCCGGTCGTCTCCTCGCCGAACACGAGGAGTTCCGCGGCCCGACCCCCCATCGCGATGGCCAGGCGCTTCATTAAAAACTCGCGCGACAAGGTGTAGCGGTCCTCCTCGGGCAGTTGCTGGGTCATGCCGAGGGAGAGACCCCGCGGGGTGATGGTCACCTTGTGGACCGGGTCGGTCCCGGGCAGAGAGCGGGCCACGATCGCGTGTCCGGCCTCGTGGTAGGCGGTCAACTCGCGTTCGCGCTCGGACATCACGACGCCCTTGCGTGCCGTGCCCATCAGGACCTTGTCCTTGGCCTCCTCGAAGTCCTCCATGCTCACCCGGTCCTTGCCCTTGCGTGCCGCAAGGAGCGCGGCCTCGTTGACCATGTTCTCGAGGTCCGCGCCCACGAACCCAGGTGTTCCCCGCGCGAGGACCGACAGGTCCACATCCTCTGCGAGCGGGACCTTCTTGGTGTGCACCGCGAGGATGGCCTCGCGGCCGCGCAGGTCCGGGCTCGGGACCACGACGCGCCGGTCGAAGCGCCCGGGCCGGAGCAACGCCGGGTCCAGCACGTCCGGGCGATTGGTCGCGGCCATGATGATGACGCCCTGGTTGGGCTCGAACCCGTCCATCTCGACCAGCAACTGGTTGAGGGTCTGCTCGCGCTCGTCGTGCCCCCCCCCGAGCCCGGCCCCCCGCTGGCGGCCCACCGCGTCAATCTCGTCAATGAACACGATGCACGGGGCGCGTTTCTTGGCCTGCTCGAAGAGGTCGCGCACGCGCGAGGCCCCGACCCCGACGAACATCTCCACGAAGTCCGACCCTGAGATGGACAGAAACGGCACCCCGGCCTCGCCAGCCACGCCCCGGGCCAGAAGCGTCTTGCCCGTCCCGGGCGGCCCCATCAAGAGGACCCCTTTCGGGATGCGCCCCCCGAGCCGCGTGAACCGCTGCGGGTCGCGCAGGAACTCGATGATCTCGCCCAGTTCCTCCTTGGCTTCGTCAATCCCAGCGATGTCCGCAAAGGTGACCTTGGGCCCCCCTTCGCTCAGGATACGGTGCCGGCTTTTGCCGAACGAGAACACCTTGCCGCCCGAGCCCTGGGCCTGCCGGATGAACAAGAAGAACAGGAAGATGAAGAAGAGCATGGGGAGCCATCCGGACAGGATGGACACCCAGACTCCGGAGGTGTCCGCCTCGTACCGGAGGTCCACGCCCTTCGCGATCAGGTCCTTCTGGAAGTCCTTGATATCGCCGATGGTCTTGAACCGAGTCCCGTCCGCGAACTCCCCCTCCAGTTGCTCGCCCATGACCACGACCTTGACGACCTCGCTCGCCCCTTGGGCCGGCAATGCCCTCTGGATGAACTCCGAGAAACCGATCTCCCTGCGGTCCGGCCGACCCCTCACCGCAGTGAAGATGACCATGAACAGCCCCAGGAACAGCAGCCACACGAGCACGGTCTTCAGACCCGGTCTCAACGGTCACCTCGATCCAAGTGAACGCCTGTCAGCCCTCTCTCGCTCGCGGCCTTCACGGCCGGCGCGGTATGGTAATCATCGTCGGACGCGCTGGCAAATCAACCCGGCACCACCTGCGTGCCGGCGCGACCCTCGAGCGCATCCACAAGGTGCTCCGGGTCCGTGATGACAGCCACCCGCCCTCCCCTGCGAAGGAACTCGAGGACGGCCTCCACCTTCGGGGCCATGCTCCCCCGGGCGAAGTGCCCCTCCGCCGCGTACCGCGCCATCTCGGACCCTGTCACCCGGCGCAGGAGGCGCTGGTTCCTGCTACCAAAGTTCACGTAGGCACCCTGGACCGCGGTCGAGATGACAAACGTCTCGATTCCAAGGGTATTCGCCAGGAGTGCCGACGCGAGGTCTTTGTCAATCACCGCGTCCACCCCGCGCAGGGCGCCCGTCTCCGGGTCCCGAACGACCGGAATGCCTCCTCCTCCCGCGGCGATCACCATGACGCCGTGCTCCAGCAGGGTGCGGATCGCCTGGATCTCGACGATTTCGATGGGCCTCGGCGATGGCACGACCCTGCGGAACCCCCGCTGGGCGTCCTCCATCATGACCCAGCCCCTCTCGCGGCGCGCCCGCTCCGCGTCCTCGCGCGAGTAAAACAGGCCGATGGGCTTGGAGGGATTCTCGAACGAGGGGTCCTGGGCGTCCACCACGCACTGGGTCACGACCGTCACGACCTCCCGCTGAATCCCCCGTTCGAGCAGGGCGTTGCGCAGGGTCTGCTGGAGGTGATAACCGATGGCCCCCTGGGTGTCCGCCACGCAACTGACGAGCGGGACCTCGTGAATCGCGTGCCTCGATAGTTCGGAGCGCAGCAAGATAAACCCGACCTGTGGGCCGTTTCCGTGAGTCACCACGAGATGCCAGCCTCGCTCGATGACTTGCGCGAGCCGCCGCGCGGTGTCCGCCGCAGCCTCATACTGGTCCGCGACCGTTTGGCGATTCTGGTCGCGGATCAGCGAGTTTCCCCCGATGGCGACCAGGGCCCGGCGCATCTCCTCTGGTCCCGTTCGGTGTGTCCCCCTCACGTCAGAACTCCACAACTTCCATATCTTCGTGACGGACGAGGACAGAGGCGTTCAGCCGTGGCGGGTCCGGCGGCAAGGGGTGGCGCGTCGAGGGCATGCCCAGGGCTAGCAGCAGCACCGGGACGTAGCGATCCGAGATGTGGAAATGCCGGCGCAGCGCCGCCTCGTCAAAGCGGAAGATCGGGGCCGTGGCCAGCCCTCGCTCGGTCGCGAGCAGCATCAGGTTCATCGCCACGAAACAGGGGCCTCGCAGGGCCAGCAAGGCCCGCTCCCACGACCGGCCCTCGTACCACGCCCTCCAGCCTGCCTCGAGGGCGCGGGCCTCCTCCTCGGTCAACTGGCCATCCCGCACCCGCGCGGCCAAGAACGCCGCGGTCTCCTCCCAGGCCTGGCTGTCCCCGCACACCACGATCACGGCTGCCGCCTCGCGCATCCGGGGGTCTCGGAAGGCGCACTCGTACAGAGTCTCCTTTCGGGCCCGGTCGCGCACCACCACGAAGCGCCAGGGCTGCACATCATCCTCGGAGGGTGCCTGACATGCTTGAAGGATCAGGGCCTCGATGGCCTCCCGCGTCAGGAGCAGGCCGTCCGGCTCGAACCGCTCGGGCGCCTTCCGTCGCGCGATCGCGTCTCGGACATTCATGCAATCACTCCGCGGGTTCAACGAGCATTCTTGTCAGCCTGATGTTCCGTGGGCTCGCGAGGAGCGTGCCAAAAAGCCAGCCCATCATCGGACACAGCCCGTTCCCCATCGCCGTTCCTCCCCAGTCACTCCACAGGGTTCGGTCACAAAAGGTTTGCGGCCAGTTCCGCGAGTTGCGAGCGTTCTCCCTTGGTCAGAGTTATTGTCGCCGCAACACTCTCATTTCTGAATTTTTCTGCGATATACACAAGCCCGTTGTTGACGGAGTCCACGTAAGGGTTGTCAATCTGATACGGGTCGCCTGTGAGCACGATCTTGGTCCCGTGCCCCACGCGCGTGATGATGGTCTTGACCTCGTGCGGGGTCAGGTTCTGGGCCTCGTCCACGATCATGAACTGGTTCGGGATCGAGCGCCCCCGGATGTAGGTGAGGGGCTCGACCTCCATCAGGCCCATCTCGATCAGTTCGTGGTACGAGCGGCCCCCGCGCCGGTCCGGGCGTGACAGGCCCATCAGGAACTCTACGTTGTCGTGGATAGGCTGCATCCAGGGGTTCAGTTTCTCCTCCACATCGCCCGGCAGGTACCCGATGTCGCGGCCCAAGGGGAAGATGGGCCGCGACACGAGGAGCCGCACGAAGGCCTGCTCCTCCGCCACCTTCTGGAGTCCCGCCGCAATCGCGAGCAAGGTCTTTCCCGTACCGGCCTTGCCCAAAAGCGTGACGAGGCTGATCTCGTCGCGCAGGAGGGCGTCGAGCGCGAAGTGCTGCTCCTTGTTGCGCGGGCGGATGCCCCACACCGGGTCCTTCAGGTCCAGGATGCGTCGGATCACCTTGGTGGAGTTCTCGCGCCCCCCTCCGCCGGCCCCCTCAGTGGTCACCCGCGCGAGCACGGACTGCGAGGGGTTGGTGGCGCTGCGGACCACGAGGTACTGATTGACGAACAGGTTCGCCCCCTCGGGGACGGGCACCGACCCCGAGGGCTTGAACAACTCCGCAACCTGGGCCGACTCCAGCACGATCTCGCCAGTCCCGGTGTAGAGTTCTGACACGTCCTTGCGCTGGCGGTCGTAGTCCACGGCGCGCAGACCCAAGGCCTCGGCCCGGATGCGCAGGTTTGTGTCCTTGGTGACGAAGACGACCGGGGTGTTCGGCTGCTGTCGGGCCAGTTCCAGCGCGGTCCCCATGATCAGGCGGTCCATGAGGTGGCTGATAGAGAGGTCCTTGTGATACGGTGCCATCTCGCGCCCGTGGTTCCCCGAGGCGAACAGGACGAACAGCCGCCCTCCGTCCGGGAGTGGCACGCCCTCCCGGAGGTTCCCGCGGGCCCGGTAGCCGTCAATGATGCGCGAGACCTGGCGTGCGTTCTGGCCCAGTTCCGACAGGTCCTTCTTGAACTGGTCGATCTCTTCAATGACGTAGATGGGGATGCACACGTTGTTGTCCGCGAAGCCCAAGATGGCGTTTGGGTCGTGCAACAGGACATTGGTATCCAAAACGAAATTTTTTATCATGTTTGTATCAATCCTGTGTCGAACAGCCGTATCGGATGCGAAACGGGGCCTGAACGTCTCGAGACCCCTGAAGAAGCCTCATCAGAAGCAGGCCAGGTCGCACCTCGAACTCGTGAACCCCTTTTGGCACGCCCACGGTCTTGGCCTGACCAGGGGCCAGGCCGATCCGGGGCCAGCCGTCCACCCACAAGGTCAAAGGTTGGGGCGACGGGCAGGCATGGGTCGAGTTCTCGAACACCACGGGCACGCCACCCGTCTGCGACGCGAACTCGGGGTCCGTGCAGCCATAAAACAGGGTCTGGCCGGCCTCGACCGACTCCAGGCGGCGTACCAGGAGACGCCGGTTCTCCGGGACCGAGACCACTTCCATCAGGACCTCCCCCTTGGGGGCGTGACCTTGCGCGCTCCTGCCAGCAGGGACCGTGGCCGCGGCATCGCCATTCAGGACGAAGACCACGGTCATGGGCGCCCCGCAGTCTGGCGTGGTGTTTACGAATTGCACCGGCCTGCCCCCGCCAGACCTCGGCTCGGCCCGTGGTGCGGCGAACGGGGGGCAGCCGAACGTCCAGACAAAGTTTTTCCGCTCGACGACCACGATGGGGGATTCCAGGGGCTCGCCGTCCGGGGTCTGGATTGTCACCTGATAGAACCCGCGTGCGAGCGATACTGGCTCCGAGGCGCCGGGTGAAACCTCCAGGCGCGGCGACACAGGTCCGAGGAACTGGACCGTCAGCATCCGGGGCTGCCCGCAGGTATCCGACGCATTGCGAACCTCGCCGCCGAGCAGCGCGACCGATGCGATGGGATTCGAGCGAGCCCCGTCCCGGCCCACGGGCTCGCCGTCCTGTCCTTTGGGGACGGAGGTTGGCTGGGACCAGCCAAGCACGGTCGCCAACCCGATCACGGCCATCGCGAACGCGGCTGTCCTGGGCCAGGACACGTATCTATTATAACCCGCGGTGGTCGCTTGCCAACCGGATGCTTCGAGCCGCACGAAGTGGCACTTGCCAAGGTGCTTGACGGCCCCAGTCTCGCAGACTACCTTTGCATTTGCGATGTTGGGAGCACCAGTCCGTGCGCCGCGAAGACCGTGACCGCAACCTTCGCTACCTCGACGCGGTGTGTCGGTGGGCCGAGGCCCTGGTGGACTGGCGGACCGCCGAGGCATACGGCGCCGATCTCGACGAGAGCCAGCGAGCGGCGTTGCAACAGGCGGTGACGTGGGCCGACGAGGAGGTAAACCGCATCGCTGCCGAGGCGGAACGAGAGGGTGTGTCCCTCCCCCTTCCCGCCCTGGCGCGTCGCCTGGGCCTGACCTCGGACGAGGTCGCCGTGCTTCGACTCGCATTGGTCCCGGTGCTTGATGCCTCGTTTCGCAAGCGGATCGCCCGATTCAAGGACAACGTCCTCCTCGATTACGTGGATGTGGACTTCCTGCTTGGTACCCTCTACTCGCAGCGGCTGGAGCGGCTGCGCGCGAGGGACCTGTTCTCGCCGGATGGGCGGCTGATTCGCGAGCACCTGATCACCCTCTCTCTGCCCAGGGATGCGACCTCGGATACCTTGCTCGCGCACGAGGTCCGCGTCCCCGATGGGGTCGTGCACCTCGTGATGGGGGTCCCTTACCTGGACAAGGCCCTTTCGTCTTTGTGCACCTTGACATGGCCCGAGGCAGACCCGGATTCCATCGTGATGGACCCCCGCACGCGCGACGAGGTCCTGGCCCTTTTGAAGGGTTCGCTCGATCGCGAGGGTGGTCGAGGGGTTGTGGTCGGGCTATTCGGTCCGCCGGGCACCGGCAAGTCTTTGTTCGCAGAGGTCGCGGCGAGTGTCACGGGCCGTCCCTTGCTGACCGTGGACTCGGCTCGCCTGGCTGTGGACGAGGGCGCGTTCCGCGACTCCCTGGATGCCCTGTTCGGTGATGCCCGGATGAGGGGGGCCATCGTGGCGTTCGACCACTGCGAGGCCCTGTTCTCGCAGCGCAACCCGAGGATTCCGAGTCTTTACGCCTGGTTCGAGCGCCACCCGGGCATTGTCTTGCTCCTGACGAACGACCCGCGGCAACTGGACCCCTCGCTCGAGCGCTACATCGCGTACCAGGTGGACTTCGAGGCCCCCGATGTGGGGCAACGCGAGCGTCTGTGGGACCTGCACGCGCGACGGGCCGGGCTCGCGCTTGCGGAGGACGCGGACCTTGCGGGGCTCGCGCTCAACTTCGAGTTCACGGGGGGGCAGATCGCGAACGCAGTCGCCGTGGCGAGGGATTTGGCCCAGGCGCGCGGGAGAGGGCCAGTGAGGCAGGCCGACCTCCTGGCCGGGTCGTGGGCCCAAGTCCGGGCGGACATGGAAGAGTACTCCAAGAAGCGCAAGGTCCGCCTGACGCTCGACGACCTGATCCTGCCCGACGAAGAAAAGAAACTGGTGGCCGAGGTCCTGGACGCGGCGCGACACCGGACCTTCATCATGACGCGGTGGGGATTCGCCAAGCGCCTGACCACAGGCCGGGGACTGTGCTGTCTGTTCGTGGGCGAGCCGGGGACAGGCAAGACACTTGCCGCGGAGATCATCGCGGAGGCCCTGGGGCAGAACCTGTACCAGATCAGCATCCCGCGCGTGATGAGCAAGTACATCGGCGAGACGGAGAAGAACATCGAGCGCATCTTCTCGACCGCGCGGGCGAACAACTCGATCCTGCTATTCGATGAGGCGGACGCGCTGTTCACCACGCGCGTCAAGGTCGAGACCTCGGTGGACCGCTTCTCGAACATGGAGATCAACTTGCTGTTGCAAGAGATCGAGCGCTTCGATGGCATCGTGATCCTGACGACAAACCTCGAGAAGAACCTGGACAAGGCCTTCGAGCGGCGCATCCAGTTCAAGATCCGCTTTCCGTTTCCTGACCCGGCCCACCGCGCCCGCATCTGGAAGGCCCTGATCCCCCGGGAATGCCCCGTGGACCCCGACATTGACTGGGATCGGGTCGGACGGAGTTTCGAACTCTCGGGAGGTCACATCAAGAACGCCATCCTGCGGGCCGCGTACAAGGCGGCCCGGGACGAGAAGCGGATCACCCTGGAGCATATCGTGGCGGCCGCGGAGGCTGAATGCCGAGCCGCGGGGCGTCTGTTCCGCGGCTGGAAGCCGGAGGACGAATGAAAGGAAGGCAAGGGACGGGAGAGAGGGTCATGACGCCCGAGGAGTTCGTGCGGGCCGTTCCCAAGACGGACCTGCATGTCCATCTGGACGGGTCCTTGAGGCTTCAGACCCTCATCGAGTTGGCCAGGGAGCGCGGCGTCGCCCTGCCATCCGAGACAGAGGCAGGTCTGCGGGAGTTGGTCTTCAAGGAGCGCTACGCGAGCCTAGACGAATATCTGCGTGGATTCGCCTACACGACCGCGGTCATGCGGGACCCGGAGGCACTGGAGCGGATTGCCTACGAACTGGCAGAGGACAACTACGAGGAGGGTGTCCGCTACTTTGAGGTCCGCTTCGCACCGCAACTGCACGCCCACGAGCGCATGAAGATGGAGGACGTGCTCAAGGCCGTGGACCGTGGACTGGAGCGGGCCACGCGTCGGGCCAACCGGAAGCCCAGCGTGCGCGAGGGGCGCGAGCCGGAGTACGCCTACGCCATCACTGTGTGCGCCCTGCGGTACTTCGATGCGCGGATGTCTCCCTACTACCGAGAGTTCATGCGGGTTCACCCGTACACCCCGCGCGACCGGGTGTACGGGCTTGCCTCCCTGGAACTGGCCCAGGCCGCCGTGGCGATCCGCGACCGGTGGGGCATCCCGATCACCGGTTTCGACCTAGCCGGGCGCGAGCGGGGATACCCAGCGGAGGACCACTGGGACGCTTACGACTACGCGCATCGGAACTTCCTGAAGAAGACGGTCCACGCGGGCGAGGCCTACGGCCCGGAGTCCATCTTCCAGGCGATAACGGACCTCCACGCGGACCGGATCGGACATGGCTATTATCTTTTGAATACACGGATGATCCGGAACCCCGCCATCCGCGACAGGGCCGCTTACGTGCGAGCCCTGGCCGAGTACATCGCGGACCGGCGAATCACCATCGAGGTCTGCCTGACGAGCAACCTCCAGACCAACCCGCACTTGCGGGCGATGGAGGACCACGCGTTCAAGGGCATGAGGGCCATGAGGCTCTCGACCACCCTGTGTACGGACAACCGGCTGGTCTCGAACACGACCGTATCGCGCGAGGTGCTCCTCGCGATCCGGCACTTCCGCCTGAGTCGTCGCGAACTGAAGAACATCATCGTGTACGGCTTCAAGCGCAGTTTCTACCCCGGCTCCTACACGAAGAAGCGCGACTACGTCCGCAAGGTCATTGACTACTACGAGGAGGTCGAGCGGTCCTTCGTCGCGCCGCCAGGCTTCTGGCCGGATCAGGAGCAGCCCGGGGTGTGAGGCGTGTTTCGACTCGTCAGCGAGTACAAGCCGGCCGGCGACCAGGGCGCGGCCATCGAGGCCCTGGTGGCCGGGGTGAGGGAGGGGCGACGGGACCAGGTCCTGCTCGGGGTCACCGGGTCCGGCAAGACCTTTGCCGTGGCCAACGTGGTCGCGGCCCTCGGGCGGCCCACGCTCGTCATCGCGCCAAACAAGACACTGGCGGCGCAGTTATACGGCGAGTTCAAACAGTTTTTCCCGGACAATGCGGTCGAGTATTTTGTTTCTTATTACGATTATTACCAGCCAGAGGCATACCTCCCGGCGTCGGACACCTACATCGAGAAGGACTCGCGGATCAACGAGGAGATAGACCGGATGCGCCACTCGGCCACGCGCTCCCTGTTCGAGCGCGACGACGTGTTGATCGTGGCCAGCGTCTCGTGCATCTACGGGCTCGGGTCCGCCGAGGCGTACTTCGGGATGATCGAGTTTCTCGAGGTGGGGCGTGAGTGCGAGCGGGACCACCTGCTCCGGCGGCTGGTGGACTTGCAGTACGCCCGCAATGACCTGGCCTTCGAGCGCGGGACCTTCCGGGTGCGGGGCGACGTGGTCGAGGTGTTCCCGCCTTACGAGGAAGCCAGGGCGTTGCGCATCGAGTTCTTCGGGGACGAGGTGGAGGCGATCAAGGAGTTCGACCCTATCTCCGGGAGGGTCGAGAGGTCCCTGTCCAAGACCGCGATCTATCCCAACACGCACTACGTAACGACCCCGGACCGGATGAAGGCCGCGATCCGGTCCATTCAGGAGGAACTCGAGCAGCGCCTGCGCGAACTGCACGCGGCGGGGAAGGTCCTGGAGGCCGCGCGGCTCGAGCAGCGCACCCTGGCCGACCTCGAGTCACTGGAGCAGTTCGGGTCCTGCCCTGGCATCGAGAACTACTCGAGGCACCTGACGGGCCGGGCCCCTGGGGAGCCTCCGCCTTGCCTGCTCGACTACTTCCCGCGCGACTTTTTGTGCGTCCTCGACGAGAGTCATCTGACAGTGCCGCAGTTGATCGGGATGTACCGCGGGGACCGCTCGCGCAAGGAGACGCTAGTCGAGTACGGCTTCCGGCTCCCCTCGGCGCTCGACAACCGGCCCTTGACCTTCGAGGAGTTCAACGAGCGGCGCGGTCCCACGATCTACGTGTCCGCCACGCCCGGGGACTACGAGTTGGACGTGTGCGGCGGCCGGGTGATCGAGATGATCGTGCGGCCCACGGGGCTTTTGGACCCGGTCGTGTTTGTGCGGCCCGCGACCAACCAGGTGGACGACCTGCTTGGCGAGGTGCGCGCACGCGTGCAGGCCGGGGAGCGGGTCCTCGTCACCACCTTGACCAAGCGCATGGCCGAACATCTGACCGAGTACCTGGCCGAGGCCGGGGTGCGGGTGCGATATCTCCATTCTGACATTGACACCCTGGACCGGGTCCAGATCATCCGGGACCTGCGCATGGGGGTCTTCGATTGCCTCGTTGGGATCAACTTGCTCAGGGAGGGGCTGGACCTGCCCGAGGTCTCGCTTGTGGCTATCCTCGATGCCGACAAGGAGGGCTACCTGCGCAGCGAGCGCTCGCTGATCCAGACCTTTGGCCGTGCCGCGCGCAACGTGAACGGCACGGTGATCCTGTACGGAGACACGGTCACGAAGTCCATGCAGAAGGCCGTGGACGAGACGCGCAGGCGCCGCGAGAAACAGACCGCCTACAACGAGGCACATGGGATCACGCCGCGAACCGTGCAAAGGCGGCTGTTCTTCCTCGAGGCCGCGGAGGAGGCCGCCCGCCGCGTCGGGGTCGAGCGTCCCGCGGACTTGAAGCGCCTGGTCGAGGACCCGCGCGAGGCCGGCAAGCTCATCGAGCGTCTGCGCCGCGAGATGCTGGAGGCCGCCCGCCGCCTCGAGTTCGAGCGCGCCGCGGAGATCCGCGACCGCATCCGCGCAATCCAGGCCGTGATGGGGAATCAATAACCGCCGCTTTGGCGAGCCCGCTCAACCCCTGACCTGGCCGAGCGCCTCGACCGCGGCCCGAAGGCGCTGGGCCACGGCAGGGCGGCCAATGACGACCATCGTCTCGAACAAGGGCGGGGTGGCTTTGCGACCGGTGACCGCGACGCGCAAGAGCATGAAGAGGTCCCCCGGCTTCATCTCAAGCGCCTCGGCGAGGGCCCTCATGCGCGCCTCCAGGCCCCCCGGCTCGAACGGTTTGACCTCGTCAAGGGCCTCGTGCGCGGCCTTGAGGGCCTTGGCTGCGTCTTTGGGCGCAAGCCCCTTGACCGCGGCCGTAAGGTCCGCGACAGGCACTGGCATCTTGGGATGCGTGAAGTACCAGGTCTTCTCCGGAAACTCGCCCAGAGCGTCAATCCGCTCGCGGATGAGCGGGACGAGCGCTTCGATGTTTTCGAGTGAAAAGACAGTGTCCCGGATTCGCCGGGCCAGGTCCTGCGGGGCCATGGCCCGAATATAGACCCCGTTCAGCCACAAGAGCTTGTCAAGGTCAAAGACCGGGCCCCCGAGCCGGATGCGCTCGAACGAGAAGTCCCTCACAAACTCGTCCAGGGTGAAGACCTCTCGCTCGTCCGGCATGGAGTGTCCGAGCAGGGCCAAGAAGTTCACGAGCGCCTCCGGGAGGATGCCGACCTTCCGATAGAAGTCCAGGGAGACGGGGTTCTTGCGCTTCGAGATCTTGGAGCGGTCGGCGTTTCGCAGGAGGGGCAAGTGCACGAACACCGGCGGCTCCCACCCGAAGGCGCGGTACAGCACCACGTGCTTGGGCGTGGAGTTGAGCCACTCCTCCGCGCGGATGACGTGGGTGATCCCCATGAGGTGGTCGTCCACGACGTTCGCGAGGTGATAGGTCGGGAAGCCGTCGGACTTCAAAAGGACCTGGTCGTCCATCTGCTCGTTGGCGTAGGAGACCTCGCCACGCAAGAGGTCGTGGAATGCGGTCTCGCCTTCCAGGGGCATGGCCAGGCGCACGGTGTGAGGCTCGCCGGCCCGCACGCGGGCCAGGGCCTCGTCTTTGGGAATCCTCCGGCATGTCCCGTCGTAGCCTCGGTTCTGTTTGGCGGCCCGTTGGCGCTCGCGGATGGCCGCAACCTGCTCCGGCGTGCAGAAGCAGGGATAGGCAGCCCCTCTCTCCAACAGGATGCGCGCGTGCTCCCGGTAGGTCTCGCTCCGCTCGGACTGCCGGTACGGCCCACACGGGCCACCTACGTCGGGCCCCTCGTCCCACGTAAGCCCCAACCAGCGAAGCGCCTCGAGGATGGCGGCCTCGCTCTCGGCACTCGACCTCTCGCGGTCCGTGTCCTCGATCCGCAAGATGAACCGCCCGCCCCTCTGCCGCGCGAAGGCATAGTTGACGAGCCCCACGTAGGCCGTGCCCACATGCGGGTCTCCGGTCGGGCTCGGGGCGATGCGCACGCGAACCATCCCTTCCACCCTTCAGACCTCCTCCGCGACGAGGGCCCTTACTAGGTCCATGTGACGCACCGATTTCAGGCGCTCCGCGGCCAAGATGACCCGGATATCCCGGAGGGCCCGTTCCACGTCCTCGTTGACGACTGCGTAGCGGTACTCGAAGGCCGTCGCGATCTCCATGCGGGCGTTGCGCAGGCGCAGGTCCATCGCGCTCGGGTCGTCGGTCCCGCGCAACTGAAGGCGTCGCCTGACCTCGGCCATGCTCGGGGGGAGTACGAAGATGCTGACCGCCTCCGGGAAGGCCCGCATCAGCGCGCGCCCGCCCTGGAAGTCCACCTCGAAGACCACATCGCGGCCCATTGCGCGCAAGCGCTCAACCTCGCCGCGCGAGGTCCCATACCGGTGGCCGTGGACCAGGGCCCACTCGAGGAAGGCCCCCGCGGCCACCATCCGGTCGAATTCCTCGTCGCCAATGAAGTAATAGTCGCGCCCCTCCACCTCGCCTGGCCTCATCGCGCGCGTCGTGTGCGAGACCGCGAAGACGCAAGTGGGCTCCTCGGCCAGCAGCCTCCGGATGAGCGTGGTCTTGCCGACCCCCGACGGCGCGCTGATGATGACGAGCAATCCGTCCACGGTCTCCTTACCGCTTCGAGACGGGAACGAATCCTAGACGGAGAGCGGCTCGTCGTGCAAGCCATGCCGCATGACCAGATGCCTCACGTCTTGCTGCGACGGCCAAGGCTCACCCAGGTCATGAAAACCGCTCCCGCGAGCGCCCCGAACCCCTTCCACCCGTGCGTCCAGGTGATCTCGCCGCCAAAGAAAGCCACCAGGTGGCCGGCGGACAGGTAGTAGTGCACTGCGGCCACGCCCGCCCAGAACGCGCGACTCCGCATCAACCGGACCATCGTTCCCTCGCGATGAGCGCCGCCCCCAGCGCACCTACGATGTCTGGTTCTGGAGGGACCTCGACCTCCCACCCAAGCGCCTCGGCCACGGCCCGCACCACACCTCGGTTCCGCGCCACCCCCCCTGACATGGCCATGCGGGGCGAATCCAAACCCCGCGCCACCCGACGGACCAGCGCCTGCGCCCGCGACGCGATGGCCCGGTGCAGCCCGCGCACGACCTCGGGGACGTCGACCCCCTGCGCCAACAGTCCCACGACCTCGGTCTCGGCAAAGACCGTGCACAGGCTCGTCAAGGTCAGGTTCCCCTGCGCCTGCGCGTCCAAATCTCCGAGGTCCGTCACCTCGACCTCGAGCGCGCGGGCCATCACGTCGAGGAAGCGCCCTGTCCCTGCCGCGCACCGGTCATTCATGGCGAAGTCCAGGACCTTGCCGCCAGGTCCGATGCGCACGGCCTTGCTGTCCTGCCCCCCGATGTCGAGCAGGACCTCCGTCCCAGGGATCAGGTGCGATATCCCGCGGGCGTGACACGTCACCTCGGTCACCGCCGCGAGTCGGTCCCCGACCCGTTCCCGCCCGTAGCCCGTGGACACCACCGCCGCGATGTCCGACTCGCTGGCCCCAGCGCGCCGTAGCGCCTCGGCCCGCGCACGGGACATGGCCTCCGAGTGACGCGCCCCGGTCGGGACCACGGCCCAGCCGACGATGCGGCCCTCGGTGTCCAGCAAGACCGCATCGCAGGTCAGGCTTCCCAGGTCCAGGCCCAGATAGAGCACGTCTGACCCCCTACCTCGTGCGCCCCAAGACCGCTCGCACCCGCCTCGCCCTCCCCCCGGCTGCGTGGTCCACCGGCCCGAAGCCATGTCCCACCCCCAGGGAATCTGCGTGCGCGATGGCCGCGTCCAGGAAGGCACGCGCCAGCCCAACCGCTTCGAGGACCCCGAGGCCCCGGGCAAGCCCGGCTGCGACGGCTGACGCGAAGGTGCACCCGGTCCCGTGCAAATTCTTCGTGGGGACCCTCCGACCCTTGAACTCGTGAAAAACCTTCCCGTCGTACAGGATGTCTACGCACTCGGCTTCCTGGAAGATGTGCCCCCCTTTCACCACGACGTAGCGAGCGCCCATCTCGTGCAGGAAACGCGCTGCCCGCCGCGCCCCTTCCAGGTCCTTGACGGGAAAGCCCGCCAGGGTTCCGGCCTCATGCGCATTAGGGGTCACGACCCACGCCAAAGGCAAAAGGTCTCGGATCAGGGCCTCCCCTGCCTCGGGGTCCAGCAAGGCGTGTCCGCTCTTGGACCTCATCACCGGGTCCACGACAAGCGGGGTCTCGCGTCGCGTCTGAAGCCTCTCCGCCACCACCGCCACGATGGCCGCGCTCGCAAGCATCCCTGTCTTGACGGCATGCCATTCGATGTCCTCGAGCACGGCGTCCAGTTGCCCGGCCACCACGCGCTCCGGGAGGACCTGGACCTCCCTGACCCCCCGCGTGTTTTGCGCGGTCACTGCCGTGATCACGCTCCCACCATACACCCCCAGGGCCTGGAAGGTCTTGAGGTCCGCCTGTACCCCTGCCCCGCCACTACTGTCCGAGCCCGCGATGGTGAGTGCCTTCCTCATCGCCCATGCCTCTCCCGCAAAGGATACTCACCGACCACGGCCTTGGTCGTCAACCTCGGCCTTGCGAGAGACCAGATTGGGCGCTAGTCTGACTGGCGACTCAACGGGAGTCCCTCAATCGCCATGCAAAGAGCCGTCTCCCTGGTCGTCGTCGTCCTCCTCGCTGGCCTCGCGTGCGGGCACGATGGGGCCCCCACCCCGCGCGCCCCGGACGAACGCCTGCTCGCACTTCACCGGCAGGCCCTCATCCGGCGGGAGCAGGTCCGCGCGGTGGTGCAAAACCACCTCGGGCACTGGAGCGCGGTGCGCAAGTATCGCCAGTTGTTTCAGATGTTCCGCGTGCACGAGCGCATTCCTTTTGGCCCCCGCACCGACGACCTGGCCATCGCAATCGAGCGGCTCGGCCGGGAGGTCGGGTTCCGGGAGGTTCGCGTGCGGACCCTAGCGCTCGCGCCCGCCCCCCCTGACCTGCCCGAGACGGTGGAGACCCCCGGGGGCTACACCTTTGAGCCAGAAGAAATCGCGGGGACCATCCAGGTGACGCTCTCGGCGCGCCCCGCGGACCTCGGCCTCGCAGAGCGGCTGGTTGGACGATTGCGTCGGGACCTGCCGAGGCTCCTCGTCCTGCGACGGGTGCGCCTGGCCGCTGGCGAGGTCACGCTCGAGGGGGAGGCCTTTCACTTCTACGATGTGCGCCCGCCTGTCCAGGTCATCCGAGCACCCGACCTCGCCGGGGACCTGGCCGCATTGGGGGTGTCAGCCGAGCCGCCAGATGTCGAGACCGCGTTCCTGTTGCTGGACCTGGCACGTCTGTACGGCGAGACCGCGGTGGACGCGGCCCTCTCCGGGCCCTCGCTGCGCGAGGCAGCCGAGGCCACGCTTGCCTCTGCCCGCTTCGATTTCTTCAAGCGGCGGGCGGCCGAGGCGGAATCCGTACGCTGGACAGACCTGCTCGAAGATTGATGCGAGGCGCGAGACAGGTTGCGGGTTTGCTCGGATGCTGCGAACGACGAAAACTGGTGGGTCCGAATGTTCGCCGTCCTTGCTCGGGCGCGCATCGAAGAGCAGATCAATCAACAATGACAGCCGCTCGGCCACGTCACCGAGTACGCCCCGACGCTCCCCGAGGTCCGGGTGACGCTCGGGGTGTAGGGAGTCGGCGTGTTCGTCCTGACGGTCCTCGACAAGATCGGGCTCGCGGTCAAGGAGGTAGAGGCCGCCTAGAGGCCGCGCCCGCTCATGGGCTTCACTGCCATCCTCCCACCCGGACGACCGCGTCCAGGGCCTCGTCCACCGAGGGCCTTGCAGCGACCGCCTGCGGGGTCAGGCCCGCCTCCGTCATGGCCCTGGCCGTCGTCGGTCCGATGGCGCAGAGCACCGGCCCCGACAGGAAGGCGCGGGCGCGCTCATCTCCAAGTGCGCGCACAAAGGCGTGAAAGGCGGAGGGGCTAAAGAAGAGGACCGCATCGGGCCGAGGACCCGCAAGCAAGGCCCCCACCTCCCGCTCGGGGATGTCGCGCGGAAGGGTTCGGTAGGCCACGACCTCGGTGACCATAGCGCCTGCCTCGCGCAGCCTCGCGGCGAGGACCTCGCGGCCTTTCTCCGCGCGCGGCAAGAGGACCCGCGCACCGCCGACCCCGAGGCGGACGAGAACGCTGGCCAACCCCTCGGCATCCTCACGCGACGCATCGGGCGTCAAGACCTCGAGGACACCGTGCTCGGTCAAGGCCGCGGCGCTACCCTGCCCGACCGCAGCGAACCGTGGGCGTCCGCGGCGCGCCAGGGAGAGGTCCATCTCCTCGCAGGTCCTGGCCAGCGCCCGAACCGCGGTCCGCGAGGGCATGACGACCCAGTCGTAGCACTCGAGGTCCCGCGCCGCTTGTCGCAATGGGGCCGCATCCTCGGGTGGCACGGTCTCGATGGTGGGGAAGAGGACGGGGATGCCGCCGCGGGCCTCGATCCTCCGCGCGGTCTCCACGCACCTCTCCGCCTCGCGTGTCACCAGGACCCGCCGCCCTGCGAGGTCCCCGTCAGCCGTATCCCGTCTAGTCACGTTTTCCAAGGCGGGTGCTCCTCGAGTTCGCGCAGGACCTCTCGCCCCCCCCGGTCCAGCAGGCGTCTGGCCAGTTCTTCGCCTACCTTCTCGGGTGCCCCAAGGTCGCCCAGGACCTCATCTCGGAGGACCAGGCTCCCGTCCGGCCGCGCGATCATGCCGACGATGGCGACCTGCCCATTCTCGACGCGCGCATGGGCCCCGAGCGGGACCTGGCACCCACCCCCGATCGCGGCGAGGAAGGCCCTCTCAGCCCGCACCTGCAACCGGGTCTCCTCGTGATCGAGCGCCCGGAGGTAGCGCCTTGTTTGCGTGTCCGCAGCCCGGCACTCGACCACCACGACCCCCTGGCCCACAGCCGGGATGAACTCCGGGGGCGTCAGCCACTCGCGAATCCGGTCCTGATGCCCCAGGCGCCGCAGCCCCGCCCCTGCCAGGACCACCGCGTCCAGGCCCTCTCGCAGACGGCGCAGCCTCGTGTCCACATTCCCGCGCAGGGGTACGATCTCGAGGTCGGGACGCACCGCTCGCACTTGGGCTGCCCGCCGCAGGGAGGAGGTCCCGACCCTGGCCCCCTCGGGTAACTCCATCAGGCGCTCCCACTGCTCCGACACAAAGGCATCCCAGGGGACCTCGCGAGGCAAAAAGGCAGCCAGGACGAGTCCGTCCGGGACCGTATCCGGGACATCCTTCAGGCTGTGGACCGCGATGTCCACGCGCCCAGCAACCAGGGCTTCCTCGATCTCCTTGACGAACAAGCCCTTCCCCCGATACGTGCGGCCTCCCTTTCTCTCGCCCACCCAGGCGCCCGCCACCTGGGCGAGCGGCACGTCCTGGATCCGGTCCCCCGAGGTCCGGATGACCTCAATCGTCACCTCGAGCCCGGCGTGGACCGTGCGCAGGGTGTCGGCCACCATGTTGGCCTGCCACAAGGCCAGTTTGCTGCCGCGGGTGCCGATGATCATCCTCGTCATTCTGGCCTCCCTGACGTGCGAGCCATGCTGGCCGCTGCTTCGCCGGAATCCCCCTCCCCTCCTCCGGACCCTTCCTCTCCGAGGCCGAACAACTCCACGAACGGCTCCACGAGGTCAGCGCGGCCGTGTTTGGCCCCTTGTCGGACGGCCAAGATTGGCCGATGCAGGACCTTCTGCACCAGAGAGGACGCCAACGCCTCGACCACCTTCCTTTGCCGCTGGTCCAGGGGACCCAGCTCGCGCAGAGCCCGCGCCACCTCCTGTTCTTTCAAGTCCGTCGCCCACGTCATGAGCCGCCCGATGAGAGGCTGGACTTCCTGCTCGCGGAAGGCCTGCTCCAGGGACCCGATCGCGCGGGCGATGATCGCCTCGGCAGTCTGGACGTCTCTCCGGCGCCGCTTCAGGTGCTCCTGGATGATCTCATTGAAGTCATCAATGTTGTAGAGATATATCCCTTCCTCCCGGCCGGCCTCGGGCTCGATCACGCGAGGGACCGCGATGTCCACGAGGAACAGGGGGCGGAAGCGCCGGACCGCCACCGCGCGTCGGAGCAGCCCCCGGTCCAGCAGGTAGCCCGACGACGCGACCGACGCGATCACGGCGTCCGAGCCAGCGACCAGCCCCGCGAGGTCCTCGAGGGAGGAGGCTGTCCACCCATAGCGTGCCGCGACATCCCGCGCGCGCTCCGCGGTACGATTCGCGACCACGACCCTCTGGGCCCCAGCCGATGCGAGGGAACGTGCCACGGCCTCGCCCATCTTGCCCGCGCCAATCAGGAGGACCTGACAGCGGGCGAGGTCCCCGAAGACCTTGCGCGCGAGGTCCACAGCCACAGAGCCAACGGACACCTCGCCGCATCCGACCTCGGTCGTGGCCCGCACGTCCTTGGCGGCCTTGAAGGACTTCTCGAAGACGCGCGACAGAACCGGTCCCAAGGTCCCGGCCTCCCGGGCGACCCGGAAGGCGTTCTTCACCTGCCCGAGGATCTGGGGCTCCCCCACCACCAGGGAATCGAGCGAGGCCGCGACCCGGAACAGGTGACGTGCCGCATCCAGACCCGTGCGGTCGTATAGGTAGGGCTCGATATCGCAAAGTGGTCTCCCCTTCGCTGCCGACACCTCGCGCAGCACAGCGGTCCGCAGGGCGATACGGTCTGGGCCATCCCCGACGAAATAGACCTCCGTACGGTTGCAAGTGGAAAGCAAGGCGACCTCTCGCGCCCCGACCCGGTCGTGCAGGGTCCGAAGGACCCGGGCTGCGGCCTCGTCGTCGAAGGCAAACCACTCGCGCACTGCGACCGGTGCAGTCCGGTGGGAGAGTCCGGTGAGGGACAGCGAGTCCAGCGGCGTGTGCGGCCCGTACGAAGGGCCCATCGCCCCCTCTCCCTGCAGGCGACCCTGACGAGAGGAATCCGCCATGGTCAGGCGAACCTCCGGAAGGCGTACATCAGCACGATGGACAGGGTGGCCATGAAGCCCACGATGACCAGGACCGCAGCCCGACGACCCCGCCACCCGGACCGCGTGGAGGCCAGGATGAGGGCCGCGTACAAGGCCCATACACCGGCCCCGAGCAGGTACTCGGGCACCATAGGCCCGGCCTCGCTTCCCCAATAGGCCCACACCGCTCCCAGGATGATCCCGACTGTGTAAAAGGGAAAACCGAGCCTCAGGGCCGCAAACGCGTAGCGGTCCAGCAAGGCGATTGGCGGCATCCGGGGCCACCCGAGCCCTCGGCGCTCGCGCAGGCGCGTGTCCGCGACCACCCGCAGGGTCGCAGCGGCGAAGGCAGCCGCGAAAAACAAAAACCCGACCGCAGACATGGCGATGTGGACCGGCGTCAGCACCGCGATGGCCTTCACGCCAGGGACCCGCGCGCCCGCGTTGTTAATGAGCGTGCCCAAGACGACTGTCGCAAACGGGGCTACCACCCCGCCTGCCCCGGTCGTGCGCAGGGCCAAGTGCAGGATCAGATATCCAGCCACCACGACGAAGACGGCCAGGTTCACGAGCGAGGCCGGTGCCAGGATGGGTGGGTCCCGGAGCCAGGCGTGATGGTATCCAATGGCGGCCAAGTGCACGGCGGCTCCCGCCATCAGCACGGCCCTGGCCCACGGCCGGATGCGCTCCGAGACCCCGGCCAGGTACAGCATGTACAGGACCGTGCTGGCCCCGTAGAGCGCGAGCGCCACGACGAGGGGGACCGAATGCAAGGCAGCACCTCATCCCGTTGGCCCCTGGCCCCCCGCTCGGAGCAAGGGCATGCGATGATACCACGCATATTCGACGACTTGCGGAAGTGGACGGTGGATGTGGGTCAGGCGGAACGGGAGGATGGCTCCAAGGGCCTCACAGAGCGTCCGTGCGTGCGGATCGTCACTTTTCCAATCAGGACTCGCACGAACCCCTTGTGGTCGAGTTCGGTGACGACCCCCTGCCGGTCCACGAAGGGTCCTTCGGTAATCCGCACCCGCGCGCCCACGGTCAGGCCAAATACCTCTGCCTCCCCTGCCGCCCGCATGCGGCGGCCCTCATCGGCCACACCCAAATAATCGGAGGCCGGGCGCCACGCGATGAACTCGTACAGGGGGATCGCGGCCACCAAGGCCTCGCGGCACGGGTGGAGGAAGGACTCGGAGCCTGTCACCTCCGATGAGGCATCGAAGCACTGTCCAAAGAAGATCAGGAACGTCTCGTTGAGGACGGCCTCCTCCAGGGCCGCGATGTGTGCATCGGAGAACTCGGAAGCGGGCACAACCGCGTCGGGGCCTATCCGGGCCAGGCTCCCGGACGGCAAGGCCCGCACGAGCGCCACGAACTGCCCCCGGTCGAGAGGGTTCCGGCAGCGATTGAGCGCGTTCATCACGTCGAGCCATGCGGTCGAATGCAGCATCAGGCCGACCTCGACCCCGTCCGCCGTCACCCGGACACCCAAGGTGACGTGCCGGTGGTGCTCGGCCGCGTCCGAGAGTTGCTCGGGGAGCGACAGACGGCTGTCGAGCAAGGGGAGAACGGCCTTCTTCTCGGCCTCCGTGCGGGTGAAATAGAGGACCAGTTCCCGCACCTTACGCCCGTTGAAGATACTCGGCGTGTGCGGGGTGACGTTCCACGCGAGGGGGCGGTCCGCCTTCAAAGCCCCCTCCACCGAGAGCGCAAGCGCCCGCAACTGGTCGCGCACCGCCAACCGCTCGAGGTTGAACAGATTCGAGGACCATTTTCTGGGCTCGAAGGCCGCGAAGGCCTCGGGCCCGAATCCCTTGAAATGCAAAGCAAATGACACGGCCTACTCCCGGTAGCGAGGCTTGCGCACCCACCCATCGCGGTGCGCCGGCCCTCAAAACCGCGCCGGTAGTCTAGTCGAACGCAGGCGCAAAGCCAATCCGTGAAAGGTCTCGAAGGCCTGGCCCGAGGCCTCGAAATCTGTCCGAAAGAGCCGACGCAGGTCGCGGCTGCTGAACTGCCCGCCCCGAAATGCCACGTAGAGACGCTCGCCCATCTCGTAGCCAATCAGGTGTACGAGGGGACGGACGACCTCTGGGCCGAGGTCTCCGAGCCCCTGTGCGATACCGATCTCGCGAAGATGGCGGTCCAGCGCTTCCCGAGCGAAGGAGCGGCGCCGGGCCATGCGACGATGCCAGGCCGCAAGCAGGGCCGCAACCAGTTGGGTCGGGGCGACCTCGCCGGATTCGATTTCTATGGCCTTGAGCGCGCTCTCACGGAGAATCGCCAGCGTCGGCGGCTTCCTCTTCGGGTTGAATATCTTCGACCCAAAATATCCCACCATTTCGTGAAGGACCCGGCTGTAAAAGAAGTCGCTCGGGTCGTCGGGCAGCGGGCCGCCGGCCTCGGTCGCCTTCAGAAAGTGCGCGGCCTCCTCCGCGATGTGCGTCGGCGTCAACTCCGCGAGGTACACAAGCCCCTCGCGCGGCAGGCAGACGGACTCTCCCTCCTCCACATGGCGCTGGAACCAGCGGAAAGTGTCCTCGTCGAGACGCCCCGAGACCTCGGCGGTCTCCTCCAAGCAACCCGGGCCGCACACCCTCACCCCGACCAGGCGTCGTCTGACTGGAATCCCAATGATGCGGGCCAGTTCCCGCACGTACGAGGCAAACTCGCGCTTGAGGGACACGGGGTCATCCGGACGCACGGCCCACGGCTCTTCCGACACGGCAGCAAGGAAGGATGCCTGGGCCTCGATGGGCGTCGAAACCGGCACGAAGAAGCGGTCCTCGGAGAGGCGCACCACGTCCACGTGGTCCTCGACGCCCTTTTTCACCAGTTCAAAGTAGAGGGGGTCGAGCGTCTGGTGGACGGTCAGGACCGCTCGGTCCAGTTGGATGCGCGCAAGGGCCTGCCGCAAAGCCAGGGGGAGGTGATTGGGCGCGAGGTGGGCCTCCCCCATCAAGACCGCGATGCGCGGGTGGTCGCGCAAGGCCTCCGCGATGCGCCAGGCCGCGAAGGTCGCCCGCGAGAAGACGGTTCCACACTCGTCGGGCTCGCAGTCGAGCGCGAGGATGCGCAGGCCCTTGTGCCGAGCGTACTCGAAGATCGGGCGGAAGTTGGGCCATACCTGGTAGGACGGCCAGGACCGGCGGTATCGAATGCGCTTGAGGAAGGTCTCCTCCGACATCCCGCCTGCGAGGAAATCGTCCACATGCCGTTGATAGCGGGCCATCACAAACTCGAGCCCGATGACCAAGCGCCGCGAGCGAATCGCCCGCAGGACCCGTAAGAATCCGCGTTGGGACTGCCGCAGGGTGTGGTAGTCCCCCACCAAAACCACGGGGAAGCGCCGGATGGCCGCGCGCAGTTCCGCTGGCGAGGACACGGTCCAGGACCGCGGGATCGAGTCATGAAGTTCCCGCTCGTAGGTGTCGAGGTCCGAGCGGTCAAAACGACGTGGCGACGACACGAGCGCCCGAATGCGCCGCTCGTTGCACTCGTAGGCCTTGCGCTGGAGGTCACGCAGCCGTTCCGCGAGGGTCATGGGTACCCCTCCACCCGTGGTCTCCCCCTTGGGCGGCGAGTATAGCCGTTCAAGGGGCGTCCACCGGAGTTGACACGGGAAACATGAGCGATCTCAAAAGGATGCGACATGCGTTCTCCGGGTAGCAGGACTCCGGGACTGGAGATGTCAACTCGCGTTGACGGTCTGCACGGTGACCGTGAGGCCCACCGTTCCACAGGAAATGAGACCTCGCTGGAATTTCAACGCTTTCCTACCTCGTTTGGCCGATGGCACGCAGGTTGCGTGGGATGGGGACGTGAAGGCCCGAATGGGTCGGGCCTTGTGAAAACGGAGGTGTCACATGAAGACCAGACGGACGTTGTGGTTGCTGCCCATGCTTGCGGCCGTGGCGGTTGCATGTGGGGGCGGCGGGGCGGAGGGCGACGAGTACGCGGAGGCCATTCCCACCGTGGAGATGCTCGAGCTCTCTTTCGAGGAGGAGGGTGCGGTCTCGTCCGCGCTGAGCGAGGGCGAAACCACCGGCCAGGCGCTCGTAGGTGATCCCTCGCACTTTCAGGCCCACGCGCGCAAGGTGGCGGATGGGCTCAACGCCCTGTTCGAAAAGACCTTCGCCGGGCTCCGCCTGCTCATGGACGCAACCGTGCCGCAAGAGAAGACCTGGAAGGGCCGGACCTGCAAGGTCTGGGAGGGGGACGGCCCCAAGGTTCACTGGGAGTTGTCCTCCTGCCGTTCCGGGGGCCAGGGAAAGGCTGGGGCCTTTGATTTCCTCCTCCGGGGGCGCCCGCTGGGCTCCACGTCGGAAGACGACTACCTGCCGGTCCTCGCGGGTTACGGGGTGAAACTGCCGGAGCACAAAGGGCACCGCCGGGGCGTGGGCAAGGTCGGCTTCAACTTCGACAACCTCGCGGCCCTGACCGGCGAGGAGATCGGAGGTCGCCTCGGCGTGGCATACCGCGCTGCGGGACGGGCCCGTCACCTGGTGATCGGGCTCGACGCTGTCACCGGGCCAAACCTGGCCGAGCCCCTACGGGGCACGTACCGGTACTTCCACGTGCTAGGACAGGGAGGCCGGTTCTCGTTCGTTGGGTTCGGCGATTACGTGGGGACCGACGTGGACGGGAAACTCGTCCCAGGCCGCGACGGCGTGGACGAGTTCGGCAGGGCCGTGATGGGCTGGCGCACGGACGGGTCTGCGCGGACCGTGTTGATGGCGTGCGGCGGCACCGTGGACCAGGTCCGTGGGCACGCCGCCTGCGTGCGGGTGGCCCAGTGCTGGGACGCGAACGCCCACATCACCTTCCAGGACGTCTTCGGCCAGAACGGGGACCCGATCACGTGGGAGCCGGTGCAGTGCCCCTCCATCCCGCTGCCGATTGACGACCAGGTCCCGGGCGAAGGCGAGGCCGAGCCGCCTCGGGGGACCCAGGTGGACACGGGGGCCCCGATCGATGATGAGCCCATGCCCATGCCCGAGTTCGAATGACCCTGCGCACCGGGAGGGGGTCACTCCCCCTCCCTCCTTCGTATCCCAAGACGCTCCATCAGTTTGTAAAGCCCGGCACGGGTAAGGCCCAACTGGCGGGCGGCGCGCGTCACGTTTCCCTCAAACTGCGCGAGGGCCTGCTCGACTGCTTCGCGCTGGGCCTTAGCAACAACGGCCTCCAGGGTCCCAGTTTCCGCGCTGTCCCCCTTGTCCGCGACGCGGGACTGGAGGGCCTCGGAGAACGCCTCGGGTCGGATCGGCTCGCCTTCTGCGGTCAGGACCACGGCCCGGGCGATCTCGTGCTCGAGTTCGCGGACATTGCCCGGGAAGTCGTGCGCCTCGATGGCCGCGAGGGCTGCGGCGGTGAAGCCTGGGACGTTCCGGGACAGTCGCGCGCACACCCGTGCAAGCAGGTGATGGGCCAGGAGGATGCAATCCGCACCCCGCTCCCGCAGCGGGGGAATCCGGACCGAGATCGCGTTCAGCCGGAAGAGTAGGTCCTGGCGGAAGGCCCCGGACGCGGCCAGGGCCTGGAGGTCGCGGTGCGTGGCGGACACGACGCGCACGTCCACTCGCACCGCGCGCGTGGACCCGACCCTGCGAACCTCCCCGTCCTCGAGAACGCGCAAGAGTTTCGCTTGCATGGCAGGCGGCATCTCCCCGACCTCGTCGAGGAACAGGGTCCCCCCGTCCGCGGCCTCGAATAGACCCGCCCGGTCCGAGGCCGCGCCCGTGAACGCCCCGCGCACGTGTCCGAAGAGCTCAGACTCCATCAACGACTCGGGGACTGTGGCGCAGTTGAAGGCCACGAACGGCCCCTTTGCCCGACGGCTCGACCGGTGAATCAGGCGGGCCAGGACCTCCTTTCCAGTGCCTGTCTCGCCCAGGAGGAGGACCGGGATGTCCGTGGGGGCCACGTCCCGGCACATGCGCACCGCGGCGAGGAACGCAGGGTGGGAGCCGACCGGCTCGACCTCCGCACCCAAGGAGTGGCCTCGCTTGAGTTCCTCGACCTCGCGCTCGAGTTGCCTGCGACGCTCCTCGTCGTCTGCGCGGCGGGACCAGGTCTCTGCGGCGAGGGACAACAAAGCGCCCGCCACCCCCAACAGGTCCAGGGCCCCAACCGGGATCGCGGAGCGGCCCACCGCGGACCACGCGGCGAGGAGGCCGTGGACCGTGTCGCCCGAGACGAGCGGCACGAGGACCGAGGCCTGGGCCCCGGAGCGGACCACACTCTGGGTCAGGGGGAGGCTCCCCTCGTCCATCGTCAAGAGCGTCACCTCGCGCAGCCCGCGCGCCTGCGAGGCGAGGCCGTCCGGGATCGCATGGCCGGCTTCTGCATGGAAGCCCCGGCCAAAGATACGGACCCCGAGGTGTTCGCACCGAGGAAAGAGGGCTTGCAAGAACGCAAGGCCCGCGACCGCGAGGTCGCGCGGCGAGGCGGCGGACACCACGCTCGCGGCCAGGCGGGCCACAGGGTCGGGCCCAGGGGCCAAGAGGTCCACAAGGGGCCTGGTCGCCACCACGGTGCGGCCAGAAGAGGGGCCCGCGGCGAACGGGGCCGCGCCGTGCCTGAGGACGAGACGAACCGGTGCATCCGCGGACCCGAGAAGCAAGACATCCCCCGGCGAGACCGGGACCTCCTCCCCAGGCGCCAGCGCGAGCCTTGTCCCGTCCGCGCGCAAGAGCAAGGACCCGTTTCGGCTGTGAAGGTCCGTGTAGGTGTGCGAGGAGCCAACAGCCCGGAAGCGTCCGTGGCGCCCGGAGACCGTCGCGTCGGACAAGACGATGTCGCAGGTCGGGTCGCGCCCTACGACGGCCTCGTCTCCCCTCAACAGGAAGGAGGCCCCCTCATCCACCGAGGAGCCCTCCACCACTACTCGGATCGGCTCGGCCACAGGACCTCCACGCGGACATTCCCTCTGTTCGGGACCGAGGATGCGGTGCTCGACTCGGAACTGGCCTGGCGAATCATGGCGTAGATGCCCGCTCCAAACGCAGCGGCCCCGAGCCCCACCGCGGTCCAGAACCACCATTGTTCGAGGACTGGACGGGAGGGGGGGGCGGGGGGCCATGGCACAGGGACTGTCCGAGGGGCGTCGGGCGAGCCCAGGCGCGAGGGCCCGTTGCCGAGCGTGTCGCGGGCCTCCACGTACAAGCGGACCTCCGGCGGCTCGACCCACTCCGGCGGCAAGATGCCGGTCCAGGTTCGACCGTCTGTTGTCGCGAGTGAGACAGGCGCGGAACCAGGGATTGCGCGGTGGACGCTGACTCCGCCGACCCCGCTCGGGTCCTCCGCGAGGACGCGCACTGTGAGGGGGCGCCCCGGGGTCGGCGGGTCCCACTCCAGGCCATGGATCGCTGGGGGGAGACGGTCCGGAGCGAGGCGCCTGGCCTGGTCCAGGACCTCGAGCCATGCGGGGGGCCACGCCCCCTCCGGAGGGGACCAGTCGGGTGCGAGGTCCAACAGCGACACGAGGGATTGAAGTGCCTCGGCCTTGCGCCCTGTGGCCAGCCGGACCTCGGAGATGACCCGCAACGCCTCCTGTCTGGCCTTTGGGTCCAGGCCCTGGACCTGCGTGGCCAGCGCCTCGGCCTCGCGACTCGCACACTCGAGGTCCAGGGCTGCAAGGCACACACGCGCGCGCTCCAGGCGCCCCTCTGGGCTGACCTCCTCGGCCCAAGACGCCGTGGCCCTGGCCAGGGCCATACCGAACAAGGCGCAAGCAAGGGCCCTGGGGTGCGCGGGGCTTGGGGTTGGCCAACGCCTCATCGCTGAAGACCTCCTGGACAAGGCGGCGAGGTCTCGTATGGTGACAAGACCGTCAGTTCTCCACCAGAGGGGCCGGCCACGAGGTAGTGGTCCCAGGAGGGATGGCGGACCACGGGACCGGTCGCGGACCAACCTCCAAGGTCCCAGACACGGTGCCATCGGGTGGGACCGATGGAGGCGATCACCAGAAGCCCAGAACCCGCATCTAACGCCAGGACCGCATCCCCGGCCCAGTCCACGGCCATCGCTGAGAAGTAAGCCGAGGCGCCCAAGGACTCGACCGAGATGTCGAGCGATGCCAGGTCCACTCCGAGGATGAGCGCATCGCCGCGCCCTGCCCCATCGAGACGCTGGCACGCCACGGCCACCCGGGAGTCGTCCGACCCCACAGCCACACTGGTGGGCTGTCCACAATCGGAAAGCCGGACGTCCACCCGAGGTGCGTCGTCCGCGATGAGCACGAGGACCGCTTCCCCTGTCGGGGCGATGCCTGCGACGAAGAGACGCGAGTCGCTCGCAGCGAGCGCAACCGGGCTCACGTCCGCGACGATGACCCGCGCGTCACCGGGACTGGAAAGCGGGACCATCCAGACCCGGGCATCCGGCTGATCGCTCAAGGCAAAGAGGGCCGACGCGGTCGCAGCCAAGGCCAGAACGTGGGCCTCGGCAGGCAGGCGCGCGAACGGGGCCGGGGGCGAGGCCGGGAGGGGAACCGGGATGCGAAAGAGGTCGGGGCTGCCTCGGAGCCCCACGAACACCTCCGGGCCGTCGCGGGAAGCGGCAATAGCAGAGGGTCCCGCCGCGAGCCGGGTCGGCACCCCGAACGGGGCACACTCCACTGGCTCGTAGCGCTGGAGATATCCCTCGGCAGGGTCGTCGCAGGCAAAGGCCAGGACCATGTCCGGGGCACCCGAGAGCGCGGTGGCGCCGACGAGGGTGAGTCCTGCGCAGCCGAGCGGCGACAACCGGAATTTGCCGGGGGTATCCACGAGGACGCGCACGCGCACAGCCGGCGAGGTAACCCCGCACTCGCGCACGACCAGAAGCCCGCCGTCGTGGTCGGGGTCGAGCGAGGCGACCACAGAGTCGTTGGACCAGGACACGACCTCAAGAGGCCGATTGTCGAGGGCCACGGCGTGCGATCCGCGTCCAGTTCCAAGGTGGGAGCCGGTGATGGTCAAGGTGTCTTTAGGCCACGCAGGATCGGGGGAGACCCCGGTGATGCTCGGGCCCTGTAGGGCCTTGAGCGGTACCGTCACGGAGATGGTCTCTCCAGCCACGACCGTGGCGGCACCGGATTCCCCTTCGAGACGCCTGCGACCCGCCTCGCTGGCCCAGGCCCGAACGCGGAGGCGGGTGCCGGCCTCGAGGTCCGAGAAGACGAGGTCCTGTCCGCACGCGACCTCGCGGCCAGGACCCAAAGAGGTCCCTTCATCGTCCAAAAAGACCTGGGCACCGAACGTGTCCACACAGTGGTCGTCGCACGCGGTGGTCGCTTCCAGGGCCACCCGCACCCGGCCCGACCGTTCCGGATGCCCGCACCCGGCCAGCCACAGCACAAGGGGTCCCGCGACCGCGGATCGCCAGGTCATTTCTCCCCCGCCTCGCCCCTGGTCCCCCCTTCCACGCGGAGTTCGAAGGCGCCCGCGGAGCCGTCGGGCGCCTCGGCCCGGCAAGCGAGCCCCGCACCGATCCGCACTGGGCCGACCGGCGTCGGTCCCAGGTCCGCGCCTCCGCAAGACACCTGATAATAGCGCCCCTCGGGCGCCCCGATAAACGCCACGGGTCCCTCGGAACCGGCCTGGACCCTCACGCGAACCGCAAGCGCAGAGGGACCCGCGTGCAGCATCAGGACCAGGGGCCCCTCGCGGGCCATCGGAACCCGGACCGGAGCGAGTCCCCGGACCCCGTCCCCCGAGACATGGACCGCCCCCACCCCAGCCGGGGCCACGACCAGGGCCCTCGCTGGCCGTGGCCCGCTCCTGGGCTCGGCTCGCGACGGCGGCCGGGCGGGCCTGTCAGTCAGGACCTCGTGCAAGGCATCCCTTGGTCCTGACGGGGCCTCGCCGGACGAGACGGCTCCGGCATCCAGCGACTCATCGGGCTCGGGGCTGTCCACGCCAGGGTCCTTCGCACTGGCTGGCGGCAGGCCCAGGGACTGCGCCCTCTCGGTCGAGACGAACGGACCTGAGCGGACCCACAAGAGACCGACACCCAACACAGGCAGGCCCACCGCAAGCCAGACCCATCTCCGCCGCCTGCGACGCGCTTCCCCTGGACCGCGCGGGACCTCCCTGTCGGGCCCGACCGTGCGCTCCAGACGGTACGGGGTCCCAGATACCTCACGGGCAGCCTCCGCGAGGCGAACACGGTCTGGTGCCGTCCCCGCTGCGGCCAGAAGGGCCTCCCACATCTCGAACGCCGAGGAAAAGCGGGCTACGGGGTCGGGCTCGAGCGCCTTCAGGACCGGCGCATCCAACATCCGGGGCAGTCCGGGCCGGACCTCGGAAGGGGGCGTGGGCAAGCGCGTCCTGGCCTCGATCAGCTCGGCAAGGCCGCCAAGTCCTGCTGGCCGCGCAGGGACCCCCGTGAAGACCTCGTAGGCGATCAGGCCAGCCGCGTACAGGTCCGTCCGCGCATCCACCGCTGCCCCGCGCAGTTGCTCCGGGGCCATGTAGGCGAGGGTCCCCTTGATCCCAGGCGTGGTGCGCATGCCCGCGTCCTCGCGATGCACGACGCCGAGGTCGGCCAGTTTCACGGCCCCGTCGCGGGAAACGAGCACATTGCCTGGCGAAAGGTCTCGGTGTACGAGGCCCAAGCCCTCGCCACGGGGCGAGCAGGCCCCGTGCAGGTCCCGCAGGCCCATCAGGACGCCCTCCATCACGGCCATGGCCGCGCCGAGGGAAAGGGTCCGACCCCTGCGGGTGAGGTGCGCGAGGAGGGTCCCGAGGTCCGGTCCGTCCACGTACTCCAAGACGATCTCGTCGTCTGTGCCTCCGAGGAGCCTGACGATGAATGGGCTGTCCAGGACCGACAGGGCCTCTCGCTCCCGCCGGAGGATCGAGAGGCCCTCCGCGCCTGCCCCTGGCAAGAGGCGCTTGACCACGACCCGATGCGTGCTCCCATCCGCGAGCGTTTTCTTCGCGAGAAAGACCTCGGACATACCGCCCACCGCGAGGCGGCGAATGACCTCGATGCTGCCAACGCTTTCCGGGCGACTCACGGTCCGTCCGTCTCCCGTGCCGTTCTCCGGATTGTACGCCGGCTCTTGTCCTGGACCCGGAGCCGTCGTCGTGTCACAGCATCACGACCACTGCCCCGCCAAATCCCAAGAAAATCGCGGCCCACTGGCGGGGACCGAGGGGCTCGTGGAGGAGGAGCCGCGCGAGGGGAAGGACGAGGATGTTCGAGGTCTGGTTCAGGACGCTCGCCGTGGTCGCGTAGGTGTGCTTCATGCCCAGGGTCCAGAACAAGAACCCGAGGTACGTCCCGATGAGCGCGGCGGGGAGCGCGACCCGCCAGGTCTTCGCGTGCCTGATGGCGGGAAGGACCTCGATGCGGTGACGGGTCATGGCGACGTGGAACACGAGGAAGGCCACCCCTCCGGCCAGGCGGACCGTGGACACCCACCACACGTCCGAGCGCTCCAGGATCGGCTTGATGCCCACAATGGCAGCCGCGGTCAGGAAGATCGCGGTGGTGGCATAGACGAATCCCCAAAGCCACCTCCGGCGGGAGATCCCGGGCGTGCCGGAGGCGGGTTGCCAGACCCCAAGGAGGATCGCTGCGACCATAAGCCCCACAGCCACGAAGAGGGTCGCAGGCATCGGTTCGCCTAGATAGAGAAACGCGCAGAGGACCACCGACGGGCTGTACAGACAATCCACGATGGCCACCCGGCCTGCGCCGATACCATTGAGCGCCCGAAAGAACAGGGTGTCCGCAAGCCCAACGCCCAGGACGCCGCTCGCCAGGGTGACAGCCCAGTCCGTTGCGCTGCGGTCGGACGGGAACAAGGGAACCCCGAGCAGGAGGCTGGTCGCGACGAACAAGACCAGACCGACCAGGCTTTTGAAGGCGTTCAGAACGACCGGAGACAAGAACTCGCCGCTTTGGCGGAACAGGATGACCCCGTAGGCCCACAGGCAGGCGCACAGGAGGGCGTAGAACTCACCGGTGCCGAGCCAGTCCCAGATGGTCGTGCCCCCTCGTCGGACCTCCCATGCCGCGGCCTACTATAGACGATCCGTTGGCGAACGCGAGGATTCCGCGTTGCCGAGTCGTTGTTGGTGCCGCGATGGGTACGGCAGGCTTGTATTGACCAGTCGCCGCGCTCTGGCGGATGATCCGCCCTATGGAGACCGGGACCCTAGTCACCTTCATCGCCTATCTTGTGGCGATGCTGGCCATCGGCGCCTACGCCTATCGCAGGACCTCGACCGCGGACGACTACCTCCTCGCGGGCCGTCGTCTCTCGCCAGTCGTCGCGGCCCTGTCGGCTGGGGCCAGCGACATGAGCGGCTGGCTCCTGATGGGTCTGCCAGGGGCGATCTACCTGGGTGGGGCTGGCGAGTTGTGGATGGTGGCCGGCCTCTTCCTCGGGACCTGGCTGAACTGGGTGTGGGTGGCCCCGAGGCTCCGACAAAGCACTGCAACCCTAGGCGCGATCACCTTGCCCGCCTTCTTCGAGAGACGCTTCGGGGCCGGCGGGGCTTTAGGCGCCGTGTCGGCGGTGGTCACGTTCGTCTTCTTCTCGGTGTACGCCGCAGCGGGGCTGGTGGCCTCCGGACTTCTGTTCGAGACCATGCTCGGGGTGCCCTACGAGGTCGGCGTCGCAGCGGGCGCGGGGGTGGTGCTCGCCTACACCGCGCTGGGCGGATTCCTTGCTGTCTGCTGGACCGACGTGGTGCAGGGGCTTTTGATGGTGGGCGCGCTGCTCACGGTGCCAATCGTCGCGTACCTGGCTGCGGGCGATCCTGGCGCGAGCACGGACACTTCCCTGGCCACGGGACTTCAGCCCCCGATGAGCCGCGCGGGCGGAGGCGTGCTCGCCGCTGTGTCCGCCGCGTCCTGGGGGCTCGGCTACTTTGGGCAACCCCACATCCTCGTCCGCTTCATGGCCATCGAGCACGAGGCAGGGGTGAGTAGGGCGCGGCGCATCGCCCTCACGTGGGTGGCCTTGTGTTTCCTTGGCGCGGTCGCGGTCGGCTGGCTCGGGACCTCGGTCTATCCTTTTGGGCTGGAGAAGCCGGAGCGCGTGTTCCTTCACATGGTCTCCGACTTCACAGACCCTTGGGTCGGCGGCGTGCTACTCGCCGCTGTCCTCGCGGCCATCATGAGCACGATTGACTCGCAACTCCTCGTCTCGTCGTCGGCCCTGTCCGAGGACTTGTACGCACGTCTCGTCCGCCCGCGCGCCGCGCAGCGGGAGCGGGTCCTGGTGGGCCGCCTGGCTGTGGTCGGGATCACACTGGCAGCCGTGCTCCTCGCCAGCGACCCCCAAAGCACGGTCATCGGATTGGTCCGCTACGCGTGGGCCGGGCTAGGGGCCTCCTTCGGGCCGCTGGTTCTGTTCGGCCTGTCAGCCCGTCGGGTCCCTCCGAACGGCGCGCTCCTTGCGCTCCTCGTAGGGGCCGGCACGACCGTGGGCTGGCACGTGAGTGGTCTCGGGGCTACCCTCTACGAGATCGTCCCGGGGTTTGGCGCGGGCTGCCTGGTCTTGTGCCTTGCGAGCCATGTGGACCATCATTGACCGGACGGGCGGCTTGCTGGTAGAAAGACGCGAGTCTTTCGCGGAGAGTCGCCATGAACAAGGTCTTTCCCAGCGCGATGGACGCCATCGCGGACATTGAAGACGGGGCGACCATCCTGGTCGGCGGCTTCGGCCTGTGTGGAAACCCCGAGAACCTCATCCGCGCCCTGCACGCCAAGGGGGTCAAGAACCTCACCATTATCAGCAACAACTGCGGCACTGACAATGAGGGCCTTGGCATCCTGCTGGCGGCGGGGCAGGTCCGCAAGATGATCTCCACCTACGTTGGGGAGAACCGGATCTTTGAGCAGCAGTTCTTGAGCGGGCAATTGGAGGTCGAACTGGTCCCGCAGGGAACCTTTGCGGAACGCATCCGAGCCGGCGGCGCGGGGATTCCAGCCTTTTTCACGCCCACGGGCTACGGGACCGTGGTGGCCGAGGGCAAGGAGGTCCGCGAGTTCGATGGGCGGATGTACGTCCTGGAGCGGGCCATCACTGCGCCGTTCGCCTTCGTCAAGGCGTGGAAGGGGGACCGGCACGGGAACCTCGTGTACCGCAAGACCGCGCGCAACTTCAACCCGATAATGGCCGCTGCGGGTCGGATCACCATCGCGGAGGTCGAGGAACTGGTGGAACCGGGTGAGATTGACCCGGACCACGTGCACACGCCCGGCATCTACGTTCAGCGCATCCTGAAGGGCGAGTTCTACAAGAAGCCCATCGAGCAGCGGACCGTGCGCCCGCGGCCTAACGCATGACCGCGTTGCGCGAAACCGTCCGAGGCGGATGGGTCAGAAAGGAGGTGACCATGCCACTCACGAAAGAGGGGATTTGCCGGCGAGTCGCGCAGGAACTCAAGGACGGCTACTACGTCAATCTGGGCATCGGGATGCCGACCCTGGTCGCGAACTACGTCCCCCCCGGGATCGAGGTCATCTTCCACACCGAGAACGGGATGCTCGCTTATGGGCCGTTCCCGTACGAGGGCGAAGAAGACCCGGACCTCATCAACGCGGGGAAGCAGACCATCACGGAGTTGCCCGGCGCATCGTATTTTTCGAGCGCCGAGTCCTTCGCGATGATCCGGGGCGGACACGTGGACCTGACCGTGCTTGGGGCGATGCAGGTCTCGCAGTACGGCGACCTCGCCAACTGGATGATCCCAGGCAAGATGGTCAAGGGGATGGGCGGTGCCATGGACCTGGTCGCAGGGGCGAAACGGGTGATTGTCACCATGTTCCACACGGCCAAGGGCGAGCACAAGATCCTCCCCGAGTGCACCTTGCCCCTGACCGGCAAGCGCTGCGTGCACGACATTGTCACGGACCTCTGCTACTTCAAGGTGACCCCGAATGGGCTCGTGCTCAAGGAGCTCGCGCCGGGGGTCACCGTGGACGATGTCCGTGCGGCCACTGGCTGTCCGTTCGAGGTCGCACCTGATCTGCGGGTCATGGACATCGAGCCGTGAGGGTCCTCGCGATTGACCCTGGCACTGTGCGCTGTGGCCTCGCTGTGTCGGACGAGACAGGGACCCTGGCCACCCCGCTCGACCCTGTCGAGGTCGGCGATGGGGCGAGGCTAGCGGAACGCCTTGCGGAGCAGGCACGCATGCTCCGGGCAGGGCGGGTGCTCGTGGGATATCCCCTGCGGATGGACGGGACGCCAGGCCCGCGTGCCCGGGCGGTCGAAAGGCTCGTCGCAAGGCTGCGGGAGGTCTGTGAGGTGCCCGTGGACCTCGTGGACGAGCGCATGACCACAATGGAGGCGCGCGAACGGCTGCGAGAGGCCTCGCCCACCCGGCGAAAACGCCGCACCCGAGGTGCTCTGGATTCCGCTGCGGCAGCGGTCCTCTTGCAGGCATGGCTCGACGCGCACCACCCAAGGATGCCATGAGCGACTCTTCTGTCGCTGTGCGCCTGCGCGATCTTCACAAGGAGTACGTCCCCCCGCTGACCATGCGCCGCCTCCTGACGCTGAACTGGCGCCGGGAGCGCATCCCCGCAGTGTGCGGAATCGAGGAGGATCTCGAGCCTGGACGGATTCACGCCTTTGTGGGCCCCAACGGCGCCGGTAAGACCACCCTGCTCCAGCTCATCTGTGGGCTTCTGTGGCCTACACGCGGAGTTGTCGAGGTGTTCGGCCTGGACACGAGGCGCGATGCGTGCGCGGTCCGGAGCCTGGTGGGCTACTGCATCGCCGAGCCGCGCAGTTTCTTTTTGCGCTTGAGCGGACGCGAGAACCTCATGTTCTTTGCCGCGCTCCATCGTTTGGGCGCCAGGCGACGTGTGGAGCGGGTCGGCGGTCTCCTTCGTGACCTTGAGCTGGAGCCGGTGGCGGACAGGCCGGTCTTGTCCTACTCGGAAGGCATGAAGCAGCGCCTGGCCATTGCTAGGGCCCTGTTACACGAGCCACGTGTCCTCTTGCTCGACGAGGTGGGTCGCGGTCTCGACCCCCGCCTTCGCGAGAAGGTCTTCTCTCACGTGCGGGGGGACCTGGTCCGGGGAGCGGGTGTCACGGTGCTCATGGCCTCGCACAACCTCGAGGAGGTTTCGGCCCTCGCGGACCGGGTCTTCGTGATGGACCAGGGGCGTGTCATCGCCCGCGGCGATTTCCGGACCGTGCGCGACGCGATCTCGAGCGTCTTCCAGACGGGCAGGTACCAGCCATCGCGCGAGGCCTGAATGGGGCGACTGGCGACCATCGCGGCCTTCATCCGGCGGGACTTTTTGTTCCACTGGTCGTACAAGTTCTGGTTTCTGTACGAAATCGGGTCCGTCATCTCGTCCGTGGTCACCCTGTACTTCGTCGGGCGGATGTTCGCAGAGTCCACGCCCGCCCCCATCGCGGCCTACGGCACGGACTACTTCACCTTCGCCCTGATCGGGATGGCTTTTCTGGACTACATGTGGGTCTCGATGCGCGCCTTCGCCCAGCAGGTGCGGATGGCGCAGTTCATGGGGACCCTCCAGGCCATGCTGGTCACGCCCACCTCGCCATTCGAGATCGTCCTGTATTCCGCCTCGTACACGTACTTGTGGACCGTGTTTCGGTCCCTCCTCTACGTGGCCCTCGGAGTCGGGGTCTTCGGGGCGATGCTGCCGCGCGTGGACATCCTGTCCGCAGTGTTGTTCGTCCTCCTCGTGGTGCTCACCTTCTCTGGGATCGGGATTGCCTCCGCGGCCATGACCCTCTACTTGAAACAGTCCGACCCCCTCACGAGCCTCATTGGCGGGGTGTCGTTCCTGTTCGGGGGCATCGTCTATCCAGTCCAGAGCCTCCCACAGTCGCTCCAGAGCGTCGCGTGGGCACTGCCCATGACCCACGCGGTCGAGGGTCTGCGCCAGGCGCTTCTGCTCGGGGCCTCGCCCGGGGCCCTGTGGCCCCACGCGGCCCTGCTCTTGGCGTGGTCCGCAGCGGTGTTCCCCTTCTCGTTCTGGTTACTCGGTCGCGTGATGCGCGTCCTCTCGCGGGAGGGCTCCTTCGGCGCCTACTAGACGTTCGATCCAAGAAAGCCCCGTCTTTGCGCGAAGAGGCAGTCCTCGCGCCACGGACACTGGCCGCAGTACTTGGCCACGACCGCCAGTGCCGCGGGGTCTCCATCGAGCCTCGCTATGACCTCGTGGATGCTGGTGACATCCCCATCTCGTAGCGCGAATGCGCCGAGGAGGGCCGAGTCGTGTTCGCGGACAGATTCCTCGCCCGCCTCCTCCCAGGTACAGCGTCCGCCCTGAAGGTGCGGGCAGGCCGCACAGATGTCGTCCGGACCGTCGCGGACCGTGATGGGGAGCGCGGGGTCTCTCGCAACCGCCTGCGCGATCCGCCCCATGACCTCGCAAAACTGCTGGTCGTAGCCCTTGCCCTGGTATCCCTGCACGCACAGGAGGTGGTGGGGACGTAGCGTCACAGGGTCCCGCCAAACCCGCGGAGGAAGGAGGCTACCCGGATCGCCAGCACGGCCTTGAGCGCATCGGCCGGGACGAACGGGAACACACCCAGGGTCAGTGCCGCGCTTGCGTCAAGGCCCATGACCATCGCCAGGTGCATCGCGCCCGAACCGTAAATGACCGCAAGCCCGGCCCCAGCCGCACGGACAAAACCCACACGCTCGCGCAGCAGGGCCACCATGGGCGCCGCGACCGTGAACCCTGCCAGGTACCCGAAGGTCGCGGAGGCGAGCGCCGCGTGGAGGGGCATGGCCGCAAGCCCGGCGAACCACGGGACCCCGGACAGGCCCAGCCCCACATAGAGCCCCTGGGCCACCAAAGCCTCCATCGGGCTCAGCACGAGACCGCACAGAAGGACCGCAAAGACCTGGAGGGTCAGCGGGACTGGCGTAAAGGGCAGTGGGATCGCCACCTGGGAGCCAGCCGCCGTGGCCAGGACCATGGCAGCAACCCACCCCGCCCTGGCCAGCACGCGCTCCATCGCCTCCGTGGGCGAACCGATGGCCATGCCGGTCGTGTTCACGGACACACCTCCTTCAAGGCGGGCGCTCGTCTATCACAAACCTGACGGATTGTCCAGGATGCAAGATGGTGAGATGGTGAGAGTTCCTTGAGCACTTGGTCCACATCGAGGATGTGTCGTCTTTCTGCCTGTGGTCGTCCTCAGTGGGGGCATGACACCCCAGCCGGAGCAGCGTGTCAACAGTTGCTTGACCGAAAAAGGCCGTGCGTCCTCGCGTACTCGGCCACGCTCAGCCCGCTTCGAGCCCATGCTGTCAACTCCCGCTTCGCCCGCGCCTTGGGACCGCCTTGGTGCCCTTGGGCGTCCCTCCTGCCAGATGTCGACCAGGCTCATCACCTCCGGACGCCATCCTCGCGCGTGGACAACCGGCCTTCCAAGGACCCTTGGTCGAGCGGTTACTCGCAGCCGGACTCTTCAAGCCCATTGGGAATGTTTGCCGGTGACGAAGACCGTCCTACCTACTCAATAAAGATGCGACCGTAACAGGTACGGTCTCGTTCCAAAATCGGATTCAGTCTTGCCGAACACCTTGACCAAGCAGCGGTTCAGAGAGACGCAGTTCTGCTTCGCGAAATCGTTGTAAGGCAGGTAACCTGCACTCGCCCACTCGTTCTGCTCCCCCGCCTTCTTTGACTCCGCGAGTTTGACGACACCTGGTTGACCCGGTCCCTTGTGCTTGTTCTCACAGTAGAGTTCCAAATCGTAGTCCCGACCGGCCGGTACCAGCAGTTCCGCATTGCAGTAAGGGCCAACCACCTCGTACCAATCCACGTCCCCAGGCCTCGAGACGAAACTGCGGAGCGGATATGGCGCGTTCCACGGCAGGACATACCTCGTGGCCGCATTGTACGTGATGTTTCCACTCCCGTCCCACTCGATTCGGTCATTGGGTTCCAGGTTGTCCGCTTTTCCGTTCCTATTGAGCGGCGAGAGGCCTGCGTACCATTGGAGGAGCAGTGTCTTTGAGTGGTATGAACCCTTGCCCAGCCGATAGCAATACGCCTTCCCTGTCGTGGCTGTGGACACAACCTCGAGCCGGCCATCATTGTCCAGGTCGTCCGCGACCAACCAATCCGCATCATGCGGCAGCGGGTATCCCGAAAACCACGAGCCGGTCTGGCCGCTTTTGATCCCCCCGCCCGTGACGCAGTCAATCACCCCGTCCCCGTCCACGTCGGTGTTGGTCGTGCAGGTCCCCTCATCGAACCTCCCATTGCCGTTGACGTCCGCAAGTCCTGTAAACGCAACGTAGAGGTTGGCCGCAATGACTTGACCGGCAGGGTCGAAAACGGGCGCCGTACAGCCGTTCCAAAAGTACGCCGCCAGCGTCCCGTCCCCCTTGAAGTCCCCGACCCAAATGTGGTGGTCCCACCACGCCCCACACTGGTCGTGGCCGCTCGACCATGCACTCACGGTCCATGTCCGGCAGTCCGGGGCATCCTGACAGCGATAGATGTACATGCGGCCGTCCCTTGGCTTGCCCGCACTCGGGGATTCCTGATGAGAATGTCCGAAAAGGACCTCCTCCACGCCGTCCCCATCCAGGTCGGCCACCGCCGGCGCAATCGCACAATGACTTCTCTCAGACGCATCGGTCGTCGGATAAGGCAGATTCACCACCTCCACCGTAAAGGGCGACAGGCTCCGAACGAACATGACCCGCGGACGACACCCGTCTCCCTGGCCATCGGCGTTGTCGTAAACCTCGCCGAAGATGTCGAGTCGGGTGTCCCCATTGACGTCGCTAACGCCTGGGTTGGAAAGGGGCACGTCAGCGAACTTCGAGAACGTCCAATCCACGTTGCGCTTATACACACCGCCCGACTGGACCACCTCCGCGACAAAATCCCCATCGACGTCCGCGAACGTCCGGTCGTTCCAATGAACGTCAGGGAGCGAGGACGAAAGCAACGTGCCGTCCACATTGCGAACCCGTCCACCGGACGAGAAGTAGATTTCCTTGAACCCGTCCCGATCCAGGTCGTAAAAGAGCGGGTTGACATACGATCCGACGACGACCGGCCAGTTTTCCGAGCACAAGGTAGGGCAAGGCTCGTCCGCGTTCCCGGAGCAGTCGTTGTCCTTGTTGTCGCAGGCCTCCCAAGCCGAAGGGAACGTCGTCACGTCCGTGTCGTCGCAATCGGGCGGGGTGTTCTTGGTGGTCCAACCCGTGGGCACGTTGCACTTTTCCATCGCAGCAGCGTTATTGGCTGCGTATCCGTCCCCATCGTTGTCTTTGTAAATCCTCTGCGTCGGAAGCCCATCATCAACAAGCCCATTGCAGTCGTCGTCCACGTCGTTGCAGACCTCTGTCGCACCAGGATGAATGTCATTGTTGAAATCATTGCAATCACCGGTTTCCTCTGCGTACCCGGACGGCTTGACGCACCCTTGCTGCGTCATCACCCCACCATACCCGTCGCCGTCATTGTCCTTGTAAAACGTCTTGAGCACCTCCTCGTCCACCTGACCGTTGCAGTTGTTGTCCTTGCCATCGCACACCTCGGGGTTCGTCGGGTACCTCGCCGGGTCCGAGTCGTCGCAATCCCCGGACTGACTCGCCGTGTAGGGCGCAGCGGGCGCGCACAGAGCCTTGCTGTCGCCAGCCACGCCCCATCCGTCCTGGTCCGCATCCTTGAAATACGTCCCAGTCACCCCCTCGTCCACCTGGCCGTTGCAGTTGTTGTCCTTGCCATCGCACACCTCGGGGTTCGTCGGGTACCTCGCCGGGTCCGAGTCGTCGCAATCCCCGGACTGACTCGCCGTGTAGGGCGCAGCGGGCGCGCACAGAGCCTTGCTGTCGCCAGCCACGCCCCATCCGTCCTGGTCCGCATCCTTGAAATACGTCCCAGTCACCCCCTCGTCCACCTGACCGTTGCAGTTGTTGTCCTTGCCATCGCACACCTCGGGGTTCGTCGGATACCTCGCCGGGTCCGAGTCGTCG